>Ga0247840_10007194_pt1 | contig 15571 bp, 16 predicted proteins | sample LaCruzMarch2015__FD_192404 | JGI IMG/M metagenome (GOLD analysis project Ga0247840, IMG submission 192404) | Freshwater microbial communities from meromictic Lake La Cruz, Castile-La Mancha, Spain - LaCruzMarch2015_17m | ecosystem: Environmental > Aquatic > Freshwater > Lake | place: Spain... | reverse complement strand
TGCCCGCCGGTTTTCAGAAACCGCTGGTGCTGACACAGCCGGACAACACGCAGTATCAGATTATGCGCATCATGGTTTCCAGGAAGTGGAACCATGTCCGTGTTCTGAACATTTCCGACCTGCGCGACCCGAAAAGCCCGAGCTTTATCGCCCGCACCCAGAAGCTGGCCACCCTGCCCGGCGGCGCAACGCACAGTCTGTTCTGTGAAGTGCGCATAGCGGAACGCGAAACAATGCTCCGCCGGAAAACCGGCGCGCCGTTTATTCTCGGCTGGGGTCAGGACGCCGGTTTGATTCCGCTGGCGAAACAGTGCCTGAGCCGGATCGCCGGCGAAAGAATCATCACCGTGCCCGCCGGAAATGATCCGGTGCTGACCGCGCACCCGAGCCCGATGCTTCAGTCGAAAAAAGAAGAATGGCTCGACGCCATTCTCGCCTCATTCTAGACTGTTGGCATGATCGCTCAGAAAAAACCGTTCCATCTGATGGCCAAGCCGGCGGGACCGGATTGCAACCTAGCCTGCAAGTACTGCTTTTATCTCGAAAAAGAGGTTCTTTTCGGCGAATCGAAAATCCACCGGATGAACGATGAGGTGCTGGAAGTTTATATCAAGCAGTACTGTGAGTCGCAGAACACGCCGGAAATTCTCTTTGCCTGGCAGGGCGGCGAGCCGACGCTGATGGGTATCGAATTTTTCCAGAAGGCCGTCCAGCTGCAGAAAAAATATTCCGCCGGACGTCCGGTACAGAATGCTTTCCAGACCAACGGAACGCTGATTGATAACGACTGGTGCAAATTCCTGGCCAAAGAAAAATTTCTGATCGGCCTGAGCCTCGACGGCCCGCGCCACATCCACGACAAATTCCGCATCTACCGCGGCGGCCAGCCGACCTTCGACCGGGTGATGAAATCGCTCAAGCTTATGAAAGCACACCGGGTGGATTTCAACACGCTGACCTGTATTACCCGCCAGAACGCCGAATATTCGCTCGAGATTTATGATTTTCTGAAGAGCACCGGCAGCACCTTCCTTCAATTCATCCCGATCATTGAGCGCAAACCCGATGACAAAGCCGCACGCCTTGGCCTCAAGCTTGCCGTGCCGCCGGATATCGCCGCCGACGACAACGACGACCGCGTTATGCCGTGGACGGTTCAGCCGAAACAGTACGGCCAGTTCCTGATCGATATTTTCGATGAGTGGGTGCGGCGCGACGTCGGCACAATCTTCGTGCAGATTTTTGACGTTATGCTTAACGGCTGGATGGATATGCCGCCACCGCTCTGCGTCTTTGCCGAGAAATGCGGTAGCGCCATGATCATTGAACATAACGGCGACATCTATGCCTGCGACCACTTTGTCTATCCCGACTTTCTGGTCGGAAATATTCTCCAGACTCCGATGAGCGATCTGGCCGCTTCAGAAAAAATGAAGAAGTTCGGCAGCGATAAATACGACAAACTTCCAGAATGGTGCCGGAAATGCGACGTCATGTTCGTCTGCCACGGCGAATGTCCAAAGCACCGCTTCATCCATACTCCGACGGGCGAGCCGGGTCTCAACTGGTTGTGCGAAGGGTACAAGATGTTCCTTCACCACATCGACCCGTACATGCGCACCATGGCGCAACTCATCCGCAGTGAACGGCCCGCCGCCGATATCATGGAAATGGTTCCGCCAAAGAAAAAGGCGTAAACCCTTGTGACTCAGAAAAGATCCGAAAGCTCTACATCTGGATGATGATACCGGTGCTGTTTTCCGGAACACCCGTACTGCACCGCTTTCTGCGGACACCAGTGGAAGCAGGCGAAACACTGTTCGCAATGCCCCATCCAGGACGGCCGACCGTCGATCATCGCAACATTATTCACTGGGCAAACCCGCGTGCAGATACAGCATCCATTGCACTTTGAATCGGCACGGAACAGCCGGTCGGCTCGCGGTACGTTTTTCTTAAACAGCGGATAAGCCACACGGCTCAGCATCCGCCAGACCGCCGAGGACTTTTCATACCGGCCGCGCGGCGACAACTTAAGTTCGGCGGCGATCTTACGGATCTGTTCTGTCGCGGCGGTATTAACCGCCTGCTGTTTTTCCGGCGCCGGTGCACCGCCGAGCGGAGGATAGTTTTCCGGCATCTTCACGCCCCAGCCGGCGGCGAGATCGAGTCCGCGTTTTTGTAATAGCCGCCGGAGAATCGATAGCGTCCCGCCCTGATTCCCAGCGTAAGTAATCACCGCGAAAATATAGGAACCCGGCGCGGCATTCAGCTTTTCGATAAACCGCGCCACCAGTGCCGGCGGGCCGAACGAGTAAACCGGAAATACCAGTCCGATTCGTTCTGCGGACAGCGGAGGATTCCGTAGCGCTTTCGCCATCGGAACCAGCTCGGCGTCGCCGCACTGTTTCGCCAGCGCCTTGGCCGCCGCCAGCGAATTTCCCGTTCCCGAGGACCAGTAGATTATCGTTTTCATTCACAACCTCCCTGCCGGGAAGGTTGTCCTACAAGCACAACATCATCCCGAAATATATTGTAGGGCAAGCTTCTCCGGTATTTCGGAGAGCTTGCGTCTTCTGCAATTTATCACTTCAACAGCTTTTTGACGGCGGCATCAATTACACGGCGCTCTTCGCGGACGGTTTCGGTAACGGCGGCGGCGCGGTCTTTGAGCAGCTCCCAATCGATGCCGAGCGGCGCACCGAGATGCGTCTTCTGCATGATGGCTTTAACCGGATCGATATTCGCCAGTTCGCCGAGGTTTTCTTTGACGTGGTTATACGCGTCGCGGAACGGCATCCCCTGCCCGACCAGTTCTAAAGCGCGGTCGGTGGCGAAAACATCCGGCGTGAAACCGGCCAGCAGTTTTTCTTTATTCACCCGGATCGCCTGAATAAACGGTGAAAGCACGCGCAGACAGGCGCGGGTCATGGCGATACCTTCCATGAACGGTTCCTTGGCGTCCTGCAAGTCGCGGTTGTAGCCGCCCGCCGAACCTTTAATCAGATCAAACACGGCCAGTTCGCAGGCTTTCACTCGCGTGGCGCGGGCGCGCACCAGTTCGATGACGTCCGGGTTTTTCTTCTGTGGCATAATGCTGCTGCCAGTCGTAAGTTCATCCGGAAGCGTGAAGTAGCCGAATTCCGGCATGGTGAATAACATCAAATCCTGCGCCATACGCGAAAGCGACAGCATCACCTGACTCATCGCGCCGAGTACGATAGATTCCAGCTTGCCGCGCCCGTTATTGGCATAAAGCACCGTATGCGACGGACGGCTGAACCCGAGCAGATCGGCGGTAAGTTCGCGGTCGATCGGCAGCGGCACGCCGTAACTGGCGGCGGAACCGAGCGGACACTGGTCGTTCAGTTCAAAGGCATTGACCAGCAGCGCGCAGTCATCGAGCAGGCTTTCGGCGTGCGCCGCGGCCCACAGGCCGACCGACGACGGCATGCCCGGCTGCATGTGGGTTCGTCCAACCATGGGAACTTTTTCATTTTTCCTGGCGAAGGCCAGCAGCGCGGAAATCAGCGCAGCGGCTTCGTCAAGCGTACCGAGAATTTCTTCGCGGGCGTAAAGACGCAGATCGACGGCGACCTGATCGTTACGGCTGCGGCAGGTGTGAACCTTTTTGCCGAGATCGCCGAGCTTTTCGGTCAGCGTCCGCTCAACCGCCAGATGGACGTCCTGATCGGCGAGGCGGATTTTAAATTTTCCTGCGGCGGCCAGCGCAACAATTGCATTGAGCTCTCTGATTACTTTTTTCCGTTCGGCAACCGTGATGATGGCGGGCTTCATTTTCGAAAGCATCGTCACATGCGCGGCGGTGCCGATACAGTCGGCGGCGATTAGATTCATGTCGAGTTCGACATCCCGCCCCGCCGTAAACGCCAGCACATCTGAATTAATCGTTCCGACCGTCGTTTTCTGTGTTTTCATAAATTTTATTTCTCACTTTATATTTCCGAACCGTGGAACTTAAGTCGCCGTTTTGTAAGCACACCTCTATTAGAAGACTAAAAATAAACTAACCCAATCCAACCAGACCCTAGAAACTGATCCATAATGCTCTTTTACGGCACACCAATAACCCTCTTTAGAAAAAAGACTGATGATCAAAATAACGGGAAGAGATAAAGCCCATATGACAGGCAAGGCTATTATACGAAAGATGACCCATAGTATTATTCCTATAATGAAGTTCATCTACTCCCTTCCCGTGCTTTCCAGAATCAGTGTAACTGGGCCGTGGTTGATGAGGCTGACTTCCATTTCGGCCTGGAAGATGCCGGTTTCAACGCGCGGGCCGAGTTCGCGGAGCTGTTTGACATATTCCTCGTAGAGCTTCAAGCCTTTCTCCGGTGGGGCGGCTTCGACATAGCTGGGGCGGTTGCCCTTTTTGCAGTCGCCGTAGAGGGTGAATTGGCTGACGGCCAGAATCGCGCCGCCGGTATCGAGAACAGAACGGTTCATCACGCCGTCGGCGTCGTCGAAGATGCGCAGGTTGACGGTTTTTTTGGCGAGAAAGGCGGCATCGGCGGCGGTGTCGCCGTGCGACACGCCGACTAAAACGAGAAGGCCGCTTCCGATGTCGTCGACGGTTTTCCCGTCAACTTTTACGGACGCGGCCTTCACGCGCTGGACAACGAGTTTCATGGGAAAAAAGTCTAAAGGTCAAAGGTCTTAAAGTCGAAGGTCGAAATGTAAAAAGTCAAAGGTCGAGAGCCCGGTTTCCCTGACCCTCGACCTTCAGACATTGGACTTTCGACTCTTTCTATTCCGTAGCGTGCGATACGCGGAAGGTCGGCAGGCGGTTGAGCGCGGCGGCCAGTTCGTAGCGGCGCGGGCGGGCCAGATCGCCACGCAGGTCGCGAGCAATGGTGCCGAGGCCTTCGCTGCTGAGGTCGCGGTCGATCATGTCGAGCATTTCGCGCAACGGGTAGCCTTCCTGCATGTAGCGCAGTTTGGCGTAGTAAAGCAGCAGACCGAGAGTCAGTGTCTGACTTTCGTCGGCGATCTGCGAAACGCTGTCCAGCTCGATGACGGAACGGCCAAACTGGATGGCTTTCAGGTCGATGGCTTCGATAACCTGGTCGATACGTCCGACGGCAGCGTCAATACTGCTCGGCATGATCCAGCGCGAACGGGCAAGCATCGGGCCGAGGTTAACGGCAGGCGCTTCTGGCGGTACCGCCAGATTGAGCGCTTTGGCCTGTTCGGTGACGTTGGTGACCTGGAAGTCTTCGACTTTCAGTACGGTGTCGGCGAACGGGATATATTCGGCAACCAGGTTTTCGCCGCCGATAACCAGCGAGATACCGAGTTCGTCCACCATCTGGCGGGCACGCTGAGCCAGGGAAACGCGCGGTGTTGATCCAAGGAGTCCGGCAATGCGGGCATCGGTGGTCATGAAGGCCGGCGCCGAGGTGTTTTCATCGACGATCAGTACGCGGGCACCGACTTCGAGCGCTTCGATGGTGGCGGCGGCCTGTGAAATAAAGGAGTCGGCAGAACGGATGCTGTAGGAGGCCGGATTCGCGGTTTCGGACTCGGTCAGGAACGGCGTAATATTGACTTCCTGCACACTGCGGCCGCGATCGCAGGAAACCTGAACGGCGTCGGAAACGGTTACGACGGTTTCGCGTCCGTCACCGGGAATGTGATTGAAAACGCCGGCGGCAAGAGCCGACATGAAATCCTTGCGTCCATTAGCGGCGTTGCCGAGAACAACAGTGAGTCCAACCGGAATACCAAGGCCGATAATTTTACCGGCATTCGGCACGTCAATTTCAGTCTGCGTGGCTTCGGCTATTTCAAAGGGAGCGATGTTGTCGTAATCGGGCAGATCGCTGTCCTGTTCGCGGGCGAGCAGTGAGCCTTCGCCGACAAAACTGACGAGGCCGAGCGTGGAGAGCGTCTGGCGGACTCGGTCCGCGTCTTCCATTCCGTTGACGAAGTTTTCAACTTCCTCAAGGTCAATGCTGCAGAAGAAGGCGCTGGAACTGATAACTTCGGGCAGGTCATCAAAAAATACCTTGCGGGCCATTTCAGCATCCACAAGACGCTCTCCGGATGCGTACACTTTGTAGGGCAGAGCAATACGGATACGAACGTCGATGTATTCTTTGGTGACCAGCACGGCGGTGCGGGGCAGGATTTTCTGTCCCGGCTCGGCAACGATGATGTTACGGCGGGCCCAGCCGCTTTCATTAAAGTGGGCGATGCGTGCGGCAGCATCAGAAACATTGCGGGTCAAGAAGTCTTCGAGCGCCGTGCGGCGGACCGGAGAATCGTAAAGGTGGCCGGGCAGTTCGGCGATGGACTGCGGAATGCGGATATTAAAGACCGGATTTTCGGCATCGCGCTCGATTCCAATTTTCGTGCATTTGATGACGTAACGGGCAAAGTCAAAGTCGCCAAGTAACCGCTCGTACTCTGAAAACGGCTTTCCATCGATTTCGGTGAGCAGATTATAAAACTCTTTTCTGTCTTTCATAGCGAAGCCTTCCCGTTCTGGTGGTTAACAGTTCCCCTCTGCAAAATGAGCGAGGATAGTAGAATTGCCCCTAGCCGCTGTCAAACCATTCTACCCTGCTATTACTTTACTAACAAAGGCTTTGAGCTATCATGCGGGGAATGAATGATCTGCCTGTCTATCTGAAGAATCTGGCTGAAACCGTCAACGAACGGCTTGAGGTCTTGATCCCGCCCGCCACGGAACGTCCGGCAAAGCTTCATGAAGCGATGCGTTACAGCGTCTTCGCCGGCGGTAAGCGGTTGCGCCCAGCCCTCTGCATCGCCGCATGCGAGGCCTGCGGAGGAACTGCCGCACAGGCCTTGCCGGCCGCCTGTGCGCTGGAACTGCTCCACACGTACACCCTGATTCACGACGATCTTCCCGCAATGGACAATGATACGCTGCGGCGCGGCCGCCCGACCTGCCACATTCAGTTTGACGAAGCGACGGCCATTCTGGCGGGCGACGCCCTGCTGACGCTGGCCTTCGAAGTGCTGGCCGCCCAACCGCAAGGCAGCGCGCTGGCATTGGAACTTGCCCGCGCGGCGGGGAGTCGCGGCGTAATCGGAGGACAGATGGAAGACATCGATGCCGAAGGCAAAACACCCGACGCGTGTCTTGTAGAATATATTCACCGCAACAAGACCGCCGCGCTGATCCGGTCAGCCTGTGTCTTGGGCGGTTTCTGTGCCGGCGCAGACCAGCAGACTTTAGAAAAACTGGCTCAGTACGGCGAAAATGCCGGACTGGCGTTTCAACTAGCTGACGATCTGCTCGACGAAAGCGCCACGGTTGAGGAACTGGGCAAAGACATCGGTTCGGATAAAGCAAAAGGCAAAATGACCTGGCCCGCCGTTCATGGAGTGGAGAAAACATCTTCCGATGCCCGGCGGTTTGAGGAAAAAGCCGTTGCTTCTCTGCAAGGTTTAAAAAATCCAGCCCGCCTTGAACAGCTCGCCGGATTCATCGTCCGCCGAACGTCTTAAAACAACGGCTCGGCCGGGTTTTCCGGCGCAGACGAAAACTGCGGACAACTGTCTGTCGCCTGCACCTCTTTCTTGTGGCGCGAGCAGAACTGCACAAACGGATTTACCACATAATTCCCGCAATAGCGGCAGATGATTTTGTTTTCGCCATCGGAAAATAACGTCACCTTTTCCGAGCGGTCAGCATCGGTGAAAATCGCCGGCACAACGGGGCGGGCCTTGAACGGAACTTCTGATTCTGAGGAAAAAACAAACCCGCAGGCAGCGCAACTCAATGCTTCGCCGGTTTTCCTGAATCCTTCATATACCGAATCGCGTTTCAGCAACGCCTCCGCGCCGCAATGCGGGCAGATAATCTCAACCAGCGAATTCATCTTTATTCTCCGGAGGACTGAATTGTCCGCGGATAACGGATGGTAAACAGCGTTCCCTGCTCTTCGTTAGACACAAACGAAACGTGTCCGTGCAGATATTTTTCACTGATCAGTTTAATGCTATAGGTTCCCAGACCACGGCCGCTTCCTTTGGTTGAGAATGAACGTGAAAAAATCTGCAACTGAGTTTCCGGCGGAATCACCGCCGCATCGTGCACAGTAAAACAGACAGAATCTCCGTCCAAATATGAGCTGAGCGTAACGGTCGCGCCTTCCTCAATTGCCTCAAGCGCATTTTTTACCATGTTAATCAGCACCCGCCGCAGCAATACGGGATCCGAAACAAAATCAAAATGCTCCGCAGATTGATCAACAATCAGTTCCTTGCCCTTGGCAACACTATGCGAATGAAACTGGCGGATAATCCGATAGAGCAGTTCCAGCGAGTGAATTTCTTGTACGGCCACTTTGAGTTCGCCGCTTTCCGCCGCAGAAAGCATTCTTTGCGCGCTGATTTCTTCAATCAGCTGGTCGGACGATTCCGATATCATGCTGGAAATGTCTTTGATTTCCATCTCCGTGAGCTCTGTTTCAATCAACAGATCGGCCAGTCCTTTCACACCGCTGGCTGTGTTAAGCACGTCGTGAAAGAAGATCCGCTCCAGCACTTTGCGCCGTTTTTCGTTACTGATATCCATTACCGAAAAAACGGTAAATACCGTACCGCCTACTGCAATCGGGCGAGACCATACCCGCAGATCGAGCGCTGTTTCGTTCACACCCTCTTCGCCGCAAATCATCCGGCACTCCTGAATATCCAGTGCACAAAATTTCTGACTGTTCATGATTGCAATGACGGCCCCGCAGGTCCGGCAAAAAATCGTTGTACCGCATCCGCCCTCTGTCATGCGTGCACGGACACAACCGACCGCCTCGCCGGGCCGTTGGCCAAGGACGCCCGCATAAAGACACTTAAACGCCTCGCCATGGCTTTTACCCAGCAGTTCGTCAGCGTGTTTTATTCCGAGAAATTCGGTAAACGCACGGTTGGCGAAAACAATCTGCCGGTGCTCGTTAAGAACCACCGACATATTCGGAACCGCATCAAGGAAGTCCCGCACAAACGGCAGCGTCGACAGTTTCTCGTACTGCCGCCGGACTTCCTCCTGTGAAGCGCGTTCGGCCGGTGCAAATGCTGTTTCCATTACCATACGACCTCTCTAACTGCTTTAAGCCCTGTGACTGTAACATAAGCTTCCATACCTTAGAAACTTTAGCGTATGGTTTTTCCGATGTCTAAAAAAACTCAATGCCTAGGAAATGAAGAATGGTTCGCACGGCTCACCGGGACGCGCGAAGCCCTTTCAAAAACCCTTTATGCGATGTACTCCGGCCTGACCGGCGGCATCACCGTTGACCCGGCGCTGATGATGATTCCGGCAGACGACCACCTGCCGCAGCGCGGCGACGGCGTTTTCGAATCACTCAAATGCCTGAACGGACAACTTTATAACGCCGCCGCCCATTTCGACCGGCTTGAATTGTCATGCAGAGGCATCGGCATGGAACTGCCCTGCCGACCGGCGGAACTATCGGAAATTGTCTGTGCGACTATCCGTGCGGGCGGACAACGCGACTGTCTTATCCGGGTACTGATTTCGCGCGGAACGGAAAATATGGGTATCGATCCCGCGCTGTGTAAAGGGCCAGTGCTCTACGTGATTGTCTACCGCTACACGGCGCGGATTGAAAACGGAAAACTGAAACCGGCAAGAGTTGCATTGAGTACGGTACCGATTAAACCGCCGCAGTACGCGACAATAAAAACCTGCAACTACCTGCCCAACGTACTGATGAAAATCGAGGCAAACCGGCGCGGACTCGACTTCGTCATTTCCGTTGACGAGAACGGCAATCTCGGCGAAGGCGCTACCGAAAATATCGGCATTCTAACGCCGGAAAATGAACTGCTGATGCCGACTCCAAAATACGTACTTTCCGGCACCACGGCGCGCCGTGCGCTTGAGCTGGCGAAAAAACTGGTAACGGACGGCACACTCAAAACGGCTGAATACCGCGATATCTGTCCGGCGCAGGCGGCGCAGGCTAAAGAAATTTTCATTTTCGGCACCACCACTGATGTCACGCCTGTTGTCGAATGGGAAGGTATCCCGGTCGGCAGCGGAAAACCCGGCATAATAGCCGAGAAACTGCTCTCCCTGCTCAAGACCGACATGACGCCCGAAAGCGAAACGTTAACGGAGGTATTCAAATGAAAAAATGGATCGTTCTATTTCTACTTCTCTTGACCGGCTGCGCCACCACACCAAAAGACACATTGACACAGGTTTCCACCATCGACGCGCTGCTGACGGGCGCTTACGACGGACAAATGACAACGGACCAACTGCTCAAATACGGCAATTTAGGCATCGGCACATTCGACGCACTCGACGGCGAAATGATTGTGCTGGATCATCAGGTTTATCAGGCGAGGTCTGACGGGACTGTTTGCCTGATGCCGACAAATTCCACCACACCGTTCGCCAGCGTGGTAAATTTCAGACCCGACCTGACCCCCTGCCTGAAAACCGTGCTGACTGAAGAGACCTTCCAATCATCCGTTGACGAATTGACTCCTAATCAAAACCTTTTCCTCGCCGTGCGCTTCGACGGCTATTTTACATCCATGAAAGTCCGGTCGGTGCCAAAACAGCAAAAACCCTACCCGCCGCTGGCTGAGGTCGCGCCGCAACAGGCGGTGTTTGAATATACCGGTGTTTCCGGCACGGTGCTGGGATTCCGCTGTCCGGCCTTTGTCAAAGGCATCAATGTTCCGGGCTGGCATCTTCACTTTATTTCCGACGACAAAACTAAAGGCGGACACATTCTCGGCTTCACCACAGTCGGAGGAAATCTGCAGCTTGATGAGTGCCACCGTTTCTATATGGTACTGCCCAAAGAACAGCAGTTCAGCACACTGAATCTGTCGCAGGACCGTTCTGCAGAACTCGAGAAGGTGGAAAAATGATGATTCCCGACCTTCAATCCAGCCTGATCTGCGATGATGTCCGGCAGGAGCGCAATGGTAAATTTATGCTCATCGGCCTCTTTGACGCCATTCACGCCGAGCGACTGCCGGTTGCTTTCGCCAAAATGTGCCTTGTCACCCGCTGGTGCAGCGGAGAAGGTACCTTCACACAACGTTCACGAATTATTCATCCTGATCAGAAAACTGTATTGGCTGAAGGTCAGGATGTACAGGTACAGCTCCCTTCGCCGGAAGCCGCCGCCACCAGCGTCGAAGTATTCATCAACATCACCTTTCCGGAAGCGGGAACCTACTGGGTGGAAATCCTGCTCGGAGGCGACCTTAAAATCCGCTATCCCCTGCGCGTAAACCGGATTGAACGCTAAGTTTGCCTTTTGACGATATACCGGCTACAGTCGGTTCGGTGGTATTGAACCGGAGTTACTGGAAGCGTCAGTCATGGCGGGAAACCTACAGCAGAATCAGGAGCAGAAAGGACCGTTTTCGCCGCTCCAATCAGGGTGCGCATTCGTAATGCTCACAAACATGCTGCTTTATCTCGGCGTCATGGTCTTCACATTCAATCTGCTCGACCCATCCAAACTCAACGCCACCTACTTAGCCAAACGCGGGTTTACTTCGCGCCCGGAAGCAGAACGTGAGGAGGACAAAACCTTCCGCCAAATCTCGGAGCAGAAACGAGAGGATCAGCAGGCTCAGCCTGAAATCGCGGCAGCCACCGAGCAGACGCCGAAAAAAGACGATTCTCCTGCCGTAAAACTCTCTGAAATAATAGCGCGAAGTTTTGCCACAAGCCGTCCTGACGAGCCGGAAAAACCCAAAGCCGCGCTGACCCGGAGTCCGCGAACCGACAGCACATCAACCCGTACGGCCAGAAGCCGTCAATATTCAATTGCAATCTACCCTCAGGCCACTTTGGGCCAGGCCTATGCACCCGTCCGCCTGTTTACACCCCGAACTGTGGCACTGGAAACCTATGAAGCGATACCGGTCGAACTGGCTTCCGGCATTGATTTCCCGACCTTCAGCCTGCCAACGGCAGACTCGGCCGGAGCCTATCTTTACCGTCCGCCCGATCCGGTTCCCGAAGCCTCACGAGGCGGCCTGAAGCTCAGTTCGCCGCCTGTCGGAGCCGAGTCGCTCTATACAAACGGCACGAAAAAGGCCAAAGCGGTTTCTCCCGTAAAAGATAAGCTATAAGGTGTTGACACCCCCCGCCTTCTGGCCTACTTTCTCCCGTCTTTGACCAAAAAAGGAATTTGTTATGGAAGCATATGCAGTGATTGAAACCGGCGGTAAACAGTACCGCGTGGAGAAAGATACCGTTCTGAGCGTCGAACTGCTGGACGCCGCTGAAGCCGGTAAAACCGTTGAATTTGGTCAGGTACTGGCCGTCTCTAATGGCAGTGAACTCACCGTTGGCGCCCCTGTCGTAGCCGGCGCCAAAGTGATCGCCACCGTCGTCGAGAACTACCGCGGCGATAAAGTGGTGTCGTTCAAAAAGAAACGCCGTCAAGGTTACCGCAGAAAAATCGGTCACCGGCAGGGACTCACCAAGATAAAGATTGAATCAATCCTAGCTTAATTTCTAAGGAGCAGAGCAATGGCACATAAAAAAGGACAAGGGGCTTCTACTAACGGCCGTGACAGTCAGCCGAAACGCCGCGGTGTTAAACGTTATGCCGGGCAGGAAGTCACTGCAGGCAGCATCATAGTTCGCCAGGTCGGCAATAAATTCGTTCCGGGCTCCAACGTCGGTCAAGGACGCGATTTCACCCTCTTCGCGCTTAAACACGGCATCGTCGAGTTCGACAAAGCCGGCCGCCGCGTTAACATTCGCGAAATGCAGACTGCATAATTTTTTCCGATAAATGGAAAAAGAAAAGGCGAGCTTTTGGAGCTCGCCTGCTTCATTTAAGGTATCCGCCGTGAAACCCATCACATTCAGAGACCGCGTCAAAATTTTCGTTAAAGCCGGCAACGGCGGCAACGGGATATCCTCTTTCCGGCGTGAAAAATTCGCGCAGTTCGGCGGACCCAACGGCGGAGACGGCGGCCACGGCGGCAATGTTATTCTGCGCGGTGACTTCAATCTTGATTCGCTGAATGCGCTCTATTACCACCCCCACCAGAACGCTGAAAACGGCGGCCACGGCAAAGGTTGCGACTGCACCGGACGCTGCGGAGCCGATAATGTTCTTATCGTGCCCTGCGGAACCGTTGTTCTTGACCCTGATACAGAAGAATTCGTCGGAGAAATTCTAGAAGACGGACAGGAACTGATCATTGCCCGCGGCGGCCGCGGCGGTCTCGGCAATCCCCACTTCAAATCCTCGGTCAATCAGGCCCCGACCAAATGTACACCCGGAACGCCCGGCGAAGAACGTGCCTACCGGCTTGAGCTGAAACTCGTGGCCGACGTCGGCCTGGTCGGCTACCCAAATGCGGGAAAATCGACTCTTCTAACAGAACTCACCGATGCCCATCCCAAAGTGGCCGCGTATCCTTTCACCACTCTCAACCCTATCCTTGGCACCCTCATTTACGAAAACTTTAATCAGATCCGCATCGCCGACATTCCCGGACTTATCGACGGCGCCAGCGAAGGAATCGGCCTCGGCCACTATTTCCTGCGGCATATTGAACGTTCACGCTTTCTGCTCTTCATCATCGATATGGCCGCTGAAGACGGACGCGACCCCGTTGAGGACTACCGTAGCCTGCGGAGGGAACTGAAAGCCTACAACCCGGATCTGATCAAACGTCCGTCGCTTGTGCTGGCCAACAAAATGGACATGCCGGTTGCGGTAGAGAATCTTAAAATTTTCCGGCGCAAAACCCGGTTGAAACCGCTTGAAATCTCCGCCGGACTCGGCGAAGGCCTTGAACAAGTTAAAGAAATCCTTTACGAACAGTTCTTCGGCAAGTAAAAGATATGCCTCTTTTTTGAGGGCGTTTAGCTCAGTTGGTTAGAGCGCTACCTTCACACGGTAGAAGTCACAGGTTCGAGTCCTGTAACGCCCACCATTTAAATCGTTTACATTCAGCACCTTGCGAAAGGTGCTTTTTTCATATCTACCTCGCACGGTCCCGACTTCGGGCAATACTTCGGGTTGGGCCGTTTGATTCGTCCGCTTTGTATTAAAGCGGTCGAGATGTCGCAAAAACAAACGGAGGTAGATTATGAGTCTGGAAATTACACGGAAAAAAGATGGTTCACTTCGCTCGAAGTGGTGGTACGGACGGTTCACGGTCAACGGTAAAGAAACCTGTGTGAATCTCGGCATTGAAATTAAAGGGGATGTGCCGAAGAACCTGCGCAAACAAGGCGACATCGCTTTTGAATGTTCGCGCACACTGGCGGACGCAAAACTCAAAGAGCTGATCGAGCATGCCCACAGTCGAAAGACGGCGGCGCACCACCTGCAGGAACTCTACGAGATCAAGGCGGGCGAAGAACTGACCCAGATCACACTGGCGGAAATGGCTGAGCAGTGGAATTTGCTGCCGACCAAAAAGAAACGCTGCCCGCTCCGGACAGACAATCAACTGGCAACCATCCGGCAGTTCCGGGAGTTCATGGAAGCAAAGTTCCCCCAAGCCAAGACCATGTCGCAGATTACCCGCAAGATGGCGCTGGCTTGGATGAAGGATCTGGATGATATGGGAATGGCTGGCGCCACCTACAACACGAAGCTTTCGCTGCTGAAAGGCATTTTTGCAAAGCTCGGGTCGGATGCGGGAGTGCTGACGAACCCCTTCAACGGCATTCCCTTCCATGAAACCAATACGATGCACCGCCAGCCGTTCACACAGAAAGAACTCAACGCGATTCTTTCCAAATGCGATGATCTGCTTCGCCCGGTTTTTTTGACTGCCATGTGCACGGCGATGCGGCGCGGTGACTGCGCCATGTTGAAATGGGAGTCTGTCGATCTGGAGCACGGTTTCATTTCGGTGAAGACCTCCAAGACCGGAGAGCTGGCGGAAATCCCGCTCTTTCCCCTGCTACGTGCCGAACTGGAAAAATTGCCGCGCAAAAGCATCTACGTTTTCCCCGAAGCGGCCGAGATGTACAAGGCCAACCTGATGGGGCTGACGTGGCGTTTTAAGAAAGCCCTCACGGCGGCAGGAATCGAAGGGACACAGGTCAAGCGGGATGATGCCATGCAAAAGGCCAGCGTGAAGGATTTCCACTCGCTCCGGACAACATGGATTACGATGGCGCTGACAGCGGGTGTGCCGATGGAACTGGTTCGGCGGGTCACAGGCCATTCCACCGTGGATGTCGTGTTGAAGCACTATTTCCGCCCCGGACGTGAAGCCTTCCGGACGGCACTGGAATCCGCCATGCCGCACATGTTGACCGGCGGGACGGAGGAACGGCTCGACCTGCCCAAAGAAGTGCTGGAACTCGGCACGGTGGCCCGTTCGCTCAAACCGGAAGAGTTGGTCGAAAAGGCGGAGGCGCTGGCAAAAGCGGTTGCCCGCATGACGAAAGAACAACGCGCCGCCGCCGTCCTCGCCGCCTGAGCGGCGAACCGTCCGTTTGATTTTTGAAAAAAAAGTGAAAATATTTTTAGCCGCTTTCGGGGAAATAAAAAAGCCGCCCGAAGGCGGCTGGTTCGCGGCAGAAAACCCC
>Ga0247840_10007191_pt1 | contig 15576 bp, 9 predicted proteins | sample LaCruzMarch2015__FD_192404 | JGI IMG/M metagenome (GOLD analysis project Ga0247840, IMG submission 192404) | Freshwater microbial communities from meromictic Lake La Cruz, Castile-La Mancha, Spain - LaCruzMarch2015_17m | ecosystem: Environmental > Aquatic > Freshwater > Lake | place: Spain... | reverse complement strand
AAGCCCAGAGTAATGCATCCCTACCCAAACGAGCGTTTCTACGCCAAACACCCAAGGTAGGAGCCCGGTGCGGTAATTCTGCACGCCGGGATCTGTGCGGGGGGCCGCTCGAAAGGGCGGTCCCTACAGCGCCCGATACGTCCAAAGTCCTCGACGCCAACGGTGAACCGATGGTGGTGTACCATGACCTCCCTGCAAAAAGTCCAAAACGAGAAAAACGTCAAGCATAACCATCTAGAATCATTGAAGTCAAAAGTAACATTTCGCACAGAATTCGACTTTTTGCAGTGAGGTCTTTTCAGCCACGGGTGCACGGGTAAAGCTAAAACGACTTTATTCCCAAATTCAAATGGAATAGCTTACTAGTTGGTTACGGATGAGCTCTTATTAAACAATTCAAAATTTGGTTTATAAACCGCGGCTCCACTCCAACGATTGATTCCCCGTGAAATTCTAATATTATCAATATAAAAATCGTTGTTGAATGGAATATTCATGTCCAACTTGTTCCCAATACCAAAAAAGATAAGCTTATCTAATGCGAAATTGCAATTATGCACTTCTCCAAATCTCACTCCATCCAAATACCCATATAGCGAATTTCCTGATTTAGAAAAAGCAAAATGCACCCAGGTTGTGGTATTAAGAGATTTAGACCTACCAAACATAGTAAAATCAGTATTATTAGCTTTAACGTTAGAAACAATGCCATAGTCTGGAGAGTAGTATACTACGAAAGAAGAGTGTTGGTTTTTCTGAGCAATAAATGATTGCGGAATGTCAATTCTATTTAATTTAAACCAAAAATCAATAGAAAAATCTAGATTATTTGAAAAGATATTTATATTGTCATCCCCGTCGCATATAAGCCCACCATCCCCTTTGATCATAAGAAAATGGTTTGCTTTGTCGGCATCAAATATAAGAGTCAGGTTGCCAGAACCTATCTCGGTAAAACGTGACAAAAAGTTATTGTCAAAAGAATTTTCAAAGTCTAAAAAGATGATATCTTTGTAAGAATAATGCAATGACCTCCATTTAGCTAACTGGGGCAACAAAAATAAAGCTAACAAGATTACAGTGCAACAACAAAGAAAACCAATAAATAATTTGTTTTTCAAAATCAAAATAATTTTTTCTTTCTTGATTTTTATTTGAGAAAAAATAAAAAGGATGCCGGCTGAAATGAACACAGGCCAGCAACCGTAAGACCCAATAAAGTAACGCGGTGAAATATAAGCAGCTTCCTCGTTCGCCGTCCAAAACGCTTCACCCGTCATCGTGAGGATATGCGTCAATACGATAGAAAAATGTATAATAATAAAAATAACCGCACATGGCAATGGCCACAAACGCCAAACGCCGAGGCAGGCTAATGCTATCAACATGTAATCTAAATATTTAAGCCCGTGATACATCTGAGAGAATCGATACATAGATCCCTTCGATAGCGTGGCAGCTAGCGGAGGTATGCCAAAAAAATATTTTGAAAGACGACTGCATACCCAGTCAAAATACAATAAAGGTTTGTCAAAAATAACCTTCTTAATATAAACAGATAGTTGCGCATCGTTTGACTGAGGGAGTAAATATTTGTAAAAATTCCATAGGGTAATTAACCCGATGTCGTTTTTAGATATCAACACATCTTTTTCTTGAATTGCAGCGGCAACCATCCAGCCGTCTCTTCCGTCTCTATATTCAGGATACGTACCAGGGTACTCGCGAAATGAATTCCAAAGAACATAGCCAAGCGTATTAATGGAAGTCAATTTTTTGTCAATTACAGATTTGTAGCTGGCATCTAAGAGTAGAAACATGGAGACAAAAAAAAGTGCATAGAAAACACGTTTAAAAGGCTTACAGCCTTTATACAAAAAAAGTATAAAAAAAACAATCACAGGGAATAGTAAAAAAACATCTTGCCTTATTGAAATCAACGTCGACAAAAGAAAGGCAAATATAGATAAGAAAAAAAACATATTTTTGAATCTATTAGCAAGACTACACAAAAGAATAACAAGGATCATCAACGGCGCAATAAGACTTTCGTTTGTAACTGTAATTATAAGCACTATTTCTGGATACCAAATAGCATAGATAACAGAGGAAAGTAAAGCAAGCGAAAAGTTCTCTTCTCGAAACCGCCAAAACAGTAGAACGCAGACAATCGAGTCAAACAGTATTTGCAGCAAAACAATATGCACAGTCATAAATTTCGACATAGCTTTTATGAATGAACCCAAAAAGACAATATATGGAATTGGAATGCTATGGCTCCAGTATTCTGAATAATCAGTTGACTTTTTATGAACGTTTCCCATAGGGATTATACCACTATAAATGAGTTCTCCTGGAATTTCAGCATAGTCATTGTTAATAGTTCCCTCATATGCAAATGAAAACGCCCAGTGAGTGAAATAGTACGTTATTTCAATACTTCTTGGGACAAGTGAAATTCGGCAACAAAATGAAAGAACCAAAAGAAAGCATACGCACACAAAAGGAGATAGAAGAATTCTTTTGGAACACATAAAAAAAACCTCGGAAAATAGTTCAGTATAATTTGGACATACCATGATTTTGAAGCGAAGCGATTGATATGTTATAAGGTCTGGAGCCAATTCGAGAGGCTAAACGGTGGAACATACTATTGCCGCTGAGGTAGCCGCAATCAATATTCTTGGAGTAATTAATTTCGGTTTTCAAGCTTCTAAACATGTTTTGCACATGGCCCAAGTTGTACCGATGAGCATTACGCTCCACTTTCCGTAGAGCCCATGAACGAAGGAACATGGCAGGGTTGGTATTATTTATCTCGACGACGATTACGTACCTTTTGGCCAAGTTAAACATCTCCTTGAGTGCGTTGACAGGGCTGGGATCAACGAGATGGTGCAGCGTGTGGCAAGTGAAGACGATGTCAAAGGATTTGCACTCAAAAGGATGATCTTCAAAGCGCCCATTAGCAATGGGCTCAAACAGCGCTTCGTCAATTGCGTATTGACCAGGATCGATGCCTTGTAGCCTTTGAAAGCCCTTCTGTTTTAGGTAGTGCAGGAAGTAGCCACGTCCACAACCAATATCAAGCAAGCTGGCGCTTTGATCGAAATTGATCTCTCTGCGAAGCACTTCATAAATTGAATCAAGAAATCTAACCAACGAAGGTGAATCTGGAAGTAATTGGGCATAACCCTCAGAAAAATGACGCTCTTCTGATGAGCAACGAATAATGCTCATGATGTTCTCGTTTGTCCTTGTGATGAAGCTCTCTTTTTAGGCTTACTACCAAAGATTTTTTGGATCAAAGGGAAAACACGTAATGCAAAGCGGTATATGTCATATTCTAAAACGAAGTAGTCCAAATTGTGTTGTAGGCGAAACTTGTTGATAGGCTTATATATGCGAGCAAGCAATCTAACAAATCTGAAAGGGAGAGACTTGTTGGGCGCAGTTTCCTTTATTACTTTATCATCCAACACAAAAGCTGCCATTTGGAGCAGCTTTATCAGGTTATTGTGGCGTTTCGTGTACCAGGGATGCACTATTTTTTGTTTCGAGTCGAAAGAATCCATTTCCGCCCATTCGTCGAAAGTTTTTGGAGAGTTGAATCCATATTGTTCTTCGGCGAGGCGTAACATTTCCGACCCTGGGATGGGTTTCCAGTCAGCCCCGTAAGAATAGTACGCATTGGGGTTGTCTTCCAAAATCTGCAACACAACGTCTTTAGTTATTCGTAAATCATCATAACTCTCACCTGGAGCCCCGCAAAAAAAATTATAATCCATTGTTAATTCATGAAAGCGAGCAAATTTCTTGCTTACCTCTAAAATCTGTTTAGCAGAAATTTGTTTATTGAAGAGCTTAAGCATTCTATCACTTGCTGATTCTGCGCCAACTTTTAGCACACGCGTACCGGCTTTAATCATAAGCTGTATAAACTCATCATCCATTTTGTGCAGTTCGTTAATTCTGGCACCGCGGAACTCAAGACGAACTTCTAAACCTCGGTCCAATATCATCTGGAAAATAACTCTCATTCGCTCCAGGTTGGGAAAGGAAGTGTCGTCAATGAAACAGATATTGCGCACCCCAAACTCATTGATTGCGAATTCCATGTGATCCACTACGTCCTTTTCAGGAATAGGGAGCCATTTGGGTGGGTTTATTACTTTGTAAATAGCAGGATGCACACAAAAGGAGCAATTATAAGGGCACCCGATACTGCTAAACATAGAGAACATCAACTCACCTAGATATGAGCGTGAATAGCTAGGGTTGCCAACTTCAAGGAGATGATATGGCAAGTTGGTGTAATGTATAATCTCATGATGCTTGGATCGTTCATTGTGCACCACCGTATCGTTTTTCTTAAAAGACACTCCCTTTATTTCAATAATATCGGGGCCATCTCCGCGCAAGTATCCTATAAGTTCTGCCAATGCGAAGGAGCCATATCCTCGAACTGAAAAATCGATAAATTTCTCTTTTATGGTCTCGTGAAGAACTGTCATGTGTGGACCGCCCCAGACAACTTTTACATTAGGATAGTTGGATTTAACAAATCGAGATACGTCTCGAGCATTAATCAAAGGCATGCCAGTCATGACTGAAAGGCCTATCATGCGCACCCCGGAATCCAGATGCTCACGCAACGGAATCCGCCAGTCTGTTTTAATAGTTCTAAGATCAAGGAGTTTAATGTCATAACCACGCTGAAATGAGTCCGCTGCGGCGTAGATGATGCTTAACGGCAAATCTACGACAAAGCTATCCATGCTTCCTAGATGTGGATATACAAGCAGAGCATCAATCATTGTGCAATTTCTCTTTTAATAAGGAATAAAGGGTTTCGCCTGCAATGTAATGAGTCAATCGGCTGGGGTGAGCGTCAAAACAGTGCAACCGGTAGGGCGTCAGGTCGCATTTATCGAGAGCGGGGAGTGTGAGGAAAAGAATGCCGTGCTGTCGTGTGAAGGCTTCCATCTCTTGTTTTGCAATATATCGAAGAGACGTGTCGTCTTGGGCACAAAAAGTCTCGAAATAAAGAATCGCAAATATATTATTGTTCTTTTTGCAATAGGCATTCAAAGCAAGGATAGCTTCGGACATTCGCATCCATTCTATGCTGCTTTTGTTATAATAAAAATTCTTAAGGGTGTTTTCATAGCTCTGAGATTTATTCAAGAAAGCCTGCTTAAGCATATACAAATTATATATCAAAGCATGTAGCATTGTAAACTGAGTTTCAAGAATTAATGCTTGCTGACTATAGACATTCACAGGATCAAGCTCGATATCGTTGAAGGTAAACGCAAGAATCAGAGCATCAAAAGAATAGTCATTACCAAGCTTGAAGAAAAATTCAACTTCTTTTGTGGTATTCCAACCCATCTGGCTAAAATTCAACAAATCAACATTCGCGTCAAGTTTCGATCTAAAAAGTTCTCTTACAACAGTAGGTAGGATATCAGCTTCGTCGACACCAAAGCCAAAGGCGTAGGAATCTCCGAGAAGCATGATTTTGGGTATGTTGTGATATCTTTTTTTTTGCGGCTCCGAGCCTCGAAAATTCAAGGAATTGATCCGATAAATAAAAGGCATATGGCCAATTGGAATGCTGAAAACGAGCCTGAAAATTCCTTCAAAGAGAAGAAGAGCAAAGAAAAAGCTCAGGAACACGAGCAGGGCATTCCTCAAGGCTAGGCGAACTTGTCCTTTTCCTCGTTCACAAATACTCATAACGTGTAAGCGCTCTCAGGATGTATTGTTAAAAATTGTATAAATTCCAAAAGAAATAAATACGCATCTCATAGACAGTAAGAATTTCGAATTAGATTGCTGACCACGCAATCTCGAATCATATTCTTCCATTCCATTCAGTTGTTTGCAATATATTACTGTGCAAAGCTGTCTGGAGCAAAAACGCGAAACCAAAGTTCCAGCATGGCAAGTGCAGTAATTTGCCGATTTACAAGCATACTATAATTGTCTGTAGCAACAAGCAAGTCTGAAATATACTCCCAGCGGAAAAATCCACGTTTACGGGTTGCCTCCTCTGTGAGCAATCCTTTTGCCCATTTGAGAAATCTGTTTTTATATTGGTCAGTAATGGGCATATAAAAGGCCTGTTTGCCTTTTTCGCGCAAGGCAGGAGGATAAAGTTTTGCGATGCGATCTCTAAGAATTATTTTATTATATCCTCTATCCAGTTTTGCCTTATTGCATAAGTTAAGTGCCATTTGAACAATGCGATAGTCAAGAAATGGACTGCGTGTTTCCACTGCGTGCGCCATGTTCAGTTTATCCAGTCGAAAAATTAGACTGTAGGGCAACCAGAATCGAATATCCAACAGACTAAGACGCGATAAAATTGGAAATTCGGAACTCGAGGTAAACACCTCTTGAATCTCATCACTGATAGGATAGCCCGTCGTCGCATTTTTAAAATCGTGAGTATATAAAATCGCCTTGTCAAAGGAGGTAAAACAAGCCGTAATGCCCTCGTAAAATTTACCGAAAAGGTTACACTCCGATAATGTGGTATATAGCTTGTGCATTTCCCTCAAACCAAGGACGTCAGGATAGTCGAAGTACTTGTTCAACAGCCTCAATGGCACATGCTTGACGATTGAAGAAAAAAGAACGTTCGCACCGGGCGTGCAAAAAAGTTTCCTGTAAGTGTACCACTTGGCCATGACCCTTTGATGAAAATAGCCGTTAAATATTTCATCAGCCCCATCGCCGGTCAGAGTCACAGTTAACTGTTCTTTAGCTTTTTTAGCTAAAAGAAATGAAGGGATACACACAGCGTCGCCAAAAGGCTCATCCAAGTGCCACATAATGGTCTCTGCAAGATCGAAGTCTTCGGGATCGACCTTGACTGGATTCAGCTCATAATTCAAATAATCAGCAATTTGCTTTGCACGATGCAGTTCGTCGTGCTTATATTGAATGCTAACGGTGTATGCTATACGCTTCCCCTCTGGAGCCAACTTATTCATAATGCCGGCAATGGCTGCGGAGTCCACCCCTCCACTTAGATATATTCCCAAGGGAACATCACTTTGCAGACGAATATTCACCGCATCGTCGAGCAACTCGTCGAAGGCTTCGCAGGTTTTAGAAGTGTAGGGCAATTCCTCATTGAAGGAAGGCGACCAATATTTCGATAACGTAAGATTGCCGGCTTCCCAGGTCAGCATTGTTGCCGGCTCAACTTTGTTTACATCTGTGAACATTGTATGCGGGGCCGGGACATAGCGCAACATCAAGTAACGATCAATTGCTATAGGGTTAATCTTGCGCGACACCCAAGGCAACAGCAGTAGAGATTTTAGCTCAGAAGAAAGTGCCAAGCGGCCGTCATGTAGAGCGTAATACAAAGGTTTCTTTCCAAACCTATCCACAGCGGCGACCAACCGGCGAGATTTTTCATCAAAAATGACGAAAGCAAACATTCCATTTATATGCTTGAGGAAAGAAAGACCATACTCCTCATATAGATGAAGCAATGTTTCGCTGTCGCTGCTGGAGATTATTTTATACCCCTTAGCACAGAGAACAGCGTTCTTTTCTTGAAAGTTGTAGACTTCGCCATTGCATACCAAATGCAGTAAATTGTCATGGCTGTGCATCGGCTGGGCCCCACGGTTGGACAGATCGAGAATGGCTAGCCGTTTATGCCCCAAACTAACTCCTCCGCGGGAGAAAAAACCTTCCCCATCCGGCCCGCGATGGTGGAGCATGCGGGTCATCGGGACCAGTAGATTGTGGTCCTCTTGTATGGGACTACAGATAGCACTAATCCCGCACATTGCATTGCTCCTGTGTGAAAACTGAAATGCTAGTCAGAAGCCAACTATAGGAAGCACAATAAGTGCGTAATATAGTGAACTCATTAGCCTTGTGAATATTCCCAGCAACTGAGGAGACTAGGCTTGTGGTTTCTATTCCAGACTCGTTAGTCTGCAAAAAATAAAGATCATCCGTTGATATTTCGGTTGCAAAGCGGAGCGTATCTTTGATGTGCACTTCAGTATCTGTCCAGGATACTTGTCTTATAAGGAATGAAGTGGATTGTGTACTGAGATTAGTGCTAGATTGGTTCAATGCAGAACCCTTTCGTTTTCTAATTATATCTATTCCCTTCCGAGTCCAAGAAGAAGTGAAAGCAGTTGAGCAAGTAATGCGCAGAATCACCCGAGCAAGAAAAGATGGCATGAATTGCTTCACAGGAGAAAATGGCACTGTGACCTGAACGGAAAATTCAAGGCAGTTTGTTGGGAGCATTCTGTTATAAGCCTTATTAGTTAGTATGCCGGTCTTTGTACGATGGACATATCCTATTTCTGTAAATTCAACTCCAGGTGCGAAAAAGCGCAGCAGTCCGCCAGCGCACGGTGCGAAAATAAAACATAATTTCGACACCGATATCCTGAAAATGTTTGCTGCAGGATAGAACGCGCTATTTTCTATGAACTCAGAGATGGGCATTTTCACAATGAAAGTTTCCTCTTCAGAAAGTGAAAAGAAACGATACATGTCATAAGCCAGCAAGGGCTGGAAAGCCCAACGCATCAGACGCAGATCATCTGCAAGAACGCACCTGAGATGCTTAAAATCACCTCTGCATTGGCTTATTGCCCCACAAATACGTCTGACAATGGAGCTATAAGGAGCTACGAGCATGAGCGCAATTCTAGACAGGTAGGGATTATGACAAACTCCATATTCATATCCAACTGTCAAGTCGGGATGAATGAACTGACAGGCGAACTCCAAAGCACGAACAAAGGGCTGAACCAAAGAAAAGTCGTTCAATCGTTCCATAGCCATCAGCGAGTACTCCACTGTCAGAAACGTATAACCTAAATCCATGTGCCCCACTTCGGGAAACCATCCTTCTGCAGTCTGGGCCTGCACGATGGATTTAAGCTTGTTCTTCGATTCGACAAAAAAATCTTGATTGTCCAGGACCCACCCTGCCCAAGCCAAAGCCGATACGCCCACTGCCTGGTGATTTGTTTTGAAGAGGTCGTTGCGACGACAAAGCCACCGGCCAGTTTTCTCCAAGCCCTGCTTGGATTCGCTCACAATGTGGGCCGGCAAAACCTCTGCGACAAGATGGAGAGTGCGGGCCACTGCGTGCGCGGAAAAAGCTGCTGCTGCAAAAGCCCGCTCGCCTTTGTACCATTCATCCAACGAGCCGTCAAGATATTGACTTTTATTCCAGAAGGTAAGCAATGCTTGGATTGCAGCAAGAAGCGCGGGGCTTTCATGCCAAGAAGAATCTGGATAGTCACCTGTAAAGAGCAAGGCAAAAGCAAACATTGCCTCTTGACGTCGTATGTCAGCCACGTCAGAGGTCTTATCCCGCCAATAGGCGAGATGCGCACAACCGTATGTTGGTGATAGCGGATCCATATTTATCTGTGCAAGCATGCGATCAACTGCAGCGCAGATGTATTGAGCCTGATAAGCTATGTCATTCATTATATTCATAACCAATTTGCTATCCCTTGATTTTAAATCACCATCTGTTCAACATCTTAGTCAAGATGTCTGACTCATGTCAGGTCTGAAAATGCCAAAAATGACCAGAAATACGTTTTAGGGGCAATTGTCTCTGGACACTCAACCAAGAGAGTCATTACCTTAAACTTTTTTTAAAAGGGTCTATTGCTTTTCAGCATTGAATGGGGAGCCGTCTCCCTGTGAAGGGACATATGAAGTACCCGCTCACTGGGTCTAGACATTTTTAAGAAAATGCCCATGTGTTTTCTATGGCCCCCTTCCCGTTTGTTCCTTGCGCCGTTGACGCCGATGTGGTCATGAACACTCCGTGGCCGATGTTCGGCTACTTCCAGCAACTTACCGAAGAGATTGAGGCGCTCAAGGCGCGCATAGAACAGTTGGAATCCAAATTAAACCGAGATTCGTCCAACTCCAACCAGCCGCCGTCCAACGGCAGTCCTTTCAAGCCCACGTCGGACCTGCGACAAGGCCAGAAGAAGTCCGCCCGAAAGCGCAAAGGCGCTCGCAGCAGTGCCTGCGACTTTCTGAGGTGCGAGAGCTGTTTCCTGAGCTTTGTGTGTGCGGCTGCGAGACCTTGCGCAAGCCTGAACCCTACTACATCCACCAATTCGTCGAGCTGCCCACCTTGAAACTCGATGTCAAGCATCTCATCCTGTACCGCGGCCATTGCGCTGGCTGCGGCAAGGTGCGCAAAGCGCTGATTCCACCCGACCGCCGCACCGGCTTTGGGCCGCGGTTGTCCGCCTTGGTCGCCGAACTGTGCGGCGTTCATGGAGACAGTCGCCGCGCCATCCAAGATTTCCTGTTCTCGGTATTGCGGCTGCCGATCAGCCAAGGTGGGATTCAGAAGATTCTTGCCCGCTTGGCTGTGGCCATCGCGCCGCACTACGCGGCCATCGATGAGGCCGCGCACGCGTCCTCGGTGAGCCACGTTGACGAGACTTCGTGGCGGCGTCGCGGCAAACTGGCTTAGTTGTGGGTCTTGACCAATGCCGGCGTCGCCTTGTTCATGATTCATTCTCGACGCTCGCGAGCCGCATTTCGGGCTTTGATCAAGGACTGGCAGGGCCTTCTCGTATCTGACGGCTACGGCGTATATCGCAACTGGGTCGGACTGCGGCAGGCGTGCCTTGCTCAACTTATCCGCGAGGCCAAAGATCTTTCCGAACGAGGCGACAAGGGGCTGGCGCGCTGCGGACTCTGGGCTTGGAAAGAGCTGCGGCGGCTGTGCCACATGGCCAAAGCACCGCCTACGCAAGGCGAATGGTGCATGTTTTACGCGCGTTTCATTCGCTTGTTGACCACGTATGAGCATCGACCGGACGAAGCCGGCAAGTTCACGCGCCGCCTGCGTAGCGAGATGGACCATCTGTGGCTGTTTCTTCAGGAAAAAGGCGTCTCGCCCACGAACAACCACGCCGAACGGATGATCCGCTTCGCGGTTCTTTGGCGCAAACGCAGCCTTTGAACATGCGGCGAGAACGGCGAGCGCTGGACCGAACGCATCCTCTCCATGCGCCATTCGTGCCGTTTGCAGGGGAAGAGAACCTATCTGGTCCTGGTTGACGCTATGCAAGCATACGTTGGCGAAAGTCATCCCGATCTCGAATGGATTTATAAAGTCGCAGCATAGGGGTGTGAGCGATTACCATGTGAAATCCATAGAATTCAGAAAACTTCTTAATTCCGCTGCTTGTTTGAGCCTAAAACAGCGTCAACTTCTTGAGCAGGCGTTGCAGAAAGCCACCTCAGCAAGTGGGTTCTTGATGTGGCTAATGATAGAGCCATCCTCGTTCATATATGTCCGAACTGCCAATCAACAAGTGCTGGCGTTAAAGTTTTAAAAGCGATGTACAGCGCTTCTAATGTAAAACCCGTGGAAGAACTACTCACGTGGACTCCTTTAGTTCAACACTAGCGAAGAAGCGCTTGGCTTTCCTACAACGAGGTAATGATCAAAGACTTTGCATGAGTCTATCTGCTCAGCCATCGACCTGGATAACAATATAGCTTTTCGCTGGCGACAGGCATGCTTACCGCACCAAGCACGGTTTGCGATACCGAAATGGACGGTATCCTGAGACGAATGAAACCTACGTCCTTGAATCTTTTAAAAGGAGTAGGGTACTTTCGCGCCCAGCCCGCAAGCGCGGCAAAAAGGATACAAAGCGGGGCTTTCCTAAGAGCAAATTACCTTACTCGTGGTTCGGAACAGAAGAGGTAAACTTTTGATCATGTCCTCCCGGTCATCAATATCGCCTCGCTCGACTTTCTCCACCCGCAACTTCTTTCCTATAAAAGCATCTTGTGCTCAGATGGGGCACATGCCCACAAGTCTTCGATCTAATCCACTGGTATCCCGCACAGATCCCTTTGTCTTGCCAAGCATGGGCGTGTCAAAGATCGTGTATTCCATGGGCAAAAAGTCAGCGCCTATGACAGCCATCTAAAACTCTGGAGGAAGCGCTTTTCGGGAGTAGCGACGAAATATCACCCCACCTACTTCGACTGGCCTCGCATCTTTGAGAAACTTGGTTCAACGCTGACGTCCATCCTCGCGTTGACCATGCTCTGTGTTAATTCAACACTAAACGGCAATGGAGCATAAAAAAAAGAATTCTATGGGATCAGCTTGTATTCTTGCACAGTCAGGGCTCCTGAAGTAAATATTTGGCCTAACAGGCCGTTATGTATGTAATTAAATCCCTGGTAGTCATTCGTCGGACAGGCTCAGAAGCATGCGAGAAGACCACCCGGGAAGCATTTACTAACGGTCGAGCTACGCGGCGTTGAATGATGCGCAAGCTTCTCAGTAAAGCGTTCAAAACTCCACTCGATCAGCACTATCTGAAGTCGATAGCCAATGACAATCTCCTTGGGCTTGGGGATCAAGTCCCAGTTGATCCACATCATTCGCTGTCGTCCGTCTGCCTACTCTGCCCCATCTACACTGGCCTCACTGCAAAAAGTCGAATTATGTCCAAAAGGTGACTTTTGGCCTCAATAATTCAAGATGGTTATGCTCGTCGTTTTCCTCGTTTTGGATTTTTTGCAGTCAGGTCTACACTCACTGTTTTGTGGGCTACTGTCATGCGGTGAAGGTTCATGTTGTTAATATGTAAGATAAGTTGCGCAAGAGAACCTATAAAAAAGCAGATCAGAGACATAAATAAGAGAAAAGGTGAGAATAACCATAGTGGATGTTTGTCCAGAGCCCACATAGACGAACCCGAAAAAAGATAGAAGGCATGACCTGTGAAAAAATACAATCCAATAACAACTGAAAACAAAAAAAATAAAAGTCCATACGTACCAAAAAAATACATTGGAGAATGCAGAAAACGGCAAATGAAAAAAATAGTAAAAAAATCCAATACACCTTCAATAAGTCGTCTGGATCCGTATTTTGATTGACCGTGCTTCCGCATGGAATGTTTTACGGGAACTTCACCTACGCGATATCCGCTGCTGCTAAGCATCACCAGCATGAATCTATGCAGCTGTCCATAAAGAAAAAGATCTTTCAAGCATTTAGCCCGCATGACTTTCAGACCACAATTAAGGTCGTGCACTTTGAGTCCGGAGAGCTTGGATGTCGCCATGTTAAACAAGCGCGAAGGAATTGTCTTAGAAAGAGGATCATTTCTGACCAATTTCCAGCCAGTTACGATGTCGAGGTCTTCCTGTTCCAGTTTCTCGACCAGCTTGGGAATTTCTTCCGGATGGTCCTGCAGGTCCGCATCTATCATTATAACAAGCTCTCCGCGAGCCGTATCGAAACCGGCTTGCAAAGCAGAGGATTTACCCTGGCGTCGAACTAGCGAAATAACAAGGATATATTCGTTTTCACTGAAAAGGGATTCAAGAATTTCGAAAGAACCGTCGTTGCTCCCGTCATTGACGAAAATTATTTCATAAGAAGAATATGGCTGCAGAGTGGCAAGAAGTCTCGATGTAAGCTCCCTGAGCGAACCTTCCTCGTTGTAGACCGGGACGATGACTGAAATATACGGGTATCCATCCGAAACGTTTTTCAACTGCTAAACCTCGCTGCGCTGGCTTGAGTAGGAAGAACCATCTCATACCTCATTGCTCCAACCCGAAAAAAAGAAGAATGCTGGCTGGTTCCAAAGGTCACAGAATAAACACCGTGTTATCCCAGAAAATCCAAGGCATTCCTCACAAGTTTCTTCACATCGTATACGCTGCGGATTTTCGCCAAGTGCCTCCAAGCCATATGGGGATTCATGTAGGCTCTTTTGAATCCTTCTTTACATTTTTTTTCCATGTAATCTGCCGTCAAGCCATAAGGGACAAAAGATGCCTTGGAAGAAACCTGTAGTTGGCAGATGTCAGAGTGGTCGAATGTGCCGAATTCATGTGCTTTTTCCCAAATCTCTGTACCTGGGAAAGGAGTCATGAGCATAAAAGAAGGAAAATGAGCCGGCAAGGACACTGCGAGGGCTATGGTCTGCTCCACAGTTTCAGGGGTATCGCCGGGATTGCCGATAATAAAGGAAGGACGCACGTAGAGACCCAACTCATATGCCAGCTTGCAAGCTCTTACGCCTTGCTCCAGAGTAGCTCCCTTACGCAATTTTTTCAAAACCTCGGGGTTTCCGGACTCCATGCCCAATGCTACCATCCAACAACCAGCCTTAATCATGGTCTGCAGCAGCTTCCTGTCAACCATGTTGGACCGCACGTTGCAAGACCAATTGATTTTTAACCCGCGCTTGTGGATAAGCTCACAGATTTTATAGACTCGCTCAATATTTAATATAAAAGTGTCGTCGTTAATTATGACTTCGCGCAAACCGTAATTTTTTATAAGGATATCCAATTCCTCGACAACGTATTCAGCGCTATGGTATCGTACTGACTTTCCAAAGGAGGTGCGACAAAAAACACATTTGTATGGACACCCCCGAGAGGTGAAGATGTGAGTAGTGGGCAAGTGTTTGTAAGAAATGGCCTTAGGTATATATTGGGCCAGGGGGGGGAGAAGGTGTCGCGCAGGAAATGGAATCGAATCGAGATCTTCAATCATCTCTTGGGGAGGGTTAATCACTATTTCTTCGCCATCTTTCCATGAAAGACCGTTGACGGCCTTGATTTTGCTAGTATCGCCAAGGGCCTCGACTAACTCAACAATTGTTTTTTCCCCCTCATTAGTTACCACAAAATCGAAACACGCTTCTAAAAGTATGCTTTTTTCAAATCCGGCGGCATGAGGACCCCCAAAGATTATTGGGAGTTTAGGGTGATTAATTTTTATAGCCGTTGCCAAGTCCTTCGCCAATCCATAACTTAACGTGGTGGCAGTTATTCCGACCAAATCCGGATTATAGGCGTGCAGCACTTCGATAACCTGACCAGAGGATAGCTGCAGCAGATTTGCGTCAACTATCTTAACTTGGCAACCTTTTTGCAATAGAACACCGGCTAGATAACTCAAACCCAAGGGAGGAAGGACACCTCCCAGTTTATGAAATCCGCCATACATTTTTCGCTTGTTCACAAAAGGATTTATCAAAAGTATTCGCATAGACTGTAGCTCGTTTAGCATTGTGCGTTATCTGACCTCACTGCAAAAAGTCGAATTCTGTGCGAAATGTAACTTTTGACATCAATGATTCAGGATGGTTATGCTCGACGTTTTTCTCGTTTTGGACTTTTTGCAGGAAGGTCTTATCAGATTACGAACTGACTCGACGTAACAAACTACTGGATCATGCCAATTGAGGTACGCGATCTCGGGGTCTAAAGTTTTTCTAGAGACAGGCGATGAGTGAGGCATGGACTACCTCCTGCCCTCATCCATAGACAACCTGACCCTGTGATCGCGTACCAATTGAGATTTTTTTCTATTGCTTTTTCAACCAGCCTTGTCAAGAGTTGTTTTCTAACCAGCCACGGCGTTTTTGTTCTAAGCCCTCAATGCCGATGGACACGAGTTTTCCGTCATCCCAAGATAGTCGAACACCAAGCGTACGTTGCGGGTGAGCTTTCGCATTTTTTGTGCGACATTTTTTACCC
>Ga0247840_10007190_pt1 | contig 15578 bp, 13 predicted proteins | sample LaCruzMarch2015__FD_192404 | JGI IMG/M metagenome (GOLD analysis project Ga0247840, IMG submission 192404) | Freshwater microbial communities from meromictic Lake La Cruz, Castile-La Mancha, Spain - LaCruzMarch2015_17m | ecosystem: Environmental > Aquatic > Freshwater > Lake | place: Spain... | reverse complement strand
AGCACCTGGCGCCGACCGTCGGCACGCCCGCCCTGAGCGGCACGGCGGGCTCGGACATCCTTACCACGGTCATGGCCAACACCAGCGTGAACGCGGGGGCCGGGGACGACCTGGTGATCTCCGCCAAGGGGCGTCAGGTGATCACCCTGGGGGCGGGGCGCGATGCGGTGGTATGGAACTGGTTCCCAGACTCCGACATCATCAACGACTTCGCACTGGGCGAGGACCGGCTCGACGTGCGCGGCGTGCTGCAAGCGATCGGCTATGCGGGCGCCGATCCCCTGGCCAGCGGGCATGTCCAGTGTCTGAACGGCAGCGGGGGTGCCCTGGTGCGGCTGGACCGGGACGGCACCGCCGGTGCCGTCTATGCCCCGGTCAATTACGCGCTGGTGAAGGGGGCGGGGGTCACCGCTGCCGCCCTGTGTCAACCGGCGAATGTGGTTTTTTAGAAAGATGCTAGCTGCTAGCTGCTAGCTGCTAGAAGCTAGAAGCTAAGAAACCAACCCATCCTGGAGTCATCCCATGCGCATCAAACGTCCTTTGGCAATCGCTGCGGCCTTGGCCGCGTCCTTGGCGGTCCCCCCGGCCGGCGCCGCCCTGGTGGAGTACAGCATGAGCGTGCCCGGGGTGGGGGCCGGGTCATTCGCCTATGACGACGCCAGCCTGGTCGATGCGGGCGGCTATTTCACGTCGGCGCTGACGGCATTCTCGTTCGCGTATAACGGCTGGACCTATGGCCTCGGCGATGCGATCAGCTCCTTGGCTTGGCTCTACTCGCCGGGTCCGGCTCTGGGCGGCATCCAATACGTGGGAGCCCACAATGCGGACACCATTGAATTCGCCGCGGGGTTCGGCTCCGGCGACATGGGGACCTTCACCGCAAATGGCGGCGCGCCGACCGGTGTCGGACCCGTAACCCTGACCGATGCGGATTTCGTGCAGCAGGTTCCGGAGCCCGCCACCCTGGCCTGCCTGCTGCTTGGCATTGGCCTGATGTCAGGAGCGCGGAGAAGGGGCTGGCGGCAGGTCTCCTGGTGACGAGCCTTTGAAGGTGATTTCCGGAAATGACCATACCAGCGGATGCATCGGTAGGGTGGATAAGCGCAGCGCATCCACCAGCCACGCTTGGTGGATGCGGCGCGATCAAGCGCCGTGCCCCGTCTGCAAGGTCCTCGCGCGCGCCTTACCCACCCTACAAGGCTCGCTGACCGCGCCGCCTCTGCCTGGAGTCCAAGGCTTCAGCCTTGGCGCGCGCCAAGGCTGAAGCCTTGGACTCCAGGCGCTTGGGCCGCGGCGCTTCACTTAACGGCAGTGGAGCAGCGCCTGCAAGGGTCTTAATCTTCTTTGCGTCTTTGCGTCTTTGCGTGAAACTTACCGCCTCTGCGGTCCAGGCTACTGGGTCAAGAGGCCCGCCGGACCTCCAGCACGTCGGGCGTCTGCGCAAGCTTGGCGAGCACCAGGTCCAGGTGCGCCTTGTCGCGCACCTCCACCGTGAAGCGCATGGCGGCCGTGTCGGTGGTGCGCTCGGAGTGTGAGTTGACCCCCAGGACGTCCACGTCGGCGTCGGCGAAGATGGAGGAGATGTCGCGCAACAGGCCCTTGCGGTCGGCGGCGATGACCAGCAGGTCCACCGGGTAGGCGGCGTCGGCCGGCTGGTCGGCCCAGCGCACGCGTAGCAGCCGCGTCGCCTCCCCCTCCGGCAGGTGGCGGACATTGGGACAGTCGCGCCGGTGCACGGTGATGCCGCGCCCGCGGGTGACGAAGCCGACGATGGCGTCATAGGGGACCGGCTTGCAGCAATGGGCGATCTGGGTCATCAGGTCGTCGACCCCTTCCACCACGACCTCCCCGGTGCCGGGCTTGGGCTTGCTCGGTGCCTTGGTGCGCGGCTCCGGCTCGCGCGCCTCCGTGCGGCCATCGGGGTTGCGCGGCTCGCCCACCTGGCGCGCCACCACGCCGACGGACAGGTCCCCGCGGCCGATGGCGGCCAGCAGGTCCTCACCGCGCTTGAAGTTGTAGCGGGGGGCGAGTTGCTCCAGTTGGGGCTTCTCACTGATGCCCAGGCGCACCAGTTCGCGGTCCAGGGCGGCGCGTCCGGCCTGCCAGTGCAGGTCGTGGTCCTGTTGTTTGAACCACTGGCGGACCCGGTTGCGGGCGCGCGCGGTGATGAGATAGCCCTGGTGGGGGCTGAGCCAATCGCGGCTGGGGGCGGCGTTTTTCTGGGTCAGGATCTCGACCGTCTCGCCGCTGTTGAGCCGATAGCTCAGCGGGACGATGCGCCCGTTGACCCGAGCGCCGCGGCAGCGGTGGCCGATCTCCGAATGGACCTCGTAGGCGAAGTCGAGCGGGGTCGCCCCCTTGGGCAGTTCGATGACCTTGGCGTGGGGGGTCAGGACATAGATCTGGGCGGGCTCGAACTCGGCCTTGAAGCGCTCCAGGATGTCGGTGGCGTCCTCGCCCTCGCTTTTGAGCTCCAGGAAGCTGCGCATCCAGTTGATGCGACGCTGGAACTCGGCGTCCGGGCCCTTGCCGGCCTCCTTGTAGGCCCAGTGGGCGGCTACCCCCAGTTCGGCATGGCGGTGCATCCCATGGGTGCGGATCTGAATCTCCAGCGGCTTGTCCCCGGGGCCGATGACCGCGGTGTGCAGCGATTGGTAGAGGTTGCCCTTGGGGCTCGCGATATAGTCGTCGAACTCCTTGGGGATGTGGCCCCAGAGTCCGTGGGCGAGCCCGAGCGCGGCGTAGCAGTCGGCCACCGAGTCGACCAGGACACGCACCGCGCGCAGGTCGAAGATCTGCGAGAGATCCACGCCCTTGCGCTGCATTTTGCGCCAGATGCTGTAGATGTGCTTGGCCCGGCCGGTGACCTCGGCCTTGATCCCGGCCGCGGCGAAGGTCCGCTGCAGGGTTGCGATGACGTCCCTGATGTAGCGCTGCCGCTCCTCGCGCCGCTCGTCGATCGCGCGCGCGACACGCTGGTAAGCCTGGGGCTCCAGGTAGCGCAGTGCCAGGTCCTCCAACTCCCACTTGACCTGCCACATGCCGAGCCGGTTGGCGAGTGGGGCATAGATGCGTTGGGTGTCGCGGCTGATCCGGGCGCGCCGCTCGGGCTCCAGATTTCTGATGGCGCGCATGAGGTGCAGGCGCTCTGCCAGCACCACCAACACTACCCGCACGTCCTCGGCGATGCCGAGCAGCAGGCGGCGCAGGTTTTCCTCATGCTGCTCCTGGTCCTTGGCGGCGATGATCGCCTCCACGTTGGCGATCTGGCCGATGCGCGCCAGGTCGCCGACCATGCGGGCGATGCCGGGTCCGAAGCGGTCCGCCAGTTGCGCCTCGGTCAGGTCGCCCAGGCCCAGACAGCCGTTGAGCAGGGCGGCGATCAGGGTCTCGTGGTCCATGCGCAATTGCGCCAGGATGTCCGCGGTGGACAGGACATGGCGCACATGGGTCTCGCCGGTCTCGATGCGGCGGTCGCCGCGACAGCGGGTCAGCGCGGCGCAGGCCCCGGCGATCAGTTTGCGGTCCTCCAGGGCGTAGTTGGGTACCAGGTTGTCCAGCCAGTGCCGGATGGCGTCGTCGTCGCCGGTGTCCGGCTCGGGGAGGTTGTAGACGGGTTTGACCATATGAGCCAGCGGGTAGTTGAGTCGTTCGGCGATGTGCGGTCCCGGTGGCTGCCGCATCCGGGTCCGGCGGACTGGGGCCTGGCGCAGATTCACGCGTGGCGGATCGGTTTCAACACCATAATAGCAGCCCAGTCCCGACGCGACCCGAGAAACCGCAACCGCGGTCGGCCGCGACGAATTCCAGGGTTGCCCCGGCGATCCGACCATTGCGCCGCGGTGCGGCTAAGCCGCAGGGGCGCCGTGGTTTGCCGTTCGGAGGCACCGCGGCGCTTACCAATATGATAAACTACCGTTGAATCAATGCCCATAGGTAAGTGCCCCAAACACTGACAGGCCGGAGGATACGGGACCCATGAGAACCTCAGTCGTCATGACGATCGATGCCGAGGCCGATATCGCCGGCGGCATTGAAAGCTATTCGGATGGCTTTCGTCCAGTCATCGACCAACAAGTCGCCTGCAACATTGACGGACACAGCGAGGGACTGGAGTTTATCATCCGGACCTTGCGCGAGCGGGGGTTGCGTGCGACCTTTTTCGTGGAGGCCGCACAGGCTCACTACTTTGGTCCGTCCGCCATGGGACGCTACGTCGACCAGCTCCAGGAGGCGCGGCAGGACGTGCAGTTGCATATCCACCCTTGCTGGTTTTCCTATCGCAATGGCGTGCCTGACTTAGCACAGTTGCCGGGCGACTCCTGTGCGGCACTCTCGGAGCCGGTGTTGGAGGATTTTTTCGCCCGTTGTATCGCCACCTTTCGCGGCTGGACCGGGGGTCAACCCCTGGCCCTGCGTACCGGTAGTTTCCGCACCGGCCGCAACGTCTATCGGGTGATGAAGCGCTTGGGTATCCCACTTTCATCCAATCTCTGCATCGGGCTGTCCGAGCCTGCGGAACCCGAATACCGACTGCCTGGCGGATGCCGTGTCATCGAGGGTGTCAGGGAATATCCGTTGACCTCCTTTCTGGACCGACGCGGACTGGGCCAAGCGCGATTCCGGCCCCTGCAAGTCAGGTCATGCTCGAGCCTGGAAATGATCGCCATCCTCGATAGGGCACAGGCTGCGGGCTACGAGACCATCGTCATCCTGACCCATCCGTTCGAGTTCGTGAAGGCGGCCACCGAGAAGAACCGGAACGCCTGGACGCACGAGATGTTGATTACCAATCGCACCGTGCGCTCGCGCCTGCGGCGGCTGTGCGATTACCTTATCAAACATGAAGAGCGGTTTGAGGTATGCACCTTTGCCGACTTGGCGTCCCGCCCGCCGTCGTCGGTGCGCCCCGTTCGGCCGTTGCACGGATCGCCGGTTCTGTCATGGCTCCGGACCCTGGAAAACGGCCTGAGTGATCGTGTGAAATGGCTGTAGACCGATCGGTGCACCGGGCTGCGCACCAGGTCATGGTGCTGGGCGTGGACTCTCCCATCGGCCTGGCGATGATACGTGAGCTCGGCAGGCACGGGGTGCTGGTGCATGGCATCGGCCGCTCCCCCCGGAGTCTGGGGCTGTATTCCCGCTATATCACTTCGCGGCACGTGCGTCAGGATGGTGACGAGGCCCTCCTGGCCCAGCTTCTGGGCATCGCCGAGGCGACCGACTGCCGCTGGCTGATGACCGTCTCTGAAGGTGATATCTGCTGGCTGCAACGGATGCGTGAGCGGCTTGCGCCAATGGTGGTCGCCTTGGTGCCGGAGGTGCTCCCGATGGCGCGGGTGCTGGACAAGGCGACCACCATTGCGGTGGCACAGGGGTTGGGCATCGTTACCCCCGAGACTTGGTCGTGGCCGGATCTCGCCGCCATGGAACGGGCTTTGCCGGGGCTGAGCTTTCCGTTGGTACTCAAATGGAGCCATCCGGCGCGCGTGCAGGTCAAACTCGATGAGATCGGCGTGGCATGTGAGAAATCGCTTTACGTTCATGATGCCGCGCAGTTGCGAGCCTATCTGGAACGGGTCAGTCCCGTGGGGGAGTTGCCATTGGTCCAGCGATTCTATCCCGGTTACGGCCTCGGGCAGATGGCTTACATGGCCGGCGGTGCGGCGCTCTTGCGTTTTCAGCATCGGCGGATCGCGGAATGGCCGCCGGAGGGCGGGTTCTCCGCCGTCTGCGAGTCGGTGGGCCTGGACGCCCATCAGGACTTATTCGAGCGTTCGCTCGAACTATTGCGCCGACTGGCATTTTCCGGGCCGGCGATGGTCGAGTATCGGTTCGATCCGCAGACCCGTCAGGCGGTGCTCATGGAAATCAATGGGCGCTTCTGGGGCAGTCTACCGCTCGCCTACCACGCGGGTGCCGACTTTGTCTGGACCGCCTATGCCGTGGGGGCGCTTGGCCGTACCGACACTGTCCAATCGGCTTATCGGGTCGGTATGCGGTGCCGTTACATTGTCCCGGAGCTGAAACGCCTGCTCCGGATTACTTTCAGTCCGGGGAAAATCCAGAATCGCGCCTTGTCATTCAGTCCTGCGAAGGAGTGGCTTGACTTTCTGGCAGCCTATTTGGATCCGCGCACCCGGTACTTCGTGTTTGAAGTCGGCGATCCACTGCCCTTTTTCTCGGATCTCTGGTTCGCCCTTACCCGCCGCTGGGGGCGTTGAATGCCGTTGTGACCTGCTCGCCGCCAGGACTGCACGAGGGCGGACACACTGCGCTCGATGACGCGCAGGCAGGTGTCGAAATAGGCTGGGCTCAGGGTCATGGGGTCGTGAATATGCGGTCGCCGCGGCCTGCCCCAGAGTCCCAGCAAGGTGATCGGCGCCGGACAGTCGCCGAGTCGGCGTCGCAACTCCCGGGCCTGGCGTATCTCCATCACGACATACAAGTCGGTTTCCCGGGGTGAGAAATCCTCCCAGGCGGTGGCGCGATGTGCCGTCAGGTCGGTGTCGACACGGGCCGCGGCAGCGATCGCATCCGCACAGGCGACCTGCCCGGTCATCGTAGACAGTCCAAATGAGGCAGAGGGTACCCCCATCTCCCGGGCGAGTTGGTGTGCATAGGGGCTGCGACAGACATTGCCCGCACAGACCCAGACCAGACGCTCCACGCGCGCGAGATCAGGTTGGTCCAACGGGCGTAATCTGCCTGCTGCCAGTTCGCTCCAGGCGAGGCACAGGCGTACCAGTCCGCGCCAGGTGCCGAAGCGATCGTCCAGTCGGGTCAGGAGGGTGCGGTGTGCGGGCGGGGATCGGTGCATTATGGTGTCGCTGGTCTTTCTGTTAGCCTGAATAGAAAAAAGGGCCGGACCTGCGGCGCCCCGTCAGGACGCCGGATGCGTCTCAATCCAGGCAATGACTGACCAAGCCGTCCGCCAGTTTGGGCTCGAACCAGGTGGACTTGGGCGGCATGACCTCGCCCAAGTCGGCGACCGCCATCAGTTCGTTCATCTGGGTGGGGTAGAGCGAGAAGGCGACCGCCAGCTCGCCGGAGTCCACCCGGGCGCGCAGCGCCCCAAGACCGCGGATGCCGCCGACGAAGTCGATGCGCTCGTCGCGTCGGGGGTCCGCAATGCCGAGCAGGGGGCCGATCACCTGGTCCTGGAGCAGACTTACATCCAGCAGCCGCACCGGGTCCGCGGCGGGGCTGCGGGCGGGGTTCAGATCCAGCCGGAACCAGCGGCCGGCCAGGTACATGCCGAATTGGCCCGGCCCTTGCGGGGCGACGGGCTCCGGGGCAGGCGTGACGGTAAAGGCGTCGGCCAACTGCCCCAGGAAGGCTTCCGGGGTCTTGCCCTGCAGGTCCCGCACCAGGCGGTTGTAAGGCAGGATCTGCATCTGATCGTGCGGGAACAGCACGGACAGAAACCAGTTGTAGGACTCGTCGCCGGTGTGATTGGGGTTGGCGGCGCGGCGGGCGGCGGCCACCCGGGAGGCGGCGGCGGAGCGGTGGTGGCCATCGGCGATATAGAGCGCGTCCAAGGCGGCGAAGGCAGCGGTAAGCCCGTCGATGGTGGGCTGGTCGGCGATGGCCCAGAGTTGGTGGCGCACCCCGTCCGGGGCCGTGAAATCGACCTCCGGGGCGGCGGCGCTCACGCGGGTCAAGACCTGGTCGATGCCCGGCGTGGCGCGGTAGACCAGGAACGCGGGGCCGGTCTGGGCATTGAGCACGTCGATCTGGCACACCCGGTCGTCCTCCTTTACCGGCCGGGTGAATTCGTGTTTCTTGATCCGCCCCGCGTCATAGGCGGCCACCGAGGCGGCGGCCACCAGTCCGGTTTGCACATGGCCGCCCATCGTCAGGCGATAGCAGTAGTAGCGCGCCGTCGGGTCGCGAACCAGCACGCCCTCGGAGCATAGTCGCTCCAGGTTCTCGCGTGCCTTGGCATAGACCGCCGGGGCATAGGGATCAGTGTCCGGCGGCAGGTCCACCTCCGGGCGCGAGATGTGCAGGAAGCTCAGGGGCCGCCCCGCCACCATGGCGCGGGCCTCCTGGGCGTTCATCACATCATAGGGCGGTGCCGCCACCGCGGCGGCACGGCCGGGGGCGGGGCGCAGTCCGGCGAAGGGTTTGATCAATGGCATGACAGAACTCAATAGGAAGTACGTTAGTGACGAGTCAAGAACGAGTTAGACACAATCGTTGTCGTTGTCGTAATCGTAATCGTAATCGGAGAAGCGATGCCCTTTGGGGTGCGAGAGCATCCGGGGCGCTACGATAACCTCGATTACGACAACGACAACGACAACGACTCTATTGGGCAGTCCCGACTTTCTTAGCGGACGGGAGGGGCATAAAGTACGCCGCCATCGCGCCACAGCGCATTGACGCCGCGCTCGATCTTGAGCGGTGACCCCGCACCCAGGTTGCGCTCGAAGACCTCCGCGTAGTTGCCCACCTGGTCGATGATGCGGTAGCTCCAGCCGCGCTCGAGCCCGAGCAGCGTGCCGGTCTGACCGTCCACGTCCAACAGGAGCGCAATGTCGTCGGCATGGGCACGCGCGCGCGCCGCATCGACATTGCCGGAGTCGATCCCGGCCTCTTCGGCGTTGATCAGGGTGAAGAGGGTCCAGCGCACGATGTCGAACCAGCGGCCGTCGCCGGTGCGCACCACCGGTGCCAGGGGCTCCTTGGAGATCATCTCCGGCAGGATGCGATGGGCGTCCTCGCCCGCCAGTTCGGCGCGCATGGCGTAGAGCTGGGAGAGGTCCGCGGTCAGGGCGTAGCAGGTGCCGGCCAGGTAGGCCTTGGTCGCCGCCGGGGTATCGGGGAACTCCTTGAGGTCCAACTCCATGCGATTACGTGTGAAATAGGTGCGCGCGTTCTGCGGGCCGCTGATGCCGGCGGCGCACACCGGCTTCTTGGACAGTTCACGCGCACTCAGGGTGCTGGTGTCCCGGTGGACCATGAAGCCTTGCCCGTCGTGGTAGAGGACGCCGACAAACGTGAGTTCCGGATCGAGGTCCCGCGAGAGGGTCCAACTGGTGTTGCGCGCAAGCAGGTCCGCTCTTCCCTGGCGCAGCGCATCGAAGCGGCTGCCGCTGGGGGTGGGCACCAGTTCCACCTTGTCCGCGCGGCCGAGCACCGCCGCCGCCACCGCCCGACAGAAGTCCACGTCGATCCCGCTCCAGTGGTCCTGCGCATCTTTGAAGGAGAGGCCGGGAACGGCGCCATTGACGGCGCAGCGCAGCACCCCGCGCGCCTTGACGTCCTGCAGGGTGTCGGCCTGGGTTGGCGTTGGGGCCAGCGGCAAGGCACCCAGAAGGGCCAGGGCGGCGAGCCGACGGGACAGTGGATGCATGGGGCTCTCCTTCACGTTGGGGGGGCGGTGGTTCGCGTCCGACACAGGGCGGTCGGGGTGCCCTGCCGCCGCGCCCCCTTTGGGGTGATTGGGGCGGCCTGGGGCCAACTTGGCCTTGGCGCTCGCTGCAAGTGGCCGGGCCGGGGTCGCGGCGCGGGTTCAGTCGCCGCTCGCCGCGGTGGGGCCGTCCGCCATCCTACCAGCATGGGCGAGGGGGGGCGATGGGTCCAGGGCAGGTGTTACCCTGGTCGACCTGGCCGGGAGCGGCACCGTTGCCCGCATCGTCTCGTTCATCTGACCGCGATGCCGTTGCGTCCCTGCGTAAGGTGCGCGCGGCGCACCCTACGCCGATCGCCGATCGCCGGTCGCGGCCGGAACGACGGTCAAGGCCCCGTCTGCAACACCCCATAGTCCACTCGGAGGCAATGAGATGCCGACACGCCGAATCAGATGCTCACGCGTCCCCGTACGCCGGGCTTGTCCAGCCCTCTTACTGGGCTTCCTCGCCGCCGCCTTCTCTACCACGGCCGACCCGCTGCTGCGCTGTCAGATCGAACAGGGCGGAACCGCGCGGATGCTCGACGTCGCCCCCGTGGCCGATCCCTACAGCGTCGTGCCAGTTACCATCAACAGCCGGTTCCGCTTCAAGGCCGTGGTCATCGGCGACGCACGGCGGATTGCCTATATCAATCTCTATACTTACTTTCAAACCGAGCGCCGCCTGATCCTGTTGCATCAGGCAAAATATATCGCCCCCGAGCCCCAGTCCAATCCCGCCGCTACGCTCACCGGGCACAATTATCTGTATTCCCCCGGGCGGGAGCGCGAGTTCCGGTATAGCTGTGCCCTGGTGGAGGTAGCCCCATGATCAAACGACTCCGCCTGGCCGCCGCCCTGTGCGGCGTCTGCTCCTGGTGCGCACTGGCCGATGCGTCGTGGGATGGGCCCACCGTCACGCTGGTCCTGGTCGGCGACATCATGCTGGATGAAACACCCGGCACGGTGATCGCCCGCGGGGACGACCCCTTCGCACCCTTTGCCGCGATCCTGGACGGTGCCGACATCCGGATCGGCAACCTGGAGTGTGTCGTGGCGACGAGCGGCGAGGCCGAGCCCGGAAAGCCCTATACCTTCCGCGCCCACCCGCGCACCCTGGAGCCGCTCAAGCGTCATTTCGATGCCGTGACCCTGGCGAACAATCACTCCGGCGACTTCGGCCCCGGCGCCTTCGCCGAGATGCTCGGGTTATTGGATCAGGCCGGTATCGGCCGCTTCGGCGGCGGTGCGGACCTGGCGCAGGCGCACCGGCCCCTGATCATCGAGCGCAAGGGGCTGCGGATCGCGCTGCTCGGTTACGACGGCTTCCTGCCGCGCAGTTTCGAGGCCGGCTACGACTGGCCGGGGGTCGCCTGGGACGAGGATGAACAGGTCGCGCGCGACATTGCCGCGGCCCGCACTGTCTATCAGGCCGATCTGATCATCCCGGTCATGCACTGGGGTTGGGAGCACGAAAAGATCGCCAACCCGCGCCAGCGCCAATTGGCGCGGCTCATGATCGACGCCGGGGCAGACGCCGTGGTCGGCGGCCACCCCCACGTCATCCAGGACACCGAGCAGTATCGCGGCCGGCCCATCATTTACAGCCTGGGCAATTTCGTCTTCAACGGCTTTACCGAGGCCACCAACAACACCGGCTGGGTGCTGCGCATGGAACTGGACGGGCAGGGCGTGCGCCGCTGGCGGACCCTGGTTGCGCGGATCGACGCAGAGGGGATTCCGCACCCCGACCCGCAGGGGGCGGGCGACTGTTGGGAGCGGGGGCAGGACAGCGCGTCGCCCTGCGGTAAGGCTGGCAGCCGTCGGCGTCAGGGCTCCAGCCGCTGACCCGCAATCTGCGCCCGCAGTTCCGCCAGGGCTTGCTCGGCCTGTCGGCGCGCCTGTGCCTGCGCATCGGCACGCTGTTCGGCCTCCCGTCTGGCCTGCGCCTCGGCCTCGGCCCGCTGCGTCTGTGCCTCGGCACGCCGCTGGTCTTCCCGCCAGCCGGGGAGTACGAAGTCGGCATAGACGGGGTCGTCACGCATCGCCTCGGGTGCGGGTCGGGCGCACAGGTCGGCCAGGCGGAATTGCAGCCCCGGCAGCACCCGCGAGCGGATCACGCCGTCTTGCGGCGCGATGGGCATGTAGAGCCCCGCGGAGGTGCGGGTAAAGAAGGCTTGGTATTCAGGCTCGCGGTGCAGGATGAAATACTCGGGCACGCCCCCGGCGGCGTACTCGGCCTTCTTGGTCACCAAGTCACGCTCGATGCCGCTGCGCTCACGGTCCGACAGGGCCTCGACGCAGAGGTCGAAGACACCATGATAGGAGGCATCCAGGGGCAACAGCGGCTGGGGATTCTCGTTGTGCACCACGCCGAAATCGGGCTTGCGGATCACGGTCCCGGTCGGCAGCGGCAGCCGGAAGCCCATGTCCAGGGCGACCATCCGAGCGATGGGTCGGCTGTTCAGGAAGTGCTCCAAGAGTCTAACGAACCAGGCATAAACCAGATAGGTTGCGTAGTCGGACACCGGCTTCTCCTCCAGACGACCGTTGTTCCACTCATAATGGATGTCCGATTCCAGGTAATACTCCTTCCAGTAGGTCTCCTCCGAGACCCGCAGTCCGTCCGCCGAGCGCGGCGCGACGGGCGCCTGGGTCGCGTCCCCGGGCGGGCGGGCGACGGCGGGGGCCGGGTGCGCCGGCGCATAGAGGGCAGCGGCGGTTGGGGACATAGCTACAAGCCTTGCGTGGTGTATTGCCTGGGTCAAAGCCTAGCACGGGGGCCGGCCCGGGTGGGTTCGTTTTCTCCTCCAAGACTGAGCGCCGCCGGGCGGAACGCGATAGCGGTTCCGCCATGTCGGCATTTTCCGGCCCTTCACCCCGCTCGCCGCAAGGTCTGCAACGGCGGCCGGATCAGCAGCGGATAGGTGGCCAGGGTCCCGGCCAGGCCGATCAGCAGGCCCGAGCCCAGGACGCCGGTGACCCAGAGCAGTGGGTTGAAGCCGAATTGCAGCCCGAACAGCCGCTCGGCGATGAGCCAGCCGGTCAGTTCCGCGAAGATGGAGGCGAGCAGGCCCGCCAGCAGGCCGGTGGCGGTGAACTCGACCGCCAGGCTGCCGAGCAGGGCCCAGCGGCCGGCGCCCAGGGTGCGCAGGATGCCGTGCTCGGTGCGCCGCTCCGCCAGGCTCGCCTGGATGCCGGCGAACATCACCAGCAGCCCGGCGGCCAGCGTGAAGAGGAAGACATATTCGACCGCCAGCACCCCTCGGTCGACGACCGCCCGCACCTGTTTGAGCAGGGCATCGACATCGAGCAGGGTGACGCTGGGGAAGCGCTGCACCAATTCGGGGATCATCGACTCCCCCGCCCGCGGCAGGTGGAAGCTCGTGATATAGGTGGCCGACTCGGTGCCCAGGAGGCCGGGCGGGGAGACGACGAAGAAATTGACGTTGAAGCTGTCCCAGCGGACCTCGCGCAGGCTGGTCACCGGGGCCGTCACCTCGTGGCCGGAGACGAAGAAGGTCAGGCGGTCGCCCAATTTGATGCCCAGGGTCTCGGCCAGGCCCTGTTCCACCGAGAACTGCGGGGCCGCGGCGGGCGCGCCCCACCACTGCCCGGCGCTGATGCGGTTGTCGGTCTGGGGCCGGTCAGCAAAGCTCAGGTTGAACTCCCGGGCGGCCAGACTCTCGGCGCGGGGGTTCGGGTAATCCGACGGGTTGACCTGGTGCTCGCCGATGCGGATCAGGCGCCCGCGGATCATCGGGAAGATCTCGGCCTGGGCGATCCCGTGACCCTGCAGGAAGGCACGCAGCGGCTCCACCTCCTGGGGTTGGATATTGATCAGGAAGTGGTTGGGGGCACCCGCGGGCAGCCCCTCGCGCCAGGTCTTGAGCAGATCCACCCGCACCACGGCGAGCAGCAGCAGGGCGAGGATGCCGAGCCCGAAGCCGGCAATCTGGAGCACCGCGAAGGTGGGCCGCCGCGTCAGGGCCGCGAGCCCCAGCCGCCAGACCCCGCGGGCGCGTCCGGCGAGGCCCCCCGCGAGGCGCACCAGCCCGAGCACCGCCAGGACCAGGGTCACCAGGGCCAGGGCCACCCCGCCCAGGAGCTTCCAGGCCAGGTCCGGGTCACCCGCCTGCCACAGGATCAGCAGGGCCAGTGCCAGCAGTGCGCCCAGCGCCGCGAGCGCGGTCGAGGCGCGCGGCGTCCCCAGGTCACGGCGCAGCGCCCGCAGCGGCGACACCCGCGTCAGTTGCAGCAGCGGCGGGACCGCAAACCCGAGCAGCGCAACCAGGCCGGTCACGACCCCGACCGCCACCGGCCGCAGCGACGCGGCGGGCAGGTCCGCCCCGAACCAGTCCGACAGGGCCGCCACCAGGCCGAGTTGACCGAGCCAACCCGCCAGACAGCCGATCAGGCTCGCCCCCAGCCCGAACAGGGTGAGGCGTAGCAGGAAGACCCGCATCAGCAGGTGCCGCGGGGCGCCGAGACAGCGCATGATCGCCACCGCGTCGATCTGGCGCTCCACCAGGCGGCGGCTGGCGAGCGCGATGGCGCTGCCGGCGACCAGCAGGGTCACCAGGGTCGCCAGGTGCAGGAAGCGGGAGGCGCGGTCCAGGGCCGACTCGAACTCGGGGCGGGCGGTGCGCCCATCGACCAGGTTGAAGTTGACCGGCAGCCGCGGCTTGAGCCAGCCGGTATAGGTGTCCACCGCGGCGGGCTCACCGGCCAGCAGCAGGCGGTGCTTGACGCGGCTCGCCGGGCTGACCAGGCCGGTGGCCGGCAGGTCCGCGGCGTTCATCAGCAGCCGGGGGGCGAGTTGGAAGAGGCTTCCGCCGCGGTCGGGTTCGTAGCTCAGGATGGCGCCGATGCGCAGGCGCGTCTCCCCCAGGCCGACCTCGCTCCCGAGCGGCGCTTCCAGGAGTCGCAGCAGGCGCGCCTCCACCCAGACCTCGCCAGGGGGCGGCCCCTGTTCGACGATGCGCTCCGGGTTGGTGAAGCCGTCCTGCACCCGCAAGCGGCCGCGCAAGGGGTAGGGCGCGGCTACCGCCTTGACCTGTACCAGTTGCGGCCCCTGCGCGCCCATGACCACGCTGGGGAACTCGAGCGTGCGGGCGCTGACCAATCCCAGCCGGGTCGCCTGTCCCAGGTAGTCGGCCGGCGGGGCCGCGGAGCCGTCGATGGCCAGATCCGCGGCGATCAGCTCCCCGCCCTGGCGGGTCATGGACGACTCGATGCGCTCGGTGAAGAAGCCGACCGCGGTGATAGCCGCCACCGTCAGGACCAGGGCGGCGCCGAGCATATAGAGCTCGCCGCTGCGCCAATCCTGGCGCAGGAAGCGCCGGGTGATGCGCCATGTCGATGGGGTCATAACGAGTTCCTGGTGCGAAGTCGGTTGTGGACAATAGTGAACGGTTCGCTGATAAGCCATAAGGCAGCGTCGTTGTCGTTGTCGTAATCGAGGTTATGGTCGCGCCCTGGATTTTCTCGCACCCCCAATTGCATCGTTTCTCCGATTACAATTACGACAACGACAACGACAACGACAACGACAACGACAACGACAACGACAACGACAACGACAACGACAACGACAACGACAACGATTGTATTTGTGTTTACTAATCTCCCTGGCTTCATTCCATCGCCGACAAGGCCCCGTCGTGCATCCGCACCCGCCGGTCGCAGCGCTCGGCCAGGCGCGGGTCGTGGGTCACCAGTACCAGAGCGGCACCGGATTCGCGCCGCAGGTCGAGCAGCAGGTCGATGATGTGCTCGCCGGTCGCCTCGTCCAGGTTGCCGGTGGGTTCGTCCGCGAACAGGACCCGTGGGCGCGGGGCATAGGCGCGGGCGATAGCGACCCGCTGCTGTTCCCCGCCGGAGAGTTGGCGCGGGTAGTGACCGGCGCGCGGGGTCAGGCCCACCCGCTCCAGGGCCTCGTCGGCGCGCGCTGGCGCGTCGCTATTGCCGGTGAGTTCCAGCGGGAGCAGGACATTCTCCCGGGCGGTGAGGGTGGGCAGGAGTTGGAAACTCTGGAACACGAAGCCGACGCGCCCGGCGCGCAGCGCCGCCCGCCCGTCCTCGTCCAGCCCCGCCAGGTGCCGGCCGCAGAGCCAGACCTCGCCGCGGCTCGCGCTGTCGAGCCCGGCCAGGAGCCCGAGCAGGGTCGACTTGCCGGAGC
>Ga0247840_10007186_pt1 | contig 15586 bp, 15 predicted proteins | sample LaCruzMarch2015__FD_192404 | JGI IMG/M metagenome (GOLD analysis project Ga0247840, IMG submission 192404) | Freshwater microbial communities from meromictic Lake La Cruz, Castile-La Mancha, Spain - LaCruzMarch2015_17m | ecosystem: Environmental > Aquatic > Freshwater > Lake | place: Spain... | reverse complement strand
TTCGTCGATCTTCTGGCTGGCGACGCCGCTCATGGATGGCATCTCTTCGGCCATGGACTGGGTCAGCGGCTTGGTCGGGGGGCTTTTGCCGCCCGGGGCGATCCGTTCGCTCGTGGTCGATGGCGTTTTGGCGGGCGTGGGGGGTGTGGTGGTCTTCGTGCCGCAGATCGCGATGCTCTTCCTGTTCGTGGCAATTCTCGAAGGCTGCGGCTATCTCTCACGCGCGGCCTTCCTCATGGACAGGCTGCTGTGCGGCGTGGGGCTCGGTGGCAAATCATTCATCCCACTCCTGTCGAGCTTCGCGTGCGCCATTCCCGGCATCATGGCCGCGAGGACGATCGAAAACCCGCGGGACAGGCTGCTGACGATTCTGGTCGCGCCCCTGATGAGTTGCTCGGCCCGACTGCCTGTCTACCTGCTCCTGTGCGGGGCGTTCGTGCCCAACATCCCAGTTGGATTTTCCTGGCTACGGCTGCCGGCGCTGGTGCTCGCCGGCATGTACGCGGTGGGCGTGGTGACAGCGGCACTCGTGGCACTGATCCTCTCACGGACCGTGTTTCGTGGACCGCCACAGCCCTTCGTTCTCGAACTGCCCGGCTGGCGGTGGCCGCGGTGGCAGGTCGTGCTGGAGCGGGTCCGCGAGGCGGTCTGGTCGTTCCTCCAGAATGCCGGCACGCTGATCGTGGCCGTGAGCATCGTGATCTGGGCGCTGGCCAGCTACCCGCACAGCGACGCAGCCATCGAGGCCGACGTGGCCGCCACCCGCACAGCCCTGGCCGCGCAGTTGGCCAGCCTGCCCGCCAGCAGCCTCGACCATGCCGACGTGGCTGAGCAATTGGCCTCGTTTGAGACCGACGCCGGTCTGGCCGGGTTTCGCCGTGGAGCCGCCCAGAGGCAGAGCCTGCTTGGACGGATGGGGAGGCTCGTCGAACCCCTTGTCAGGCCGCTCGGCTGGGACTGGCGGTTGGGGTGCGCCGCGATCGCGAGCTTTCCAGCTCGTGAGGTGGTGTTGGGCACACTCGCGGTCATTTACAACCTCGGTGACATCGATCCCGGGGAAGAGGAGGGGGGCACGGCTCTGGTGCGTCGACTCCGCGCAGCGACCTGGGACGGCACCAACCGCAAGGTCTTCACACTGCCGGTGGCCCTGTCGATCATGGTGTTCTTCGCGCTGTGCGCCCAGTGTGCGAGCACGCTGGTCGTGATCGGCCGGGAGACGAACAGTTGGCTCTGGCCCGTTGTCACGTTCACCTACATGACCGTGCTGGCATGGCTCGGAGCTTTCGCCACCTACCAGATCGGTACCGCACTGCTCGGCTGAGGCAACCACGTTCGATGCAGGATGTCATCGCCATCGTCGTCTCGATCGCCGCCACCGTCTGGCTGGCCCGGTCGCTCTCCAAGCGGTTCTTCGCGGCCCCCTGTCAGCCGCCAGTGCCCGGGGGCGGCGACGGCTTCGTGTCGATCGACAGCCTCACGAAGCCCAAGCGCCCGCTGGCAGTCGCGGCCGCTCCTGAGGCAGGCCACGGCACGGCACAACAAAAAACCGGGGCGTCCAAATAAAATCGGGGCATCCTGATGAAACCAGAGTGTCCTAATGAAACCGGGGCGTCCTAGCGGACGCCCCGGCCTGGATTTCGCGATTGACCGGACATACCCACTGCTGGGCATGTCATGCCGGCTCAATACATGTCGTAGTCGCCGCCGTGGCCGCCACCGCCGGCCTTCGGCTTGGAGTCCTTCGGCTTCTCTGCAATCAGAGCATCACTGGTCAGCAGCAGCGTCGACACACTGGTGGCATTCTGCAGCGCCGTCCGCGTCACCTTCGCCGGATCGATGACCCCCGCCTTGACGAGGTCTTCGTACTCGTTGGTGGCCGCGTTGTAGCCAAAGTTGCCACTTCCGGCGAGCACCTTCTCGCACACGATCGAGCCGTCCTGACCGGCATTCGATGAGATCATTGTGACCGGTGCCCGGCAGGCACGAACCACAATGTTGAAGCCGACCGTCTCGTCTTCGGAGAGGCCCTTCGGCTTGACCTGCGAGCTGGCCCGCAACAGGGCGACGCCGCCACCTGGCAGAATGCCCTCTTCCACGGCTGCTCTCGTTGCGTGGAGAGCGTCCTCGACGCGGGCCTTCTTCTCCTTCATCTCGCTCTCGGTTGCGGCACCGACATTGATCTTCGCCACACCGCCAGCAAGCTTCGCCAGCCGCTCCTCAAGCTTTTCGCGGTCGTAGTCGCTCGTGGCCGCGTCGATCTCGTGACGGATCTGCTCGATCCGCGACTTGATCGTGCTGGTCTTGCCGGCACCCTCGATGATCGTGGTGTTGTCCTTGTCGACGATCACCTTCTTGGCCCGGCCCAGTTCGGCCAGGCCGAGGTTTTCCAGCTTCATGCCGAGGTTTTCAAACACGGCCGTTGCGCCAGTGATGATCGCGATGTCTTCCATCATCGCCTTGCGGCGATCGCCGTAACCGGGAGCCTTCACTGCACAGACCTGGAAGGTTCCACGGAGCCGGTTGATGACCAGCGTGGCCAGAGCCTCCCCGTCTACCTCCTCCGAAACGATCAGCAGCGGCTTGCCGGCATTCACCACGGCCTCGAGCAGCGGCACAATGTCTTTGACACTCGAGATCTTCTTCTCGAACACGAGCACGTAGCAATCTTCGAGCACGCACTGCATCTGCTGCGGGCTCGTGACGAAGTAGGGGGAGAGGTAGCCGCGGTCGAACTGCATGCCCTCGACCCATTCGACCTCGGTCTTCAGGCTCTTGCCCTCGTCAACCGTGATCACCCCGTCCTTGCCGACCTTGTCCATGGCCTCGGCGAGCAGTTCGCCAATCTCCATGTCGTTATTGGCGGCAATCGACGCCACCTGGGCCATCTCTTTTTTGCCCTTCACGGGGATCGACATGTCCTTGAGCTTGGCGGCGATATCTTCCACCGCCTTTTCGATGCCCGCCTTCATCTGAATCGGATTGACACCGGCGACCACGGCTCGCAGGCCTTCGTTGAAGACCGCCTCGGCGAGCACCGTGGCGGTCGTGGTGCCGTCACCGGCCACGTCGCTTGTCTTGCTGGCCACTTCCCGAACCATGCGGGCGCCCATGTTCTCATAGACGTCCTCAAGGTCGATCTCCTTGGCGACTGTCACGCCGTCCTTGGTGACCGTGGGTGAGCCGAAGCTTTTCTGCAGAATGACGTTTCGTCCCTTGGGACCGAGCGTCACCTTGACCGCGCGGGCCAATTTGGCGACACCACGCCGCATCGCCTCACGCGCTTCCTGATCGAATGCCATCATCTTGGACATGGGTTGAATCTCCTCGGAAGGGGAATTGGTAGAAGGGAAAGTCGAATGCTTAACGAAGGCTTGGCTTGACGAAGGCTTCGTTGGATCGGTTGTGGCAATGAACGAGCGATGAACTCAAACCGGTGCTCAGCCGAGCACGGCCAGAATGTCATCCTCTCGCATGAGCAACAGTTCATCGTCGCCCACCTTGAAGGCCTCGCCGGCATAACTGGTGAACACGACGCGGTCGCCCGGCTTGACCTGCAGCGGGTGGCGGTGGCCCTTGTCGTCAAACTTGCCCTCGCCGACGCTGACGACAGTGCCACGGGCCGGCTTATCCTTGGCGGAATCAGGCAGCAGGATGCCGCCGGAGGTCTTTTGTTCGCTCTCCTCGCGCTCCACGACCACGCGGTCACCCAGCGGGACCAGACTCGACTTTTTCTTGGCGGGCTTGCTCGCGGTGGCTGTCATGATCGAAACCTTTCTGCAGCGAAGTTGATGAGAAACAAAGACGACAAAGACAATAGTGGGGGTGTGGAGTCAAAACGAACGAGGGCTGCATGCATGTCTGTGCCCCATGGCTCTGTGCCTGATGGCAAGATTGCATGCCGACCGGAACGCCCGCGACCTGCCGGAACCAGCGTTATCAGACAGGCCCCTCCGGAAGAAGCAACTGGCGCGCCGAATAGACGGGATTTTAACCGTTGACAGGGTCGGCCGGACGAAACCCGCTACTTGACGCGGCCGCCGTGCATTGAAACGAGCATCGAAACCAGCACAGGAATTTTCGGACAGACCCAGCGGCCAGCCCTGCCATTTTGGCAGCGCCGGCCGGCACTTCCTGGCGTTCTCATAGTAATTGGACGGTCAACCGGCTAGGCTCTCGGTTCTTCCAGAACCGGTTCCCGAAGCAGGTTTCTGGACCCGCTCAATTGGGTGGCATGTTGCCACAGGTGTTCAGCGAGAGTCTGCATGGCAACGCATCGGCGAATCGACGTCATAAAAGTGGGCGAAGTCACGGTTGTAAAGTTTCTGGACAAGAAAATCTTGGATGAGACAGGCATTCTCGAACTGGGCGCCGAATTATTCGGCTTGGTCGAGCAGGACAACCGTAAAAGCCTGCTCCTGAATTTTACTGGCGTCGAGTTCCTTTCAAGCGCCGCACTTGGCAAACTGATCACGCTCGATCGCAAGGTCAAGTCGCATCGCGGCCGGTTGAAGATGAGTGGCATCCGCCCGGAGATTCTCGAGGTCTTTCAGATCACGAAGCTCAACAAAATTTTTGACATTCGTAAGGACGAGGCCGAGGCCATTTTGGCTTTCGAATAATTCGCCTGCCTGCCGCATGGGCGACGGTCGGAAAAAACGCATGGCACACCACAATCACCCCGCGGAATCTTCTGAGAAGGCCTCTCAGCCCGTGGACACTTCGGAGTGGCGCCGCGAGATCGAACTGCCCAGTGAACGCGGTGCCAGCCGGCTGGTCATGGATCAACTGCTCGAGCAACTCGGCTCCCACGGCTGGTCACCATCGGACATCTTTGCGATCCACCTCGCTGCCGAGGAAGCGATCGTGAATGCGATCGTCCATGGAAACAAACTCGATCCGAACAAGGTGGTGCGTGTTGCCTGCGTCGTATCACCGACGCTGGCCCGCATTGAGGTGACGGACGAGGGGGCTGGATTCGACCCGGCCGCGGTCCCGGACTGCCGGCTGGAGGATCGTCTCGAAGCCCCCAACGGCCGGGGGGTGATGCTGATGCGGACATTCATGACCCGCATCGAGTACAACGCCAAAGGGAATCGGGTGCTGATGGAGAAACAGCTTTCTGCAGCGGAGGGCTGACCGTTGGTGTGCGGGGCGTGGTTCTTGTTTCGTTTGGTTGTCACCAGTCCCTCCGGCAGTTTGGGACTGTGATCAGCCTCTGGAATCTGATCCTACGGCCATCGATTTTCGGAAACCGTTAGGGTAATTTAGTTCACGTTCTTCCCCGATAGCTCAACGGTAGAGCGGCCGGCTGTTAACCGGTAGGTTGTAGGTTCGAATCCTACTCGGGGAGCTTTGGCCTCTCGGCAACGAGTGGCAGTCAGAGGCAGAGGGTGGCAAAACCTTCTGCCTCTCGGCGTTTCTGGAGGTTGTGGGGCGGGCACTTCTGCTTGGTGCCACTCGATGCCACCTCCTGCCAGCAATCCTTACGTCGCTTTTTACGTCACCCCCAAAGCGAACCTTCGTAGCGGCGGGAACTCGCAGTGCCGACGTGCGGGCGGACTTTGGCCCGCGTCGGTGACGCAGTCAGGACGAGCGACTCTCACCAGAGCCCCCCTGCTCAGGCTTTCGGGACGGAAAACCCGAACTTCTTCAGGGAGAAGACTGCCAAGAGCCGGCGGCTGTAACACGCACGGTCGGTTTGCGCTCCAGCCAGTGGCGGGATGAATGCCGGTTCGCGGTGAGCCGGCTCCCGCCCCCAAGGAACCCCAGCCATGCGATTCGCCCACCCGATCCTCACGATGACACTCGTGCTCGCCTTCACTTTTCCCGTGCATGCCGGACCCCCCACTCCGTCGAGAACGCTTCCGAAAAAATCCATCCCGGTCGGCGTCCCTCGGGTCACCCGCTCGCCCACCGGACAGGCGGCGCCCCGCGTGTCCACCCCGCGAGGCGGTTTCGGCGGCCCGAAGGCGGCGCCTGCCGCCGCGTTCAAGCCTCAGGCCATTGGATCGAAGCCTGCCGTGAGGCCCTTCACCCCGGTCCCGCAGGCGCGCACCCCGGCCCCGAGAACGTTCGCGCCGCCGGCCGCATCCGGGATGACCGTGACGACCGTCCTCCCGCGTGGAACGACGGTGATGAAGCCGGTCGCTCCGCTGCAGCCGCAGGGCGTCACGATCGTGCCGCCGGCTGCCAGGTTCAACCCCTCCGGACCGCTCTCCGTTATGGCGGGTCCACGTCCACGTCGCCGCATACCGATTGATGGCCGCCCCGACGCCGCGGGCGCCAACGGCGTTGTCAACGTGAGTCCGGTCGACCTGAGTTCGGCTCGAATCCAGCCGATGCCGGACTGGGGCCAACAACTGGTTGATCGGATTGCCGAAGGCAATGGCGGCAACGGCAACGGTGATGCCCCCGAACCCGGGCCTGCCGTCGTCGATGCGGGCCCGACGGCGTGGGATTGGGTGGCGATCGGTCTGGCTGCAGCGGCGTTCGCCGACGGAATCGCGGACCGCCGCAGCGGTGGCTCCGGAGAGGGCCGTGGGATCGTGGTCGAGCGTCCGATCGTCCAGGCCGTGCCGGCCGAACCGCTCGTGGTGGTCGAGGAACACAGCGGAACCGCGCGGTCCGTCGTGATCGAGGAGATCGGCACCACGGCCGAGGGTGCGCTCGTCGCCGAAACGCGTTTCGATACGACCCCGACCGGAGTGTCCGTCGGCGAACCCGTCGCCGAGAACGACCCCCTGCCACAGGTCTGGGCGGGCGAGGGCTTCGAACTGGCTGCCCGGGGGCTCGGTGGCACGCCGGGGAAGCTCGCCATGAAGATCGGGGCCGTGATTCTCGAGTGCCCGGTGCAGGCATGGACGGACGCGGGGCTCCGGGCCACCGTGCCCCCCACCACGATCGCATCGGCGACGAGGGCGGACCTGATCGTGGCCTTCGCGGACGGCAGCGTCGCGGCCGTGGTGCCGGTCGAACTCCTGCCCGCCAGGCAGGTGGTCGCGGCCGCGAAGTGACCGCCCCGGGCCTTCGATCTCGCCACCGCGAGTGAAGCCCCGATCCATCACTGACGACCCGCACGCTCCCCGGCGCGAGGCCGGCCCGCCAGGCCGACCTCGTCGCCGGGGGGCTCGCTGCGTGGGGGTCTGGGCTTCGGGCTCGACCGCTCACTCCGCGAGCAGCTGCTGGAGCTTCTGCACGGTCCGCGAGAGCATCACGCGGACCGCCACGTCCGACTTGCCAAGCCGCTCGGCAATATCCCTGGTGGCCAGCCCGTCCACATACCGCAGCCGGATCGCTTCCCGTTGCTCCGGCGGCAGTGCCTCGATCGCCTGCCGGAGGTGATACTCCTTGGCGTCGCGGGAGAGGGCCTGGCTCGGCGTCGTCATGCTCACGGCGAGCATCGAGGCCAGCCCGCCGGCGTCGTAGTCCGTGGAGCCACGGCGCGGCGCGTCGATCGACACCTCGCGGGCGGCGTCTCGCTTGGCGGCGCCGAAGTGGCGGCGGTGGGCGTCGATGATCCGCTGCTCGGCCACGTGGCACAGCCAGCCGAAGGGATCCCGCTGCGGCGTTGCTTCGTCGCTGGTCGAGACCGCCGGCCGCACGGCGGCGAGGCTCACCTCCTGCACGATGTCGTCGGGGTCGAGCCGCTGCCGCAGTCCCGGCCCCATCCGGTGCTCGACAAACGCGAGCAGCCGCTGGCGATTCGCCTCCACGCAGGCGGCCACGGCTTCGGGGTCGCTCCAGCGGATCGGTGCGGGGGCGGGTTCCATGATCATCATGGTACCCGCAAAAAAACGGCCACGGGTGGCCGTCCCGCTCCCGATGACATCGGGACGGCACCCCACCGGGCCAGCCCACACCGGGAATTCGTTTACACTCGGGTTCCCTGCCCCTGCCGGGAGCCATGACTCGTGACCGCCGGGATCGAATCCACCGCCGATGCAGCCTGGAGCGAGGTCGGCACGCGACTGGAGTCGTTCGTCGCGGCGTGGGAATCTGGCATCGTTCCCTCGATCGTCGACCATCTGCCCGGCGAGCCTGCCGCGTCGCGCCGCCTCGTGCTCGTCGAGTTTGTGAAGGTCGACCTCGAATACCGCGCGCGGGCCGGCCAGTCGCCGCGGGTCGAGGACTACGCCGCACGCCATCCGGAACTCGCGGAGGAGGACGGGCCGCCCGTCGAGCTGATCTGCGAGGAATACCACGTGCGCAAATCGCGGGGCGAGCGGGTGGGCCTCGGCGACCTCTGCCGGCGCTTCCCCGGCCGCACGCGGGAAATCTGGCGATGGCTCGGCGCGGCCGAAGGCACGATGACGACGAGCCTCGCGGCCGACGCGCTGCGCGAATCGTTCGCGGCCGGGCAGACGCTCGATGATTTCCAGCTGCTCGCCGAGGTGGGCCGCGGCGCATTCGCCACGGTGTTCCTCGCGCGGCAAGTGTCGATGGGGCGGATCGTGGCACTGAAAGTGTCGGCGGATCGCGGCGACGAGGCCCGCACGCTCGCGCAGCTCGACCATCCCCACATCGTGCGGGTCTACGACCAGAAGCGGCTGCCGGCGGATCGAAACCGCCAGCCCCTCCGTCTCATCTACGAGCAATACCTGTCGGGCGGCACGCTGGCTGACATCGTCATCCGTGTCCGCCGCACACCGGCCCGCGACCGCACCGGCGCGATTCTCGTCGACGCGGTACGCGAGGCCGCCGCCGGAGCAGGGCTCGGTCTCAACGCAGAATCGCCGACCCTCTCGGCGCTGGCCAGAATGCCGTGGCCGGCAGTGGTGGCCAGGATTGGCATCCAACTGGCAACCGCGCTTGACCATGCGCACGCCGCCGGCGTGCTTCACCGCGACGTCAAGCCGGCAAACGTGCTGCTCGGGGCCGACGGCACCGTCCACCTCGGCGACTTCAACACCAGCTCGCTCGCCACGCATCCGTCACACGGGGCCGCGGCCTTCTTTGGCGGCAGTCTGGCCTACATGTCGCCGGAGCACCTCGAGGCGTTCGACGCCGGGCACGAGCGGTCGCCCGACGATCTCGACGCGCGTGCCGATTTCTACTCGCTCGGCGTGCTGCTGGCGGAACTGCTGACGGGCCACCGCCCATTCCGCGACCAGCCGGCCGATGGCAACGTCGCGCGGGCCATCGCCGAGATGCTCGCGATGCGCCATGCCGGCGACCTCGAACTACCGGTGGCTGCCGCGGACGTGCCGACCGCGGCCCTGACCGACGTGCTCCGCGAGTGCCTCGCGGCAGACCGCGACCTGCGGCCCGGGTCGGGAGCCGACCTTGCCCGCCGTCTCGCCCTCGTCGGTCGGCCACGGGCCCGGAGCCTCCTCGCCTTGCCGCGTCGCGGGTGGCTGCGCTTCGCCAAGCGGCGGCCCTTCGAGGCGACGACCATCTGCATGGTCGTGCCAAATGTGCTGCTTGCCATCGCAAACAACCTGCATCAGCGCCGGATTCTGGAGGCTTTCTATGCGAGGCCGGATCTCATCGCCAGCCGCCCGGCCATGATCGAGGCCTTCTATGTCGCCGTCGGAATCGTCAACGCGATCGCGTTTCCGCTCGGAGCCTGGATCGGCTGGAGGATCATGGCCGGCATCGTGCGTGCTGTGGGCGGCACCGGCGGTGCGCTTTCGGCCCGCGAACTCGAGTCGCTCCGGCATTCCAGCCTGCTCGTCGCCGACCGCTCGACATGGATCACGGTCGGCTTGTGGGCGGCATGCGGTCTCGGCGGCGCGGCGATCTTCGCGATGGAGGTCGGGATCGCGCCGTTGCCGGTACATCTTTTGTTCCTGCAATCGACGCTGGTCTGCGGCCTGATGGCAGCCACCTATACGTTCTTCCTGCTGACGCTCGTGGTGATGAGGTCGATCTACCCCGGCCTGCTTGACCGCCGGGCCGACCACGACGACGAGACCCAGCTGCAGGCCCTGGGCATGCGGAGCGGCTGGTACCTGCTCATTTCCGGGGGCGCACCGCTCGTGACGATGGCACTGCTTCTTGTGATGGGCTCCGACGATCGGTCCGCTCTTGCGCTTTTGACCTTCGCCGGCCTGGCTGGACTGGTCTTCAGCTTCTGGGCCCACCGCGAGATCCAGGCAGACATCGCTGCCCTGATCGAGGCCGGCCGGCCGGCCGACGCCGGGCCGACGGAGAGCCGGCGTTAGGCTGACGTAATCTACCCGGTCGTTGCCGGAGCCATGTGCCACGTCCTGCCCGTCCCTGCGCACGTCGGGCCTACGTCGCTTTTTACGTCACTTCCGAGCCGGCTTTGCGGTATTCCTCCAGGAAACAGCAATTCACACTGATCCTACTCGGGGAGCTTTGGCCCCTTTATGAAGGTGGCCGCAAGATCCCGCATCAAGCCGCAGAACGACGCAAGTCGTTCTGCGGCTTGTGTTTTTGGCGGGCGACGAAATTTTCGGTGCGACCTCCTGCGGTGTCCTGCGAACAAAAACTGCGTCGCTTTCTGCGTCGGATTCTGCGTCGCTTTTTAGACCGAACACTTACGGGATCGCGGGGAGCATGAAGAAGTCCCCGCCACCATCCTCCCGACTCAAGGTGAAGGTGGTGCCAGGGTCGTCATGAGACACGATCGCAGGCTGTCTTGGCGATAACCTTTAGATCAAGGTGATGGCGCCGCCAGAGGAGGGGCGGGTCACTGCTAGGGGGCTTCATTCATCGGGGCAGGTCAGATTGACAAGAAGCATATACATGCGTATACACTTTGGTGAGCGGTCGAGACGGAGTGCGTTCGCCGCGTGCGCGTCGCTGGAAAGCGGTTTGCGAGGCTCTGCGTGGCTATCCGTTTCGAGTGGGACGAGGAGAAGGCCGCCAGCAACCTCCGCAAGCATGCGATTTCTTTTGCGGAAGCGAGCACGCTGTTCACATGCGGCGTGGACTACCTCGAGATTTTCGACGCGGAGCACTCTCTTGAGGAGGAACGGTTCATTTGCATCGGCCCGATCACACGAGGTATCGTTGTGATAGTGACTGTGGACGTCGACACCGATGTGATTCGGATCATTTCGGCACGTCGCGCGACACGTCGTGAGTCGCGACTGTGCGAGCAATATCTCGAGGAGCGTTCCCATGGCCGACGACCTTCCTGAACTCGAGGCAGCCGACTTTGAACGGTCGATACCGGCCCAAGTCCGGCAACGGGTGGCCGATGGGCGCATCGAATCGGGGGCTGACATCGTCGCGATCCGGCGGTTCGTCGGCTTGACGGTGGTCGATTTCGCGCATGCCTTCGGGATCTCAGCGGAGACGCTGCGAGACTGGGAAGCGGGCAAATCGCGTCCGGACGGCCCTGCTCTGAGCCTGTTGCGCGTCGCTGCCCGTCACCCGCGGGCGGTGCGCGAGAATGTCCCCTCAGCTGCGTGATCCCGGCGCGGGTTGCCGTTTCCGTCAATAGGCCGTTGGAGAATCTGCGGTCATAGTGAGCGGCATGGGCAAAGCTTCCCGCATCCGCCTCCTGATCGTTGATGACCATCCCGTCTTCCGGGATGGGCCCGCGGCTCCCCGCCTCGGAAGGTGTAAACCGCCGCCGAATGCACCGAAGCGTTCTCGCAACCTGATGATGAACTGGCGCATCGGATGGGCCTCGGGCTCGTGGGCGGCGGACGGTGACAAGATACGCGAGAGCGACGATGCCCGTTGGCATACAGGGCGGTCAACCGTAGATGCATGCGAAAAAAGAATAGCCCGGTCAATGGCACTTCCCCAAGCGTTGCCCGAAGGATGAGCGGCTCGTGAGCGGGTTGCTCCCGCCTCCCGAGCCTGCCCCGGCCCGGAAAGCGGTTCCCGGGGTCGTCCGCCTTCCCCTCCGAAGCGGCGTTTTTCTCGTGTCGGCGCGGAGTCTCTCCGAGTCTGGCGGCTTTGTCGTGACCTGGCACGTGGCAGCGGTCAGGGGCTGTGGATGTCGATGGCGGGCAGCTCGTCGGACGATGATTGAAGGCCGTCACGGTCATCGTGAACCTGGACGAGCTCGCCCCAGTCGGTGGGCGGGCCACGGGCCGGCGCCACTGGTGGTGGCTGGAGTGGTTCGCCGAGGTGTGTGAGAATCTTCCGGATCGGGCCCGGCTCGGTGATGAAGGCGATCAGGCGGATGTCGCCGCCGCACGCTGGGCACTCGAGCGGAAACTCCTCCCCCACCCGGGCCATCAGTTTCGCCCACGCAATCCGTGAGGTGTCGTGCGAGCGGAGCTTTTGATGCGCGTCGCAGCAGCCTTCCGTGGCGTGAGCGCCGCGACGGCTCGGGGGCGGTCGGCAAGCATGCCCCGCAATCGCTTCGGCACGGAGATCACCCACTGCCGCACGGGCACCGGCGGCATGACGTGATCGACGAGGTGCGCGGCGGTCTGCGCCATGTGCCTGCCATTGCAGGACGGGCAAACCCCACGCCCCTTGCACGAGAACGCGATGACAAACCCCTGGCCGCAGCCCGTGCAGAGGGCACGGCCGAACCCGAAGCAGAGGATGCCGCACTCGAGATAGCCGCGGAGTTCCTCCTCGACGTAGCCCGGCACAGGCCGCTCCGCCTGGTCACGCCACTCGAGCCAGCTCTCAAGATACCCCGACACGATCTTGTGGAGCGGCGTCTTCTCGGGGCGACGACGCTCGTAGCGGCGGGCGGGACGACCGGCACAGGGGGTGCCGCAGGATCGCCCAGCGACAGGTCTGGTGGCTCGTGACGGCGTGCACAACGTGACCAAGAGAGCGGCTCGCATACCGGTGGTGTCCCACTAGGAATGGCGAGCGCGGCGGCCTCGGGGGCAAAGCTTCCCCCGAGGATGGCCCCGCCGGCGGCGGGCGCCGCCGGACCTAAACCGAGGCGATGCGGGCGAAGACCAACGAGTCGCCGGGCATCAAGAGCAAGATGGACGATGTGGCCGAGGCGGTGGCGGCGGTCAAGCGGGACCTGATCGAGGTGCTGCCGAAGATGCGTCGGGCCGGCCGGACCGATGTGAGCGACCTGAAGGTCTCTGTGAACGCCGCCGGTCTCGGAGCCCCTCTACGCCGTGGCGTGAGTACTGGTGGGTGCCGGGGTGGCCTGCTGCCCCGGTGCACTTGTGCCTACAGGCCTTGGGCAGGTGCGACCTCCTGCAACCTCCCGCGAAGTTCAGACTGCGTCGGATTCTGCGTCGCCTTCCCCCAAGAACCATCGTTTTCCCGCAGAAAAACCAGATTGTGCGTTGTCCTACTCGGGGAGCTTTGGCCCTTTTTAAGGGTGGCTGCAAGAGGTCGCAGGAAGCCGTAGAGTCACGCAAGTCGTTCTGCGGCTTGGTCTTTGCCGTCTTTTCGGGAAGCCATTTTGTTGGTGCGGAGGCCCATCAGACCCGCGATCCGCAAGCCACGAGAGCATTTCGTGCAGTGCGTCTCTCGCTAGCGGTTGCGATCAGAGACTCGCGACCTTGGACGTACCACCCCGACCGACTCTATCGCGAGTCCGAAAAATAAACAGCATTGAAAGGCCGGCGACGATCAGTCCGGCAGCTGTCGCGCCATAGCGTTTCCTCAGAGCGTTTTCGGCGTTAGCGTGCTCCGCTAACCGCTGATCCTCACGCTCGCAAAGCTGTTTTTGTCTTTCTTGATTCTCTGCCAGCTTCTTCCTGCACCGTTGAATAGCGTCTTGATCATCTTCTTGCATTGCCTGCAGCAAGGCTTCAGAAGTTGATACGGTCTCTTGGATGATTTGAAGCGAGTCGTGCTGAAGGTCAGGGCGGCCTTCGTCGATCAGCAGGTCTTTGCTGAATACCGCCGCATACGCGAGATTGATGCCCGAAAGCAACACCAGAGAGCTCACCAACCCGAGTATCAACTGCGGAGCATCCTTCCAGCGTAGCCCGGTGAGGCGAAAGGATTTGACCGCTGGGTTGAGGCGGAAAGAACCTTCGTTCACTTTGGGGAAGACGCCGTTTGATTTCTTCATCAGCAGCGACGCTTTCAGGGGCCGAACTCGTGTGACCTGCCCCACTTAAACGGCACCACACCCAGAGAGAGAATCTGGGACTGGTGCAAACCAAGGGCGGTAACCAATGCCACGCGGAAAGAAGGAACTGGCTGAGCGGATCATCCCCAAGCTTCGGTCGGCTGCAGAGAGAGTAGTCGATTCACCGGCACACCTCAACGCAACTCCACCGTGAGCCGACGATTCAGGGCGGCTGCTGCCTTCTCCAATGTGCCGATCGTGACCGACGGATTGTTCGGGTCAAGCAGCCGATCCAAAGCGGCACGGCTCGTCTTCATGCGGCTCGCCATCGCCATCTTCGTGAGACGGCGCCGCTTCATCTCCATGGCGATCTGATGAGCGATGACCCGCTTGGTCGCCGTCGCCGTGGCCACTTCCAGCAGCCGGTCTTCCTTCAGGAAATCGTCCAACTTACTGCCAATATGGGTCTTTTTCATCGTTCAATCCGATCGCAACTGGGTGAGTCTTCGTTTTGCCGTCACGAGGTCAGCCGGAGGCGTCCGCTGGGCCTTCTTATGAAAGCCGTGCAGAAGAACCATCGTCTGCCCGTCCACTGTGAACATCACTCTGGCGATGCCGGTGCTGCTATGCGACCGGACTTCCCATAGCCCGGTCGTGAGTTTCCGAATAAGGGGCATCCCGAGCGGCCAGCCGAACTGAACCGTTTTGATGTCCTCTCAAAGGGTCTTTCGGTCTTCTCGCACCAGCCCGCATAGCCAGTCGCGCACCGGCTCGTTGCCCGCCTCCGTTCGGAAGAACACGACTTCCAGAATCGGTCGCCGTCGGTCGTGCTCGTGGCTGGCTGGTGCCATTCAAGAAATGTACCATCATTGGTACACAAGGGCAAGGTGGATTTTGGGTGCCGATGGCCGCCCGACGGCGAGCGCCGCGATCTGCGAGGACGGATGAAGGGAGGGGCTAAACCGACGACGAGGAATCAGTCACGCTCCGGTGGCAACTGGAAGCGTCCCGCCACCACACCCTCGACTGTGAGATCCTCGTCGAGCGACTCCCAACGCAGAGCTGCGCCACCGACTTCCAGCTGAACCTCGGCCAGTTGCGGTTCACTGGCATCTCGCAGACGACGGAACCGATTCGCGGGGAATCCCACGATCCGCTGGTCCGTCAACTCGACGAAGACCATCCGGCCCTCAGTCCACACTCTCGTCGCTACGGCTTCGGTTTCCTGGTGGGTGATGCTCACCGTATTTCTCCAACAAGAGATCGACGTGTTCAAAGACCAGGCGCTCCATTTCCCTCACGACATGAGGGGGAACGCCGCGATTCCTACCAAGGCCCACTGGATCGAGCCAGAATTTGCATTCACCCTCCGCACACCGAACGTGGATGTGGGGAGGCTCTGTGCCCTCGTCGGAGTAAAAGTGAAACCGAAATCCGCCTACTCGGAGTACCGTTGGCATCCGTTCAAGGTATTGCCGCTCGGACACGCAGGCAAGTTCTGTTCTGGTCAGGGAGGTGACGTAACAGCCCCCTCTGTGCCAATGATAGGTGAGACACCTGCCTTTCCCCTATTAGAGTAGAGGGCCAGGAGGACAGGCGATGGAGAACCAGAGGATGTTGAGTACCCAAGAAGCGGTGGTGGGCGGAACGGAAGGA
>Ga0247840_10007185_pt1 | contig 15587 bp, 7 predicted proteins | sample LaCruzMarch2015__FD_192404 | JGI IMG/M metagenome (GOLD analysis project Ga0247840, IMG submission 192404) | Freshwater microbial communities from meromictic Lake La Cruz, Castile-La Mancha, Spain - LaCruzMarch2015_17m | ecosystem: Environmental > Aquatic > Freshwater > Lake | place: Spain... | reverse complement strand
GCTACCGCGCCAAGCCGTTTGGAATGAGGGCCCGGGTCAGCAGCGACGAGGGTCGCACCTGGGGGCCTGAGATCGTGCTCCGCGACGACGCGCCCACCGGCGATCTCGGCTACCCGCGAAGCATCGCACGGCACGATGGCTCGGTGCTGTCGGCCTATTATTTCAATGGCCCCAAAGACGAAGACCGAACCATTCAGGCGACCATCTGGACTCCCTGAAGCAGAACCGAACTATGAATACATGCATCAAACTTTTGTTCGCCGTCACGGCGATGACATCGACCTCATCCGCCGCCGAGGCTCCGGCAAAGAAACCCAACTTCGTCGTCATCCTCAGCGACGACCACACGTATCGCGCGATCGGCTACAACAACCCGGCGGTCAAGACGCCGAACATGGACAAGCTGGCGGCGGAGGGCATCCGGTTCGACCGCTTCTTCGTGGCGTCGCCGATCTGCATGGCGAGCCGCGCGAGCATTTACACGGGCACGTTTCCGCAGCAGCACGGGACGGTGGGCCTGTTCGGCCGGGCGTTCGCGGAGAACATCATCCGGGGCAACCGGTTTGCCACGCTGCCGGCCATCCTCGAAAAAGCCGGCTACCACACAGCCTTCTGGGGCAAATCCCATCTGGGCGAACCCACGGAATTCGGCTTCACCGAGGGAAAAGAATTTCACGACCCAAATGACGAACAGACATTTTCCGAGGCACAGAAATTCCTCGACCGCGAGGCGAAGTCGGGCCGTCCGTTCGTGCTCTGGCTCACACCAAAAAACCCACACCTCCCGCTCAGCGCGCCGCAGCAGTTCAAGGACATCTACAAGGACACGGACATCAAGCTCGATCCCAACTGGCTCGAATCGCCGCCGATGGAGAGCATCTTCAACCAGGGCCCGGCGGGTGCCATTTCCTTCCGCGACAGCAACGGCGCGATTTACCCGCGCGCCCCGGAAGGATTGACCGGCGGCCCGCCGCGCAATGAAGATCAGATGAAGGAGGTCATCAGGGCTTACTACGGCGACGTGAGCTGCCTCGACGAACAGATCGGCACGCTGGTCGCCCAGCTCAAGGCCGACGGCCTCTACGACAACACGATCATCATCTACCTTTCCGACAACGGCTATTTCCTCGGCAACCACGGCCTCGGCAACAAGATCACGATGCACGAGGAATCCGTGCGCGTGCCGATGTTCATCCATTCGCCGCTGCTCCCCGTGAAGCACGCCAAAACCGACGCGCTGGCTTCGTCGCTCGACATCTATCCGACCATTCTTGATCTGGCCGGGATCCCCGCGCCGTCCCACCTCATGGGAAAATCCCTGGCTCCGATTCTGAAGAACCCCGACGGGAAAGTCCGCGATTATGTGATCACCGAATGCGTCGGCCCCCCGGAAAAACGACCGGGCACCGGCCACCGGATGGTGCGCACGGACCATTTCAAATACATCCTGACGAGTTCCGACGAGGAGGCGTTCTTTGACCTGCGGACCGATCCCTACGAGTTGAAGAACCTGATCGCCGACCCCAAACTGAAGGACGAGATCGCCCGCCACCGCGCCATGCTCGGAGAGTGGTCGGCCAGCGTCGGGGAAAAGCGGATGCCTCTGGAGGAGGTCAAGGCCACGAAACCTGCGGAGGGAAGAAAGGCCAAACCGGGAAAAATGAAGCAGGACAAAGCCCCGACCGCAGAATCCGCTTCTCAGGAATAATCCAAAGATGACTCGCGCTTGAAATTGCACTCCACATGAAGCGAATTCTCCCCCTGCTCTGCACGCTGGCCATTTTTGTCAACGGTGCCATTGCCGCCAACTCCCCTGACAGACCAAACTTCATCGTTCTCCTCACCGACGACCAGGGCTGGGCGGACACATCCCGTCCCGCCGACCCGAAGATCCCGGATTCGTTCCGCACATTCTTCCACACGCCGAACATGGTGCGGCTTTCGGAAAGCGGGATGAACTTCACGAGCGGCTACTCGCCGGCACCGGTCTGCACTCCAACACGGCGGAGCCTCCAGTTCGGGGTGACCTCGGCACGCGGAGGTGCGTCATTCAAAACCGATTTCGATCCCGCCGGCAGGCTTTCCATCGCCCAGATGATCAAAAAGTGTGATCCCGCCTACGCCTGCGCCCACTTCGGGAAGTGGGGGGAATACCTGATCGGCAGCAAGGGGGAATACAACAGCGATCCACGGGGCGAACCAAAAAACCTAGGCTACGATGCAACCGACGGGTTCACGGGCAACGAACACGGCACGTGCGATCCGAAAAACAAATTCACACTGAACGTGGACAACGAGGATCCGAAGCGCATTTATACGATGACGGAAAAGGGGGTCGCATTCATGAAGGATCAGGCCGCAAAGGGAAAACCATTCTATCTGCAGATGAGCTACTACGCGATCCACCGCTCACCAGAGGCGAAGCAGGAAACGATCGATAAATATAAAGGCAAGACCGACCCGCGCGGCGGGGAATTCACGCTCAACCTCCCGCCGATGCTGGAGGAACTGGACAACGGGATCGGAATGCTTCTCGACGCCGTGCGCGATCTCGGATTGGAGAAGAACACCTATATCTTTTTTGGATCCGACAATGGCGGGGCGGAGCCCGTCCGGGTCGCGGCCGACCAGCCCGGTCTCCCGAACCGCAACGCGCCGCTCTCCGAAGGCAAGCACTCGCTGCGCGAGGGCGGCATCCGCGTTCCCGTAATGGCCACCGGCCCGGGCATCGCGAAAAATTCCTGGTGCCGCGAGCCTGTCGCCCTCTACGACATCTACCCGACGATCCACGCGCTGCTCGGTTCTCCATACAAGCTTCCGGACGATCTTGACGGGGCAAACCTGAAGGAGCTCCTCCTCAAGGGCGGCGAGGGAACCGTCAAGCGCAGCACGCCGGGTCTCGTGTTCCACGATCCCTTCAAGGCGCATCCCCGCTCAGCATGCCGGCAGGGCGACTACAAGGTTTTCGTCTACTGGAAGTCCGGCTCGTGGGATATCAACAAACTCGAACTCTTCAACCTCTCGGCGGATATCGGCGAAAAAAACGACCTCTCCGCCAAGATGCCGGAGAAGGCGAAGGAAATGGCCGATGCCCTCATCGCCTACCTGAAAAATATCAACGCCGAGGTGCCGGGGGTGAAGAAGTGGGGGGACTCGGAATAATCTTATGAAACACACCATCAAACTGTTGTGCGCTCTAGCCGTTTTCGGCGGCGCAGCTTCCGCAGCGACTCAACCGGCCAAGCCGAACATCGTGATCGTGCTGGCCGACGATCTGGGCTACGGCGATGTCGCATGCTTTGATCCGAAGTTCAGCAAAATCCCCACGCCAAACATCGACCGGCTGGCGCGCGGGGGGATGAGATTTACCGAGGCCCATTCCTCGGCGGCGTGCTGCTCGCCCACGCGCTACGGATTGCTCACCGGCCGCTACAACTGGCGCAGTCGGCTGCAGGCCGGCGTGGTCGCGGAATACGGAGCCCCGCTGATCGCTCCCGACCGCCTCACCATCGCCGGAATGCTCAAGAAAGAGGGCTACCAGACCGCTGCGATCGGCAAGTGGCACCTCGGCATGCAGTGGCCGAAGCGCGACGGGAATGTCGTCTTCGATGAGCCGATCGCAGAAGGCCCAACCACGCGCGGGTTCGATTATTATTTCGGCGTGGACGCCCCGAATATGTCACCGTTCACGTTCATCGAAAACAACCGGGTCACCGTCCAGCCGACCGACCATTTCTCCGGCGACAAGGAAATCATGGTCGGCCATTCCGGTCCGATGGCTCCGGGCTGGCAGTTCGACCGCATCCTGCCCACGCTTGTGGAAAAGGCAGTGGACTACATCGGCAAGGAAGCCAGGGCAAAGCAGCCGTTCTTCCTGTATTTTGCCCTGACCACGCCGCACGATCCCATCGCGCCGTCGAAGCAGTTCAAGGGCAAAAGCGGGATCAGCAAGGTCGGCGACCTGATCATGGAAACCGACTGGGCGCTCGGACAGGTGATGGATGCGCTGGATAAGCAGGGCATTGCGGACAATACGCTAGTGATTTTCACATCCGACAACGGGCACAGTCCGAACACGAAAATCCCACCGTTCATCAAGGCCGGACATCGCGTCAGCGGGCCATTCCGCGGTTACAAGCGCGACGCCTGGGAGGGCGGGCATCACATGCCGTTCGTCGCGTCATGGCCGGGCGTGGTCAAGCCGGACAGCCAATGCGCGCAGCAGGTGTCGCTCAACGACATCATGGCCACCTGCGCGCAGATCACCGGCGCGAAACTTCCGGACAACGCCGCCGAGGACAGCTTCAGTCTTCTTCCACTGCTCAAAGGAGAACAGGCCCCCATCCGGGAAGCGGTGGTGAGCCATGCGAGCAACGGTTCGTTCGCCATCCAGCGTGGCCAGTGGAAACTGATCGTGGAAAAAGGCGCGGGCAGCAGTGACGCCAAGCCGGAATCGGGACAACTCTATGACGTCACCGCCGATGTCGCCGAAACGAAAAATCTCTACTCGCAGCATCCCGAAATCGTGGCCGAACTCACCGCCCTCCTGAAACGCTACGTCGAGGACGGCCGCACCACGCCGGGTGCCAAGCAATCGAACGATGTGCCGGTGGAATGGAACAAAAAAACTCCCGCGAAACGCGGAGAGAAGCAGGACGAGGAACCTGCGGCGTGAAGGCAGGGTGACCGGCGCTCCGCGGCTCCGCGTGAGAAATCCCCCTCAGGGGCAAAGGGAGCAGGGCAAAAGATAATCCCGAAAACGGTTTGTCGGCGTCCGCCCGCAATGGATGCCTTTGATCCTTTGGCAGCATCCCGGTTTCCCCTGCGGAACCGGCTGGGGGAGACTTATCACTCATTCCCCCCCCACCGCTTCCCCTCAGCCGTGGGAGTCGTCCGGACCGCCGGTGAATCGCTTTCCAAACCGGACCGCGAACTGAAGGCTGGTCGCCTTCCATTTCACAGGCGCCTTCTTTTTCATTTTGATGATGCCGCGCAGGGCGAGGTGGATCTGCTGTGCAACGGCTTCGTCGTCTGGAAAGACCCCGAGGATTTGAATCGCCTTGAGCAGTTGCACGCGCGGGTCCTCGATCGTTTTTGTCAGATAAAACAGCGTCCGGATTTCCTGCGGCCAGTCAAACAGCGGAGCGACCGCGCTCCAGTAGCGCTTCCAGCTCGCGGCGATCATCGGGAATTTTTGCCCCAGCGCACTCCGCTCAAACTCCCCGAGCATCTGCAGCGCGCCATCCGCAGATTCCGCCCGGAAGATGTTTTTGAGCTCCCTGTCCACGACCACCCGTTCACTGAACACGCAATAGCTGAGGCTGGAGCGGAACAGATGCAGGAAGCACGTCTGGACGTGGGCCCTCGGGAATGTGGATGCGATCGCCTCCGGGAACGCGTTCAGCCCGTCCATCGCCACGATCAGAATGTCCTCCACTCCGCGGGCTTTGATATCGCCCATCACGCGCTGCCAGAACGGCTCATCTTCCCCGATCCAGATGCCAAGCTCATCCCGCTTGCCATCGCAGGACACGGCGAACGCCACATGCGCCGACTTGTGTTTCACCATGCCATCTTCCCGGACCTTCACCGGCAGCGCGTGGAAGAAGACGATGGGATACATCCGGTCCAGATGCCGGGCCTGCCACTCCTCCAGCGGCTCGATCGCCGAATCCGCCACCGCGCGGATGGCGGCATCGCCGAGCTCCACCCGGCATTGCCTGCGCAAGTAGGTCCCGATCTCGCGAACCGTCATGCCGCGCCGGAACAGCGCGAGGATGGTCTCGTCGAGCCGTTCGGGGACGTCGCGATGGGTGGCGGGAGTGCGGTTGTGGGCAGCCTGCGCACCAACCTTGAACGGGCAGGTGGCCCACGCCCCGGGCAGGCCGCAGGAAAGGTTGGCGGTCTGGCCGCCCGGCCCACTGCCGATCAGTGGCGGCTGTGCGTCGCGACCGTTCGGCCCGACAATCGCCATCGGATTCTCGTGGTCCCTCTCCGCTGGATTTCCGTTGTGGAGTCTATCCGCCTCCGCCTGGCTTTCCCTCGGCCAACAGTCCAAATGCGCGGTCATCCCACCTGTTGAAAAATAGAATGGAGGCGCAGTCTTTTCAGACTGCGCCCCCATTCACCCCAAAAATGGCGCTCCTCCCCCATAGAGGCGCGCCAAATCGCAATAAAGTTCAACAGCTGTTGCCACGCCGGCTCCCGCGAGGCTTGCCCTTCCGGCTGCCAACGGCAGGCTGCCCGGCTGTCACCCGCCTGATGAAAAAGTGGTGTTTTCATGGCCCTGTCCGTTTCAGAAAATCACCCGATGAAAATCCGTTCCTCTGCGGGTGCCCATCAAGCTTGTTGGTCCGGCGGCGGATTGTCATCACGCCGCCGGTGAGGACGAGGGCGGCAATGCCAACCCATGTCGAGGGCTCGGGCACGGCGGTGAAGTATAGATTGTTGGTATCCATGGTGAAGGATCCCGTGAGGCCCCCGCCGAGGCTGGAGGAGGTGAAGTCGCCGAGGAGGAAGTTGCTGCTTCCTGTCCAATGCACCAGCGTGAACGTGCCGGAATTTACGTTTGCAAATTGGAAGTTGAAGACCGATCCGGTGCCCTTATTGAAATTCCCGAGGATGGCGAGGAGGTCTGACTCACCCGATGCGCCGAGGTCGAAGATCCAGTTGGTGTCCGGGCCTGCGGCGGCTGCGCCGTTCCATGTGAGAGAGCCGGTGGTCAGGGTGCCGATGTTGCCATTACCGGGGGAGAGGATGCCGGTCACTGTCGTCGCTCCGCCGAGGGTGCCGTTGCCGCCGAGGGTGGCACCGGAGGCGACGGTGACGGTGCCGGTCGCCGCGCTCTGGTTGCCGTTCACGAGGAGGGTGCCCCCGGTCACGTTCGTCGCGCCGCTGTAGGTGTTCGCGCCGGAGAGGATCTGCGTGCCCGTGCCCTGCTTCGTGAGCGACCTGGCGGCTGACCCATCGGCAATGACTCCGGAATAGGTGTTCGTGGCGGTCGAGTTGAGGGTGATGGCGGTGACGGCGCTGAAGCCGGCTGTGATCTTGTCCACCAGGTCCCCGTTGCCCTTGAGCCCGCCCATCTTGAGCGTGGTCTGGTTCGTGGTGAACGTGCCCGCTCCATCGGTGTCCATGATGCTGTTGCCGAGGGCTGAGGCGTTGTTCAAGGCCACCGTCCCGGTGTTGACCCGGGTGTCACCGGTGTAGGTGTTCGCGTTCGTCAGCGTCAGTGTGCCGGTGCCGTTCTTGATGATGCCGCCCGTCCCGATGACCGGAGCGTTGAATTCGAAGCCGCCCGTCCCCGAGCCGTTCAGCGTGAGCGTGTAGGCTCCGAGGTTGAGGGTGTTGGCAATAGATCCCGCGACCATAGTTAACGCGCTGCTAGAATTATTGGTCCATGTCTGACTGGCGCCGAGAATCACGGAAGCCGACCTGGTCGTCCCGGCAATAGTGAGTCTGGCAGTGGGTGAGTCAATGGCAATCCCACTCGAACCAATGGTGAGGTAATTCGTGATCAATGAAGAGTCATTGATAATACCAGCGTCTGCCTGCACGACGACGCCACTGACAGTCGTGTCTGCCATCATGCGCATCTGGTTTCCGCCGTTGAACGTGAGGAGCCCGGTGCCAAGCGCGTTGGCGTTGTTCGTGTAGAGATTACCACTACTGACTATTGTGCCGCCGGTGTAGGTGTTTGCGCCTGCGAGGGTGATCGCGCCCGTGCCGCTCTTGGTCAGGCTGAAGTTGCCGCCGCTATCACTGAGCACGCCGCCGACTACCATGTTCAATTTACTTGTGGCAATGCCATTCACGGTCAGCGTGCGCGAGGCATTCATCGTCACCGCGCCGGTGCCGGTGTCCCACGTGCTGGTCCCGGTGAAGGTGAAGTTGCCGTTCCAGTTCTGGACGTTGTTCGTGGTGCGGGCGGCGGTGACGTCAATCGTCGTTCCGCCGTTGATGGTGAGCGCACCGGTGCCCAGTGCGGTATTGCTCCCCAGCTTGAGCGTGCCGGTGTTGAGGCTCCAGCTGCCGGTGTAGTTACTCGCCGCGCCGAGCAGGACGGTTCCCGGTCCGGCGATGGAGAGTGTGGCTCCCTCGCCGCCGGTGATGTCATTGGCGTGCTGGCCGACGGTGAAGACATCGCTGACACCGACCGTGGAGAGGGTGGCTGAGGCACTGGCGGCCACGGTGATCTTGCCGTCCTCATCGTTGGTGCCAGCGGAGCGGACGGTGCCGCCCGTGTTGAGCGTGATGACTTGGTCGTGGATGATCTCGCCGGCGAGTTCGAGGACACCGCCACTGTTGATGATGGTGAGGTGGGTCGCGCCCGTGCTCATTGCTAACGCATTCGAGATGCTGATCGTGCCACCGTTGATCGTGGTGGTGATCGTGCCTGATCCCGCGCGGGTGGCAGCGGCTTGCAGGGTGAGTGTGCCAGCACCCTCCTTGGTGAGGATTTGGTTCCCGGCAAGACCTGACGAGAGGGTGAGGTTGCCCGTGCCGCCAATGCTGGCAGTCCCAGCAAGTGTGAGAACGCCCGAGAGGGTCGCATTGGTGCCGCTGGAGTTGATGAGCGCGCCGCCGCTGCTGATGCCGGTGCCGGTGATGCTCACGGCTTCCGCGCCAACCGCCTGGCCGTTGAGATCGAGCTCGGCCCCGCTAGCGACGGTCGTGCCTGCCGCAGTGGTTCCCAATGCCGCCGCGTTGCCCAGTTTCAGCGTGCCCGCGTTGATCGTCGTCAGGCCGGTGTAAGAATTCGCGCCGGCAAGCGTCTGGGTGCCGGTGCCGTTCTTGGTGAGAGTCATGCCGGTCGCGCCATCGGCAATAACTCCGGAATACGTGTTCGTGACGGTCGAGTTGAGCGTGAGGGCGGTGATGACTCCGGTGTAGTTTCCTGTCCCAAAGAGCGAGTCCAGGTTCCCGCTGCCGGTGAGCCCGCCGATTGTCAGCGTGGTTTGGTTGGTAGTCAGAGTGCCCGCGCCGCTTGCGGTGTCCAAGATGCTGTTGCCAAGGGCACTGGCGTTGTTCAAAGCCAGCGTGCCACCCGCATTGACCAAGGTGTCGCCGGTGAAGGTGGTTGCACCGTTGAGGGTGAGCACTCCGGTGCCAGACATGGTGAGCCCGCCCGCTCCGCTGATGGCTCCGGTCACCGTCGTGTCGCCGTGGCTGCCGTTGAACGTGGCAAGGTTGCCGCCGTTCGCCAGGCTGGCCAGTGTCAGAGTCGTGTTTGACGAGACCCCGTCATTTACCGTGAAGACAGATGCTCCCGTCATCGTCGTGGCGCCGAAGGCCAACACCGCCGTCCCGCTTCCCACGTTGGTTCCGCTGTTAATCGTCAAGGTTTGCGCTCCGATCGAGAGCGTGCCCAGCGTGTGGGTGATGCCCGCGCTCGCCGCTGTTGCCTTGTCTGACAGAATCATCACATTGCCGCCCACGGTCGTGTTGTGAGCTTTGGCGCTCGCATCCGTGGCCAAGTCCAATGTGCCGCCATTGAGGACCAATGTAGTAGCTGCACTCCCCAAACTATCGCGCGTGCCTGTGGCTGCTATGGTCAACTTGCCCTCAGTCAACGTCGTTGCACCAGAGCTTCGCGCAGCAGCGCCCGCAGTTGACAACACCAACGTGCCGCTGCCCTGCTTGGTAAAATCACCAGCCGTCTGCAAAGCGCCGAGCGTCAGAGTCACACCAGTGGCCACATCAAAAACCGGCGGCGTGGCACTAAACGTGGTCGCGCCAAAGGTCACCCCGGCCGTCGTGCCGGTCGCGTTCGCCCCGGCCGTGATGCTCAGGGTATTGGCTCCGATGGAGAGCGTGCCAAGCGTGTGAGTGATGCCTGCGCCGGAGGTCGCCCTGTTCGAAGCGATTGTCACTGAGCCGCCGACCGTCGTTTTGTAGGCATTCACCGAGGTGTCGGTGGCTAGGTCCAGAGTGCCACCGTTGAGCGTGAGCGCCGCAGGGGTGGAATTGGTGCCGAATGCCTGGACAGCACCAGCATTCAATGTTCCCGACGTCAGGGTCGTTACGCCGCTGTAGGTATTCGTGCCGGAGAGCACCAGTGTGCCTGCGCCCGACTGGGTCACATTACCGGTTCCGCTGATGACGCTCGCGAAGTCCGTCCCTTGGGTGATCGTATTCGAGCGGTTGAAGGCCAGCGTCCCGTTGTTGCTGATCGCGCCGCTGGTCGAGAGCGAACCGCTCGTGCTCCCGTTGCCGATCTGCAGCGTGCCCGCGCTGATTGTGGTGTTGCCAGTGTAGGTGTTCGCGCCGGAGAGAATCCATGTGCCCGCGTCCGCCTTGGTCACGGCAACGATGGAGGTGATGCCATTATTATTCCCGATGATGCCCTGAATTTCACCCGAGTTCGATCCGCCTAGGGTCAGTCTGCGGAAGGTGGTAGTTGCCGTCGCATCGAGCGCATTAAAATTGGCCGCTGTGAAAACCAGTGCGCCCGATCCGTTGTTGTTGATTGTTGCCCCGCCGTTTTGAGCCACGCCGCTACCAGAACCGATCTGGACAGTCCGGTTGGTAGATATTGCGCCGCCGGTGTAGATGAGCGTCGATGAGGTGCTTGAAAGACCGATCTTTATGGCTGTCCCTGCCGTGCCAGCCCCCAGCGAGCTGTTTGTGCCGAAGTCCGCAAGCGTGTCCACGGTTGCCGTGCCCCTGCTGATCAAAGTCTGGCCGGTATAGGAATTGGTACCGGTGAGCACAAGCGTGCCGGAGATGTTGTCCAAGGTAAGGCTCCCCGTGCCGCTGATGGAGTTGGCGAAGTCCGTCCCTTGGGTGATCGTGTTGGAACGGGCGAAGGTCAGGTTGGCGTTGTTGACAATCGCGCTGCTTGTGGAAAGCGAGCCGGTTGTTCCCCCGTTGCCGAGCTGGAGTGTGCCCGCGCTGATGGTCGTCGTGCCGGTGTAGGAGTTTGTCCCGTTGAGCGTGAGCGTGCCGGTGCCAAGCTTGGTGAGGGAACCCGCCCCGCTGATCACGCCGGAATTCACTTGGGTGAAGTTCACGGTATTGATCGTGGCGGTGACGCCGGTATTAATGGCATAGTTGCGCGAGGTGTCGAAGGTGGCACCCAGTTGCAGCGTGCTGGTTCCGCCGAAAGTCAGGCTGCCCGAAGTGTTGCCCAGTGAGGCGGTGCTGTTGACCAGCAACGTGCCCGCATTGATCGTCGTGCCGCCGGTGTAGGTGTTTGTGCCGCCCAGAGTGAGCGTGTTGGCCCCACTCTTCACGAGTCCCATATTTGCCTTGGTGATATTGGAGGCGTAGGAAAAGCTCCCGCCGGTGGTGTCGATGCCCAGGCTCGTTCCCGCCGCAAAGGTGACACTTGTGTTGGCCAGAAGGCTGTCGATTTCCGCAGAGGTCCATTCGCCGGAAACCGCCCCGGCGTTGAGAGCCAGCACGGAACCCGCGTTGTTGACCGTTACCGTGCCGGTGCTGTAACTGGGCAGCGCTGCCGCCTTTTTGGTTTGCAGTGTGCCCGCGTTGATCGTCGTCGTGCCGGTGTAGGTGTTCACTCCGGAAAGGGTGAGGGTGCCGGTGCTGTTTTTGGTCAGAACTGCACCGGTGCCGGCCAGAATCGCAGTGACTGTTCCGTTTTGTCCGTCAAAGGATGAGGCGGTCAATGTGCCGTTTTGTGTCGTGCCACCGGTGAAACTCACGACATTCTTCGTCTGGCTGGTGCCGCCCATTTCCAATATCCCCCCGGCCACAGTGAGGTTGCCCGATATCGCGCCGAGCGTCCCGGAACCGCTTATGTTCAGATTGCCCGCGTTGATCGTCGTCGAACCGGTGTAGGTGTTCGCTCCAGAGAGGGTGAGATTGCCGCTGCCGTTCTTGATGATGGCGGCTGCCCCGCTACCGGTGATCGGATCTTCAATGTTCGTCGTGCCGGAGCCATCAAGGGTCAGTGTATTTGTTCCCAATGCCAGAGTCGTAGCATTGGCACTAATATAGTTTACCGTCAGCGTACCATTATTTAGCCAAGTCTGCGATGCGCTGAGAGCAACGAAGAGCGGCCTGGAAGTTGTGGCGAAGCTCACAAATCCCGCTCCCGAGTTCACGGTGATGCCGCCAGAACCTATGGTGAGGGTTCGGGTAGCGGTGCTATTCGTGCGAATATTTGTCGTGCCGGTGTTGTTGAAGATCATGCCGCCGACGCTCTGATCCGCATTAATCGGAACAACCGTGGCGCCGTTTATGGACGACAGATTAAAGATTGCAGTGTCCGAGGCTCCAGGTGCCGCCACTACCGTGCCCCCACTGATTGTTGACCAGTTGGAGATCACAGACCAATAATTAGCCCCCGCAGTCCCACCGACTGAGTTAAAATACTCGTCTGTTGCAAAAGCCGAAGGCGCGGCGAGGAGAAGAAGAAAAGCGGAAAGCAAAGACCGGAGCGCGGCGGCGATAAGGCCGAGGCGGGTGGCGCGGCGGTTTTTCGCGGTGTTATTGTGGCTCATCATGAGGTTGGTCAAATGGCTGATGATTCGACCAGCGACACGATCTTATGCGAAATCAGCAATCTGTCTTGTCACGGAAACCCGTGACAAGGTCCCCGGCGGGGGGACTTGATCCCAAAGCAGAAGGTTTGGCCGGTAGATTCACAAGATTCACACAGATAGGAACGGACATTTCGGGCCCAGGGCAAACGCACTAAAATGCGCGTGAGGATCGCTTCCTTCCGGGGAGCATGCCCGTCCCGGGTGTGGTTTCCGGCGGCCCCGCCGGAAAAGTGGTTTGGAGCGTGGCATCGGCGTCCCGCCGATGATCTTCCCTGAGATGCATGGCCGGGACGGCCATGCCACTTGGCAAACAGGGGGTTTTGAGGTGGCGGCCCCCCAAGGTCCGGCCACCCCAACCCAAATGCGGACAATGCCGGGGGGCGCTCAGGCCTGGCGGCGGCGGCGGAAGACGACTGCGGTCGTCAGGCCGAAGGCGGCGAGGATCCAAGCGGCTGGCTCGGGGACGGCGGTGTAGTTCAGGTAGATGTCGTTTCCTTCCTGACTGAAGGAAAAGGAGCCGTTCGGCTTGGCGGTCGAGAAGCTGATCCCGTAGGAATCCACCAATCCCGCGTAGTTCGGAGTGCCAAGGTTCGCAAAGTTGCTTGTCGTGCCCGCCACGTCGTAGATCAGCCAGCCGTTGGTGCCCGACTTGTCGGCGCTCCAAAACGTGTCCGTCCAGGAAACCGTGCCGCCGTTTGCCAATGTCACCATCGAGAGGGTCAGAGTCGTTGCTCCGGCGAAATTGAGATTGCCATTCACCACGACGGTATCGAAGACAGCATTCGGATTCAGTTGATTAGCGGTCGTATTGCCCTTCAGCTCCCAGGTCACGGAGCTGCCTCCGGAATAGGTGAGGTCGCTGCTGAACGTCTGATAGCCAGGAGAGTTGCCGGGATTGTGAATGCCGGAAATCGTCGTCGCTCCGCCGATTGTTCCGGTGCCGCTGAGCGTGGCCCCGTTTGCGATGGTCACCACGCCATTTCCAATGATGCCGTTGACTTTGAACTCCCCGGCGGTGACGAAAACCCCGCCGTCTGCAATCGTTCCCGTCGCACTCACAACGAGTGTGCCTGCGTTGACATAGGTTTGCCCGCCGTAGGTGTTGACACCGCCGAGCGTCCATGTGCCGGCATCCGATTTGGTCACGGCAACAACTGAGGTGGCACCATTATTATTCCCGATGATGCCTTGAATTTCCCCCGCGTTTGAACCGCCCAGTGTCAGTGTGCGAGAGGGAGCTGTGGCTGTCGTATTGAGATCATTGAAATTGGCGGCCGTGAAAACCAGCGCGCCCGTTCCGTTGTTTTTGATGGTCGCCCCGCCAACTTGACCGACAGATACTCCATTGCCGATCGTGACAGTCCGGTTGGTGGATGTCGCGCCGCCGGTATAGATGAGCGACGAGGTGGTACCCGAATAGCCGATCATGATGCCCGTGCCTGCCGTGCCTTGCCCCAGCGAGCTGTTTGTTCCAAAGTTCGCAAGCGTGTCCACTGAGACAGTGCCCGCTCTGATCTGAGTCTGGCCGGAATAGGAATTGCTTCCGGTAAGGACAACAGTGCCGGCGGCGTTTTCTGTGGTGATGATTCCCGTGCCGCTGATGGAGTTGGCGAAGTCCACTCCTTGGGTGATCGTGTTGGAACGGTCGAAGGTCAGTTTGGCGTTGGTGTTGTTGATGACAATCGCGCTGCTGGTCGAAAGACTTCCCGTTGTGCCGCCGTTGCCGATCTGGAGCACGCCGCTGTTGTTGATCGTGGTTGTGCCTGTGTAGGAATTTGCGTTGGCAAGCGTCAGCGTGCCCGCGCCCGCCTTGGTGAGGCTGAAACTGCCGCCGCTCTCACTGATCGCTCCGTCGACGGTCATGGTGCTGGACGTAACCGTCACGGTGCGCGAAGCGTTCATCGTCACTGCTCCCGTGCCGGTGTTCCAAGTATTTGTGCCGCCGAAGGTGAAGTTGCCGTTCCAGTTTTGTGCGTTGTTGTTCGTGGTGCTCCTCACTCCCGTCACGTCCACCGTGCCGCCGTTGATGGTGAAAACATTTGTTGCCGCGCCGAGTGCCGCGTTGTTGTTAAGCATGAGGGTGCCGGCGTTCAGCGTCAGGCCACCGGTGAAGGTGTTCGCGCCGCCGAGTGTGACTGCGCCGCCGGTTTTGTTGACAATGATCGCGGTGGTGCCCGTGGTGCCGCCGTTGGCAACGACACCGGTGATCGAGGTGCCACCACTGCCCGAGCCGGACAGGGTGAGCGTGAACGGCGTGACGTCGGCGTCGTTGGCCATGCTGTTGACGGTAAGGAGGCTGCTGGAATCGTTCTGCCATGCTTGGTTGGCTCCGAGGTTGATGCCATCGTTCGCTGCAACACCGATCGTCGCGGTGCCCGAGTTGGCATTCATAACGATGCCGCTGCCGCCGACGTTGAACCGGTTGGTGCCTCCGCCTGTGTCAAGAACCACAGCGGCAGTTGGGGTCGTCCCATCGCCGAAAATCAAGCCATTGATGTTGCCATTGCTTGTGGGTGAGGGTTGGGTGAGGTAGCCGGTCTGGTTGAAGCGAGCGATGTCGGTGAGCAGGTCGTTTACAGGGGGGGAGCCGCCAACCCAGTTCGCGCCGGTATTCCAATTCACTGTGGCTGCTGTGGCACTCCAATCTTTGGTCGCCGCGAAGGCGGGAGTGGCGGTGAGCGCGGCGGCGGCGAGGAGGCTCAGGTGAATGGCCAGACGGTTTGGCGAGGTGAACTTACGTGTTTTCATGTGGATTGAGTGGCTAGGGATGGATCAGCGTGCCGTTTTTATTTGAAATTTTGCGGGCTGTCATGTCACGTAAACACGTGACAAGACACCGGCGGTTCTTGGCGTAATTGTTGCACAACATGCCATTCCCTCATCATGCACATTGGATTAATGGCAGGAAGCCAGCGCCCCGAAGCAGGGGATGCGGGATTTTTGAAAGGAGCACAGGCATCCTGTCTGATTCAGGAAGCGCGCTGTTTGCGTAAACATGCGTTTCCATAACGGTTTATACGCTATCAAGATTTTGAGGTGTTGCAAGATTTCGCGTGGAATACTTCCGGTTTGCATGAAATC
>Ga0247840_10007183_pt1 | contig 15589 bp, 11 predicted proteins | sample LaCruzMarch2015__FD_192404 | JGI IMG/M metagenome (GOLD analysis project Ga0247840, IMG submission 192404) | Freshwater microbial communities from meromictic Lake La Cruz, Castile-La Mancha, Spain - LaCruzMarch2015_17m | ecosystem: Environmental > Aquatic > Freshwater > Lake | place: Spain... | reverse complement strand
GCTAAAGTGAATCAAGCAACCCCAGCACTAATGAAACGATCTATAATTCCCTTGCTCGTCATTTTATGGGGCATTCAGCCGCTCCATGGTCAGGCACGAAAAATTGCGCTGCTGGTTGGGGTTGGCGCGTATACGTCGGAAGTATACAGTTCCGAACCATTAAATGCAGCCAAAGGAGTACAACTCATGCGTGCCACCTTACTTGAGCAAGGATTTCTCGACCGTGACATCGTCATTTTGACCAACGCTGATGCGACCCGCGAGGGTATTCAAAAGGCTTTTGAAACGCATCTCTTGCAAACGCAGCAAGGCGATATCGCTGTTTTTTACTTTTATGGACATGGTACACAAATTCAGGATGACACCAACAACGAAGAGACCGATGGATTGGATGAAGCGCTCGTGCCTTACGATGGACAACGCAGCTCGGAGAAAACCCACCGCAACCTGATTCGGGATGACGATCTGGGCAAATGGGTAGAAGCCCTCCGCCGACGTATAAGATCCGAAGGACAAGTGCTTGTGGTGCTGGATGCTTGTCATGCTGGGAGCGGGCTGCGTGGTATGGTAGGGAAAACCAGCAAACAGGACAAGTATAAATTGATTGGCGGGAGCGAAGAGACTGATTTGGCGCCGTTTGTTGCTTTTTATTCGTCTATGCCACACGAGTCCAGCATTGAAATGACCGTAGAGGTCGACGAACGCTGTGCTTTGCTGACCTGGGCTTTTTGTAAAGCGATGCAACAGGTTGATTCATCGACCACTTTCCGCGGACTGTTTGAACAAATAGCCCTTCGCATGGCCACTAAAAAACGGAAGCAATCGCCCCAATTGGAAGGAGGCCAAGACATGTTGATCTTTGGGGGAAATGTTCCGCCTCCTCTCCCATATTTCAGGGCTGTAACGACGCTTGGACCACAGGAAATCTTATTGGCAGGTGGGCTTATGCAAGGTTTGCATGCGGGGGCGCTCGTTTCTGTGTACCCATCAGAAACGCGTGATACCACTGAAGCAAGACCATTGGCCACTGGGGAAGTGATGCAGACAGGCCTTGGACTATTAGAAAGTACGGTTTCGCTCGACCGGGCAATTCCGGAAGATCAGTTATTGACTGCCTGGATATTCGTCACTCAACGCCGTTTTAGCGGGTATAATTTGAATGTACGGCTGGAGGGATCCAATGAGGAGGCTTTAAACCTAATTCGAGGTCGTTTGGCCGACATGGTGGCTTTAGATATGGGGAACACCGGAGATGCAGAACTTTCCCTTAGCTTAGAAAAAGGTAAACTGATCCTTGTGTCGGCAGACGGCGACGTAATATGGGAGGGACGATATTCTTCCAACCAATTTGACCCAGTGTTTGAATCCCTGCGGAATGCGCTGGGCAACTATTTGCAAGCTCAATTCCTGAGAGGCCTTGAGTTTGATGGTAGTTCGTTTCCCGCTGATTTCCGCGCACAGGTGGGCGCTGTGTCTAGGGAAAGTGCGACAGGCCGTGCCGGTCTGACCCTCCGCATGCATAAGGATACGGCATTTCTGCAGGTAAAAAACCGAAGTTCAAAACCTATTTACTACACCATTCTTGATATTGATGCACGCAATGTAGTAAAAGTCCTCCTTCCCGCACCAGGATGGTTTCCTGCCGATTTTCGTCTAGAGCCTGGCGCTGAAAGCCCACTTCACGCGGTGCGTTTCAACGCCCCGGGCCGCGAAGTACTCAAACTGATTACTACCCCGGCGCCTATTGACCTTCGCGAAACAGTAGCCACCCGGGGGCGCTTCCGGAAGGGGCGTAGTTTTTTTGAGAATCTATTTGAGCAAACGTATTCGGTGGACGGCAAAAGCCGTGGGCCTTCAGGGAAATATAAAGGTAATGAGGCGGGTGTGGAGACAGTGGTACTGGAGGTGGTTAAATAATTGTATTAAATTCTAGCAAAAAACATGAAAACATCCCTTATTTACTTATTCCTTATTTCTATTTGGTGTCAGGATGCCCTAGGCCAATCTTTCGAAAACATCAAGATTTTCCCGCTTGGCGAAACAGCCGACTCACTTTATCGTGCAGGATATTTCCGGAAAGTATTGCCGTATGCCCAGCATGCGTTTGCCGCTTTTGGCGACATGCCCGTATCCGACACTGCTGCGTATGCAAAGGCCATGTACCGCTTGGGAGAAATAGAATATCAGTCTGGATATTATGATCAGGCATTTCCACATATACAAGGTGCATTTTCACTCTATTACAATAAAAGGGGCATGAATGATGATATCTGTGCTCGAATGTGTTGTGCGCTATCTCATGCCATGGTAAGGGCTCTGTATTGGGAGCAAGACGATTCTATGCTAACCCGGATGGTTGCGGAAGCAGAACGTAGCCAGGGCGTTTCGGAGTTTGCCCGCATATCCATTCGGTGGTGCCAGGGCAATGTATACCACAACCAACGTAAATACGCGGAGGCAAAAAAAATTTATGAACGCTGCAAGACGGATTGGGAAGTCATCGAAGCCATCCAAACCGAGGAATATTGCCTGATGCTAAACGCCTTAAGCGCATTATACCACCAAATGGATGACGCGGAAAAAGCCATGCAATTGGATCTGACCGGCCTAGAAATACACCATAAAGTATACGGAGCGCGACATCCGGGATCGGCTATCTTTCTCAACGCACTTGCCGAGAATAACCGGCGTCTGGAAAACTGGAGCGTATCCATGGCATATTACGAAGAACTGATCGCGATCCTGCGTGAAAAAATTGGCGAGGATAATTGGATGCTCGGATTGGTATTATTCGATTTGGGAAGCCTCAATACGCAAATTGGCGATTACAAACAAGCCGAACATTTGGAAGAAGAATCTTTGAAAATTACTTTAGCTGCACATGGGAAGTCCCATCCTGAATATGCCATGATCATCACTGGATTAGCCCGATTAGCGCAACTACAGGGGAATCTTGATAAAGCAGACAGCCTTTTTAAGGAATCCCTACAAGTCCGGATTGAAACATTAGGCAAAGGGCATCCCTATTTCCCGGCAGGATTGACTGACCTGGCTTCAGTTTATTTGGAAAAAAAACAGCCCATCACAGCCTACCCCTTACTAAGCGAAGCCTTAACCGCTCAAATAAAACTGGAAGGTCCTCGCCATTCCAGCGTTGCAACTACACTCCAACAAATGGCCTTGTGCAGACTAATGGAAGGGCGCTATGCCGAGGCTGATTCCATCATGGGCCTTTCTGGCGAACTTTTTCTATCGATTTTCGGTGATCATGCACAAATTTTCACCCAAAATATTGATAACCGAATATTAGCCCGGATATGTCTGAATCAAACCGATAAACAAATCATGGAATGGGTGCATCAGGGGCATAAGAACTGGAAAAATACGGCCCAGCGCGCCATGGGATACTCAAGCCCCCGACAATTGGAATCGCTGCTGTTTTCCTTATCATTTCACAACAATTTGGTCAATGTTGTTAGTGCACTGGGCAATCCGGCCGGATTGGCGTATGACAATGCTTTGTTGTTTAAAAACCTGGCCTTGCAGTCCCGCGCCGATATATTTAGGAAGTGGAACATAAACGGCGATACTACTGCTTTAGCGGCCTTCAAATATTGGCAGCAGATCCAACGGCGGCTTAGCAACGAACTGTCTAAGCCTCAGGAAAATCGCCGGCAGGTGGACTCGCTGGAAAATCTCCTGCAAAAATTGGAACGCAACTTTGCCATTGGTGCTGGGTTGAGCGATAAAAGAATCCCCGACTGGCGCGCTGTGCAGGGCGCATTACAACCCGACGAAGCAGCCATAGAGTTTGTACATTATACGCCACCGCCTGGATTGCCTGATGCGGGCAAGACGCGTTATGCAGCTTTGCTTTTGTTGCCCGGCAACCCTTCAGTGCGTTTTATTCCATTATTTGAAGAAAGCCGTTTGGCTGCCTTATTGGAACGGCATACAGGCGATGCAAACACAACAGCGGCCCTTTATGTCCGGAGTGGCGCTCTGCTAGACGAACAGCCGCACTATGGCGCTGATCTATTCAACCTGATTTGGGGGCCGCTCGACAGTCTGCTGCACGGCGTGAAAGCCGTCTATTTTGCACCCTCAGGTCTGTTACACCGTGTATCTTTCTCCGCCTTACCCGTGAGCGGGAAAAAAGTGTTGTCAGACAAATACGAATTGTACCAACTTGGCAGCACCCGTAGTCTAGTGGTGAAAACGCCAGAACCCATCGCTCAAAACTATACTGCAGCCGTTTTCGGCGGTATCCAATATGAACGCAATACTACGATCGTTAACGACAGCACTGCCCCAGAGATCACCGATAATCGTTTGTGGACTTACATGGACGGCCCACGAGCGGCAAGCGATGAAGGCTTTGAGTATCTTCCCGGAACGGCGCAAGAAGCCGCCCGTCTCACCCGCGCCCTGCATGCACAACGTGTGCAGGTACAGACCCATACAGACAAACAAGCCAGCGAGGAAATGCTCAAATCCCTGAGTCACGACAAGGTTAAAAGCCCTGACATTCTGCACATTGCCACCCACGGCTTCTTCTTCCCTGATCCTAAAAGACGCAATGAACAGCGTTTCGGTAAAGAAAATGCCTTCGAATGGAACGAAAACCCGCTCTTCCGCTCGGGGCTGGCCCTTTCCGGGGCCAACGCTGCTTGGTCCGGCCTGTCCACGCCCAGCAATGTTGAAGATGGAATTGCAACAGCCTATGAAATCAGCCTTCTAAACCTGAGCAATACCAAACTGGTAGTGCTTTCCGCCTGCGAGAGTGGCCTGGGCGACATCAAAGGCTCTGAGGGGGTTTACGGCCTGCAGCGGGCCTTCAAAATGGCAGGGGCAGATTACCTGCTGGTCAGCCTCTGGCAAGTGCCCGACAAGGAGACGGTGGAATTTATGGACCTCTTCTACAAATCCTGGCTAAGTGGCAAGACAATCCATGAGGCGTTTGCCAAGGCGCAGAAAAAGATGCGGAAGAAATATAAGGAGGTGTATAAATGGGGGGCTTGGGTACTGGTGGAGTAGTGGCGTCTGACTTTTTTTAATTTTTATGTATTACTCGGTTACAATCCTTTGGCTACCGTGCATTTTAAAGTATGAGTTCAATCTGAGCAACAAACAATCAAACAATTGATCAAACCGAACCTCTCGTTTAACAACTAATTTTAAACACTATTTATGGCCAACGGCAATGAAAACCTTCTGGAGATATTAACGCTTTGGAAAAACAAAAAGCAAATTAAAACAGAAAAGGAGTTAAATCACGCATTACAGGTAAGCGACCTGATTGCATCCTTTTTTTGTCCGGGTGAGTTTTATTACTTTATCCTCAACTTTTATGATGTAAGTTTTGATTATGTGCATCCCGATGTAGAAAAGGTGATTGGGTGCACACCAGAGGCCTATAATTTTGGGGTTATCTTTGAAAAAATGCATCCTGAAGATCGGCTTAGAACACAGCAAAAAGAGACCGCTGCGGCGCACTTTTTTTACGATAAACTCCCGCAGGAAAAAATTCCATTTTACAAATCATCTTACACCTTCAGAATAAAAGACCAAAAAGGGGATTGGAAAACCATATTACACCAGAGTATTGCTTTACAGGTAAATGAGGATGGAAAGATCCATTATGTGCTTTGTGTACACAGTGATATTACCTTTTTGAATCCCAATGCCGATGACCAGATTTCCTTTATAGGTCTCAACGGCGAGCCCACCTACTATGCCACCATTGGGGAACAAGATGAATTCCAACAAAATGGGGACATAATCCTTGTTTCAGATAGAGAAAAAGAGATTATTATGCTTTTGGCTGCAGGATTTTCCAGTAAACAAATTGGCGGGCAGTTATTCATTTCGCCACACACTGTGGACACCCACCGCAGGAATTTATTAAAAAAAATGGGCGTCCAAAACACCCTGGAACTCGTGGCTATTTGCTTAAAAAAAGGATTGATTTAGTAAAATCTTAATACGAAATACTGGTAATTGAGTATTTCCATGCCTGTGGTATGAACCTACCTTCGCGCTGTATTCCGATTAGGATAAAGTTAATTCATTCAAAAAAATAAATTTTAAATATTAAAACATGTCATACAGTGTCGAAAATTTAAAAGAAGTTATTTCTTTATGGACAGAGGTTAATCCAATTTATCTGCCCGATGCGGACAATCTTCCTAAGATATCGGACATTATGGCCTCTGTTTTTGCACCTGGTCCTTGTTATTATTATATTTTCAACTTTTTTAACCAAAAATTTGAGTATGTGCACCCCAATATCCGGGAGGTACTTGGTTATGAGCCAGAAGACCTCAATCTGGATTTATGGTTTGCCATCATGGACGCTGACGATGTAAAGCGCATGAAATGTAAGGAAGCGGCGGCGGCTGAATTTTTATTCAAAACCATTCCTTTTGAAAAAATCACCGATTATAAAGTGAGTTATTCGTTTCGCTTAAAAACGAAAGATCATAAAATCAAGATGATCCTGCATCAAGTGATCACTTTGGTGACCCAGGGCGATAAAATCCACTATGTACTTGGGGTTCATTCCGATATCACCCATCTCAAAACGCTCCCGGAGGATCGAATTTCTTTCATCGGATTAAATGGAGCACCCTCTTATTTTTCCTTGAGCACCGACCCAGAAACCCTGCTTCAGCCTCCTGCCAAATTAAACTTAAGCGAAAGAGAAAAGGAAATTATTTCCCGGCTGGCGGCTGGTCATTCTAGCAAAGAGATTGCTATTCAACTGCATATTTCAAATCATACTGTGGATACCCATCGCCGAAATTTATTAAAAAAAGTGGGTGTGCAAAATACCCAGGAGTTGGTAGCGGTTTGTTTGAAATTAGGACTGATTTAGGATAAATGCATTATAGAATACTCATATTTGAGTAGTGGTGGTTGGGTTTAAGCCCGTATAACTTTGCAGCGTTGATCGTTTTAAATCCTTACAACAATTTAAAAATGCCCCAGAAAATTTAAACCATTGAAAATATTAATTTAAACTTTGCTCACCTTTTTTAAAAACATGTCATGAAATTACTAAGACTAGCAATTGCAGTTTTGATTCTTTTCTTGCCCATTTTTTTTGCACCATCTTGTGTGGAACCTGATCCTTGTAACTGCCAAAATAATAGAATTTGTGATGGTGATGGCAATTGTAATTGTCCTACAGGTTACATTGGTACAAATTGTGAAACCTATGTCGGTTCTGGGGGGAATACAAATTCTTGTCCAATTACACAATCCCCCCTTTCAGAAACCAAAATTCGGTCGGCTTTACAGAGTTTTACATTCGATGGCACAAAAATTACAACGATATCAGAAGCAAATAAAATGCTTCAATTTATCTGCAGCCCAATAGACCTTCACACTTCTAATAGTGGATATACCTGTGGAAGGTTTTCTAATGGATGGCATATCACCATTTGGATCAATACCTATGGGAAGGCTGATACTTATGGAATTAGGTATAATCAAAGTGACGGTCACACTCACTTTTCAAGTAATAATACCTATTTTGAAATATCAAAAAACAATAGTGGTGGAAATGGAGCTTGTAACAGCACATCTTATTATGGAACGCAAAATTGTAGTTCCGGTTATGTTGCCGTAAGTAGTAATAGTTGTTGTCCATCCTCAAGTCCTTATTTGGGTGTACAAACGGGTTATTGTTATGCTACTTGCGATGCAGCAAAGAATGGAGGAAATACCACCATTGTTTTCGGAACTGGCCAGACAGGCGGAACTGGTGGTAATTGTGTTAGTACTCCTTATTATGGACCGCAAATTTGTAGTTCCGGCTATGTTGCCGTAAGTAGTACAAGTTGTTGTCCATCTTCAAATCCTTATTTGGGTGTTCAAACGGGTAATTGTTATACTACATGCGATGCAGCCAAGAATGCAGGTAATACCAGCATTGTTTTCGGAACTGGCCAGACAGACGGAACTGGTGGCAATTGTGTTAGTACCCCTTACTACGGAGCGCAAAATTGTAATTCTGGTTCTGGTTATGTTGCCGTAAGTAGTTCAACTTGTTGTCCCTCTTCAAGTCCGTATTTGGGTGTCCAAACCAATAAGTGTTATTCGACATGTGATGCCGCAAAAAGCGCAGGTAATACTAGTATTTCTTTTGGAACTGGACAGACTAATGGAGGAGGCAACGGTAATTGTAATTGGGATGCGGCAAATTGTGTTCAAATAACAGAAATAAGTGGAGCCTCATGTGCAGATCCTCAAAGCCTCGACCTAAAAATAAAGAATATTTGCAATGAAAAACTAAGGGTATACGTGTGCTTTCAAAATCTAGATGGAAGTTGGCCTATAATCGGAACGGATGATGGAACCTTGCAAGGTTTACCTCCTGGTTACGATTTTCAGGTTTTTAGATGTAAGAAAGTCGCCTACCATGTTTGGGCAATTCCTTATACCACTTTCAGTGCTAATAACTGCAATTATCCGAGCTGCAATTAAAACAAATGATATGGATGTTATATTGAACAGAGAATTGTTTGCAATTTTCGGTTAATAAAAAAGCATAATAATTCCCAGCAATTTAATGATTTAAATCAAGCAACTGCCTTTATTATTTGAAAATTGATAGATAAAAAGATCCAACAAATAAAGGAGATGCCGAAAATCCTATAAAGAGTAGGCAACAAAAATATTAACCAACAATGGGAAAAAAAATATTAATTTTAATAATCCTTTTTGGTTCAATCTGCAGTATGTCTGCTCAAGATATGACCAAACAACAGACACTAGATTATATCCTCCGAATTTACCGAAAGGTCAACAAGTTCTACCTTACAGAGTTCAATTCTATGAACATCCCAGTGGGTATTGACAGTGCTCAACTGGAATTCGACCAATTGATTTTTTATTACAACGTACCTGGTAAAAATGATGCTTATTCCGGGCCACGCAGTGCAACAATTTCCGGTAATTTAACGCTTGATGAGTCTGAGAATGGCATCAAAAATGCCGATGGTGATTGGGTTTTACGTGTTCGGCAGGAAAATACTGCAGAACTCAAACGTCTTTTCTATGCCCTACAACAACTTCAAGACTTTGTTGAACGTGACCCATTTTCAGGAAAGGTAAACCAGTACGATAATCAGAAAAAACAAGATCAGGCCGAAGCGGAGCGCCGAAATGAGGAGCAACGGCGTCGGCAAGCAGAAGAAGAACGCCAGCAATTGGCGCGTTATCGTGCAGAACAAAGACGGGAAGCTGATAGACAGCGTCAACAAGAAGAGGCAGAAAAGCGTGAACGAGAACGGCGAGGGCAAGAAGCGCTTCGCCAATTGCAGGAAAAGACCAGGGAAGCTACAGGAGGGGGAGGGAAATGAGAACCGTAAAACGATTCAACAATATTCAGTTCTTTGTGCTTTTAGTTATGTTCGTGCAATTTTCTAGTTTGCACGCTCAAACTTCTAAAATCAAATATGATTTTTTTAACGTAAAAGCCGAAAAATTCGGTGACCAATCCATTGTAAATGGTATGCAGGTTACTGACGATAACGGAAATGACTTCAGAATAATTAAAACACCATATACCTTGGGTTTTGAGATAAAAACTCCACAAGGTTGGAAGGCTCACGGAATCCGGTTTAGTGTTTCCAATGGGTTGGTGAAAACCATAGATACTTACAAATATGGTATACTAAATGGGGAGCACAAATCTTTTCACAACAATGGCAAGATATTAATCACCTACTTTAATGAAGATGGAAAAATAGAAGGGAAATGGACTCACAATAACAGTGACGGTTCTGTACACGAGGAAGGAAATTACGAAAAGGGCCTCAAGCAAGGAAAATTTTTAATATATTACGAAGAAAAAGGCATGGAAAGAGGACCTGTTTCAAATGAAACCTATTACAAAGATGGCAAGCCAAGTGGCACCTGGATTGTCTATGATCGAAATGGTAAAAAGACTTTTGAATCTAGGCAAAAGGAAAAGTAACCGATTGGCAACTATTTTGAACATTTTTGAAAAAACATAAAAAAAGGATTTTACTCTTTCTGGTAATTGTAATATGTAGTTCAATGGTAGCATCTGGGCAAAAGACTACTATCCCTGAAAAACCAGCGGAAAAGCCTGAATTTGGGTGTTTGGGGGCTACTAATGATTTCAATGTTAAGGATTATAATTATATCAATAGCAGGCAACCCGAAACTGCTCAAGTAAGAAGTAGGGCGCAACGGCCGAATGCGTTAATATTGGCTATTGCTTAAATTCTAAAGAAATGAAAATCTTTACATTTTTACTGTTGATTGTTAGTTTAAGTTTTTGCATGAAATCTAATGCCCAAACGGCAGTGTATTATTGCGGTGAAACCGGGTACTATGGCTATTGCTATGGAAAGGTAGATGCCCAAAACTGTGCATATAATGCTTGCATAAAATCAGGAGGAAAATCGCCTCGACTCGTGGGATCCGTTGTGTATAACAAAGGTTATGGCGCAATAGCACTCGGCAAAACCAGCTATGGCGGAAATGCCCTTGGTGCATCAGCAGGCCTAGGATCACAAGATGAAGCAGATCGCACTGCAATCAATTTTTGCCGACAATCTGGCGGCCAAACCCCATACATAGATGTCCAATTTTACGATGGCAGTTTCACTTCTGGAAATGATGGCAATTGTTGCTGCCAATATGAAACTTATGATTATCTCAAGGATGGAACTAAAAAATTTCGCGAATATTGCTACTATTGGACTACGTCCGAAAAATGTTATGAGACTTATGCACGAGCAAACGCCAAGGTGGTTTACAAGTCCAAGGATGAATGTAAGTGTGTAGTTCCAAAATAACTTAGGGTGTCCTTGAAAATTTTCCCTGAACAGCCCATCGGAATAAAATTCGATGGGCTGTTTTTTGAATTGGGACAGATGCACCCGGTTCGTTGGATGGGTTAAACGCGAAGGGCCATTACTCGGTGAGTAAATTCTTTTAGATTCGCCGCCCTGTATTTCAAAAATTGTCGGTGTAAAAAATCAGGCTGCTTCTTTCATTTCAGAATTTCTGCTGATTTATTTTTTTGTTTATTTCGAGCATTTGCAATTTTGACTGCATTGGCAGTATACACGTCAAAAATATTCAGGTAATTTCAATGAACTCCAAACAGGCCCTTACTTTTCGCAACAGTATCTTAAAGAATACTCATATTTGAGTATTGGTGAATTTGCTGAGTCCAAGTCATCTTTGCACCGTAATTAATTCAAATGAAACGAATCGTAGATTAGAGTGTAATACTTCTCTTAAAGAAAAGAGTAATAAACTTTAATTTACTCAAAAACTCACCACCATGTCAAGTTCAAAGTTCTTTTTATTCAACCTTTTGTTGATTCTGAATATCAGCATTTTAATTGCTAACAACGAAAGTGAAATTCAGAGTGAAAATTCCGACCCCATTGATATTGGAGTGCTAGATATTTTTGATCTTAAACTTAATTTAAACTATAATCAAGCTTTTTTACATTTTTTAAAAGATAATCCAATCCAGATAAAAGGGAAGATATCCTCAGTTGGGCTCATTGAGCATAGTTCGAATGCAAAATTTGCTGTTGGAGCAAAATTTGAACGCAATTTTCTTATTGTGTCAGTATATAAAGAAGGAAAGGTATTCTCTAGAGATACAACGTCGATAGTAAGTCTCGAAAAGCAGAAATTGAATAAATTTGGTCCTCCTTTTAAGGTGGTAAAAACTTCTAGTGGGTATTCAATCACCGAATCCCAGATTCCAGCCGACAGTTATGATTATACTATATTAGGTATCCGAAATGGTCATATAATAAAGTCCATTCAGGGAACCTCTGTTGAATCTATGAATATTTCACAGTTAAATAAAATTATATATACCGACTATTCACAAACTTTATATTTTGAAATTTGGGATCCAATAAAAAACACAAATGTAAGCGCAAATTTTGTTCAACAGCCGGTTGTAATATCACAATGGAATGAAATTCTGACCCATTATGATGTTATAACTATTTTTGAAGAAATTTACCAATGTATAAATAAATCATTAAGTAAATTTGATGTAATTTGCCAACCTGAGATAAAACGGTATTCAATATCCCAAAAAATTGCTCCTAGGTTTACTTCAGTTTATTGTAAATCGCAGGATCAAATTGCAATTCATGAATCAAAAATGCATCCTGTTTCCTTATTTTCAATTCAAACAAAGGAAAATGGGTTGATGCTTGATTCAATTTTCAAACATGAAAAGTTTTATTATTCAAGAAAAAAGGAGAAAAAAAGTGAGATAGGGGATGCAGCACTATATACAACCCGTTACTATAACTATGATCAAAAAGAAAGTAGATTATCTGAAAATAATTATGTTGATAATGAACTAATTCACGCAGTAAAGGATTTATCCGGTCCATTTTATAATAAGCCTGGGGTCTTTGCTAATTATTTTGTTGCTGCTCGAGAATATGACTATGCGTCTAATTATTCAGCCGCATTAAATCAATATTATGCTGCTTTGAGAAAAATAGACGATGTAATTTGCAGTGAGAAAACCAAGATGAATGCAAAGAGAATAACATGTTCTCGAATTTCATTTTGCACAATGAAACAAAACCAGCCAATTTTATCAAGTTTGATGAATTTATCATCCGATTGTATTGATATTGCATTAGAAAGCAATACGCTGGATGATGGAGATGAAAATTTTTATAAGTTCTCCAAGGACATTGAAGAAACATGTGTAGACGTCGAAAATAAGTTGGCGGAACAAAAACGTAAGAACACATGGAGTGCTATTGGTTCAATCGCAAATTTGGCAGCAGGTGCCCTTTCACTAAAATATGACGTCACTGGTTTAACCGCTTTATCATTTTATAACGCTCACACTTCATTAAGGGAGCAAAATTTTCAATTTAATATTTCTACTAATCAAATCCTGACAGATATTACTTCAAGTATGAATATCAATTTACCAAAAGAATTAATAGATGACGAAAATAACCCTTATGAAGTTATGGCCTCATTGTATATAAACGAAGCCATCTTGGCCGCAGATGATAAGGAAAAAGTCCTTGAGAAGATTAAATCATTTTTTCAAAATGATCCAAAACTGAAAGGTCGTAAGGAAATCATTGAAGCAATAGACCAAACTTACAATTATTTTAAATTGACGGGGAAATTAGATCACCTAAAATTGATTGAAAAATTAGCAACACTTGAAATTAGTGTTTATCGTTTTGAGAAAAGAGGACTCCAAGTACCCGATTTGATAAAACCTTAATTTGAAAAAACCAATTAAATGAAAGCTGTTAAATACTTATATGTATTTTTGATTTTTGAGGCTAATATATCAGCTTTAGAAGGCCAGTCTATTCCTTGTCCAGAGGCAGAAAATCTGAAAAAAGAAATAGATGAGTTAGACAGAAAATTCGATCGCGAATTAAAAGAGTTTGAAAGCGGATTGTACTGCAGTGAATGCAAATGGCCGAAATCAAGGATTGAAGCTGGTGGGGAAAATTTTGAAGAGCATCTAAAAAATGTAGGAGGACGTATAGTTCCTGCTCCTCCTGAAGTAATAAACGCAAAAAAGAAAGAGCATACAGATAAAAAAAATAAAAAGTTAGGTGAATTGGCATACTCAAAAAGTAAATGCGAAGCAGCAGAAGCAGAGCGCTTAAGGAAAGAAAAAGAAAGGAAAGAATATGAAGCAAAACAGAGGGCGGAAGAGGCTGAGCGCTTGAGGAAAGAGAATGAAGCAAAACAAAGGGCGGAAGCGGCCGAGCGCTCGAGGAGAGAAAATGAAGCAAAACTGAAGGCAGAAGAGGCCGAGCGCTTAAGGAAAGAAAATGAAGCAAAACAGAAGGCAGAAGCAGAAGCATATTTAAGAAATTTGGAGCAGAAAAGTGAACAACTCAGACTAGAAAATGAACGCTTAAAACAAGATTTTTTCAATAACCTTAATTCGTCTTTATCTGATTTTGCTAGTCAAAGGGCGAATGAAACCAAACAGCAAATAGACAGTTGGGCTGCTGATTTAATGAAGTATAAAAATAAAGTAATAGGATCAGCTAAGGATATATACAATACATCTTCAGATGCAGTTACACCAAACGCAAAAGAAGCCTCCAAGAAAATATTTGAATATGTTGATCTTGATGGTGAAAAAGAAACATTTGACGAATTAGCTTCAAAAGCCAGCCTACTGAAAGATGTTTGGGATGGAAATATTTCAGAAAACATCGATAAACTTGTTGAAATAAGTGGAGCCAACAAGGTCCTAAAATTTGGTCAATGGGAGAATATTAAAGCAATCTATAAGAGTGGTATGGATTTAGTAGATGATACAATAGGACTATTAGATGAAATTAGAAAAAATGGATTAACTCCGGAAGTTGAAAAAAGAGCAAATGAAATTTTGAAAGGCTATCTCCCTGGACTATTTGGAAATACAATTTCAAATTATTCAAAATAACTACATATGAAAAACAATAGACCAATTGCAATTATCATAATATTTTCAATTTTTGGAATTGGTATATGTGATTTATTTAGTCAGTCATCAGAAAAAAAGTTAATATTAATTGAATTAGATAAAAAGATTCACTTATCAGGATATTTAAATATTTTTCAAGACTCTTTTATTGTTGTACCTGCGAATGGGGGACTTTACTCAGTTAATCCCCCTTTTTGGATATTACCACCTGACACAAATTTTGTTTTACTTAATTTCCAAGACCGTAAAGATAAGCGAGATGTATTTTTTTCAAAATACGATTTTTCAAATGATAAATTCTCGTTATTTTGGAATTATTCTGAAAATGACTCAGTTTACTCTACAAAGATATTAACAATTGATAGCTGCTATTGCTATATTAAACATGAAAAACAAAGAATTTTCATTTTTGGTCAAAAAGGGCAATTTTTTTCTGTCTTTACTTATGAAAATGAGCAACTTAAAGAAATATTAACCTTAAAATATTTTCCAAGTGCAGTTCAAATAATAGATAGCAACACATTGGTTTTATCAATTATAAATAAAATTATTTTAGTTAGTAAAGAAGATGGAGCAAAAGAACTTGTCAATATTGAGAAGTATGGTAATATTAATGGTTTTATTATGAGTGATGATTATAAGTTATTTATTTCTACTGATTTGGGTGTTTTTCAATTTTTAAACAATAATATGATTAGATTGACTGATAAAGTTTCAGGTAGTCTTTATCTCCATGGGGAGAAATTATATATATTAAATGCCGAAAAAAACCAAATTGGAATTATTAGCCTTTAAGAACTTCCTACCGCACCCAATAATCCCCCTTTGTCCTATCCATCATTTACCGGTACTAGGTTAAAGTAGAGATCCTAGTTTAGGTTTTCGAAGTTTACGTCAGAATGTATTCAGCCCCCACCCTCCCAAAATAAAAACCATCCCCCACCCTCCATCTATAATTTGTCGCACAATCCCCCCACCCCACCAATTTTTCCTTCCCTTCTAAACTTTTGCCTTACCTTTCGGTTCTAACCAAAAATAAAACACAAGATGGGCTTATCGGCTGAACGCAGCAACCAACTGCAACTCATCCGCGCC
>Ga0247840_10007180_pt1 | contig 15590 bp, 10 predicted proteins | sample LaCruzMarch2015__FD_192404 | JGI IMG/M metagenome (GOLD analysis project Ga0247840, IMG submission 192404) | Freshwater microbial communities from meromictic Lake La Cruz, Castile-La Mancha, Spain - LaCruzMarch2015_17m | ecosystem: Environmental > Aquatic > Freshwater > Lake | place: Spain... | reverse complement strand
GGTGTCTTTTGGTAAACAGTAGCCTCCATAACCAAACGAAGGATTATTATAATGAGAGCCTATTCTAGGATCAAGACCGACCCCATCGATGATTTGTTTTGTGTTGAGCTCTCTGATTTCCGCATAAGAATCCAATTCGTTAAAGAATGCGACTCTTAGAGCCAAGTAGGTATTAGAGAATAATTTGATTGCTTCTGCCTCTGTAGAACCAGTATAAAGAATAGGGATGTCTCGTTTAATGGCTCCCTCAGCCAAGAGTCCCGCAAAAACAGAACCACGTTGGCTTTGATCACCTACGATGATACGTGAAGGATAAAGATTATCAAACAATGCTTTGCCTTCTCTTAAGAATTCTGGAGAGAAGATGATCTTATCTGTCTTGTATTTCTTACGGATGTCTTCTGTATACCCTACAGGAACAGTAGACTTGATGATCATAATGGCTTCTGGATTGATCTTCAAGACATTCTCGATGACGTTTTCTACACTAGAGGTCTCAAAGTAGTTCTTATCTGGATCGTAATTCGTAGGGGTACAAATAATGACATATTCCGCTTTACGATATGCAAGTTCAGGATCAAGGGTAGCTTTTAAGTTGAGGTTCTTCTTAGTAAGATAAAGTTCGATCTCATGATCAGAGATGGGGGATTGTCGATGATTCAACAAATCTACTTTTTCAGCTATGACATCAACAATGGTAACCTCATGGTGCTGAGCCAATAAGATCCCATTGGCTAATCCAACGTATCCCATCCCAGCAATTGCAATTTTCATAAGTAAGTATCCTTTCGATAAATCAAATTTAGTACAAACTCATTATACACAATAAAACTTAGCTAAAATGAAGGAATAAGAAAGACGCTTATTTCACACCATTACCCACAATTATTAACTCATCGTAGGCATATAATACGCATGATTTAAATGTTGATTTATTACTTCAAAGTGAATGAATATATTGACTGATGTTATCACTATTCGTAAGTTAACTTTTACACCATCTTGATTAAAAGAACTATAAAAATCTTACTTAGCAGTTTAAAACCATCCAATCCAGTTTATAATCTACATATGTGAGTTTGATTTTTTCTAAAGATCATGTTTACAAGAATTCTAGGAGCCATATGAAAAGAACACTAAAAATAGGCCTTGCTTTAGTTGTGACCCTTGGGGTTGCATATTTTGTGATTGCTAATCTGTTTACGACCAGAGCCATCAGTTCAGTCCATTCTGAGTTGGGGCAATCCATTACACTTAGTCCTAATGATTTTTTGGTCAATGAACCTAAAGATACCCAAGCATCCTTTATCACTGATCTATCTAAAGTAGATATCCATAGTTTAGGAACTACTGAAATTCAAATCTTAGTGGGTGATAAGATCTATACATCTTCAATCAAAGTCGTAGACACGATTGCCCCTGTGGCCATCGTAGAAGGGACCAGTGTTGAAGTAAACGGAACCTTAGATCCAGAGTCATTGATCAGCTCGATTATAGATCAATCCGACACCACCGTAAGTTTCAAAACTAATCCAACTTTCGATGAGGCGAAAACCATTGAAGTCATCGTCATAGTAAAGGATACATCTGGTAATAAGAGCGAATATCCAGTAAGCATTGAAGTCGTATTTGATAAAACTGCTCCAAGTATCATAGAACTTGATCCATTGTATATCACAATTGGATCATCATCTGTTGACTATTGGGCCCATACAAGCGTTACTGATGAGAAGAGCACCATCGCATCCACAACGGTTTTATCTGATCAAGTAAATCTAAATAAACTGGGGTCTTATCCGATCACCTTAACTGCCACAGATTCATCAGGAAATGTTTCGTCGATCCAACGATTAGTAAAGGTAGTCAAAGAGAGCACATACCTAACCATGGAGGCTTTATACGATCCTACCCATAACAAATCCGATCCTTTCATAGAAGCAGTCCTCTCTGAGATCATCACTGAGAATATGACCCAACGAGAAAAGATGCAAGCCATCTATGATTGGTTTCTAAAAGATGTGGTCTATCAAGCGGAGACTTCTCATGAGTACGCCACAGATACCTACAATAAAATAGATCCTTATGCAGAAGCTGGCTTTACCAAATTAAAAGGCAATTGCTTCCACTTCGCAGCAATGGCAGCAGAATTGCTCAATGCTTTGGATTTAGAATTGACTTTAGTCAAAGGCGAAGGTTATTCAGCCACAGCAGAGACCCATTTTATGCTTCATTATTGGGTCATGGTTAACATAGATGGCCAGTATTATCATTTTGACCCATTATTTGAATACCTATACTCTAAGTATGGTGTCCATAAAAACTTCTTCTTAGTAAGCTCAGCGAGCGTTTATAACATCACCCTTCGTTGGGAAGCGAGCCTATATCCAACCAATCCATAAACTTGTCTAAAGACAAGTTTTTTTATTTATAGATCCTTTTATCAATAAGGCTAATGTCTTATAAATGAAGGGTTATTCTCATCTATCATTTCACACCATTCCCCACAATTATTTTCGATTACTAGACTATAATGTGGTTAGATATGAAAAGCTTTCTCATCACTGGTGCTGCCGGTTCTTTAGGGCACACTCTTTCTAACCTTATAGTTCAAGACAACGATCGCGTCATTGGTTTTCTTTTACCTTTTGAGAAGGAAGAACTCCTAGATCATCGCGTGATCATTAAGAGAGGAGATGTCTTGGATAAGGATTCCTTAAGACAAGCTTTTGAAAGTTTAGGACCTCATGGGACTGTCATCCATTGTGCAGGAATGATCTCCATCGATCCAAAAGTCAGTACTAAAATCTATAATGTGAATGTCCAAGGGACAAAGAATATCGTCGAGATGGCAGAAGAATTTAATGTGGAACACCTCATTTATGTATCTTCAGTACACGCGATCCCAGAGTTGAAAAAGGGTCTAGTGATTGAAGAGACCCAAGCCATATCACCAGATAAGGTCTTTGGTCATTACTCTAAGAGTAAAGCGATGGCGACACGTTTCGTGATGGATAAGATGGCTCAAGGTTTTCCAGCGTCGATCGTTTATCCTTCGGGCATCATTTCAGATGAAGATGTGAAGAATGCTTTTATGACCCAAATGGTCAAAGATTATTTAGCTAATTCCATGAAGATTGGTGTTAAAGGTGGATATGACTTCGTCGATGTACGAGATGTCGCCTTAGGCATCATTTCCATCAGTAAACAAAAGATCATCAATGAACACTATATCCTATCGAATAAATACTATAGTGTAAAAACCATGATGGGCATGCTTTATGAATTGACAGGTTTGACCAAGGTTAGGCTCTGTGTACCTGTTTCTTTGGTTAAAGCTGTCTTACCAATCAAATTGGCCCTTGATAAACGTAGAAATAAACTTTCCTTATATACAGCCGATTCATTGAAGATCTTAACTTCAAATTCGATCTTCTCGCATAAAAAAGCAGAGAAAGCTTTGAATTATCATCCTCGTGATATCCAAGAGACCTTTAGTTTATTGATCAAGAGATTGAATGGACCCCAACGTCCTTTGGCTTAAAAAGTGATAAAATAAAGGGAGAGGTAAACTTATGAGTTCTAAAAAAGAAGTGCTCATCGTCATCGATATGTTGAAAGGCTTCATCGTTGAAGGTCCTTTAGCGGATCCAAGCATTAAACAGATCATCCCTGAAAACGTAAAGCTCGTCAAAGAATTTTTAGCTCAAGATAAAAATGTCCTGTATTTTCAAGATGCTCATACTCTAGATGCTTTAGAGTTCGAGAATTATCCTCCTCATTGTTTAAAAGGAACCCTTGAATCAGAATTGATCGATGAGCTTTTACCGTATGAATCACAGATGATCCAAGTAGAGAAGAACACCACCAATGGTTTCTTCGCACCTGAGTTTCAGAAATTCTTAAAAGAAAACAAAGATTTAAATGAGATCACCGTCATTGGGTGCTGTACAGACATCTGTGTCCTTAACTTCGCTGTGACAATGAAAACTTATAGTCAAACCAATCAAAAAGAAATCACCATCAAGGTCCCTGCCAATGCGGTAGATACCTTTAATTTACCAGGTCATGATAAGACCCTCTTTCATCAAGCCGCATTAGGAATGATGAAAGGTGCTGGTATACTCATCGTCTAACATAATCATCCGAAAGGATGATTTCTAACGTATCTGTTCATTTCTAGGAGGAACTATGAAAAAAAGTTGGGGTATCATGATTTGCTTAGTTTTGGTTTTATCATTAGTGGGCTGTAGTCCTAAAAAGAATCCACCTTTAGATGAACCTGTCTTTACTTCTATAACTCTAAATAGTTTTATAAACGAAGCTATTGAGATCAATGAAGAGGAGTCCTCAAGTTTACTGGATCTCTTTCTTTTCTCGACTTGGGTGAAGGATGATCGAAAAGACACCTCGGTATCCAATACACGATTTACCTTAGTCGATAAAAACAATACTACCTATTATTTTAGTCAAGATGGTCAAAATGCTCAAAATGTATTGGTAGGCATCATCAAAGAAAATGAAACTGCCATTACCTTTTATACCTTTACAGGACACATCATCACGATGACGGATTCTACTTTAACTGGCTTAGTAAATAAAGCTTATGATAGACAAAAGATATCTGATAGTGCAAATTTTAAAATTAATGTGGGACCTGATTTCTATACTGGATCCACTGAATTTATCCTGACAAGCGATCAAAGCACAGGATTAAAGGATCTTATTGTCTCTAGTATGAGTGTATGGAATTATAAAGGCATCGCTTATGCTAACCCAGAGTTTTACACTGCGAGAATAAGCCTTGATTCTTATTGGAATTTGAAATTATGGACTTACCAAGATCAATATTACGTGAATGTGTATAGTTCAAATGATCAAGATGTTTTTATTAAAGCAAATTATTATGAGTTAACGAAAGACCTTTACGATGAATTCATGACTCGATTATTCGAGTTCAAGAACACTGTGTTTGAAGGTATCTCATTGACAGTTCAAAATGCGATCTTTACGGAAGGTTATTTTGATTTCGATGGGACACAGACTTGGTTGGTTCCTGAATGGAGAGTACTTTTGGGTGCTTCTGAAAGCGATCAGTTTAAGTTGTGGATGAAAATGGATGAGTGGATCTTAAGGTCCTCGAGTATAGAATTGTCTTATCAAACGACCTTATTAAAAGCAGAGAATGGACTCGTATTTACTTTTGGAGGACATCAGTATCCTGAGAATGATACATTAGCTTATGTGATCGTCACAAGCACTAAGGATCCTAAATTCAAAGAAGTCTATCAGACTTTTGAAATGGCCTTAGTTTATGACTTCTTATTGGAAAATTGGAATCCTACTTTTCCTTCAAGTATCCTTGATTTCCACTTTACAGATATTATGGTGGCCTATAATGACCCTACTGAACTTGAGACAGGGATAAGTTATCATCAATATGTATTGAATGAGACACAGTATTTAGAAATCAAAGACATCCTATCTTTTGATCAATGGACTTTAGATAAAGATCCTGGGAAGTATCATATGGGTTGGTTACCATTGTTTACTCTTCTAGGGTCTCCTGAAAGTGGTCAAGTCTTCTCAATTTTTACCTATAATGAAAAAACGGTGATCTGGGTACGAAATGTTGGACTAGATCAAAGAAACTCAAATGGATTATGGTATGTCACTCCTAAATCAGTACTTGATAATCTTAAAACCTACGTCAACGATCAATTCGAATAATGAAGAAGAGCTCACTGTGTGAGCTCTTTTAGTTTAGGATATAGAAAGCAGTATGTTTATTGATCCTAAGGATCTCTTTATGGTCAAAGACTCTTATGACCTCTTCTTCAAAGTGATCCATAAAATGAAAGTAGTCTCCGTGTTCGATCCATTCAACAAAAGAAATCAGAGGATGTCTTCCTTTATGATAATCCAAGATGATGACACCTTTTAAACTGACTCGTTTCATTTCCCTCAGTAAACCCAATCTTTGATGAGAAGATAAGCCATGAAGGACAAATGAACTAAAGACATAATCATACATCTTGTCTTTAAAAGGTAAACCATGATTTACATCGATCAATTCTAGATCGAGCTTTGGATTAAGACGATGAGCTTCTTTGATCATCTTAGGTGATCCATCCACGGCCTTTACTTTCAGATAAACAGATAATTCTGTACTTAAGGCACCTGTTCCACAACCTACATCTAATGCTGAACTTCCTTTTATGTCTTGTTTAAAAAGTGTATCTAAGGAATTTTTATAACCTTTTCTTTGATAGTTAAAAAACATAGCATAGAATGGGGCAATCAGATCGAAGAGCTCAAGATGTTTCATAGCCAAATTATACGACAAGTGATCCATAATTGGTTCTCTAATGATTTGGAGTATAATTAAAGTAGTCGTTGAAGTGATAATGAAAGGTCACGAGGCAATCCATTGAGAAAGATCATAAAGGGTATTCTTTTAGCTTTAGTTATAGGGAATCTATTTGGATGTGGGACTTTAGATGATGGGGTAGATGTTAAAACACAGGCAACCTTATCTCGTTTTAGAGAAAATGAAATCACAGAATACCAAGGAAAATTTTTAGATCCTTCTATTGGACCTGCAGATAATTCCATATCTGGTGTTCAACATTTAAACATCACCACCTATAGATTAAAAATAACTGGATTGATCACCGAAGAAATCGTTATGACTTATGATGAGGTCTTGGCTTTAGAATCCCATCAACGCTTGATTACCTTGCATTGCGTAACGGGTTGGGATGCGACGATCTTATGGGAAGGGGTCCTATTAAGCGATCTGATCGCTTTAGCTCATCCTGGGGTAGAAGTCACGACGATCATTTTTCATGCCTCAGATGGGTATACTACATCATTGCCTTACTCTGTCATCAAAGATAAACAACTTATCTTGGCGTATAAGTCCAATGACTTGACGCTACCGGATGAATTGGGTTATCCCTTCATAGTGGTCGCAGAAGAAAAATACGGCTACAAATGGGCCAGATGGGTCACTGAGATAGAATTGTCTTCTGACTCAAACTATAAAGGTTATTGGGAAAAGTTTGGCTATGATAACATAGCGGATGTCGATTAACTAATTATAGTGGGAGATGAGATGAACAAAGAAACTTATCACATCATAAAAGAACCATGGGTCAAAATGAGAATCTTGATCGATCTAGATGATCGATCTCATGATGATCCCGAAGTACTTTCTACTCTTCAACAAACCCTTCAGGATCCTTTGATCATTTCATTGATCCAAGAACTTCAAGATTGGCCAGGTATAGTTTTAAGCAGTCATAAAAGCGCATCCCAGTTCTATCATAAACTTTCATTTTTAGCTGATATAGGATTAACCAAAGAAGATCCTGGTATCCAAGCAATTCTAGATAAATTAATGAGTCATCGCTCAGCTGAAGGATTATTTACTTTACCTATCAATATACCTGAACACTTTGGTGGATCTGGAGAAACAGTGTGGGGATGGGCTCTATGTGATGCACCTATTCTTTTAACCTGTCTCGCAAAAATGGGTTATAAAGATCATCCTTGGGTACTAGAAGGCAAGGCATTTCTATTAAATTGTATAAAAGAAAACGGATGGCCTTGTCAAGTATGTCCAGCACTTGGAAAATTTAGAGGACCAGGTCGAAAAGAAGATCCTTGTCCTTATGTAAATTTGATCATGCTGAAACTTTTGGCTCAGTATCCTAATGAATTAGATCTCAAAGAAACCAGGATCGGTTGCGAGACCTTGCTTCATTTATGGGAAATCAGTTTAGATAAACATCCGTATATGTTCTATATGGGCAAGGATTTTAGAAAATTAAAAGTACCCATGATTTGGTATGATCTACTTCATGTTGTGGATACCTTATCCAATTATTCATTTATACATAATGATCCTCGTTTTATCGAGATGCTTGATCTTATTCACTCTAAGAAGGTAAATGATTTCTATACACCTGAAAGTGAATGGAATGCATGGAAAGATCAAGCTTTTGCGAATAAGAAAGAAAGGTCCTCATGGATGACTTTCTTGATAGATCGCATTGATCATAGAATCAACAAATAAAAAACATTCGTAAGAAGGTTTTAGTTTATCTTAATGGATTTAAAGTTCTCTTTGGTGATGATCGTATTATAGATTAATACTGTACCTAAGACGATCAAGCCACCCACTAGAGCCATTGGTTTAGGGAATTCTCCTATGACTAGAAAGACCCAGATGGGATTTAATATGGGCTCTAAAGTAGCGATGATACCTGCAGTTGTCGCAGGGGTATGTTTGATCCCTTTGGAGAAAAAGATATAACCTCCAGCTTGCTGAAAGATACCCATCACAAAGATCATGATCCAAGGTAAGATGCTTTGATTGTTTAGGAATTGCTTATCGATAAGTAAAGTAGGCAAGAAGACCACCCCTAAGAGATTACCCATAAAGGTCGCATCGATCGGAGAAGCTCCTGGAAACTTATTGGCGAAGAATACTCCCGCAAAAGATAAACCTGATGCTAAAGCCAAAAGATCACCTACAGGACTTCCTCCTTGAAATTGTTCTAAGAAGAAAAGACTAATACCTATAGATACCCCAACAACCGCAAAGAGATCACGTTTCTTAGGTCTTTGTTTATAGACGATCAAAGACAATAGAATGATAAACACAGGAGAAGTGTATTGTAGAACGATCGCATTGGCTGCTGAAGTCAATTTGATCGAAGACATATAAAGAACAGTGGTTAAGAAAATACAGATCGACGCCAACACTGTAGATTTCGTTACTTTGAAATGGAATGACTTTCGATAGATACCTATGGTAAAAGCAGCGATGATACTTCTTAATGCTGCGATGGTCAACCCTGACCAAGGAATCAATTTATTAAGGACACCTCCGAAGCTCCAAAATAAGGCAGCCATCAAGATATAGAAAGGTCCTGACTTAGTTATTTTCACTAGAATATTATAACAGAGCTCTGGACATAAATATTAAATAAATATATGGATAGTGATATACTGAGTTTATAGATTGTTACCGGGAGGTAACCCATGAAACAAAAAATAAATATGCTTTTCTTGCTCTGTTTATGTTTGTCCATCAGTGCATGTTCTAAGCCAGCATCTTTTACCTTAGATCAATCTTTTACTTCTGTTTATATTGGAAGTGATGATCCACTTGTAAGTAGTAATGCCCTTGTTATAAATGAAGATGATCATCAAGATCTATCTATGAGACTAAATAGTAGTACTTGGGTTAAAGTGAATTCTTCAACCCATGATACGAATGCTTTTATTCACTTAACAGGTAGTTCTAAGGCAATCTACTCCTTTTATCAGAAAGATCTCACCACATTCATCGATGTAGATACCGATAAAGATGGAGATCCAGAGTTCTTCTATTCAAGTTCAGACATCAAATGGCTTGAATTGAAAGTATGGATAGAAGACTTAAAACTATCAACGGATCGGTTTAATGAACTCAAAGACAATGCTTCTTATAATCTAGCCTTCATAGGATCAGCTTATTTGATCGATCAATTGCGTCAATTGACACTAAGTAGTGAGGATGAGCTTTTATTGAAAGGTCTATTGGACTTTGATCAATGGGTTCATATCTCAGAGATCCCAAGTCTTGATCCTATAGATGATGTCTTATTTGTATTAGAAAGCACGATAGATGGAGAATCTGTGATGCTTAATGTTTATTCGAAAAATGATGTCACTTATATGGTTATAAGTAGTGCTGGATCGATGGATTCATACTTTCAATTAGAGAATTCGATCAGTACCGAGATTTTAGCTTTTCTAGAATCATTATGGGATGCGGTACTACCTGTGGATGATATTCCTTCTATAGCGTTTTCTCAAGCTTATGTTGGTCCTACACAATATATATATGATTATGATACCTTGATGCCTGATTATCTCTTCAGTCTTACCCCAGCCCAGAATCTTGATTTAAGAACTTTGTTTGATCTAGGATCTTGGACTGAAGTAAGTGAACCCTCATATTATGAAGATGCTGAGTTTGTTTTGATCAGTACAACAGGCGTTATATTATATCTATCTGGTCATGAGAGTTCTTATTCGATTCGTGTAAATGATCATGATATTATAACCTACTATGTTTCAGAGTCTAATAATTTTCAAACCATCAATGACACCGTCAATTCATATTTTATTCCTCAAGCACCTCCACTATCGATCACTGATGCCATTTATACCGTCGCTCAGTACTATGAAGGACCTATACAAGACATGATGAGTCCTGATCTCTCGGTGAACTTGACTTCTGCTCAGTCTAAAACCATCAAAGACTTCTTGGATCCTTATGCGTGGAGACAAGCTTATGATATTCCTCCACGAGGAGTAATCGTCATGTTCTCATTGACCGATGAGAATAGTGTAAATTACACAGTCTTTAGTTTTGGTCCTACCACCACATTGATCAGTGTTTCATTGAATGAAATAGATCGAAATAAATGGTGGATTGGCTCATTAAGTGGGGCAGATAGTGCTCGTGAGTACATCTTAAATATTGCACCGTAAGTTAAACCTAAGCACACAAATAATAGAGTTTGTTTATAAAAAACGACACATCACTGTGTCGTTTTTATTAGATGTTCTGGTGGTGATCTATCTTCATCATATACATACGTTCATCTGCTAATCTCATTACATCTGATACCTGATCATCCACACTCATCTTTGTAGCAATCCCAAATGATAAAACAAATGCTACAGAGTTATCTTTATCTATTTTAGTATCAATAAGGCATCGTTCAGCGATTTTTTTGCCTTCTTCTTCATTCGTTTTAGGAAGAATGATTAAGAATTCATCGCCTCCCCATCTTCCAACCACATCGCTTGGGCGGCAACCCTCACTTAAGCGTCTGGCCGCTGTCATAATCATTTGATCGCCTGACTCATGACCTAAGGTATCGTTTGCTTCTTTTAGTCCATCCATATCGGCTAGGATGATCGTGATCGGATGACTACGACGGTCCTGTCCCAATGTTTTGAATACTTCTTCTAAATAACGACGATTGTAGAGTCCCGTCATACTGTCATGAAATGCATTATACTCATGACTGGTTTGTATTTTGAGGCGATCTGTAACATCACGTCCCGCAGCATATAGATATTTTCCAAAACCAAGATCCGCTGTCCATTCAATAGAGATATATCGACCATCTGAAGTACGGTAACGATTAATGAAACCGTCAATTCTTCTGGTCTCTGAAGCTGTTTGGAGTAAATCTAAAGTTGGTTGGACATCTTCAGGATGAACTAGATCAAGATAAGTTCTTCCCATGAGTTCTTCGGTTGTATAACCTAAGATCTCTGTGAAGCGATGATTAACTTTTATGAAGTTACCTTTCAAATCTGAGACACACAATAAGTCTAGATTTACGTTTAGGAAGGCATCGATTTGCTGCTTAGCAGCATATTCCGAGGTTATATCCTGAAAGTTAATCAAGAAGATTTCTTCGTTGGAAGGTGTAAGCAAGCGGCTTACTCGACCAGAAACATATACTGATTGTCCATTTGTATCTATAAATCCGATATTATCTGGAAAATCCATCGAGAATCCTGGAATACTCATTTGTTCTTCATCGAAAGGCATTAAGGTCATGGTTGTCATATCGTACAGTTCTAAAGCTTTACGAATATCTAGACCTCGTAGATCGGTGAGTGTCTTACCTATCAATCGCTCTGCGACTGGATTTATGAATGTGATACGCCGGTTTGTGTCAACGAGAATAAATCCGGCATCAAGTGCTGAAACTGTGAGCTCATAGAATTCTCTTTCACGAGCTAATTGCTCATTTATGGCTTTTCGTTTGATGGTTACCAACAAGAGATTACTGAGTTCACTCAACATTGCACGTTCTAGATGAGAGTAGGTATGTTTCCTTCTAACTGAGTCAAAACCTAAGAATCCACTACAGACATTGTCCGCTATCAAAGGTACTGTTACTAGACTGATGATACCTTGAGGTTCAAGTGCTTGTCTTAATCCGCTTGAAGGGTCCAAATCGCTAACCTTATCAACGATGATGGTTTCTCCTTGTAGGTGGGCATTAATCCAGTCCTCGAATAAGTCCATAGGTGCGTCCTGTAGTTGATCGATTTGAGGATCAATACCTTCATGACACCATTCATAGGTATTACTGATGGTCTTGGCTTGCCAGTCATATTTAAAGACATAGACTCGATCCACATCGAAAAAATTCCCACAGAGTTCAAGTACTTGATCGATCTTGCTATCAACATCAGTAGAATCGACATTGATCAAACGTGAAGATATGGTGGACAATAAGGCCTGAAGACCAGCGTTCTCATGAAGCTGAAGACGATAGGTGTGTTCTTCCGCCGATGTGAGGGTTTCAAACTGTCTCCAGCTTCGTTCATTGATTTCAGTTCCGAAAAGATGGAAATATTTGACATCTTCTTTCAATAAATGATCCCAAACAACTTCTCGAACAATAAATGGTACAAACACATATAGATCAATCTCGCCAGAATCATATTTCTCGACAAAGGCAATGGCTCGATTTAATAGTGATTCGTGTTCCAGTTTGTGTTCATGTAAACCATCATAATGATGTTGTTCTAGAATATTTTCTTCATCTGTAAAATGAGTTTTTACAGCACTTAATAAGGCAGTAAGAGCCGATTTTATGATCTCAGGATTTGGATTATCCAACAGACTTAAGCGTTCTAAATCTGCGGTTAAGCGCATTAAGTCATGATGTTGCTGATCGATGGTAGGTTCTCCACTATCCCAATCGTGATGCCAATGCATACGAATTTCTGTCCAGTCATCATTAAATGGTTTAACAGGAAGTCCCTCTGATTTCATGGCGATAAGATAGTATGCTCTAAATGCAGCGATGTTGATAGGTCGACTAAACAAAAATCCTTGGATTTTATCTGCTTTCATAGAGCGAAGCAATTCAAATTGGGCAAGAGTTTCTACCCCTTCGATAATGACTTCTAAACCTAGAGCATGCAAGATGGTGATCATCGATTCGATGATGATACGACTCTTTTGATCCCATTCTATGGTTCTAACCAGAAGTCGATCAATCTTAACGATATCTAAAGGCAATGCTTTTAAATAAGCGAAAGACGAATATCCAGTCCCAAAGTCATCTAAAGCCACTCGGATCCCAAGTTCCTTAAGACGAATGAATACCTTGATTACCTCTGCAGCATCTTGAACGAGACTACTTTCCGTAACCTCAAGTTTCAATCGATGAGCAGAAATACCACTGTTTATCAATTCTTGGCGTAAGAACTGATACAATTCTTCACCACGGTTAGCTAAGGATACAAATGAAACATTGACACTCATTACCAAAGGAGGATTATCTACGATATCCCATTGTGACAAGACCTGTAAAGCACGCTGGATTACCCAATCCGTTATAGGGATAATAAGTCTGGTTCGTTCTGCTATTGGAATAAATTCTAAAGGGGAGACCATCCCATATTCAGGATGATTCCATCTTAGCAGTGCCTCGGCATCCGTCACTTTGCCAGTTCTAACATTGTATATTGGTTGAAAATATAGTTCTAGTTGTTTCTTTTCAATCGCATCAGATAAGTCTCTTTCTAATCGAAGTTCTCTCGTTTGAGCTTTAGCCATACTCTCATCGTATGCTTTACTACAATTTCGTGTCGATTTGGCTACATAGAGTGCTGTTGAGGCGTTGTTAAGCAATGACTCCATCAGTTGACCAGGGACGCCGATGTCATAACCAATACTGACTGATACCGAAATCATTCGACTCTCTAATATAAACGGTTCAGCAATATATTGATTTAGTTGATTTGAGATCTGTTCTACTTCTATAGGGTCTATAGTATTCAACACCACAACGAATTCATCACCATCGAAGTGATATAGTACGCCGAGAGTATTTACTCTTTTCTCTATACCATGTGCGATAAGTTCGATAATCTTGTCACCTAAGCGATGCCCAAAATTATCATTGATTGATCCAAAATGATCGAAATCAATAAAGAGTAAGCTGATCGGTTGATCAACATTCATTTTATTGTGAATCTGTTCATATTTTCTGAATGAGGCACGATTTCTTAGACCTGTAGTAGAATCGTGTTCATTCAAGTATTCGATACGAGCTTCGCTTTTTAGGCGTTCATCAATATTACGACTCGAACCTACGACCTCAAGTTGCCCATCTTCAGTTAAGCGATATCGTGAAGACATTTCTACCCATACGGTACTACCATCCTTACAGATCTGTTCGACTTCATGATTGAAGTTGGGGCTATTGGCAGGGTTGCTCATAAACTTGGCAACTCTTTCTTCTCGCCCTTTCATCAAATACACAAGTGATTCTGGTGTCATGACATCACGTATAGATTGAGTCATCATTTCTTCAGCCGTGAATCCACGTAGATTTTCTATTGATGGACTAACATAAACGTATCGATCTGTATCCATGTTGTAGACCCATATGACATCTCCCATCATCGTAGTGATAAGGCTCATACGGTTTCGTTCTTTAGTCAGAGTATTCTCCATGTTTTTTCTAGACGTTATGTCATTGATCGATAAAATCATGGTTAACGATCCCTTATATTTGGTGAATGAAGCTGAAACCAATGCCCAGAACTTTTGATGTGACATATTGTAAAGTTCTACTTCAAAATCATAGATGTATCCATGACCTTGCATTTGTTGATGGAAGGTCTTACGATCTTCCTTATTGACGTAAAAATCCTCAGAAAAAAACAATGTTTCTCCCGAAAGGTTAAACTGAACCATAGCTCTTTTATTTACATACACTAAGTTCTTGGTTTCGGCATCTATCAACATTACTGGAAAAGGTGCATTCTCGATAAGAGTATTGTATTGTTCATCGCTACGAATTTCTTCTAAGCGTTTATGATCTGTAATGTTAATATGAGATCCTACCATTAAAACAGGCTTTCCTTGATCATCCCATTCGACCACTTGACCACGATCAAGGACCCATACCCATGAACCATCTTTGTGTTTCATACGAGCTTCCATCTCGTAGAATTCAGTACGTCCTTCAAAATAAGCTTCTAGTAGTCCAGCTGATTCTTTTAAATCATCAGGATGAGAATATTCTTCCCAAGTCTTTATCGAAATAGGTTGTAATTCATCCAAGGTGTAACCAATAATATCAGCCCATCGACTATTGAGTATCAGCTCACCTGTTTGTATATACCATTGCCAAATCCCTGGATCCAAAGTGCGCAATACTGTCTCTGCATTCTTGATCGGATTATCAGAAATCACGTTTAAAGTAGTCTTCATTTTGTTTGAATGCATAGAACTCCTTGCCCCTTATGTCAATGACATAATATAAAGTTGCTCATTCAATGATCTTATTATCTTATAAGAAGTGGAACGACTTAAGTAATATACCTAATCTTTATATCAACATTATAGCATTTTATATTTTGTTATCACTTGCTTAGTTGTGAAAATCTCTTAATTTTTGACCAATATAATTTAAGGATTTTATGAGACTGAAGAAGATGTTCGCTTTTTCTGCTTAGACAAGGTGTACGTAGAATAATTTAAA
>Ga0247840_10007177_pt1 | contig 15595 bp, 14 predicted proteins | sample LaCruzMarch2015__FD_192404 | JGI IMG/M metagenome (GOLD analysis project Ga0247840, IMG submission 192404) | Freshwater microbial communities from meromictic Lake La Cruz, Castile-La Mancha, Spain - LaCruzMarch2015_17m | ecosystem: Environmental > Aquatic > Freshwater > Lake | place: Spain... | reverse complement strand
TTCTCGGCATGCACCTTAAGTTTCGCAACCCACGTCGAAACCAGGTCGCCCCCATAACTGTACACTTTAATTATAACACAAATTATTCAATAACGGGGAACTATTCTTTATGAACGATGTATGCAAAATTAAGGCGCTGGCCTACTAACATTCTCTGATTCTAACGCAAATTGTGACATATACGTTCCGCTTAACTCTTCGGCCAAACGAAAATCTTCCTCTGCTTTTTCATGATTTGACAGACCGAGATAAGCCTGCCCTCTATGAAAATAAGGCTCACTATAACTTGGGTCTAAGGGTATAACAGTAGTAAAGTCATCAATGGCTTGTTGATAATGCTCTTCTTTCAAATGAATTAAGCCACGTAAGAAAAGTGCTTGGGCATTATTTGATGTTAATCTAATGGCATTATGAGAATCATAAATAGCTAAATTTGATGTTATTCTGATGACATTGGTAAAATCGCTAATTGCCAGTGCGGTATCATCTAAATTATTCCAATAAGCTTTGCCCCTAAATAAATAAGCATCACTATTATTCTGGTCTAATTCAATGGCCCCCGTAAAATGTGCAATTGCATCTTCATATGCTTCATCTTCAAAAAAGGTCTTACCAGCTTTAATCAAATTTTCAGCAATATCTGGATCTAATTCATTGGCCTTAAGATAGTCAATTTTAGCTAGATCGTCACGTCCGTTTTTTGCATGAGCGACACCACGATTTAAATAAGCTTGAGCATAGCCAGAATTTAATTCAATAGCACTATTATAGTCATCAATGGCTTTTATATAATTCTCTTGGGCATAATATGCTCGACCTCGATTATTAAGATATTTTGCAATTGATGGGCTTGCATTTGACGGGCTTAAATCAATTGCCAAATTAAAACATATAATAGCCCGATCATAATCGCCAGCCTTAAAGCAGGCTATACCCCTACGATTTAATTTTTTTGGGTCTTGTGAATTGGGTTTGGCTGAACTACGGAACATTTTTTACCTCTTTTATTTTGGTACTTTATTATCTATGCGACCAGGCGTTGTTGCATGGATACTATATGTCATTCCTGCGGAGGCGGGAATCCATCTATAATTAGGCATAATGCCAATTTCTTGGATAGATTCCCGCCTACGCGTGAATGACGTATAAGCAAAATAAGATCTACGTAACAATGCCATGCAATAATTTCACAAAATTGTCACTGGATAATGAGCTTGTGATATTTGTGCGCAAATATAAGTTAAAATGAGTTTTGTGTCAATTATTTCGGCACATTTGGTGGGGTTTTAACTACTTATTTTTTGAAGGAAAAATATTGTTTAAGATGCTCCTGTCGCTGGTAATAAGGTTTCAATTTCTTCACGAATTGCTTTAAATGACTTAGTCGGCAAATAGCGCTTTAATATCTTACCATTGGCATCAACTAAAATTTTAGTGAAATTCCATGGGATTAATATAAGAGGTTTTTTTTCAATGTTTTTGGCTAAATAACTATAAATTGGCGAGCGTTTATCGCCAATTACATTAATTTTAGCAAACCTGGGGAAGGTTACCCGATAACAGCTTTCAGCAAATTCTTTGATTTGCTTATTCTGTCCAGGTTCTTGATGTAAAAATTGATCACAAGGAAATCCTAGAACTACTAAACCTCGGCTTTTATAATCTAGGTATAATTGTTCTAGTTCTTTATATTGAGATGTAAACCCACAACGGCTTGCAACATTTACGATAAGCATTACCTTGCCAATATATGGCTTAAGCGTTGAGGTTTCACCATCGATATCAGTCACAGGAATTTCAAATAATTTATTAGATTTCGTAGTCGTCATTATTGAATACCATTGTGTTTAAGAAGCGCATCAATTTTAGCTTCTCTTCCTCTAAAGCTTACAAATGATTCTAAAGCTTTGCGTGAGCCACCAACTTCTAGAACTTGGTGTAAAAAATCAAGGCCAGTTTTAGGATTAAATACCCCTTCTTCTTCAAATCGCGAAAATGCATCACTGGATAAAACTTCAGCCCATTTATAGCTATAATAACCAGCGGCATATCCACCACCAAAAATATGGCTAAAACTATTTTGGAAGCGATTGTAAGGCATGATTGGTACGACAGTAGTTTCTTTTCGGACTTCTTTAAGCGTATTAGCAATAAAATCAGTTACGCTTTCTTTATATTCTTTATGAATTTTAAAATCAAATATGGAAAACTCTAATTGGCGCATCATGGCCATTGCTGATTGGAAATTTTTTGCAGCAATTAATTTATCAAATAGATCTTTAGGCAACGGCTCATGAGTATCTACATGAGAAGACAATAGTGCTAAAGCCTCTTCTTCAAAGCACCAATTTTCAAAAAATTGGCTAGGAAGTTCAACCGCATCCCATTCAACGCCGTTAATGCCGGCGGCAGAGAGATAATCTACTTTGGTTAAAACATGGTGTAGACAGTGACCAAACTCGTGAAATAGAGTTAATAGTTCATCATGCGATAGAGTAGGGGGTTTATTTGCTACGGGCTTTGCAAAATTGCAGGTTAAAGTAGCTATTGGAAATTGAATCTCGTCATTTATTAATTTGCGTCGTCCTTGGCATGAGTCCATCCATGCACCATTTCTTTTATTTTTTCTGGCAAATAAATCTACATATATATAGCCACGTAAGTTATTGTTTTGGTCAAAAATTTGATAGCAAGTAACATCTTTATTCCATACATTGGCGTCTTTATAAGTTTCCATCCGCATGCCATAAAGTTTATTAATTATGGTAAATAGACCTTCCATAACTTTTGGTAGCGGAAAATAAGGGCGTAACTCTTCTTCCGATATAGCATAGAGCTCTTGCCTTTTTTTCTCAGAAAGATAAGCAATATCCCAAGGGGCTATTTTATCAATCTTGTGCTCATCTTTAGCAAAGGCTTGTAGGTGTTTAAATTCATTTTCTGCTTGTTTGTGACCATGCAGAGTTAAATCGTTAAGAAAAGTCATTACTTTATCTGTGGATTCAGCCATTTTAGTAGCAATAGATAATTCAGCAAAATTCGCAAAGCCAAGTATTTTTGCTTTTTCATGCCTTAACGCAATAATTTCATCCATTATCGCGCTATTATTGAATTCTTTAGGGGACGGGGTTTCCTCTGATGCACGCGTAACAAAGGCTCGATAAATTTCTTCGCGTAATTGTCTATCTTCAGCATAAGTTATAACGGCAATATAACTAGGAAATTCAAGGTTTATTATCCATCCTTCAAGTTTTTTTTCTTCGGCTAAAACACGTGCATTATGCAGCGCATGCTCTGGCAATCCTTTTAAACGAGATTGATCTGTAATATGCAATTGATAAGCTTGTCCTGCATCTAAAACATTATTTTCAAATTGATTAGATAATTGCGATAATTTTGCCTGAATTTCTTCAAAACGATGTTTTTTCTCAGCAGATAATGCAACGCCTGATAATTCAAAATCGCGTATTGTATCTTCGATAATTTTAAGTTGTACTTTATTAAGAGATTTTTTATCTATAGCTTTAATAGCATTATACAGGGCTAAATTATGACCTATTGATGATTCATAAGCTGAGAGTTTTGGTAACGACGCTTGATAGCATTTACGCAGTAGAGGAGAGTTAGTAACTGCATGTAAATGCGAAAGTGGTGACCAGAATTTTTCAAGAGAATCGTCTATGTCTTCTAATGGCTGCATAAGATTACCCCATGAAAAAGAGGAATTTTTAGCCAATAGCTCATCTATTTTTTGTAAATTATTATTTAAGAGTTTATTTAAGTCTTCGACAAAGTTTGCGGTATCGATATTAGTAAAATTTGGTAAAGCTACAGCAGCCATTTGCCCACTCCTAAAGTAAAAACAAAAGACCCTAGCATAATGCTATATAGCTAGCAACAGGTTGTAACAGATATTGTGTCTAAATCATTTGTTGAGCGCGTATCATCATCACTTTTTCTTGGATTATTAAAAAATCCATGAGCTTGTAAATTTGATGGAATAGTGACTTTATCAACAGGTTTGTATTTGTCAATTAATTTTACAGTAGCAAATAAAGCTACAGTGGTAAGGATAGCTATGGCACCTGCTACTATTGCCAATAACGGTGGAAAAGTTGGTAGGCTTAGAATGAAAGCAATACTTAAAATAGTATTACAAGTGGTCATTATAGCTATTCTTTTTTTATCGAATGACCAGCGGTTTTCAAGATGTTTTAAGAAATCCTTTGTTTCAGCCACCTCATGTGACGATAAATTGCCGCTATTAAGAGTCCGATTATACTGAGCTTTTAACTGGTTCATGCGATTAGTTTCTACACGTAAGCGCTCCAATGATAAGAAGACATCATAAAGAAGAGATATAGTTGCTACGGTATTCGCTATTGGCGCTAATGAGCCTATTAGTACAAAGCAACTTAAACTAGTTACAATTAATGCAGGAATATCATTTCCTAGCTCAAGCCAGCGTCTTTCCATTTGTGCATTTAAACGAGTTTGCCAACCAAGAGATTTTTCTTTATCACTCATCCAATATCCTGGAAGTAAATGTTTACCTGTTAAGAATAAATTTACAGATATTCTAGGAATAAAGAACATCCAAGCGGCATATGAAAATAATGGTTGGACATAAGAATCTAAATGTTTAACCCAAGATGAGTATTTATTGCCGTCATTTACTAGCGGAATTGCTAAAATCATTAATCTTTTTGAGCGAGCAAATATATTTCTTATTAAATTTGCAGGCAGAGTTTGCAAGCGGATATCATTAGATAATGATGCATTAGCATTGATAGGTAGATTTAAATCTTGGAACTTATACTTAGATGCTAATAATTGTTTATAAACTAGTTTATCTTTGTCGAGGCGCGCCGCTTCACGTGGTACAATTAAATAATCGCGATAAATAATTTCTAAAATTTCTGCGAGCATTAATGCTTCTTTTATTTGCTCTTCTAATTGGTCTATATTTTTACTAGCTAGATCTCGCGCTAACTTGCTGCAGTGAGCACTATATTCTATGTTTAATAATTGGTGATTTTTAACAAAATAACGAAAAAAATCAATATGTTGTCGTTCGATTTTTTCAGAAAAGTTCCAAGATGATTTATGTTCTTCATCAAATGGATTGGGAAGAATAATTTGATTTTCTTGTAGTCTTTTTAAAATCGCAGCCATTTACACTCTAATAATAAGGCATAATTAAGACGCCATTTTATCATAATTTAACCACAAAGTAAAATAATTGTTAAAATTGCGCAATATAAAGGTGCTGTGCACCGTGTGAAAACATACACCATATTTATGTGTTAATGCAAGTAACTCATTAAAAATAATAAAATAATTTATTCACAGCTTAAGGAGATAGAGTAAATGGATAACTTATTTTTAAAAAAATTATTATGGTCTTATTAACTAACTTGCTGAATTTAGGCATCTGAGAGACAATAGTGACCCCATTGATAGCCAAAAGGTTAGACATGAGTAATTTTATAGAGTTGGCTAATGCCATTCGCTTTTTAAGTGTAGATGCTGTGGAGATGGCTAAATCAGGTCATCCAGGTATGCCATTAGGTATGGCTGATATCGCTACAGTTTTATGGCAAAAATTTTTAAAACATAATCCCAAAAACCCACTTTGGTTTAATCGGGATAGGTTTGTTTTATCTAATGGTCATGGTTCAATGCTTCTTTATTCATTGTTGCATTTAACTGGGTATAATTTAACTATCGATGATCTTAAAAATTTTCGGCAATTGCATTCAAAAACACCAGGCCATCCTGAATTTTCTGAAACTCCAGGGGTAGACACTACTACTGGTCCTTTAGGGCAGGGTCTTGCTAATGCAGTTGGCATGGCTATTGCTGAGAAAATGTTAGCCGCGCAATTTAATGATGATTTAGTTAATCATTACACTTACGCTTTTATTGGCGATGGCTGCCTAATGGAAGGGATTTCTCATGAATCATGTTCGCTTGCTGGCACTTTAGGACTTGGTAAATTAATTGTTTTTTATGATGATAATGGGATTTCAATTGATGGTAAGGTGTCGCCATGGTTTGCTGATAATACGCCATTGAGATTTAAAGCATATAATTGGCATGTAATCGATAATGTTGATGGTCATGATGCCAATGCTATTGAAAATGCTATAATTGCAGCAAGGCAACAAGTAGATAAACCCACTATTATTATTTGTAAAACTATTATTGGGTATGGTTCCCTAATTGAGGGTACTGAAAAAGTTCATGGTGCGGCTTTAGGTGCTGAAGATATTACTCAACTACGAAAGCGTTTAAATTGGTTATATCCCCCATTTGTAATTCCCGATGAAATTTATGCAAAATGGAATAATGAAGAAAAAGGGGCGCATGAAGAGACGCTTTGGTTGCAGCTTTGTCATGATTTTAAAGAAAAAAATCAAGACAAGTATAATGAATTTTTGCGCCGTATTAATGGTGATCTACCTGATAATTGGCTAGAAAAATCTAATGCATTTATTGAACAAACCAAATCTAATGATAAAGCTCTTTCTACAAGAAAAGCATCGCAAATCTGTATAGAAAGTTATGCATCTATCTTACCTGAATTACTGGGAGGATCAGCTGATCTTACCGGGTCAAACCTTACTAATTGGTCAGGGACTAAAGCTATTACTCATAATGATTTTACTGGTAATTATTTAAATTATGGGGTGCGAGAGTTTGCAATGGCTGCAATTATGAATGGCCTAGCTTTACATGGTGGGTTTATTCCTTATGGTGGGACATTTTTGATTTTTGCTGATTATGCGCGAAATGCTATAAGGTTATCAGCACTGATGAAGCAGCGGGTTATTTATGTATTTACTCATGATTCAATAGGTTTAGGTGAAGATGGACCGACACACCAACCGTGTGAGCAGGCAGCAATGCTTCGGTTGACACCAAATATGCAAGTTTGGCGCCCTGCAACCCTTTTAGAAACTTCAGTTGCCTGGCAGCAAGCAATTATGCATCATAATGGGCCATCTTGTTTGTTATTGTCACGACAAAATCTAGCTCCGATTATTCATAATGAAGATACTCTGAACCTTATAAAAAAAGGCGGCTATATTGTAGAAGATGATGGAGAGATTCCTGATGTTATTTTGATTGCTACGGGATCTGAATTACAACTAGCGGTCGCGGCAGCTATTCAAATTAAAAATCATGGGTATCATCCACGAGTAGTTTCAATGCCATGTGCTGAGCGTTTTATTGGTGAAGATACTTCTTATCAAGAAAGTGTATTACCACGTTCAGTACGTAATCGTATTGCTATTGAAGCGGCTGCAAAGGGTTATTGGTATCGATTTGTAGGTTTAGATGGAGCAGTTATTGGGCTTGATACATTTGGAGCCTCAGCACCGGCTGAAGATCTGTATAATTACTTTGGTATTAATGTTGAAAAGATAGTCGAGGCCACTGTTAAAATGGTTTCATAAATTAGCTTTAAACATTTTTTAATGCAATTTTTTAATTCGGAGAAGTAGTATGGCAATTCGTATCGCAATTAATGGTTACGGGCGTATAGGTCGTTGTATTTTAAGGTCCATTTTTGAATATAATCGGCAAAATGATTTTGATTTGGTTGCAATAAACGATTTGTCGGGAATTAATACCACAGCACATTTAACTCGTTATGATTCTACTCATGGTCGTTTTCAATCTGAAGTTAAGGTTGATGGAAATAATTTGATTGTTGATGGTCATTCTATATCCGTTATATCTGAGCGTAATCCTTTACTATTGCCTTGGAAAGATTTGGATATTGATGTTGTTTTAGAATGTACCGGACATTTCACCAAGCATGATGATGCTATGAAGCATATTACCGCAGGAGCTAAAAAAGTTTTGATCTCAGCTCCTGGAAAAGATTGTGATGCTACAATTGTTTATGGTGTAAATCATGGTATCTTGCAAGCATCAGATAAGATCGTTTCAAATGCATCATGTACCACTAATTGTTTAGCGCCAGTAGTTAAACCACTCCATGATTCAATAGGTATTTTGCATGGTTTATTAAATACCATACATGCTTATACTAAAGATCAAATGCTATTAGATGGCAGTCACCCGGATTTACACCGTGCAAGAGCTGCTGCCCACTCTATTATTCCTACTAAAACAGGAGCGGCATCGGCTCTTGGTTTAGTTATTCCTGAACTTGATAAAAAATTAGATGGCTTTGCTATGCGCGTGCCAACCTTAAACGTGTCAGTAATTGATTTTACTTTTACGGCTAAAAGAGAAACAACTGTAAATGAAGTTCATGATATTATTCGCCGCTCAGCCAGTGAAGTATTACATATCAGTGATGAGCCACTTGTATCTTGCGATTTTAATCATCATCCTGCATCTGCCATTTTTGACACTACCCAAACAAAAGTGTTGGGTAATTTAGTTAAAGTTGTCGCTTGGTATGATAATGAATGGGGTTTTTCAAACCGCATGCTTGATACGGCACAGTATATGATGAATATTTAAGGAAAAGAATAATTATGAACCTTATTAAGTTAAGCGATGTTGATTTAAATAATAAAAAGGTATTAATTAGGGAAGATTTAAATGTGCCAATTAAAGATGGAATGATCACAAGCGATCAACGTCTGCAGGCCGCTATTCCTACTCTGCGATCAGCATTGGAGGCGGGAGCCGCGGTTATTGTATTATCTCATCTTGGCCGCCCAGAGGAAGGGAGAATAGATAACCACTATTCACTTAAACCCGTAGCTGATTATTTATCTAACCATCTTAATTTTCCAGTAACTTTTGAAAAAAACTATCTTGATGGTGTTAATGTAAAGCCTAAAGAACTAGTTATTTGTGAAAATGTTCGATTTAATAAAGGTGAAAAAGCTAATGATGATGAGCTGGCTAAAAGGTTAGCTAATTTATGTGATATTTTTGTTATGGATGCTTTCGGGACTGCACATCGCGCACAGGCTTCTACCTATGGCGTGGCAAAATATGCTCCAATCGCAGTTGCAGGCCCTTTATTAGTGCGCGAATTAGAAGTCTTGCAGCGCATCTTCAAAAACCCAGCAAAGCCATTGATTGCTGTTGTAGGAGGAGCTAAAGTTTCTTCTAAATTATCTTTGCTTAAGCAATTAGTTCAAAAGGTTGATGTTTTAATTTTAGGTGGTGGAATTGTTAATACTTTTCTAAAAGCACAAGGACATGAAATTGGTAAATCTCTTTGTGAAAATAATTTACTTGATGACGCACGTGATATTTTAAAATTAGCACATTCTTCAGGATGTGCAATCCCATTGCCAGTTGATGTAGTTGTGGGTAAATCATTTAGTGATAGTTGTCCGGCTTATAATAAATCATTAGCTCACGTTGCAAATGACGATATGATTATGGATATAGGTCCTGAAACAGTAGCGCGTTATATTCAATTTTTAGATAAAGCTAAAACAATTATTTGGAATGGTCCTGTGGGCGTATTTGAATTCCCACAATTTTCTTATGGTACAAGAGCCTTGGCTATCGCAATTGCTAATAATGAAGCTTTTACTATTGCTGGCGGCGGTGAAACACTGGCAGCGATTGATTTATATGATTTGACCGAGCAAATATCATATATTTCTACAGGAGGAGGCGCTTTCCTTGAGTTTCTAGAAGGAAAGACCTTGCCAGCTGTTGCTATTCTTGAGGAACGTGCTCTTAATTAGCACCTTGTTAGAATTATTGTAGCCTGGTTGCTAGCAACCAGGATTATCTTGCTCTAAACCATGGTTGCAAGCAACCATTCTGCATAAATTAAACAATTTGTATCTTAAGTGGTCTCAGTTGTGATATCAGTTTTCGGTGATAGACCTAATTTTTCTTTCATGCGTGCTACGGCATCAGGGTCGAATGCACGCGTGGTTTTATGTTTAATAATAACAGGCGCAGGACTCGCTTTAGATAAAGAGTTATTTTGATGATCAAAATTTTGGCTATATAAAGGGTATGGTATCCTATCATATTGCTCTGATGGATAAATTGATGCTTCTTTTGCTTTTGAATTACTGGAGGTTAAAGGTTTAGTAGCAATTGTTTTCCGTGCATTTTTAGAGCTATTTTCTACTTTCCTTTTAATTTTTAAAGCAGCTTTACTGGCTTCATCTTCAGTTACTTGTGATACAGGATTGCCATCTAAATCAACGCGCATTTCACGGGATTTAAGACAGGTTAAATAGTCAATGCGACGAGTGAAGATAACCACTGCTTCACGAAGTTTAGATTTAGAAATGCCAGCAGCTTCTGCTTTATCACTATAGGCGAGTATGTCCTCCATAATCCCTAATTTTAATGGTCTAATTACTAATGAGTTATCAAAGGCTTTAGGAAAAAATGAAGCAAGCCAAATCAAAGCTTCATTACGCGCCTTTTTTGCCTGATTTTTTTGCTTATTATTAATATCAGCAGTACGCGGATGTAACTCCATTTTTCTCATGTTTTTACCTTTAGATTAATTTATTTAAATGTTTTTTATCAATGAATAACTATGAATAAGATGACACTCTAAAATGAGCGTGCAATGTACAGCGTTTGATTGAATTTTTCAAGTTAAATTCATCTTGATGTCAAACCTAAATATAGCATTTAGAAGTATATTGGTTATAATGGTTATAAACCACCTTATGACACAAAAGTTAAAGGAGTTAACAAATGAAGAAAAAAAAGGGAGCAGGTTTTTTAATGTCTTTTTTGGCAATTATGTTTCCATGGTTAGTTATGTTAATTTATGATAATCCTGCAGGTTTTTTTATTACTTTGGTCCTGCAAGCGTCTGTAATTGGCTGGGTACCTGCAAGTATGTGGGCCTGGAAAATTATTCATGAAAAAAACGAAGAAGATAAAGTAAGTTTAGATATTAATGATACTAAGCCATAAAGTTTTTTAAAAGGTATTAATTTATGCATGGAGATAAGAGTCGAGTTATAGTTAATGGCGCCTATGGTAAAATGGGTACTATGGCCTGTGAAACTATTAAAAAACATCCTACATTTGAGTTGGTTGCAGGGCTAGGTAGTGGTGATGATTTACAAACTGCCATCAAAGATACTAAAGCACAAATTGTTATTGAGCTTACAACAGCGGCCTCCGTGTATAAAAATAGTTTAATAATTATTGATAATAATGCTCATCCAGTTATCGGGGCAAGTGGCTTAGATGCTAATCAAATTAAAATACTGCAAGATTTATGCGCAAAAAAAAATCTCGGCGGAATTATCGCGCCAAATTTTTCTATAGGTGCCGTTCTAATGATGAGTTTTGCGGCATCTGCCGCCAAATATTTAGGTGAGGTAGAAATTATTGAGGCACATCATCAGCAAAAGTTAGATGCCCCTTCTGGTACCGCTATAAAAACTGCAGAAATGATCTTAAAAGCGAGAACAATTAAAAAAAATCAATTGGAGCTTAAGGAAATCATACCCGGTGCACGAGGTGCCAGATTTGAGGATATTAATATCCACTCAATACGTTTACCAGGCATTCTTGCAAGGCAGCAAGTTATTTTTGGAAATACAGGCGAAACGCTTAATATTACTCATGATAGCATTGATCGCTCTTCGTTCATGCCGGGGATAATATTATCATGCGAACGTGTGATAAATCTTAAATCTTGGGCCAAGGCTCAAAATTCAAGCTGGATAGGGTACTCTGATATCAGGGATTATTAAGGATCAAAAATTAAGGAAAATAATATGAATGCCATAAAAAATAATGATGTTATTGGTTATTCAATTTCAGGTATAGATGAAGCAATTAAGGATGCAATAGAGAAGACTGAAAATTATACCAATATTGCAGTAGTTGAAATTCTTAGCTCTTTATTTAAAGATGATACATGCCGTTATCAAGTAACATTAACTAAACTTGAAAATAAACATGCCTAACAGGAGGTTATATGGTTTATATGGTGCCTCATTATATTGCAGGCAAGTTATACTCTGAAACGACCACAAAACATCATGATATCTATAACCCCGCTGTTGGTGAAATTATAGGTCAAGTCGGCTTTGCAAGTTCTGCTACCACAGATAAAGCCGTATCTGTCGCTAAAAAAGCATGGATTTCTTGGTCACAAGAGCCTCCTACTAAAAGAGCAAATATACTTTTTAAATTTCGTGAATTATTAGAAAAACATCAACTAGATTTAGCTCGCATTGTAACTCGTGAGCATGGTAAAACAATTGATGATGCAAAAGGATCCATCGCTCGTTCAATTGAATTGGTTGAATTCCATTGCGGTATCGTTGCGCAATTACAGGGTAGTTTTTCAAGAAATGTATCTTCAAGAATTGATTGTTTTACTGAGCGACAACCAATAGGAGTATGTGCAGGAGTTTCACCATTTAATTTTCCTATTATGGTTCCTGTTTGGATGATGATTCCCGCGATTGCCAGTGGCAATACTTTTATTTTAAAGCCATCAGAACAAAATCCATCAGCACCTATTAGGTTATTAGAGCTTTTAACTGAGGCTGGTTTGCCAGATGGCGTTGCCAATTGTATTCATGGAGATAAAGCAATAGTCGATCAATTATTAGACAATAAAGATATTGCTGCAATTACGGCTGTGGCTTCCACTCCAGTAGCTGAATATATTTATAAAAGAGCTATAGCCAATGGTAAGCGATCGCATACTTTTGGGGGTGCTAAAAATCATTGTGTAGTCATGCCTGATGCTGATATGGATCATGCAGCTTCTGCAATTGTAGGGGCATCTTATGGTGCTGCTGGCGAGCGCTGCATGGCTTTATCTGTAGTAGTGATAGTTGGTGGTGAAAAAACGAAAAACTCACTAGTTAAGAAGCTTATACCACTTATAAAAGCGATTAAAATTGATGCTGGAGATGTGAATTCTTGTGATATGGGCCCATTAATTAGTAGTGCTCATAGACAAAGAGTATTGTCAGCTATTGATGCGGGTGTGGATGAAGGTGCAACTTTACTAATAGATGGTCGTGGATTTAAACATAAAGAACATAAGGACGGATATTTTCTTGGTCCATGTCTTTTTGATAATGTTACTGAATCTATGTCAATTTATAAAAATGAAATCTTTGGCCCAGTATTAGTAATTATATCGGTAGCAGATTTTGAATCGGCATTAGATTTAGTAAATCGCCATCAATTTGGTAATGGTACGGCTATCTTTACGAAAGACGGTTATAGTGCTCGTGAATATGCCGAGCGAGTGCAAGTAGGTATGGTAGGTATTAATATCCCAATACCTGTTCCTATTGCCAACCATCCATTTGGTGGTTGGAAAAGATCTTCTTTTGGCGACACAAATATGCATGGGTTAGAAAGCATACATTTTTATACAAAGCTTAAGACTATTACTTGCAAATGGCCAACAACTGAATTAAAAACAAATGCATTTAACATGCCAATTAACCGTTAATAGGGAGAGTTATGGCAAAAATAGGATTTGTAGGTTTAGGTAATATGGGCTTACCAATGGCAATTAATTTGGTAAAGTCAGGGCATTATGTTACCGGTTATGATTTACAAGATGAAGCTAAATCTAAATTTATCAAGGCGTCAGGTCACATTGCAGAAAATTTACAAGATGCAGGACGCTCGCAAGATGTAATAATTACAATGCTACAAACAGGTGAGCAAGCAAAGAAAGTATACTTAAGTGCAGATGGATTATTAGCCATTGCAAAGCCTGATACCTTAATTATTGATTGTTCATCAATTGATGTGCCAAACTCCCGCCTAATCCATGCCGCGGCAGAAAAATTAAATCTTATCGCGGTAGATGCTCCAGTTTCTGGAGGAGTACTAGGGGCAGAGCAAGCTAAATTGACTTTCATGGTAGGTGGAACTAAAGATGCTTTTTCAAGAGCTGAAGTTATTCTTAGTGATTTAGCAAAAAAAATAATTCATACGGGTGATGCATCGAGTGGGCAGGCTGCAAAAATTTGTAATAATATGCTGTTAGGTATTTCAATGATTGGTGTCTGTGAGGCATTTACTTTAGCTGAGCATCTAGGTTTAACTCCGCAAAAATTACATGAGGTGGTAACTAGTTCATCAGGACAATGCTGGTCTATGTCAAATTATGTACCTCTTCCCAATATTTTAGAAAATGTTCCTGCTAATAATAATTATAAACCTGGATTTACTGCAGCGATGATGCTTAAAGATTTAAAGTTAAGCCAGGATTCAGCCACTACTGTTGGAGTTGAAACTCCATTAGGCAAGCACGCTGCTGAAATTTATCAACAATTTAATGAGTTAGGCTTTGGCGAATTAGATTTCTCAGCGATTATTAAATCTATCGCTTAATATTAAGGGTTCTTCACTCCGAAACACTAGCTTTATTCGTACCTCGCAAAGCCATAATTAATTATCTTATATTAAGCCATTTATTCATTACTATAATAAGCTCATCAACCCCATCTTTTTTTAATGAGGAAAAACACTGCACAGAGAGCAACCCTTCCATTAATTCATAAAATTTTCGTATTTGTAAAAGCGTGCTTTTAGCTTGTCCTCGGCTTAATTTATCAGCTTTGGTTAAAAGAATATGAACTGGTAACTCACGTGATAAGGCCCAATTAACCATAGATTGATCAAGTTCTTTTAACGGATGGCGGATGTCCATTAGCAAGACTAAGCCTTTAAGACTTTGTCTTACTTCAAGATAATTAGCTAAATTTATTTGCCAATCACGTTTTACTTGCAACGCTACCTTAGCATATCCATATCCTGGCAAATCTATAAGTCGCTTTTCAGGATCATTTAAGGTAAATACATTTATTAATTGTGTGCGCCCTGGAGTTTTAGAGGTCCTAGCTAATTGGCGAATGCCAGTTAAGCAGTTTAATGCACTTGATTTGCCAGCATTAGAACGACCTGCAAAGGCTACTTCATAGCCGATATCTTCTGGTAACTGCTTAGCGTTGGCCGCTGATTTTAAAAATGTGGCTTGCGAATAAGGATTTGTTAACATAGTATTTTTTTTTTCATGTAATTTTTAGCCAATAAGTGTACCATTAATAGGGCTTACAATCTAACTTTGGTTTTTTTGTAGGTTTTATCTTTGTGAGGCAGTAATGAAAAAAATTATATTTATTTTGGTTATTTGTTTATCTTCTGGATTAAACGCTGCAGGCATATACAATGCCGGTAAAGAAAAATCTATTGTATGCGCCGCTTGTCATGGTCAAGAAGGCTTGAGTATTAATCCCCTTTGGCCAAATCTTGCAGGTCAGCATGCAGGTTATTTAGTTAAACAATTAAATGATTTTAAGAATAATATAACGCGCTCCGCCCCAACTATGTTACCGATGGTTGCTAATTTAAATGAGCAAGACATGGAAGATTTAGCTTTATTTTATGAAAGCCTGCCTACACATTCAGGTGTTACGCCTAAAAAATATTTAAATCGTGGTGAGCAATTGTATCGCGGGGGGGATTTTAGCAAGCATATTACTGCATGTATTGCCTGTCATGGACCAAAAGGCACAGGAAATTCTGAGGCTGGCTTTCCTAACCTGTCAGGACAAAATGCTCAATATACCATATTGCAATTACAAAATTTTAAAGATGGTTTGCGAAA
>Ga0247840_10007173_pt1 | contig 15600 bp, 20 predicted proteins | sample LaCruzMarch2015__FD_192404 | JGI IMG/M metagenome (GOLD analysis project Ga0247840, IMG submission 192404) | Freshwater microbial communities from meromictic Lake La Cruz, Castile-La Mancha, Spain - LaCruzMarch2015_17m | ecosystem: Environmental > Aquatic > Freshwater > Lake | place: Spain... | reverse complement strand
TCACCGACGGCGGCGTCATTCTGTCCAATAGATTGATGAAGGTAAGCAACAACTGAACCAACTTCGTTCAAAATCATTGCAGGAGCGTCACTTGCCTGGCCCAAAGCTGTGAACATAAACTTCGACCATGCACCAGCACCAAAGTCTGAGAATATCTTAACTTCACCGCTATCAGGGATGTTCATAACTACATCTCTTGATGCGAAATAAATATCACCACGATTTCCTGTAGCTGCACCAGTTTCAATGTAAATAGCCCCAGAGTTTCCTGAAGCTGTACCAGATAGAATGGTAATTTGCCCTGAGTTTCCAGCAGTAGCATTACCTGAAATTACAGATAGTGCGCCAGTATTTCCAGACACAAGGTCGTTAGAAGTAACTGTGATTGCCGCGCTATTGTCTGTCTTGATGAAAAACGTATCACCTAGTTCGGCCAAAGAAAGAAAGTTTCTATTATCGGCCATGTATAAGTTTTGCTGAACAAGCAATTGGTTTGATGAGCTATATTCAAGAAGATCAACACTTGATAGACCGTCTTGAGACTTGGCACGAAGAGAGCCAGCGTTTTCAAGTTCTATCTGAAGATAACCAACTTGATCGTCACCAATGTACTTTTTACTAATTTTTCCCATTTTCTTTCCTCCATGAGATTAAATGGTGCGCCTTTTTGGCACACCATTTTGTTGTTTTTATTGTTCTACTTCGTAGATAACTCTTTCTATGACTTCTTTGATTTCAACTTGTTCACCATCAAGCATCATCATTCCTGTAACGACTTCTTCTTGAATGATTTTAGCGACTAATTTTACTTGTGACATATTTCCTCCAATTATTAAGCTTTAACGTATGAGATAAAGAGAATGTCGCCTTCAACTAATGCTTCAGCCCCAGCACTTGCCGATGGGCCTGCGAAAGTAACACGGGCAACATCACCAGTACCACCATCTACGACCACCGTGTAATCTGATCCTTCATAAAGGTTCACACGTTGACCAACACCAATCATTACTGACTGTGCAAGACATTCAAAAGCTAAATCAACATATTGATTCACAATGTCTCCAGCAGAGAGAGTAATTTGCTCTTTATGAAAATCTGTACCAGCAGAAATCTGTGATTCAACCCATGCTTTTGTGGCGGCATCTTGAGGATCAACAGGGTCTAATACGTTTTTAACATTTGTAGAGCTACAATCAACATACGAGCCATAAAGACCAATGATACCACGGCTTCCAATTCCACCGACTGTTCCAGCGTAAAGACTAACATTTCCTGAAGCACCGTCTACAACATCACCAGATTGTAGAGTGATACCGCCTGAATTGTTTCCATCAGTAGCATTGTCAGTAAATAGTTTTGTGCTTTTGTTAGCTTGTAGGTAGATTTGATCTGGGCCTACTTGATATGATGTAAGTAAGCTTGCATCACTAGCGTAGTGAAAATCCACCGCAGACATAGGATCAATAGAAGAACCAACCTGAAGGCTACTAGCATTTAGGTAAATAGCACCACGGGAATTTGTAGCAGTTCCAACAGTTAATGAAATATTTCCTGAATCAGTTCCAGCAACCCCTGTAGAGAAAGCTAGTGATCCAGAGTTTCCTACTGTAGCACCAGCAGAGTACATTGAGAGCGAACCAGAGTTTCCACCGCCAGAAGTTCCAGAGAAAATATTCACTGATCCAGAGTTTCCAGTTCCACTAAGAACACTTCCTGAGAACAATATAACATCACCAGAAAGACCTGAGACAACTGAGTTACACTGGCCAGAACCGAGAGTTAAAGAACCAGAATTTCCAACTGAAGGAATACCAGTAACAATTTGCATACTACCAGTGTTTCCTGAACCTAAGTTAGAACCTGTACCTAAGTTTACTGATCCTGAATTGGAACTAGCACTTAAGTTTGATATTGAACCAGATTGAATCGTAATAACACCAGAAGCACCTGTACCTAAAGCAGAAACTCCGCCAGTAAATAAAGATGTTCCACCTGTATTTCCTGATCCAATGTTATTGCTACCTGTGGACATTGTAACAGAACCAGTAGAACCTGTTACAACACTTGAAGCATTGGTACAAGATATTGGCCCTGAAGATACTGAAACTGAACCTGTGTTACCAGAATAAGTAACAAGAGTTGCGCCAAAAGAAAGACCACCTGAACTCATGGATGCTGTACCTGTAGAACCCTGAGTTCCTGCCTGAACAGTTCCAGATGCCAAAGATGCCAAACCAGTTACAGGCGTAGAAAGAGAAGCGGCAGCTGGCTGTATTGATTGACCAGAGACTACAAATACTGATCCTGATGCCCCCTGATATGCTAGGCCTGAAGCAATTGACGCTGATCCGGTATTTCCTACACCTCTATTGGAACCTGATGACATTGTAACTGAACCAGTGTTACCAGCATGAGCAATATTAGTAGCGACCCCAATATTACCAGAACGAAGTGATGCCGAACCTGTAGTTCCTAGTGTACCATCAGTGATATTACCTGATAATATTGAAATCGCCCCTGTAGCAGACGTAGTTGAAGCCGCTCTTTGAGCAAGACTGTTATCCCCTGTATAAAGATTCAATGGGCCTGAGGCTATGTTTCCAAGAGTAGCACCAGAAATTAATCTAAGACCACCAGATGCCGTTCCAGATACAGCTTGATCTGATGTTTTTAGCTGAAAGCTAGTTGTGGGAGATTGATTCTGGTTAAACGATTCAATATTAACTGTAGAGTTAAGAAACATAGATTGCTGAATCGTAAACTGATTCGCAGAACTATATTCTAATAGGTCAATACTTGATAAACCATCAAGTGATTTGGCCCGAAGGGAACCAGCGTTTTCGAGTTCAAGCTGAATATGCCCAACCTGATCGTCGCCAATATACTTTTTGACTATTTTTCCCATTCTTCCCTCCTGTGGAATTATGATGAGACTGAATAAAATGCCTGAACGACATTTTTAGAATTTTTCTTATTCTATTTTATTTTGATTATGACTTTTTGCAATACGAAAGTTTTATTATTAAGGCGTGTAGCCAAACATATACATGACTTTAATATTATCGCCAGCTTGAGCAACTAATTCGTATGGAAGACCATCCCAATCAAGAACGTCGCCTACCACTTGGAAGTCAACGTCCTGTAATTGAGGGATTCCTTTTTCGGGCATAATGAGGGCGGTAGAAGTAGGGAGGGGAGATTGAGGAAGGGTAATGAATTTATCTGATATATTTTGAGGCGTGAGTTCGTATGCCACGATGTTCACATCTCCTGCGGTTAAGGACTCAACAATTTCTTCAAGGATAGCTACACGTTCTTCTAGTTCTTCAAACTGACTCATTAAAACGAACGAGTCACCATCCACACTAGGAACAGAACAAAACTCAATTTGATCTAATACGTTTACACGAAAAACACATATATCTTTGGATTGGTCGGCAGACCTAGCAATATACCATTCATTATTTTTTATTCGTAATGAATCACCTGTAGCACCAATTCTTTCTTTATATGCCATAATTTTTTTCCCAGATTAGATTAATCCTATCTTTTTTTGTTGTCATTAGCAAAAAATATTGTCTTAATTTATTAAGAATACAAATATTTAATACCTGAGAATAGAAGGAGGCCCTTTGAAAATTAGACTCAATGTAAACGAACATGGACACACTCATTTGCAACAATTATTACAAGTAATGTCACCCGATGGCGACAAATTAATTGAAGAGTGGGAGGTCGTCCCAACAACGGGCGCAGGATTAACCGCTAGTTATTCTCTTCCCCTTAATAATAGTGTAGGTGTTTTTATTTTTGAAGAAGAGATTGAACAATGGAAGCCATATTCTCAAGAAGACCCTCAGTTCACAAAGATAAGTCATATTATAAATGCTCTTGCTGTCATAAAAGTTTCGGAGAGTGATTCAGGTCGATTACTTATTCATACAGCAAAAAATAAATTCTTTATTAACTCTGATATAATATCCTTCATTAATATTTTGACAGAAGCGTTATCAAAATTCATGATTGTTACTATAGACTCTAGTTACAACATAAAGGAGATAAGTTATGGCAACAAAAACGAAAATTCATCCAAAGAAAGGGAAGAAGACTCTTCCCAAGAAAACAGCAACCAAAAACAAAGGACAAAAAATGGCAGACCTAGAGCTACCAAGCGAGAAAGCACCAGAGCAAGTGACCGCATCTCAGTTAATTGAGGTACTAAAAGAAAAATGTACTGAAGGTGAAGCCGTTGGATTTATCCTCACTGTTATTGGCCAGGACGGAGCGATTGTTCCTTTCGTGGGCGGCAGAAACCTTGGCGAAATCTTAGTCATGGAAAAACTTATTGCTAAAGAAATTAACCGAATCCTCGAATCTCAAATTAAGTAATCTTAATAGGGCCAGATAATCTGGCCCTTCTTTTATTTCATCATCTTCATAATAGAAAAAAATAAAAATAACAGTAACACAAGCACCATGGATAATTCCTGACCAGAACACCCGCGTTCAAATACACACGACAACATAAAAACTCCTTTTTTAAGTTGAAAGCTTATTATATCGCATTTAAAAAATTTCTGAAATTTTTTGTGGTATTTAAAAGGTATTCAAGGACTTAAATACGGTGTTTAAACGGTGTTTATATGGAATTAAATGGGGCCATTTTGTTGACATAGAACAAAGCCATACCCATTATAATAGAAGGGGCAGGAAAGGGAAAAGCCCAAGGGCCAAAGCAAGCTAAAGCTTGCCAAAGTAGCTTCGCTACCAAAAAATAAGGGAAAAATATGAGTGCAAGAGAATTTAATTCAGATGTTTTCAAGCTATCGCTAAAGCTAACCAAGGATATTAGAGCACTGGTATGGAAAATGCCTAATACGGATCAATTCACAATAGGCCAGCAGATACTTAGAGCCGCTTTGTCCATTCCGTCTAATATTTCTGAAGGATTTGGACGAAATTCTGATGCTCAAATTTTAAATTTTTTAAATATTGCTAATGGCTCTTGCTGTGAAGTCATATCTCAATTAATGGTTATTGATGATGAAAGAATTAACCCAAATTCCGATATTAATGAATCGAATTATGAACTAAAAGATATGATTGAAAGCACTTTAAATATTAAACAACAACTGCGAAAATTAATTCACTTTTACACTAACAAGAAAAACTAATTGGCCGTAGGCTTTGGCGGCGAAGCCGCTTTGGCCGAAGGCTTTATTTCTATCAACCAAGGAGATTTTTATGGCCAGAACCACAACTTCTACAACAAAAGAGAAGTTAAGTAAGGGTGCAATCGCCAAGATTGCAGAAGAAACAGCTAAGAAAACCATCAAAAAGGAGTCAGGAAAGATTGCTCGTAAAGAAGCAACAAAAGTGGCCGCAAAAGTGGCAACTGAGGCCGCATTAAACCCTGATTATGACCTAAATGAAGACGAAGACTACATGGAAGCCTCTGATTCAGGGTGGGAAGATGAGGAAGAAGAGGATGAAAGATCATATTCTCCCTCGTCGCTATTCAGTAACTATAATTCATCTTCTAAGTCTTACGCTGACGACGATTCTGATGACGATGAGTCTGATAATGATATTGATTTGTCAAAAGACATAAAAAATCGCGACATTTTTGCTTATGCAAACGACTTGATGAACAAGGGAACACCAGTTCGTCTTCAAATCAAGAAGAATGGCCAGTTTTTGACCACTATAAAGAAGCCATACTCTGAAGAACTCCTTCAAAAGGACTACGGAGAAGGGCACTATGCTGTGATCCTTAGAAATGACGTAAAAGGCACGTTTATTAAGCAACAAAGCTTCTCTATCGCCGCCCCTCCAATGCCTGTGGCCGCAGAGATGGTGAAAATTCATCAGGAGAAGCAAGAAGAGAAGATTGATAGAATGTTTCAGACATTTTCTGAGATGCAATCAGCACAAACAGACTCTCAACAACAACTTTTCGAGCGACTTTTAGAAGAACAACGCCGTAGAGAAGATGAAGAGAAAGAAAGACGCAAGGAAGAAAGGGAGCTTATGAAATATCAAGAGTCAAACAACAACAACATGATTGCCACCGTCCTTCAGGCCGCATTATCTAATAAAGGTGATGATAGCGGAGGGGTTTCAGCTATCCTTCAGATCATGCAATCACAGCAGAATCAAACCACTCAGATGATTATGGAGTCAAACAAGAACTTCATGATGATGATTCAAGAAATGAGGCGTGATACTCAGCAGATGATGGATAAAATGACCCACATGAGCCAAGAGCAATCCAGAGAATTTAGGTCACAAATTGCCGAGATGGCCAGTAAGAAGCAAGATGGCTTTGATCCTATTCAGATGTTTAAGATGCTTAATGATACCCGTGAATCAGGTATGAACTTTGGTCTAAAGATCAATGAACTGGCAAAACAAATAGCTGAATCTGATATTAAACCAACAGAGCCTAAAGGCATTGTTGAATCCGTTTTAGATAATATCGGAAAACTTGCGCCACTTATGATTTCTGCGGCCCAAAATAATCAGGCGGCACAACATTTTGCTCCTCAAGCACCAGTTCAGTCCGTTCCTGCTCAAGCAACGGTTGTTCAGCCTGTTCAACCAAGAAAGCACACCATAAATGCAACACCATCAGCACCAAAGATTATTAAATCAACGGTACAAGGAACCCCTGCGAGTTCTTCTGTGATTAAATCCACCGTAGCACCGTCAAGGCCTGTAGTTGCTACACCTCGTCCTGCCGTACAAGCGCAGTCAGGAGTTGCCGCAACGAATACTAATTCGGTTGCGAATAAACAGGAAACTGCTAAAATTGATTCTGGCATGGGCCTAAAGGAAAAGGTTATTGAGATATGCGTTCCCTTAATTGGTCACGCTTTATCAAATAGCGTAAATGCTGGTGGCCTAGGTGATGCAACTTTAAACTCTTTTGCGGCCCAAGGAATTGATCCTGCAACTGCTGTAAAGGTTGTCACCGTGGAAGATATTTATGAACTAGCGTTCAAAAAATTTAGTCTTCCAGATGTGCCTGAACTTAGACACTATCTGAAGGACTACCATGACTATCTTTCGCTACGGGCATCCACTACGCAATCTGGGGCGACTGCCAGATCAGGAAATTAGGAAAGTTGGAAACGGTGTCAGGGGAAACCTTGACACCATTGAAGTTATGAAGGCCATGGCGAGAGAATATTCTCGCCATGATCTTGTTAAAAGACTTGCCACTAATATCCTCCACTCATATAAAATCCCTTCTCACCATTACCTTCAAGAAGCACAAGCAATCGGACAGTTCGTAAAAGATCACGTTCGATATGTTAAAGACCCTGTGGGTACAGAATCACTTCAAGCTCCTGACATGATGATTAGGATGATGCCAGAAGTGGGTTATGCCATGGGTGACTGTGATGATATGTCACTTTTAATAGCCGCACTTCTCATGAGTGTGGGGATTGCACCCAAGTTTCGCGCCATAAAGTATGACGAGAAATGCCCTCACTTCAATCATATTTATGTTGTTGTGTACGAAAATAATATTAAAGACTCACTCGCTCCTGGCCAGATAAAGAGACTTGTTCTTGATGCTATCATCAAAGATAAGCCCATTGGCTTTGAGATGCCTCATCCTTATGGGAAGGAGTTTCCAGTATGAAAAATTACATGGGCCATTTTGGTGAAGTTGATTCACCTCAAAGTATATTGTCTAAAATTAGTTCCATTGAATTATCAATTGCAGAGAATAACTTGACTCTACAAAACCTTAATAATGAAAAAACAAAAATTGAAGCCGAAGTTTTATCTCTTAGTAAAATAGTTGAAACTAATAATGCAAGAATCGCTTTTTTGGAAAAAAAAGCGAAAGATTCTTACAGTTCATTCTTGATTAATATAAAAAATATAAATATTTCAAGTTGGTAAAATATGCTTAATTCTACTGAAATTAAATGGCTTACATCAAGTGAGCAAACCGAATACAAAAATCTAATAGCTTCAAGACCTCAAAATTTAGCATTTCTTCAAGATGGAAGAACAAAATTATTTGATCTTACGACAAAAATTAGGGAACTTACTAACATAAACCTTAATCTTGAATTAGAAAAAGCAAAATTACAAAAATCATATAACGATATGGTAATTATAAATAAAGCAAGTAATGAATTGCTTTCTCAATCAACTATACCAATTATTAAAACCACAACTAATAATGAAGAAAAAAAATCCAACCTTGGAATGATCCTAGGTGTTGCGGCCCTTGGTGTTGGGGCGTATTTGTACACAAAAGAGTAACTATGAAATCTTGTATGGGACATTTTGGAAATTATGATTCGATAAATGCTAAAAATGCTTACGCTACCCGTGAGGAAGTTGAGGCAAGACTAAAAGCAGTCAATGATCTTATCAATCAAAACAATGAAATCATACACTCCCTCAATAGTTCCGTTGTAAATTTTGAAGAATACTCCAAAAGCCGTTGGGCCTTTGGTGTTAATGTTAATGATTTCGATTATGGGCCTCAGGCAAGAGAGCAAAGCGGATTAATTGGCACCGCCACAAATGTTCTTCCATTCATTGAGAGTCAACACTCTTATATTTATAAGCTCGCAGGAGGGCTTGGAACAATTCTTCCAAATCTTAATTACCCTTCAGACATGGAAGCTTTCGCAAAAGAAGTGGATGCCTCTGGCAGAGAAATACCTGTTAATTCTCAGTATATTATTCTTAATGCCACTTATTATAGTTACGAATATGCTGTAAGTAGCCTTAAAAAAGACTATCCTTTGGATGAAGCGCGTACACTTCTAATAAACAGAGTTAAGGAACTAAATTATTTAAGAAATAAGTTTTTAAAACAGATTCAGGTCGCAAGTAATGAGCTTAATCGAATAAAGAACGGTATAGATGAGGCAACAAAAAGAAACTTGGGCCTCTATAAGGAACGAGATTTTCTTCTTAACCAATTAAAAAAAGATGTTCCTGCTCCAACTCCTGCGCCTGTTCCTGTAATCATTGCTCCTGTGCCTGTCATTGTTGAAGCCCCTCCTGAAGTTAAAAAGATAGAACCTGAAAAGAAAAAATTTCCATGGTGGTTAATAGCTGTAGCCGTGGGTACATATATTTACACTAGAGAAGAATAAAAGGATTGTTATGCCTACAAATTATGGTGAGGATTATTTTAAAAGATTATCGCAAAATAAAGATGTGTTTGTTTACGGGGCTTTGTCTGGTGCAATTATTTACTGGCTTGCCTTAAGATATATTATTAAGAGGAGTTAATCATGAGATCAACAAGTGATTTTGGGCAAGTAGGAGGCATAACTTATTCTGCCGCCGATTATTCTTATCCTGGCCAGAGTGGGTTAGGGCAATTTGCCTTAACTCCTGAAAATAAAAAGATGCTTATTTATACAGGCGTGGTGGGCGCAGGAATTTTTATTCTTCTAATGATGATGAAAAGGATGCCTGACTCTGTTGAGGTTAGAAGTAACCCAAAGAAAAATAAATTATCACGACGACAACTTAAAGAGATAAAGAAATTGTGGTCTAAATGGGAAAATGAAGAAGAAGATCATATTCCACCTATGCCAAGATAATTTAAAAAAGGATTAATAATATGAGAAACGTAATGGGACATTTTGGAAGTAGTGATTTTGGAGGCATTGATCCTAATGCTCCTGATTTCATCACAAAAGGAACATCAGGGTTTGGTGCTACTGATATTTTATCAAGCTTTTTAACCCCTGAACTAAAAGAAGCGGCCATCACATCAGCAAAGTCAACGGGTGCTGAGATTGGAAAATATATTTGGAATGAGTATAAAGGCCGTATAGTTATTGCAGGTTTTTTTATTGTTGGAACTCTTTTATTTGAAAACTACATTAATCTTAAGACATTTAAGCAAATGAGGAAATCATGAACCAATATTATAAATCAACTATTGCAGGAAGCTATGGCTATGGCGACTTTGGCTCGGCAATGGGATTAAATTTAATGGACATAATTTCAGGTGAAACGAGCCTGACTGAAGCAGCCACATCATTAGTTTATGATCAAGCCATGAAGCAAGTTTCTAAGTACGGAAACATCGTTACGTCTTTTACAAATAAAGCAAAGTCAGAAGCCAGTGTTGTTGCTTCCCTATTAGTAAAAATTCAAACTGCATCAACGCCAGAGGAAGCAGACGCAATTCTTTCTGAAGCTAAAAAAAGGGCATCAAATGCTTCTAATGAGGCTTCTAATGCTATAAAAAATTATTCACTAACTGCTGGAGCACTTAATACGCTTCTAAAAATATCAGGTCTTCCAAGTTCAGTTAAAGCTGGGGCCAATGCTATTTTGGAGGCGGCAAAAAAATCTGTTGACGCCGCAAAGGCCGCAAGCGCAAAAGCGAAAGAAAATCTTGTCGAGATTGAATCTATACATAGCGGAAAATCAGGTTCTTTTTTACCATCATTTATTCCGACATTTTCTTTTGATTCTCCATTTATGAAAGACTATGGTACATATCTTATGGTTGGCGGTGGAGTTCTTGCCCTTGGACTCGTTGGGTTCTTGGTTTATAAAAGGATGAAATAATATGAAATGCTATATGGGACAATTCGGACAACCACTTGATGCCGACAAATTACAAATTGATAAAGAGTTTAACGATCAGGCCATGATCTCTCACAGTAAGTTTAAAGGTCGTGATAAGAATGACTATTATAGTGACGAAGAAGATGAAGATTACTCATGGGTTTATCCTCTTGAGAATCCTGTCTTTGAATCCTATAGTGATGATCCACTAGCGAATTTTCGATATGGAATGAGAGAGCCATCTATGCTTCCTGTTAAGAGAGGCTGGGGAAAATACTACGATAGAAAATATTACTCTGGTGATGATGCCAAGCCTGTTCAGTCTGCGGCACTTATCATTGAGGAAACAATCAATCCAAATGCTTCGGATTCTCCCTCGGTTCTTATTCAGGAACAAGTCTCTGCCCAGCAAGGTTCTCAAGATAAAACTGGAAGAAACATTGTCCTTGGCGTCGGTGCGGCACTTGCGGCACTTGTTGTCTTAAATCGGTAATTATGATTAAGCTTGGTGATAAAGGATTAAACGTAGTTGAACTTCAAAACGCTTTAAATAATAAAGTGATCTGGGGTTCAACTCCCAAGCTTGTTGCTGATGGACAGTTTGGAAATGCTACGTTTAATGCTGTTAAAATGTATCAGTCTCAGAATAAAATTCCTGTTTCGGGTGTTGCCGATTTAACTACACTTAACAAGCTAGGTATTAAATCGACTCAATTGCTTAACAATAATTCTATTTTTTCAAAATATTCTTTTGTTCATTATGTTGCAGGAGGAGTTTTTGTTTTGGGCGTATTAGCATTTTTTTCAAATAAGATAAGGAAATAATTTACTATTAACTGTTATTAAAATATCGGTCTTGGATATTTTGCAACACAAAATTAAAATTTTTGGTAAACTATTACCAATCGCAAGGTGAAGGATTATATGCGAACAAATATGAATGGTATGATTTCAAATGTTGAGAGGTCTGATTTTGGTCAGAGCATGGGACTTAGTTTATCAGACCTTAATCCTATAAATTGGTTTTCTGATAAACCAAAACTTTCAAAAGAACAGCAAATCCAGCTTGGTCAGACATGGATCAATTCTCTTTATAATGAATTAAAACCAAATGCTAATTATCAAACTTTCATTGATGCCCTAAAGCTTGACTCATATAATGAAAAAATTCCTGAAGAAGATTACAGAGATTTCCTTTCTACCGTAGGATTTAACGTAAATGAGAACAAGACAATTTCAGATAAGGTTAAGGCCGCTATCATTTCTTCATTAAAAAATAATAAAAATGGTCTTCCATCCAGAAAATCTATCATCTCAGCATTTCTAAACCCAAATAATATAAGAATAACTTATTGGGACGCTACTAAGATGGTCGCCACAAGCTTTGCAAAGGATACGTCTGAATTTGTCTCAGATTCAGGAAAACTTGTAAGCGGAGGTCTTAGTGTTGTCGCCTTCATTGCTAAATATAGAGTTCCTATTTTCTTGGGAACATTGGGGATGGCAGGATGGTATTTCTATTCACAGAGAGACAAAATTAAAGAAAGAGTAAATGAAAAGATTCTTTCTACAGTAGGATTAGGCACATGATACTTCCTAAATGGGCGAACATTATTATGTGGGGTGACGGCAAGATGAGAAAGAAAATCGTCGATGCTGTCCATGTGGCCACTGCAATTTTTAAAAAAGGTAAAGAGACAAAAGAAGGAAAAGAGTTTCAGAAATTAATTAAGTCAAGTAAGGTTGAACTTATCGGCTTCTGTCCTCTTATCCATTATATTAGAGTCGATTCATCTCATGCTGATGACCTTCAACCAATCTGGGAGCATAAATTTTCTGCGCCCGTATTGCTATATCAATTGAAAGATGCACCCGTAATGCTTTTAATTAATCCCAATGGGGCATATAATCATTCTATATTGGCCGATATTCCTGATAATGACCATATAGAAGAAATAAGAAATCTAAGAGGAATTATAGGATAGCGGAGGTAAAAATGGATTTGCAAATTTTATACAATAACCCCATTAAAGCGAGAAAGGAGAAAACTTCTATGCGAAGTTACAAAAATCGAAAGAAAAATCCAGAAAAAAAGGTCTATAGAAAAAATGTAGAATACAAAATGATAGACCTTTTAGAAAGTACACCTGATTTTGAAAAGCTAAAAGGTAAAGGACAGCAAGAGCTTGATAAGGCCCTAGCTAGTCTTGAAAAGCAATTTGCTAAAAAAGACCTTTTTAAATTAGGGAAAAAGAAATTTTATACATCTTCTGAAGCTCAAAAACTAAATGATATGTTAGATGCTCAGATTAAAAAAGCTCAGGATTTGGCCGCAAAAGGTGTACCGAAATCGGATAAATTTCTTGAAGCCGCCACTACGGCCAAAGAAGATTATAAAAAATTGCTTGCTGACGAGAAGAAGGCTTACCGAGAAGAAGCTAAAGCAATGGGAAAGCTTGGATATACACCAGCCAAGAAAAAAACTAAAGATGGTAAAGAAATTCCTCTTAGTCCCGCTCAAGCCGCAAAGGAAAATAAAAGAAACAAAATCAGAGAAAAAATTGCTGAAAAGCAAGCCGCTAAACTTAAAAAACTTGTTAAGAAGCTAACTTCTGGTGTTAAAAGTTGGAAATCCCTTTTAAATTCGCTAGGTAAGAAAAAGAAAAAAGTGAGCAAAAAAGTGACAGCTAAAAAAACAACTAAAAAAACTTACAAGAAACCAACAAGAAAAGTAACTAAGAAGGTTTCAAAGAAAAAAGCTAGAAAGAAAGTAGCAAAGAAAGTAGCAAAGAAAGTCACTAAAAAATCATCAAAGAGAAGTGCCGCAAAGAAAGCCGCAAGAAGAACTTCTAAGAAGGCAGGAAGACGATCTTCAGGAAAGAAAAGAAACCCAATCAGCGTATTTTCTAACCCTGACTTCGAGATTTCAGAAAATCCAAAGAAGGGCCGTAAGGTAAGAAGAAAAAAGAAGAAAAATTCTAAAAGATCACGCAAAGCTAAAAAGTCTCTTGCTTCTCAGGTTGCTGACATGGCAAAGCCTAAGAAAAAGAAAAAGAAAGGTGGACGTAAAGCTAAGAAGTTAAAGAAAATTAAAGTGAAAGCTCTTGCTGGCCATCCTAGTAAGAAGAAAAAGAAAAAGAAGACATACAAAAAAAGTAACCCAATTTCATTAAAAGCCATTAAGGAGAAATTTATGAATCTACCGAAACTTGTTAGCGATGCTACATTACACGAAATGAAGGAAGCTGGATCACTTCTGGGTGGTGGTGCTGTTCTAAAACTATACGACCATTTTGCAAAACCAATGATTATTGATCCATGGTTAAGTAAAGCGGCTACAAAAGTAGGTAAAGCTTATCCTGTTTTAGAAAGCGTTATTGATGTATTAGCATTGGCCGTACTTGGTCAAGTAGTTAGCAAGGCCGGCGCACCAGCATTTGGTAAAGGTATTATCGGTGCGGCCGTTGTTCAATTAGGTATTAAAACAACAGCTTCTCTTTCTAATGCGGCTGGTATGCCTATGAGTGGAATCATTGGTGTCCCTAGCATGAATGGAATCATTGGTGTTCCTTCTATGAGTGGAATCATCGGTGTTCCATCTATGGGCGGAATGGGCCGTATGAGTGCTGACTTTCAAGGTCTAGGCGCGCAGGGAATGACTGACGCTGATTTCGGAGCTTATAAAACTGTAGGACTTGAAGGTTCTTATCTTCAAGCCGCAGATTATGACTCTGGAAGCGTAATCCCTACTGCTCCTCGTACTCCGGAAGCTTTCTCTGGATTCGGTGCTTACGAAAATGTTGAGTATTCTGATGAAGGTGAAGACGGAGATTTCTAGTTTGATAAAAGGTGATTGCAATTTTTTTGCAATCACCTAAAATATTTAAAGCACTTGCGTATTAATCTCTAACAGAGAACAAGTGCGGGTAAAAGAAATGACTCTTTTATCAGATGCGACCTTTAAGGAGGAACCAATGGCATCAACGCAGTTAAATTCAGTAGGCGGTATGGAACTTAGGGATCAAATAAAAAACCCAATTTATGATTCCATCGACATTACATCAACTTCAGTTGTTACAGAAGAAAGATCATTCTTCTCAAACACTCAAGGTAAGTCTATCGTTCAGTCTAACCTTCGTGGTAACGGCTCTCTTGAGCGTAACAAGTCTTTCAGAATCATGGGAATCGAAGTTTATGCTTCTTCTTCTGATCCTGATAAGATTGAGCTTCTTGAGCTTTTCTCAAACTACTCTTTCTTCCAACTTTGGATTTCTGAGAAGCAGTATTGGGAATCTCCACTTCGTTTCCTTACAGGAAAAATTCGTCAGGCCGTTGCTCTTGCTGGTGACACTGATGCAGTTAATTCTTACGTTCAGTTCGGAAATGCTGGTTGTAATCCTCTAGCACTTCATGGAACTCAAGCTTTGGATATCGGGCCTCTAACAACTTTTTACGCACTGTGGAAAGTTGAAGGTGCTTCTGCTGGACAAATCACAAAGATGACTCCATCTGCTGATTACCCAGTTCGTTTTGTCGCCGCTTTAAAGGGCCTCCTTCGTAGACCTGTTCAGTAATAATAATTCATGGGGAGTGCGGCTTTTTGCCGCCTCCCTATGATTTATCATAATCATGCGGCTTTGCCGCTTAACCTTTGAAGAAAGCGAAAGCTTTGAAGAAAGGAATGTATGCCAGAATTTATAACATTAAATGCTCCTGTTTATATTGAATTGGATGATCTAGTTAAAAAGAAAAAAATACCGCTAGGCATTTTCAATGACTACAATGAGTTCATGCGAGCACTTGGATTCTTAACCAAGGAATTAAGAGAGAAGAAAAACTTAAATATTGGTGTATATCAAATTTCGTTTTTGGATAGAAGAGGCCCTGTCGATGGATTTCATTATGAAGAAGATAGAAATGACCCGTCTGGAAAATCCATTTATGATATTCTTAAATCATATATTGTAGAGGCCAATAAATTTAATAAAAAGGCATCTGTTTCTTTGGATACATTACTATTGGATATTT
>Ga0247840_10007170_pt1 | contig 15603 bp, 18 predicted proteins | sample LaCruzMarch2015__FD_192404 | JGI IMG/M metagenome (GOLD analysis project Ga0247840, IMG submission 192404) | Freshwater microbial communities from meromictic Lake La Cruz, Castile-La Mancha, Spain - LaCruzMarch2015_17m | ecosystem: Environmental > Aquatic > Freshwater > Lake | place: Spain... | reverse complement strand
AGAAGATCCCTTGTGCCACTTCGCGTGAAACCATAACACTCCTCTCATTCCTTTTTGAATTTGTCCTTTGATGTGCCACAGACCGGGCACGCCCAATCAGCGGGAAGATCTGAAAAATCGATCCCTGCCTTGATGTTCTGGATTGGTTCACCTTTTTCCGGGTTATAGATATGTCCACAAATTAAGCACACGTACCTGTCCATGAAATAACAACTCCGATCTTTTATTGATGTTAGTGTGTGGCATAAAGGATCGAATAATTGTTTCGATAGTGTACCGAACATCAGGGTGCAGATCAAGTCATTGCAGTTATGGCATCCACGGCTCTTAAGCGGTAATGACTGACAAAAAACCTAAACGAACGGTTCTTCTGTTGCGCGGTGTCTGTTGAGAACTCCTTGAGGCGTTTTCAATTTTTCACGACAGAATACTCACACAAAAATTCTGTCAAATTGATCTGAACTTTCGTGAGGAAAACAATGAAAACAAATCCAATCCCCAGGTATTCTGGGTAGTATCGGATCGATGGCAGTTCCGCACCATTCTGCGGATCACAAATCAATTTCTCTTCTCGCCAACGGGTCTTCCAGATTTCAAGGATCTTTTGGGCTCTTCGTTGACACTGGACGCATGGATAAATAAAGCCTCAATGACGGTGATTTAAGAATTGGGGATCAGTATCAATCGTTTTTTAGTATTGTTGCTTTATTGGCAAGTAACCCTCTTCTCTCTTTTGTGGCGAAGTCAGGTTGTAAATGAAATGCCCGTTGCTTGCGAGCCATGGTGAACTGGAGTCCGAAAAAAGGTATACCCAAAAAATGGGGGGTGATACGGGTTATGTTGAGTTGGTCACTTTGAACATGCGAGTCCACGATCCGGATTTCCCGCCGGCATTCATGACGGTCACAGACCAGTCACCGGACTGTGCGGCTCCAATTATAAGATTGCACTTGATTGTGGTTGTAGCGGTAGTGGTCGGACTATTACAGAAAATCTCCGAAGTCCCTTTCGTCAGCTTGACATTCACTGGCGCTTTGAAGTTCTGACCAGTGATGCTCAAAGCAACGGTTTCATTCATTTTTCCTTCACCAGGAATGACATTGGTAATGATAGGTCCTGCTTCACCAATAGTAAATTGGTTTTCGAGGTTACCGTACTGCCCGTCAGGATTGGTGACCCTGATATTTGCAGACCCTTTTTCCAGTCCGGAGAGACTGAAGGTGCAGGTAATACTGGTGGATGAAACCGAAATGCCGGTTCCATGGACCGGGGGATATCCCGACTGTACCAGTTTTACCGTTGCACCGTTCTGGAAGTTGCTTCCCGTAATTGTCACGCTGACGATGGACCCCTGTGCTGCGCTCGACGGGGTAACGGTAGAGATGGAGGGTGCGCTACCGGAGAGCGTTGTCGGGACTGTGGTTGGCACGGTGGGCGTCACAACCGGCACTGAAGAGACGGTGACATGGGTGATCTTCACCGGGTATAGTTTCTCCATTGTCGCCCGTGAAAATGTCTCAGACTTGTTATCCTTCCGGTATCCCCATGTGCCATCGGCATTCTTGTAGATCAGGGCGCGTTCGTACTGGTCTGCCTTTTTATCATAGGAGATGACCAGCCAGACCGAGTCAGTCGACGTAGATAACTTGGCGGCAATATCCCCGGCAACGAACAGTGGTGCCTGCGCTGCGGTTGTAGGGATGGTAGTGACGGGAGTAGGTGCGGGCTCGCTCGAACACCCGGCAATAAATACCCCCAGAACAAGGATCAGCCCCAGAATAATTACACAACCGGTTTTTTCCATCATAATGTATCGTACGGTTCATGGGTGTATAAGATTTTTGTGCGTGAAAAAGATCGGTCTGTGCAAACAGGGGTGGGTGGTGCAACCCCTGCAGCACCCTTGTGAGACAGGCAGAACCCGGCAGCGCCAGAATGCGAGACCGGTTTTATTTGTAGATGCTGACGTGATCCGCACCGGTGTGTAATGACAGGCTGGTGGGTGTAGATTACGAGAGGTTTATCGATGTGAACCTGCCGTTCATGGGTGTTTTTTACAGATCCAAAAAATATTTCTCTCTTTTTACAGGATGCTTTCGAGTTTCTGTTCGAGGACGTCAACACCCTTCTTGATGTCTTCAAGGGTCTTGCCCCCTGTCAGAATGATCTTTCCTGAAGAGAAAAGAAGTGCAACGATCTTGGGATCTTTGATCCGGTATACAAGCCCGGGGAACTGTTCGGGTTCATACTCGATATTCTCAACATTGAGCGTAACAACTACCTTGTTGAGATTGATCTGTTTGCCGATATCGTACGAACAGACCATATTAGTTATCGCAACTTTAGGCACTTTGTGGGTTTTGATCCCTGCCTCTTTTAACGACTTCATGACGATTGCAAGACCGTCCGTAAGTGCCTTTTTGTTACGGATACCGGTGAGCACAATCTTTCCGGTCGAAAAGATCAGGGTCGCAATCCGGGGGTCCTCGATACGGTATACTGCGCCGGGGAACCGTTTCGTATTGAGTTCGCAGTTCTTGACCTTGTTTGACAACTCAACAAGATCAATGGAATCGGCGATGACACCGGATGCGACAATATTCTCAATCTTCAATGATTCGTACTTTTTATCTGCCATCCTCTATTCTATGATTTTTCCTGAATCATAATACTAATGCCAACCTTTATATCATGTTCCCTTCTCCAGTTTTGACCTCATCAAATCTGCAAACTCTAAAAAAACCCTGATGACCCATGCCGGCTCAGGCAAGCCATAATGAAAGTCAGCTTGCCAACTTCCTATGAAAATCCGTCTGGAATTTTCATCTTTGTATGCTTGTGGCTGACGAGCATCATGCCTGTTTTCATGCTAACCACCTATGAGCCGACGACAGTTCAAACATACGGGCATGAAAATGGCGAAGCCATTTTCATATGAAACAAAACTGTCCCCCGGGGTCGGTGAAAAACCGGACCATGTAGATTTTTCCGGTCAATGAATCCAGGGTCCATCTTAAAAAAATGGGGTTGCACACCGTCGGAAAAACACTTTCACACCGCGCACGCCGCGTCCTTATCCCCCACAGGATAGGAGTTATCCGGTGCTATGTTGATCGAACTCCGCAAGGGTATGAATCTTTATCCGGGAACATTCAATGCGGTGATCGCGCCCGAGAAGGTGATGGTCTTTGCACTCAACAGCAATGCGGATCTCCAGAGGTTCCTGTTCCTGTACGTGAGCGGCAACTACTCGCGCCTCCTTACCGCGATCGACCGGACATCAAAGAACTTCGAAGTCCGCAGATCATTCACTGCGCACCAGCTCTTCACTATATTAAAAGAGGCGAGCCACACGGTCGTTCTCGTGGAACACGACCCCACGCTCTTTGATGGCGCCGAGAAGGTGCTCCCACAGGTTGCGGGATTGCTAAAGGAGATCGGTCGCGAATCACTCGTGATCCTCTATGCCCCATCCATCGACCGCTCATTCTCCGCGTTGATGCGCCAGGCTGACCACATCATCGAGATCGCACCAGCAGAAGATACACCGGGCACTGCATTGCACCGCGGCTCGCATCCGAACCGTCGCGGCGGGACGCTCCCTCATATGCAGCGGACGCTGGAGGTATCGTGATGGGAAGGAGTTTTGAGAGCGTCCGTCAAGGTGTGAAGAGCATTGCTGACCGCTGGGCACGGTCAGCACGGGCACTTAAAAAGGAAGACCGTAAGTACGGTGAGAAACTGGCAGAACTTGCAAAACAGCATTCGAGCGAGGCGTTTATTGCATGTGACGATCCGCTCGAAGCAGCGGTCTTTTCAGTGCTCGTCGAGATGCTCAAACGCGAGGACCAGATCGAATCACAGGAGGGAAACGATGTGGATCATTGACTCTGCGTACCGGAACGGCGGCGTCGATCTCTGGGGAAAGGATGGGACAGTAACAAAAATCCATCACGAGTATAACCCCCCCTTTCTCATCCACGTCCCTGACCCGCATGCGCACCACGAGATGATCGAAGCCCTTGAGGAACGATACGCTGCAGAGGAGTGCACCATCATTACTATCTTCGGGGACCTTCCGGGTTACTCGGTATATGCAGGCAGGGATGTTGCCGAAGCGATAGAGCAGCAGGCGAAATTTGACGTTATGCTCTTCAATGTTGATGTGCGCCGGGACCAGCGATTCATGGCTGAACACGGGTGCTTTCCCTGCAGTGGCGAGAACGATTCACGATTTTCTCCGGAGTTCTCGCACGCTCTGAATATTGCAGAGATTAAAATCAACGACAACCCCGCACTCTCCGCCCTCTGCACCGATGTCGAGGTCATCCACGAGCGCACGGAACGGCTGACCGGGCAGAATCGGGATGTGCTCGCAGATCTCTTCCGGCTCATCAGGTCCATTGATCCAGACGTGATCCTCATGCCCGATGCCGATACGTGGATGCCCAAAATTCAGAAGCAGGCACAGAAGCACGGTCTCGACATGCCCTTCTCACGGAACGGGAAGTACCGAAGGATGGACTCCCGCTCGTACTGGAGTTATGGGAGGATGAAGCACAAAGAATCCGCCCTCATCCCGGATGGGCGTATCCTGATCGATACCGAACAGTCATTCGTGTACAAAGAAGGCGGGCTTCCTGGCGTGCTCATGGCTGCACGACTCTCGGGGCTCCCGCCAAACCTTTCATCCCGTTTCACTCCCGGCACCCTTATCAGCAGCTATGAAGTCTACGAGGCAGTAAAAAGGGGAATCGCAGTTCCGTTCCGGAAGAGCGACCCCGAGATGATCCGTCACGTATCCACGCTTCAGGCAGCGGACCGGGGCGGGATGATGTTCCAGCCTGTACCTGGGGTATACGAGAATGTCGATGAGATCGATTTCACCTCCATGTATCCCGCAATCATCGTGCAATCCAACCTGTCCCCCGAAACCATTGAGCACCCGGAACGTGAGGGGTTTCTTCCCGCCGCACTCAGTCCCCTTCTCGAACTGCGCATCAATACCAAACGGAAAAAAAAGACCGATCCCCGGTTCGCGGGCATAGATACGATCCTTAAATGGATGCTTGTCACCTGCTTCGGGTACACGGGATACAAGAATGCGAAGTTCGGCAGGATTGAAGTGCATGAAGAGATAACGGGACGGTCCCGGGAAATTCTGTTACAAACAAAGGATATCGCAGAAGAGATGGGGTTCACCGTCATACACGGAATTGTGGATTGTTTATGGGTTACGGGTCCACCTGTCGAATCCATGAAGGCACGGGTCGAAGACGCGACCGGTCTGCACTTGGAAGTTGAGCATTTCGACTGGATTGTGTTTGAGCCACTCAATGACGGGTTCGGAGCGTACAATCGTTACTTCGGCAGGCTTACTGATGGAAGCGTGAAGGTTCGGGGGATTGCGGCACGCAGACACGATACACCGGAGCTCGTCCGCTCGATGCAGAGCCGGATGCTTGAGGTTATGGCAAGAGCAAAGAATATCGCCGGGCTCGATATGGTGAAAGAAGAGGTAAAAACAATTTTTTATGAGACGATAAAGAACTTTCCTGCTGCAGATCCGAAGATGATGGTGATCAGTCGCCGGATAAGCCGGCTCACCTATGCACACAGGTGTATCGAGGGGGTGGCTGTCCATGAGTACCAGAAACACGGTGTTGAGATCGCACCGGGAATGAAGATCCAGTATGTTGTGACCGATGCCCGGAGATATCAGGTTGCGCCTGCGTGGTGTGCAGATTCGTTCGATCTCCGGTTTTATCGCGGACTGATCGAAAAGGCATGGGCAGAGATCTCGTTTGCCTTTACCCGGGGGAATCCCGGGGTGAAGATGTCCGGGGATTCTCCAATTTTAAGCATCTTTGCAGAGACAGAGTGAAATACGCCCGGATTGGGCTCTGATTCCCTTTTAATCTAGAAATCTGCCAACCGTGGGATAATAGATACCCGGGCATCATCATCAATCGCCCCATCCACAAAAACAAGAATTGAAACGGTCTTTTCCCGCATGTGATTCAACCATGCAAGATAGCATGTGCTGATATCTTTATTATTGAACACTTTAATGATCATAGTAAAAAGAGGATTGTTTTTAATGTCCTGGTTTGGTAAAAAACATAAAGTTGAAGATAATTTTACTGAAACAACTTCAGAAATTTCATCTGGTAATCTAGCTGCTGACAATATAGCCGCTGATAATCTTACCACAGATACTCTTGCCGCTGGTAATGAGCCTGTATCATCTGTTCAGCTTCGGGTTGATTCCGCCTACCCCGGTGACCCGGGTGGCGGAAAGGCGCGGTTCGATCCAAAGACGCTTGACCTGTTGAAGATATTCCCCGGGGATATAGTTGTAATTGAGGGGAAACGCCGGACTGTGGCAAAGGTCCTGGGGGCGCTGGTCGAGGATTGGGATCAACAAAAAGTACGCCTTGATACTATCACCCGGCTCAATGCAGGAGTCGGCCTTGGCGAGATGGTAAAGGTCATAAAAATCTTCGATGTAGTGGAAGCAAAACGGGTAATTATTGCCCCTCCTGAAGACCTTCTAAAAAAAATACCGATGGAAAATAACCCGTATATAATGAACGGGCTGATCGATTTCCCGGTCGCAAAAGATGATTCTGTACCAATCCAGCTGGGACCGCCGTTTATCGAGTCGCAGATCGTCACGTTCAGGATCGTGGAGATTGAACCTGAAGAAGCCGTCATCATCACCGGGAATACGTTACTTGAGTTCCCGGAAAAACCCGCAGATGAATCCGCTTGTAACAAATCTCCATTATACGAAAGTAATTTTGATGAAAAAACATCAGAAGTTGCGTCAGGTGATGAGCCTGTATCATCTGTTCAGCTTCGGGTTGATTCCGCATATCCCGGGGACCTGGGTGGCGGAAAGGCACGGATCGATCCAAAGACGCTTCTCCTGTTGCAGATTTCCCCCGGAGATACAGTTGCAATTGAGGGAAAACGCCGGACTGTGGCAAAGGTTCTGGGAGCGATGGTCGAGGATTGGGATCAACAAAAAGTATGCCTTGATAATTTCACACGGCTCAATGCAGGGGTCAGCCTTGGCGAGAGGGTAAATGTCGTAAAAATCTTCGAGGTAGTGGAAGCAAAAAGGGTAGTTATTGCCCCTCCAGAAGACCTTCCAAAAAAAATATCGATGGAAAATAATCCGTATATAATGAACGGGCTGATCGATTTTCCCATCGTAAAAGATGATTTTGTACCAATCCAGCTGGGACCGCCGTTTATCGAGCCGCAGATCGTCACGTTCAGGATCGTGGAGATTGAACCTGAAGAAGCAGTTATCATAACCAGGAATACATTACTTGAGTTCCTGGAAAAACCCGAAGACGAATTCGCTCGTGACAAGCGACAATTATACGGAAATATTGGCGGTCTTAAAGACCAGATACAGGAAATCCGGGATTTAATCGATCTGCCGGTGCGCCATCCCGAGCTCTTTTTAAAACTGGGGATCACACCCCCACGGGGAGTTCTGTTGTATGGCTCGCCGGGCACCGGTAAAACGCTGATCGCAAAGACGGTGGCAAGCGAGAGCGGGGTGTACTTCATCTCAATTACCGGGCCCGGGATCATGTCGAAAAATACCGGTGAGAGCGAGCAGAGGATCCGCGATGTCTTCGAGAAGGCTCATGAGAACGCTCCTTCGATCATCTTCATCGATGAACTCGACGCCATTGCATCACGGAGCGAGGATGCGAGTGGCGAGGTCAAACGCCGGGTCATCGCCCAGCTGGCATCCGTGATGGACAGTCTCGAAGAGAAAGGGCAGGTCTTTGTCATTGGTGCAGCAAGGATAATTGATTTGATCGACCCAACTTTACGGAGATTGGGGAGATTTGACCGGGAGATAGAGATTTGTCTGCCAGATGAGTCTGCCAGAAATGAAATTTTAAAAATTCAGTCGCGCAATATGCCGCTTTCGGAGGATATTAACTTTGAAGATATTGCAAAACAAACAGACGGTTTCAGCGGGGCTGATCTGGTAGAATTATGTAAAGAAGCCGCTATATTTGCATATAAACGATCCATATCAGAGGATGTCGTAAATAATTACTATAACGACAAATTCCCGGATGAAATTCTCAATACGATTGTCGTTACTTCGCGGGATTTGCATGATGCCATAACAAAAATCAATCATAAGATTTTAATCGAAAGGACGGAAGTAATCAAATAAAAAATTCATACCACTCTCGCCTTCAGGCAACGTACCAAAAATCGATCTTACTCCAAGCACATGGTTCCGGATACCCATATCCATCGGATGTGAACCATGGTCAAAAAACCAAAAAATTCCGGATAAACCGTCCTCTATTCACGAGAACCGGTAACTTCCGGTGCCGGAATCGCACGTAACCTGAAGCAAATGGAATGGTTTAACAGTATCCCGAGAAATAGTCTGATAAACGAAGTAAAAAGGGTGTCAAAGTAATGAAAAAAGCGTATAACCAGGTATACCAGTTTAAGATTGCTTTACTTGGGATCTCTCCCCAGATCTGGCGGAGGATCCAGGTTCCGGAAACCTATACGTTCTGGGATCTCCATGTAGCTATCCAGGCTGTGATGGACTGGGAGGGGTATCACCTCCATGAATTTTCCGTCCCGAACCCAAAGACCCGGACAGTGGATGCAATCGGTTTTCCGGATGATGAATTTGGTCGTGAAGTACTGGAAGGCTGGAAGACGAAGATCTCCCCCTACTTCTCAATGAACAACAAACAGGCGGTATATACGTATGATTTCGGGGATAACTGGGAACATTCTGTCGTTCTCGAAAAGATCCTGCCCCGGGATCCCCCAAAGAATTACCCGTGCTGCATCGGAGGAAAGCGGAACTCGCCACCCGAAGACGTAGGAGGAGTGTCTGGATTTAAAGAGTTCGTCGCTGTCATGAAAGATCCCGAGCATGAGGAGCATGAAGAAATGGCTGAATGGTATGGCGAAGAATTTGACCCGGAAGCCTTCAGCTGTGAGGATGTCATATTCCTAAGTCCGGATAAACTGCTCAAACTGGCTCTCGAAGACCCATTTTCCTGACCTGATCCCAGGACACTTCATGGAACGCGGGAAATGCGGGAGGCAGATTGTGCATCCGGCATCCCGTATGATCTCTATTTTTAGTATGAAAGTCGGCAAGCCGACTTTCATCATGACTTGCCTGAACCTGTATGGTTCATCTGTTTTTTTTCTGGTGAAGTGCAGAAATCCTACGACAAAACGTTTCAATTCATATGTTAGCGCTCATGTGCCCCTGGCACGTTCCTGTGTAAAAATCATGCCGGGATATCCTGCACCAACGGTCTACCGGGAGACGATGACGACCCGGTAAAAACCGGTAGTGCTGTCTTACCTGCGCGTCCCGAGCACTTCACTAATGCCGCGTTCGCGGTCTTCCTGTGTCATTGCATGAACCGGGAACCGTTCGTCAAATGTCGGAAGCTGGCGCCTGTACAACGTGCCGAGCGCGATCGGTGCGTCGCGGTTGTAGTCCCACTCACGGGCTTTTTCACATGCCGCTTCAAAACTGGAGGGATCATGCCCTGCCAGTTCATACACTTTGGCGTTGTACTGGTCGGTCATGTTAAAGAACGTCGCACAGATCTGGAGCACGTCAATATAGGCAAAACCCTTGTGCGCGATACCCTCACGGATCACCTGTTGCAGGAGTGATAACTTTTTCGTATACCCGCGGGCAACATACGTCGCCCCAGAGGCAAGCATCAGTTCAACCGGGTTGAACGGGTACTCGATCGTCCCTTTTGGTGTGGATTTTCCGGCAAAGCCCAGCGGCGAGGTGGGCGTATACTGCCCGGTAGTGAGCCCGTATACCCGGTTGTTGTGGATGATGAGAGTGATATCGATGTTGCGCTTTGCCGCAAAGATCAGGTGGTCGAGCCCTTCGGCATAGGCATCGCCATCACCCGCACAGCAGATCACCGTAAGTCGCGGGTTTGCGATCTTGATACCGGTCGCCACCGGAATTGTCCGCCCGTGCAGCGCATAGAAACTGTTAATATTCAGGTAGTCGGCAATTTTTGCATGGCAGCCAATACCCGAGACCAGCACCACATCATCGAGCGACTTCCCTGCCTTCTCCATGCCATCAAGCACTGCCTTGAGCGTGTGCTGAATACTAAAATTCCCGCAGCCCGGGCACCAGGTATTCTCTGATTCGGTAATCAGGGAGCGTGTCATTTCGCCATCACCTCAAGAACCCTTGTCAGCAGTTCATCGGGTGTGAACGGTCGCCCGTCGTATTTTGTGATCGTTTCATCTACACGAGTCCCGTGCTCCCGGGTGAGGGCTGCCAGTTGGCTTGTTGCATTCTCTTCGATCGCAATCACCCGCGTGGCTCCAGTACATGCTTTTATGAGTTGTGCGGAAGGGAACGGAGAAAGCACCACCGGCTGCACTACCCTCAAATCCAGAGTGGATGCAACCTCCTCACAGGCACCCTGGACTGACCCCCAGCACAGGAGTACTGTCGATGCACCAGCCGCACCCCGGACATTTACCGCAGGATAACGGTTGAGCTCATCGCTAAGCCCTGCCCATTTGCGCAGGCGTTTTTTTGTCATCAGGGTGACCATCTCCGCACTCTCGGTCGTGATTCCCGACTCATCATGCACATAACTGTTCACCTTCACGATGGCATCCTTTTCACCGGGGAACGCCAGCGGAGAGATTCCAGAGGGCATATCCAGGTAGCGGTGGTAGGGGGGGCATTTATCCCAGTTTTGCGGTTCCTCTGCAACCACAACACCTGTCTTTTCCGGATCGAAACTGTACATCCCTTCAGAGAGTGTTTTATCGGAAAGGACAAACGCCGGGATTTGGTATTTCCATGCAAGGTTCATCGCGACTGCCGACCAGTAATACGCCTCATTTGCGTCAGCAGGTGCGACGACCAGGCGGGGAAACTCACCCTGCCCTGCATGGAGCACGAACCGGAGATCAGACTGCCCGGTATAGGTTGGGAGACCGGTTGACGGACCGGTCCGTTGTGAGACTACAATGACAAGGGGAAGTTCTGCCATCCCGGCAAGCGAGAGCCCTTCGGTCATCAGGCAGAACCCGCCTCCGGACGTCCCGACTGCCACCCGGCGCCCTGCATATGAGAAACCGAGCGCCATGAGGATCACGGCAATCTCGTTCTCCGGGTGGATCACAGAAAGACCGAAACGGTCAGCATTCTCAGCAAGGAAATGGAGGATGCCGGATGAAGGGGTCATCGGGTAGGAGACATAGGCAGACAACCCGGCTTTTACAAGCCCGAGACCGATCGCCTCGTTTCCGGTTATGAGCGGGAGAGCGGGACGGTGAAGCGGCTCAATGGTACGCACCGTCTGGACGTTGTCATACGCCCGCCGCGCAACCCGGAGATTTTGTTCAACTCCTTTAGTCATGTGCGAGTGGAATATCTCCTCCACAGTTTCCCATAAAACCCCCCCGGCTTTTGCAAATGCACCAATCATCGCCGAGTTCCCCATGATGGCAGGTGCAGTCTCGGCAGCTAGGATAGCATTTAGGGAGATTCCCTGCCCGTTCGGGACTGGTTTTGCGAGATCGGCATTGACGATCACCGTGCATTCCCCACATATATCCCGGTGCAGGTCAACGGTTTTTTGATCCAGCGCCAGGAGAAAATCAACCCGGTTCCGGTGTACAGAGACCGGACTTTCCGCGGCACGGACTATTGCAAAGTTATGCCCGCCCCGGATCAGGGATGGGTACTCGGTATACATGTACACATAATAGCCGGAATGGTTGAGGATCTGGGCGATCAGTGCGCCAGCATTGGTGATCCCGTCTCCCGCTTTGCCGCCAATAAGTACGGATAATTCTTTCAATGCGATTCCCCCGCATTTTCAGATGCTTGCGGGAACGTGATATAACTTGGGATGCACTGCACAGGAATTTACTTTTAAAAGTGCGGCAGGAAGCACTTTTGTTTTGTCAATCCGGGTCATGCGTGTGCATGATGGAGGTTTACACAAGGACTACCCGGCGGCAGAAGAGATATTGGAATAGATTGCTAAAACGATTCCACGGAGAAGTAACCAGCTGATGGCGGAACTCCCCCTAATTCTTTTTCACCATCTCATCGAGTATACGCTTTATCTCATTGATACGATAGGGTTTGCTGAGACGCCCGGAAAAACCGTACGATGCGAAATTCTGCATTACCGGGTCGTGTGAGTACCCGCTGGAAACAATTGCCTTGACCTTCGGATCATAAGCGCGGAGTTTTTCCATCGTGTCCCGTCCATTCATTCCTTCAGGAATTGTGAGGTCGAGGATGACAAGGTCAAACGGCTGCCCGGCAGTTTTTTCCCGTTTATACAACTCAAGCGCTGCGGCACCTTCCTTTGCAAAGAGAACGTCATACCCGAGGAATGTCAGCACTTCGTGCGTAACATCCAGGATGATCTGTTCGTCATCCATCAGGAGTATTTTTCCTTTGCTCGTCATACAATCCCTCTACTATCTATCTGTACTTTATCTCCAAATACTATATATATTCCCTGAAAAACAACCAGTTTTCCCTATCCCAAAACGCAGGGGATTACCCGATGAACAGGAAAGCCCTGTGTAAAATACCCGGATAATCCACTACGGATTTATTTAAAAACCCGACATCTTTTTGGTTTTTGCGCTAAACCCGTGTTGGTCAAACCAGAATCCGAAATCCCGTAAGAATTCCCGGGCTCATTTGGTTTTTTTCGTCGATCTCAGCCGTGCTGCTTCTGCAGTATCCTCAACCCGGAGAAGGAACGTACCATGGCAGGGTTTTGTGTAAGGGAATACGATAAAATCATTTTCGAGACCGATGGCGATGGGGGGAATCCCGATAAGATGAATGTCAAAGACTTTAAAGCCCGGCATGACTTCGAGATATTCCGCAAAATGTCCCTTTATGTAATCCCGGCATTCCTTGAATGACCCGTCTCGCATGAGGATCTCGTAATTCATCGACTCTACGCAGCCCATGGTGCCACCTCATCGATCGCTTTTTTTAAGGGCAGGGGGTTATGCACCGCTTTTGCTGCAATCGTTGTGCAGGGAAAGTCAACCTGTTTTACCAAATCCTCCTGGTGTTCGCCATAAATTAAGGTAAACAGTTTCGCTTTTGAGATTGCCCCCATCGTTGCTGCATAACTGATACCGGCGTCGTTGTGGATAAAGACAAAACACCGGTCAAAGTCCCGCGTTTTCTCGGAGATCTGGGCAACTGCCCGGTCGAGATCCATCACTTCGCCAAGGTAATGCCGTTCCGGATCAGCTATGACAAGAAGTGTATTTGCAGCTTTGTTGCCGGCAACTACCGGAACAATTCCGGCTTTTTTCAACCGGAAGATCAGGTACAGCGCAATGCTCGTCTGCACCGGTACCTGGGGACACCCCAGTACCAAAAGTGCCGTTGCCGGTTTAACTGCAGTATCGCCAGACAAAATGATCGATTCCTCTTTTTGGTATAAATTCATTCACCAGCCACAGACAATAACCTTGTGCATTGGCATACTCAACAGGCAGAGAACTGTCCTGCGCCCAGTATGCGCTCCGGGTGCGTGTAAATGGTGAACCGTTCGCCGCGGGAGAAGCAGATAAGCGTGATACCCGCTGCCTCCGCGGTTGCAATTCCCTTATCTGTCGAGGCTGCACGGGAGATTACTACAGGTATCCCCGCATGCGCATATTTTTTTACCATACCGGCAGGTTGCCGCCCGGTACAGCCGAGAACGCACCGTGAGAGATCGATCCTGTTCAGGATCGCGTACCCTACCACTTTATCCACGGTGTTGTGCCTTCCCACATCACTGCTTTTCACAATACATCTTCCATCTGAAAAGAGCACCGAACAATGCACAGCACCCGTTTTGCGCCATAATTCGGTCTCGATCTCGCGGGTACAGGAATAAACATCTTCTATCCTGATACGGAGATCTGAAGAGACCAGAACAGGTTCCTGCAGGATGCTTGTCGCCCCGGAAGAACTGATCTCCTTTTTTCTTTTCGGCACATCACAACCGATATCAGAATACACTAAAATTCTGTCGCCATCAAGTTTCACCTTGTCGACGCAACGCGCAAGTCCTTCAGTGATGACAAAACCTGCGCCGAGCTCCCTGAGCTGGTCACGACTCGCGATCATATTCGTGACCGGGTGGTTATTGAGGAGGATCCGGAACCGGTCTTCGATCACGATACGGTCGTCAATTGCCGCTGCCGTGCCATCCTTCACCTGGATGCCACGGCAATTAAGGATCATCCCGCGTTTCCTGCATGACCCATTCGAGGTAGGGTGGATGCCCGGCAATGACCGGAAGGACAATAATTTCCGGAATCTCGTAGCTGTGCAGGGCTTTTATTGCCGCGATCACGTCACCGGCTTTCTCGTGGGGGGTCTTTATAATGAGCAGGTGTTCCTCATCAGCACAGAATTCCCCTTTCCACCGGTAATACGACCGCACCGGCAGCACATTCACGCAGGCAACGAGCCGTTGACCGACCAGTGCCCGGGACATGGCTTCTGATTCCGCAGCAGGTATAGTACAGAATATTACCACAATCTTGTCTGGTTGTTCCATATTTTCCTCCTAAAATGTCGGCTGATCGAGTGTGTCCCATTTCACATAGCTCTTTTTGACGAACAGCCATCCCGGCAGGAAGAGCAGGACAGACGCAAGTGCATAATACGGGTTGACAAACGCCAGTGCGATCAGCACAATTAACGCAACTCCGAGCACGAAGAGATAGATGAACAGGACTTTTGCATCGTAGACGAGCACGCTTGGTGAAAGCCCGGTGAGCCAGACCGTCACCGCAAGGGAGAAGAACGAGACCGAAAGGCAGAGTACAAGAGCGGGGATGAGATATGCAGATTCTCCCGAGAGACTACTAACCACAATGATAAATGTAGCAGGAATCAGCTGCATTACAGTAAAACTGCACATCTTGCTTTTCAAAAGTGTCGGAACGCCGATGGGAAGGCAGGTATACGAGCTGTAGTTATCGAACGCCGTGAGCCAGGTGTACATGGTCGAGGCGATGACACCGGTGAGGATCGCAAAGAGAAGAAGGATGCCGCCCGGGGGAAGGAACCGGGTGAGCACCGAGAGCAGGAACCAGAGAAGCCCGAGCGGGATGAGAAACGAGAAGATCGTCTGCCCGATGAGACTCCCGCTCCGGTTCAGGTCGATTAAGTCCTTTGCGGCAAGCGGGGGATACGGGAAAAACGACAGTCGCTGCGTGAGCGGACCCATCGCATTTTTAAACTGCTTTGTGGTGTCCGCGTATTCTGACGTAAAGAGGACCACCGCGACCGCTGACAGGACAAGAATCGCCGCACACGTGAGAGCAAACATTCCCCACGAGAAGGCATAAAACAGCATGAGCGGGGGGAACAGGAGGGCGATATTGATACCGGTGATGGCATACACTGCCACCCATGCAATGAAAATACAAACAACGATCAGACCAAGTGCCTGTTTTGAACGGGCGTACACGGTCGAGAGGAAAAATACTGTGGAGAGCCCGGTTAAAAATGCCAGCGTGAGGGTAAGA
>Ga0247840_10007166_pt1 | contig 15606 bp, 16 predicted proteins | sample LaCruzMarch2015__FD_192404 | JGI IMG/M metagenome (GOLD analysis project Ga0247840, IMG submission 192404) | Freshwater microbial communities from meromictic Lake La Cruz, Castile-La Mancha, Spain - LaCruzMarch2015_17m | ecosystem: Environmental > Aquatic > Freshwater > Lake | place: Spain... | reverse complement strand
CGCGCCCGTAGAAGAGCGTCTCGCCGACCACATCGCCATGGACGGCCACCGCGTTGAAAACCCCGTTGACCGATGCCAGAACGTGAGACTTCGGGATCAGCGTCGGCGCAACCCGGACCTCGATCTCGTCGCTCGCGTCCGCCTTGACTGTGGCGATGAGCTTGATCCGGTATCCGAGCTCGTCGGCAAACCGGATGTCCGAAGCGGAAATTTTTTCGATCCCCTCCACGAGAACGCTGGTCGGTTCGACCCAGAACCCGTAAGCCAACGATGCAAGGATGATCGCCTTGTGCGCGGCGTCCCACCCATTGACATCAAGCGCGGGATCCGCCTCGGCATATCCGAGCTTCTGCGCCTCCTCGAGCGCCGGGGCAAAATCCATGCCGGAGTCGGACATGCGGGTCAGGATGTAATTGCTCGTGCCGTTCAAAATCCCGTGGATCGACTCGAACCGGTTGCCGACAAACGACTCACGGACAGCCTTGATGATCGGAATCCCGCCCGCGACAGCCGCCTCGAAAAAGACTTCGACATTTTTCTCCTGCGCCAGATCGAAAATTTCCTTCCCGTGTTCGGCGAGGAGCGCCTTGTTCGCGGTGATGACGGTCTTTCCCGCCTCGATCGCGCGGCGGATAAACCCGAGCGGGAACTTGATGCCTCCCATCAGCTCGATCACGATCTGAATCGAGGGATCGTTGATCAAGTCTTCCGTCTTCTCGGTGAAAAGTTCCTCCGGGGCCTCGACCCGGCGCGGCTCGTTCAAATCCTTCACCGCGATGCGGCGCACGGAAAATGCCACCCCGGTGCGCTCCTCGATCAATGCGCCGTTGCGCACGAGGTTTTTGTAAACCCCCGAGCCCACTGTGCCGAATCCGGCCAGTCCGATCCCAATCTCAGTTTTCATAGCGAGCCGCATACTATCGCCGTGCGGGGATTTCCATGTAAAGCGCGATCATTGGAAAGCAATCGTCCCCATGTTGTAATCCGGCAGCTATCCAAAAGGCGCCACCGGGCGAAAATCCAATCGTCTTCCGCCCAAGGTCACCCCTCCGGCGCCGTAAATTCCAGGAGTGAGCGCCAAAACAAAGAAATCACAAAACGGCGGCTTTTTACTTTTCAGCCCGACAGGCTGCCGGACGCTTCCGTCGGGCTGCGAAGAGGACGCCAGCGAGAAACAGCAACACCCATGTGGAGGGTTCGGGAATCACCGTGAACTCCAGGTAGCTGGTGCTAGCCGATTCGGATCTGTAGCTGAAGGTGCCGTCGAACCCTCCGGTGTTGGTGAAGGTAAAATTCCCGATCGGGATTGCGGCGGCGAGTGTGGGATCAAAGCTGATAAGGTCATACGTGGTGCCGTTCACCATCCCCTGGTCGACGAAGGTAAATGCGTAGGTCGAGCCGAACCCTTCCAGCTTTCCGGTATCGATGAAGTCGGACGTGGCGGGCGTTGGGCCGAGTTCAAAAAGGATGACGCCGTCATACCAGAGAATCTCCGTAGGGAAAAACGTTCCCGGTGAGTTGCCCGGCGAGAGCGTGCCGCCGTTGAGGGTGACAGGACCGACGGATCCGGTGCCGCCCAGCGTGCCGCCGGCATTCACTTCCACGGGTCCCAACCCGGTGGCCAGGGAGCCGTTAACGATTAACGTGCCCCCGTCGACCGTCGTGCCGCCGGTAAACTGACTGTAGCCGGAGAGGACCAGTGTGCCACTCGAGGCCTTTACGAGTCCGCCAGCACCGGTGATGGTGCCGGAAAAATTCCCGGAGTTTACGGACAGCGTGGTGGTGGCGTTGGAGCCGATGTTCACCGTGCCGTTGCCCTGCAGGTTGTTGACTCCGCCGGTCGCGAGGTGGTCTTGAAAATCGAGAGTGGCATTTGCGGAAACGGTCGTCGTGGCGACTTGGGCGGTTAGTGCGGCCAGTTGCGTGTTGCCCGCTCGGAGCGTCCCGGAATAAACCTGCACAGCCCCGGTGCCAGGTTGGGCAGCGGCTGCAGCATCGGGAGCAAAAACGACCGTCGAATTGGTTCCTAGGAAGATCCCCGAAATGAAGGTCGCGTTGCCGCCGAGTTGCAACGAGCCCGGTGCGAGCGTAAGCGTGCTTCCCTCCTGCGCACCGAAATCACCATACTGGTTTGCTTGCACGGAGATCTGCGAAATTCCCGAGCCAATCGTGAGCGTGGACATGGCTTGGAGAATGCCATTGTTTGTGATGTTGCCCGTGCCAAGAGCGTTCGCGTGACTCACATTCACGAAACCTTCTTGGATCTCGGTCCCCCCCGAGTAGGTGCTGGCGGCGGTCAAGTTGAGGTTTCCACCGCCGGTTTTGATGAGGCGACCGGTGCCGCTGATGGGGCTGTTGACTTGAATTGCTGAGCCCTCGTCGTCGAAGGTGACATTGCCGCTTAGATTAAACTCCCCTGCTGAAAATCCACTGATCGTGAGATTCGGGCCAAGGCCCGCCGCCAGCGTGGTGCCTTCATTAAGATTCACCGTTGCCGAGCCATTTCCGCCAACGATCTCCACCACTTGCAGGGTCGTGCCGGTGACATTCAGCACACCGGTCGAACCCGACTCTTGTGCGACCGTGATGCTCGGTGTGTTGAGGGTGCCTGAGATGTTCAGCGTGCCGGAGGAACCGGAAGTGACGCCGACTTGGACGTAATCAGTCGCAGTCAACGAGGCATTGCCGGACACCGCCGCCGTGCCAGACGAACCCGACTGAAGACCGACTTGGAAAAACTTTGTGCTCACCTGACCGCCGTTCGTAACGGTGAGATTTCCGGTGCCCCGAACGCCCACCGCGAGGGTATCGGTCAAGGTGACATTCCCGCCGGAAACGGTCACAGACCCCGTGCCCCCGGTGCTGTGCCCGATATATAGACTCTGGCTGGTGACCGTGCCCTGCGCGTTGACCTCGAGAGAACCATTTCCTTCGACGCCGACAATCATCTCATGCGTGTTCTGCCAGAGGCCGTCTGTGATTGTTGCCGTGCCCGTCGCGGTGGTAAAACCGCCGATGTCGGCTTTATCCGAGGTGATGGTGCCGTTGCCCGCGAGAGTGAGATTCCCGGAGCCACCGTAGCCGACGTGCACGATGTCCGAGACTGTCAGATTTCCGCTGTTGATATCAACGGATCCGAACGAACCCGTTCTGGCGGCAATAAACAAACCCTTGTGAGTGAGACTGCCCCCGGTGTTGATGGTCAACGAGCCGGATCCATCAAAACCAACCGCAAGATTGGAAGCTGCGGGCGTCATGGCTCCACCATTGATGATCCGGAGATGGCCGGATTCCGTGGCATTGTAACCAAGGTAGCCATCGGCGGCCCAGCCAAAGATGCCACCTGAACCCTTCTCGGCGGTGCCACCGTTGTTGATGAACCAAGTTGCATCGGCTGGGCTTCCGTTGCTCCAGTTGCTGTTGTCCTCAAATGACCCCGGTCCATCGATGACTGGCCGCGTCCAAGTGGTATTTTGAGCATGACCCACTCCGAACATTCCTGCAGCGATCACCGCAATGCCGACGAGGAGGCTCCTGACTTTTGCAAGTTGCTGATGCCGATAAGGCGGGAAATCGTAACTTGACCTGCAGCATGATTTTCCAAATGTCGGCAACCGGTTGTTCATTTGCGGGAAAGTAAAGGCGTTGCTCCCTTTGTCAAAGGGAGAATTCCCAGAGAACAGGGCCATACCCCGGTGGGGGAGTTTGGCCATTTGCCTATTCCGGATCAGGAGCTTTCTTTTGGCTGGAGCGACTGGCAAAGGACATGAAACGCCTCCCCCGCCCCGCGCAGCGCCTCCGGCAGCGTAAGCGATTGCCCCTCCAGAAATGAGGCAAGATTTCCACAAAATCCCGTTTGCCAGCCGAGAGCTTCCCCCCACGCCTGCAGGTCGGTGAAATTCACATCCGCAGTGATGTCGCGACGCCCGAACGCGGCATACACATCCGGACCCTGCAGGCGCTGGTGATGGGCGTAAGCGCGCAGTGTGCCCGCCGGTCGGCGGTGGTAGAGCCCGGGTATCGGGCTGCCGTAATCCACCGTCAGCATGCGGCCAGCCTTCCAGTGCGGCGCCCATGCCTCCATCCATTTCCGGTAGGACTCGTGTATTTCCACGCGGGAACCTTCCGGCGGGTCCGCCTGCAAAGCAGATGAAGCAGGCAATTCCGATGGGACCAGAACCTCCCGCGCGGAGTTTCCATCGATTCTTAGAGCGAGCTCCATCCATGAGCCCGCGCTCCGGACAAAAACCCGGCACGGGAAGGCATCAGGAAGCTCGTTCGAAAAGATATCGGCTTCGCCGCCCGATGCATCGAGGGCCTCCGCCGGATCCTCGTGCCAGACAACGTTTCGCCCACGCAGGAGTTTTTTTTGTTCCTCACGGAGCACCGGAGAAACCTCGACGATGTGATACGTCGTCCGCCAGCGCCGGACACAGCCAAGACTGTTGAGCACTGCGGCGGCGAGGTGTCCGGTCCCGGCACCGATTTCGATGACATGCCTCTGGCGGTTCCGCTTCAACCACGCGACCACGGCGCGGGCGAGAGAGGAATCAATTCCCGGCCAGGTGGAAAAGTCCCCGCGCGCGCCGACGGTGCGGATGCGTTTCGTGTAGTAGCCGAAATCCGGATGGTAGAGCGCGGCCGCCATGAAGCGGTCGAACGGGATGCTTCCCCCGCACTCGTCCTGAAGGCGTTCGAGGAATCCGCCGGTCACGGCTTGCTCAGTGCTTCGTCCTCGCGGACCAGTTCCTGCCAGGCCTCCTTGTAGTCAGGCGCGTATCTCTGGTCCTGGAAATCCATCATCTGCTCCCGGTGCCGGACGATTTTTTCGATGAGCGGGATGGAGGATTGGTAAACCTCGCGAAGCAGGCGCAGCGCACCCGGCTCGCGGTCCCACAACACGGCATACGACTCGACGAATTCGGCGGCGTAGTTCGGCTCCGCGCGGTCGTTCGGGAACCAGATATTTCTGGGCGGCTCGTCCAGCTCGAGCAGCATCGGCGCCAGATAGATGTTTTTTAGAATCCCCTCGATGTATTTCCCGCGCGCCTCCACCTCGCGCCCCTCGAGGGATAGGCACAACGCCCAGCCGAAGAGGAACGACGGTTCGGAAAAATCGCGCGGGTAGTTCTCCAGATATCCCGCAAAGAATGCCGCGGCCCGTTCGGGCGATTCCGCGAGAAGATGCAGCATCGGGATCAAAAACCTGGCCCCTTGGTGGTCGGTGGGATTGAGGGCCAGCAGTTCCTTCAACGTCGCGGAGGCGGGCGCATACCGGCCGAGATGCCACTGCGTCATCGCCCGGCCGTAGAGCGCGCGCAGGTAGGGACGCGTCTCGCGATCGATCCACCATGCCGGCTTTCCGGACCACTTGGAAAATTCGCGCTCGGCGATTTCCTCGTAGGCCAGCAGGCAGGCCTTGAAGCTGCCGGCCTGAAAATCCAGATCCGCCAGTTCGATCCGGGCGGCCGCGCAGTCGGGATCGCGGGCGGCCGCCAGCTTCAAGAGCGCCGATTTTTTTGCCTGCGACCGCATGCGTAGGGCGGTCCGGACAAGCCCGCGAGCCACGTCGCGCGCATGCATCGGGCCCTGCTTTTCACGGCCCACCCGCATGACGAGCGTCTTCGTGAGAGCGCGGAGATCCTCGGGAGTCCTGCGGTCGAAATCCTGCAGCCGGATGTCGAGTTTGCAGTCCGCCGAAAAGCTGCGCCAGGCCTCGGGATCCCAGTCCTCGCTGGCCGCGACCGAAAGCCGGTCGGGAGTGCCCAGCTCATCGAATGTCTTGTAGAGAAAGTTTTCCACACGCGCCTGGTCGAGTTCCTCCAGGATCTCCGGCGGAGCCACCGGGGTCCCGGAATTGTCGCAGACGATGACAATGGTCGGCAGAAACCAGTCCTGGCCGGATGGGAGCGGCTCGTCCAGGTCGACCCAGTAGAGGAACCAGTTGTTCTTCGGAGATTTGAGTGGCTGGATCATGCGCTCCAGTTGATCTCGATGCGTTGCTTGCGTCCGAACCGGTCGCTGAAAAAGAGCTCCTTGTTGGCGGCCCCGTATTCATGGACGAGCTTGGTCACCTTCACATCGAAGCAGCAGTATTCGGCAATCTGCATGACTTTTCCTTCGCGCCACCAGCGGATGGCATCGAGGCCCTCGGCGACTTTCCCGACCCCGAGAGTGCCTTGGGCGACGTCCTCGAGCTTCAGCCGGTGACCCACAGATTTTTCGATGTCGATCAGCAGGTCGAGCGTGCGCAGCTGGTCCGGAAGGTCGAGGACCGTGTATGCCATGAGCACCTCGTAATCGAAGCGCAGGACGTTGTAGCCCACCACCAAATCCGCCCGCTGGAGCCGGCTGATCAGGTCCTGCACCCGGCTCTCCGGGAAGATCTCGTATTTTTCGTCTGTCGAGCTGTAGGTGACACCGACAGACATCCCCATCTCGTGCTTTTTGTCCCAGCCGCCGACATCATTCGCGGTCCGCTGGGTCTCGAGATCGAAATACACAATATCCATGAAGCGGAAAGCATGACGCGGATTCCCGCGATTCTCAAACGAAACCGCTGGTGGATTTGGGCGGGCTGTCTGAAAACGCGAGGGCGGCGCCTGCGGGCCAGACCATTTTGACGGGCAGCGGGAGGAGAAATGCTTGGAGCCCGGCACCATTTTCTGCGAGCACGGTGGCATGAACTCCGTGGTCATTTCGCTTGTTGCGTTCGCCGTGATCTTCTCGGGGGCAATACTCGGGCTTCTCCTGCAGAGGCGCCTGCCCTCCCACCACCTGAGCGAGGCGTCGCGGGATACGATCAAGCTTGGAGCCGGGCTCATCGCCACGCTTTCGGCCCTTGTGCTCGGATTGCTGGTCAGCTCGGCCACCGGATCGTTTCACAAGGTGAGCGACGGCCTGACCGTTGGTGCGGCGCGCGTGATCCTGCTCGACGAACTCCTCGCAGCCTACGGTCCCGGGACGATGGAAATCCGCCGCGAGTTGCGGACTTCGATCAAGAACGCGCTTCATGCGATCGCGCCGGCTCCGGGATCCGGAAGCGGGGGGATACCGGCGATGGACAAGGGGAAAGTCATCGTTGGCATCGTCGACTCCGTCAGGATGCTTCAGCCGGTCACCGAACTTCAAAAATCCCTGTATCCCCGCGGCATCGAACTGAGCCAGGACCTCCTTGAGTCGCACTGGGTCCTGTTGGAACAAGATTCCGACAGCCTTCCGGTCCCGTTCCTGGTGGTGCTGCTGCTGTGGCTCTCCATCCTGAATGTGACCTACGGGCTCTTTGCGCCGCGGAACGGGACGGTCATCGCTATCCTTCTGGTCTGCGCGCTCTCGGTCGCGGGGGCGATCTTTCTGATCGAGGAGATGGACCGGCCGCTGGATGGCTTCGTCAAAGTTTCCGGCGCGCCGCTCCGGAACGCGCTCGAACAGATGCAGGAACTGCCTCCGGAGCCGCGGTGAACCCTCCGTGTCAGCCGCAGGTTTATTGTTCGCCCGCAAGAAGCAAGCGCTCCACATCCAGCGGGGCCGTGAACATGGCGAGCGTGCCATCGGCCTTGCGCGGCCAGTCTTCTTTCGGCCTGTCCCGATAAAGCTCCACTCCGTTGCCGTCCGGATCTTTCAGATAAACCGCCTCGCTCACCCCATGGTCGGCTGCCCCATCGAGCGGGATCCCCTCCTCCAGCACCCGCCGGACAGCACCCGCCAGTTCCGCCCCGGAGGGGAAGAGGATGGCAACGTGATAGAGGCCGGTGGCACCAAACGCCGGGGGATTGCCGCCCGCGCTCTCCCAGGTGTTCAGCCCAATATGATGGTGGTAGCCGCCGGACGAAAGGAATGCCGCCTGGCTCCCGATTTGCTGGGTCACTTCAAATCCCAGCACATCGCGATAAAATGCAAGCGACCGTTCCAGATCGGCCACTTTCAAGTGCACATGGCCAATGCTGGCCTTCATCGGATTATTTTAAAACCCGGCTGGCAAGGAATCCGTCGAGCGAAGCTTTTCCGGCACCCTGAACGATGACGATCAGCGCGAGGCCGATCGCGAGCAGGTGGTATTCGAACCCTTCCCCTTTTTGATTGCCGAACCAGTTCATGAAAAACCCGTTTGCCGCATGTCCGGAAAAGATGGCGACAACCATGACCGACGCGATGCCGAAGGCGGCCACCCTGCTGAACAGACCGACGATCAATCCAAGCGCCCCGGCGAACTCGGCGGCAATCGCAAGGAATGCAAACAGGGCGGGGATGTGCATCGTGCCGGTGAAGAACTGCATGGTTCCGGTGAAGCCGTGGCCCCCGAACCAGCCGAGCGCTTTCTGTGCGCCGTGGGGGAACATGACAAGGCCGAGCACCAGGCGCGCGATGAGCGGGCCGGTGCTGGAATCGGTTTTCAAGAGAAGGTGCAGGAGTTTCATGCTGTGGGTTTAAAGTTCGCTATTGTGCGCGGGTTATCGGTTGAGTTTTGCGGCAATGCCGGCAACATGCCGTCCCTGGAAACGGGCCTGAGCAAGTTCCTTGGCGCTTGGCTGACGTGATCCATCCGCGCCCGCGATCGTCGCCGCACCCCACGGTGACCCGCCCTTGACTTCGCTAATGTCGGCCAGTTCGGGACATGCGTAGGGAAGTCCAACATACATCATGCCGTGATGCATGAGCGTGGTGACAAAGCTGATGATGGTGCTTTCGTTTCCGCCACCGGTGCCGGTGCTGGTGAACACGCTGCCCACCTTTCCAACGAGTCCACCCTTCATCCAGAGCCCGCCGGTCTGGTCGAGGAAGTTGCGCATCTGTGCGGCCATGTTGCCGAAGCGGGTCGGCGTGCCGAAGAAGATGGCATCGTAATCGCCCAGCTCCTTCGGCGAGGCGACCGGCGCCGACTGGTCGAGTTTTGCTCCGTATTGTTTGGCCACCTCGGGCGGCATGGTCTCGGGCACGCGCTTGATGGTCACTTCAACGCCGTCCACGGAACGGGCGCCTTCGGCGATGGAGGAAGCCAGCGTTTCGACGTGGCCGTATGTGGAATAATAGAGAACGAGGATTTTGGTCATGATGTTTTTGTTGGTTAGTTGAGATCGAAAAGGAGCACCTGTGACGGGCTGGTGGCAACAAGCTCGATGGAGGTCGCACGATCGAACACCGCCGCGTCTCCGCCGCTGAGATTCTTCCCGTTAAGCGTTAGCTCTCCCTCGGCAACGTGCAGCCAGGCATGGCGGCCGGAGGCGAGTTCGCATGTCACGCTGTCGCCGACTCCCGGTTTTATGAGCCAAAGATCCGCATCCTGGCGGATGGCAATCGAGCCGTCCCGGCCGGTCTTGCTCGCCACGAGATGGAGCGCTCCGGCTGCCGCATTCGCAAAGGACTTTTCGGCATATCGCGGAGCGAGCCCCTTGCTGTCCGGCTGGATCCAGATTTGCAGCAGGTGCACCGCCTCGTCGGGCGATGGATTGAACTCGCTGTGCTGCACTCCGGTTCCGGCGGACATGTATTGCACCTCGCCCGTCCGGATGATCCGGCCATTGCCCATCGAATCCTTGTGCTCCAGCGAGCCGCTCAAAATGTAAGTGATGATTTCCATGTCGCGGTGCGGGTGCGTCCCGAATCCCATGCCCGGCATCACAAGGTCGTCGTTGATGACGCGAAGACTGCGGAAGCCCATCCATTGCGAGTCGTAGTAGTCCGCAAAGCTGAAGCTATGCCAGGTATCGAGCCACCCGTGGCTTGCATGCCCGCGCTCGTCGGCTTTTCGAATAATCATGCCGCAACCCTCGCACGTCACCGGCTACCTTGTGAAAGACCATGTTCCTTGCCTGAGCATAACTTTCAGGTATACTTAAAATCGCATGGAACTCCGTCACCTCCGCTATTTTGTTGCCGTCGCCGGAGAGGAAAATGTCTCCCGCGCAGCGTTGAAGCTCCGTGTTTCCCAGCCCGCGTTGAGCCGGCAGATCCGCGATCTGGAGGACGATCTTGGTTTTCCGCTGCTTGAGCGGAGCGCGAAGTCCGTGCGTCTGACCCCGGCCGGCCGGGTATTTCTGAACGAATCCCGCGCCGTCCTTCAACGGGTGGATGAAGCAGTCAAGGCAGCTCGCGCTGTCTCCACCGGCGGGAATGAACTTCACATCGGCTACGCGATGTCGCCGACGGTCCGCATCCTCCCTCAGGCATTGAGAGCCTTCCAGTCTGCGATGCCGGCCACGCGGGTGAAGCTGCACGATTTGTCCACCGGCGAGATGCTGGCCGGACTGGGGAATGGTAAGCTGGAACTCGCCTTCATGGTGCATTCCCGCTTCGCGCTGAAGCGAGGGCTCCATCTCGAAGAACTGACGCGACTCCCGATCCGGTTGGCCATGTCGCCGGAGCACCCTCTCGCCCGGCAAAAGACCATCCGTCTCACTGAAATTGCGCAGCATCCCCTGATCGCTTTCACCAGGGAGGAATACCCCGACTACCATGAAGTCTTGGAAGGCTGGTTCGGGAAGGCCCGGGCGCGAATCGCGGAGGAGCATGACAGTGTTTCCAGCCTCATCGCGGCAGTCGAGTCCGGGAACGGAGTCGCCCTGGTGACGGAATCCATGGCGTGCGTGGCCGGTCCGCGCCTGCATCTAGCCAAGATCACCCCCGCGCCGACCCCGCTGGTCATCGTAGCGGTCTGGCCTGAAGGGAAACTGTCCGCCGCCGCAGAGCAGTTTCTTTCCTGCGCGCGGAAATGTTCCCGACAAAAGCCCTGATCACCTCCTCCAGGTCCGGATCCCTTGTTGACTCGGTGCCACGGATGGTGTCCCAGTGGGGAATGCTGAAAACATTGCTTCTCCTTGTTGCCACTCTGGCCCCTCTATCCGCCGCCACCCCGTTGCAGGAAATTTCATTCAAGACCGCGGATGGAAAAGACGCCTCGCTCAAAGATTATGCGGGCAAGGTCGTGCTCGTCGTCAATGTCGCCTCCAAGTGCGGCAACACACCCCAGTATGCCGGCCTCGAAAAATTGTTCCTTGAAAACGCATCGAAGGGCTTCGTCGTCCTCGGGTTTCCCTGCAACGACTTCGGCGGGCAGGAACCCGGCACGAACGACGAGATCAAGGCGTTCTGCACGCAGAAATACAACGTGACGTTCCCGATCCTCGACAAGGTCCACGTCAAGGGCGCGGAGCAGGCTCCGCTCTACGCCGCGCTGACCGGCCCCGCCGCCAAATTCCCCGGCGACGTGAAATGGAATTTCGGAAAATTCCTCATCGGCAAGGACGGCGAGGTCATCGCCCGCTTCGATCCCCGCACCAAGCCGGAGGCTCCGGAGGTCGTCACGGCGATCGAAACAGCGCTCAAATAGGGCGCTGGCAATTTCAGTAACAATAACCACGATGGCCAAAGCCGAAATCGGATTCGAGCGCACTCTGGACGACGGATCTGTCCGGCAGGTCTACGTCGCGCACAACGGGGGAAAGTATCGCTTCTTCGCAAGGGGCCAGCGCTACGACAACTGGGAAGCTGATGCGGATCCTCCGATCGAGGACTGGCTCGAGCTTCTCGACTGCGTCCGCCGCCGGGTCGCCCGCCGCAAGCTCATGCCGGAGGAAGAATCCCGCGTGCTCGCCTGCATCCGCTCGCGCTTCCCCAGGCACGAGTTTTGAACCCAAATTCCGCAGTTGAACCACTAACTTCCACTAACAGACACTAATTGACAGCCTGTTGTCTGTCCTTCCATCTGTGTGAATCTTGTTAATCTGCGGTTAAACCTTCTGCGGTTTTCAGGTTAAAATCTCCCGCTGGGGAGCTTAAAACCCGACTGCGCAGGATTTCAGTTCGTCCAGCGTGGCGAATTCGAGCGTGGATGCGTGAGTTGCCTCGAGGACAACACCGGGAGCCATCCCTTCATCGAAGGCCTCCTTCCATCTTGGCGCGCACAGGCACCAGCGGTCACCGGGAACGAGCCCGGAAAAATCAAATTCCGGGCGCGGCGTGCTGAGGTCGTTTCCCTGCGCCATCGAATACTCGAGGAAATCCTCCGTCACCATCACACAGACCGTGTGCACCCCATGATCCCCCTGCCCGGTGTGGCAATATCCGTCTCGGTAAAATCCGGTTTTCGGCTCGAAGCAACACGGTTCCAATTCCCCTCCCAATACATTTCTGGCCATGGGGTATCTATGAACGGTTTTTCCGCGGATGCAAGTGGGGCTGATTTTTTCGTTCGACGTGATTCATGACAAGGAAACTCGGCCGATCGTTCTCGCTTTCCGCGCGCCGGCATGGTTGGAATCATTCAACCGCACACCACAATGATATTGCTCGGCATGTTCGTCGGATTTGTCGCCTGGTTCCTAGTCCGGTATCTGATGGCCGGCATCTACACGGTGGACCAGAACGAGCGGGCTGTAAAAACCGCCTTCGGCCGCGCCGAGCGGATCGGCAGCCAAACCACCCTCGATGATCCGGTGTCGGAGATGCTGACCGAGGAGGAAAGACCCCGGTATTGCTACCCGCAGGTGAGAGTGATCCCTCCGGGCGGGCCGTATTTCAAGTGGCCCTGGGAGAAGGTTTATAAAACCAGCATCGCTGTGCAGACGGTGAGCATGGCCTACGATCCGGAGGATGCCGACGCGAACGAAGGTGGCACCCGCCTGAGTGCGGTGACGAAGGATCAGCTCGATACCGGACTGATCGGGCAGCTGCGGTTCCGGATCTCGGAGAGGAACCTTTACGCGTGGTTCTTCGGGGTCAGAAACCCGATCGCCCATGTGATGGGATTCTTCATCAGCGTCCTCCGCGAACGGATTGCCAACTTCGAGGCGCCGGCCGTTGAGCTCGCCGCCGATGACGGGATGGCGGCCGCAGTCGCCGGGATCTCGATCAACGACCTCCGGAAAAATCTTTCCTCCCTCAACGAGCACATGGACCGCGAATGTGCCGGGGCCGCCGCGCGTTACGGGATCGCCCTCGACGCATCGCTGATCACGAGCATCGACCCGCCTCCCGAGGTGGAGTCTGCGCTCGCTGCGATCAATACCGCCCACAACCAGGTCTCGAGCGACATCAGCCTCGCGCAGGCCCACGCCGACCAGAAGATCGTGCAATCCCGCCGGGCGGTGGAAATCGAAACCCTCAACGCCCAGGCCGAGGTCGAGCCGCTCCTCGCGCTCGCCGGCCAGATTTCCTCTCTACAGACGAGCGGCGACGCCGTCCTTCCCTCCTACCTGCGGAACGTCAAGCTCTCGCTCTTTGGAAAAGCAGGCCAAGTCATCCTGGAGGACCCCCGATGAGCTTCGTCGTCGCCGCCATCTTCACATTCTTCGGCATGTTTTTTCTCATGCCGGCGCTTCAATTTCTTCTGCGCCTGCTCGGGTTCTACGCGATCGTCGAGGAAGGCACCTGCCACGTCTATGTGCTGTTCGGAAAGGTCCTCGCTGTCCTCGACGAGGCGGGGTTCTACTTCCTGTGGCTCAAGCTCGGACCGGCCGCGCCGATCGTGAACTGGTTGGGAAAACGCTACGTCCTCGACCGCAGGCTCGATCAGATCTACCTGCGCAGCCAGGCAGTGAACAGCGAGGAAGGCGCACCGATGGGCATCGGCATGTGGTGCGAGATGCGGATCGGCGACCCGGTCGCCTACCTATTCAAAAATGCAGACCCCCGCGGGTCCCTCGCAGCCAATGTCAGCAACGCCACCGTCCGCTGCCTCAGCAACATGAAGCTCTCCTCCATGCTCGAGAGCCGCCACGCCATGTCCCAGACCGTGCGCAATGAGGTCAGCCCGAAATCCGAGGAATGGGGATTCCAACTCGGCAGCATCTACATCCGCAAAGTCCACTTCCGCGACCTCGCGATGATCCAGCAGATCCAGGAAAAGGTCGTCAACCGCCTGCGCCAGGTCACCAGCGCGATCAAGCAGGACGGTGCCAACCAGGTCAGCATCATCACCAGCACCGCCGAACGCCAAGCCGCCGTCGAATTCGCCAAGGCCGCCGCCATGCGCCCGGCCATCGTCGGCAGCGCACTCCAGCAAATCGGTCAGGACCCGAACGTCCTCGCCGCCATGTTCGACATCCTCGAAACCCAGCAAATCCTCGGCGGCAGCGCAAAGATCTCCATCCTCCCCCCGAAAAGCGACCTCCTCGCCCAGCTCATCGCCAGCAGGGATGCATCGCCGCCAGCATGAGGAAGGTCACGCTTGGCGATGTTCCGATAAACTCTGCTCCGCTCGGCTCAAATGTGATCTGAAAATGAAGCCGCTTTTTACCACATCTCACTGTTTTTCTGCGACTTGTATGCCGCTATTCCTTCCCGCTGATAATCGGAATAGAGCGGCATCACGTTTTCACAATAAATCCACAAGTCGTTCTACATTACGTTCGGAAAAGAATTATGCAGCGCGCACCACAACTCGCTGAGGCATTATCTGCTAGAGACTATGAAGGACCGATTACTTCAGTCTTGAAGCGGAATCCTCTTGTCCTGTCACGTTCAGTAAGAGGATTTGCGTTTGCTCGACTGGTTGCTCCTGAGTTTCGGTTCGGCACCGATTACCGCGCTGATTTTGTGCTGCTCGGACCTTACTCCGGCGGCTGCGATATTCATTTTGTCGAGCTTGAGCCACCTGGTGCCCCTCTTTTTACGAAGCGAGGGCGCCCCGCCAAAAGGCTGAATGAAGCATTATCCCAAGTGGGCGATTGGAAGCGTTACATTGAGAAGCACAGAGACACCGTGCTTCATGAGCTTTCGAAGCATGTTCAATCACACGAACTTGTATTCGAGCATAGAGAAGCCGAGCCTACCTGCAATGCGGGTTGGCACCTATATCATCCAGAAATATGGATTGATTGGCATTACACGATTATTATTGGGCGGCGTGCAGCACTCAGCATGCGAGATCAAGGAATAAAGTCTTCTTTTTCCCATACACACAATGTTCATATTATGACCTATGATCGACTTCTGGAAGCCGCTGAAGAGATGGACAAAAACGGCCGAACAGGGCTGTGCACCTAACTCCCATGCCTTCGGCACTTTTGACACAGATCCTGCGGACGCAGGATCTGCGCCAAAAGCAAGCGGGAGCAGGTGACAGCGGACGTTAGGAAAAAAATATGCCTGCCTTGAGTTGCTTCTCCAATTTAGATTCGATAAAGAAATCGATAGCTCACCTCTACGCTATTTTCGGTCCGGTGCATATTCAAAGCTTTGCTTCCGATTTTATTGCTGCCCGAGACAATGAACGATATAGCGGCGACGCTGTAATCGCGACTCAACGCCTCGCGTCTGATATTGCCGATCACTACAGACTCCCAGTCACGACGGTTATAGTTAACTTTTCAAGCACACTGCAACCACCTGGGCGAGTCGAACTAAGCACTGGAAATGAGTTTATCGTTGACCTTCAATTAAAATACCGCACAAAGTTGAACACTGTGGCTGGGATTCTTGCCCATGAAATTGCGCATATATTTTTGCACAGATGTGGCGCTGAGTTGAAAGACACAAATGAAAATCATTGCTGTCCAAAATAAATGGGATCGGGACAAGAGGTGTTGATTTCATGCGGCTTGGAGGGCCACAAAAGGGGATTTTGGAGGATTTGCCTTCCAATTATTTTTAGTAGTAGCTGCATGCTGT
>Ga0247840_10007163_pt1 | contig 15612 bp, 18 predicted proteins | sample LaCruzMarch2015__FD_192404 | JGI IMG/M metagenome (GOLD analysis project Ga0247840, IMG submission 192404) | Freshwater microbial communities from meromictic Lake La Cruz, Castile-La Mancha, Spain - LaCruzMarch2015_17m | ecosystem: Environmental > Aquatic > Freshwater > Lake | place: Spain... | reverse complement strand
TATTATGAGCAAGCAATTGACTGTAGAGAAATTTACCTTATTTATTGACGCTCAAAACGTATACAACTCGGCAAGACGGGCGTTCTTTTCTGCTGATGATAGAAGTGTGTGCGGACAAATAAAACCAATGGAACTGGCAAACCTAATCACTTCTCGCAGTCCGGCTGGTATCTCGCGACAAATAGGCGAAGTACGAATCTATACTGGAATACCAGACGGTTCCAGGGAACCTAAAACTCACTCAGCATACACCAGGCAGGCCAACGCGTGGAGAAACGATGGAGCAACGATAATTTCGCGTCCACTCAGATATTTACCCGATTGGCCAAATATCAGGGCACTGCAGAAAGGCGTTGATGTTGCCATTGCTGTTGATTTTATAACCTTTGCTATAGATCAACTCCACGATGTCGGCATCCTGGCCTCTCTGGATACAGACCTGATACCGGCACTTGAATTCGTGCAAAATAGGCCCGGAAGGAATTGTAAAATCGAGGTTGTTGGATTTGATGGTGGAAAACACAATAAGAGGTCTCTTAGAATTCGTGATACCTGGTGCTATTGGCTCAATAAGGCTGACTACGACCGGATAGCAGATCTAAACAGCTATTCTAAACAGGATCCACATACCAAGCTGAATTTAACTTGAATTTAGTTCCACTTACCTTTTCCATCCGCAGCACCCCAAAAATAGTATTAAAATGGATTTACAGCCACTATGGTTTGACGCTTTTCTAACAGTAAAATGAGAAAATGGACTTACGGGATAAATTCATATCACAAGACGGCACACATATGTGTTGACGAAGCCCCCTGGTGGGTATTTGCGCTCGACAATCTAATAGAATTCATTTGTGACATCATTCCATCCATCCCTTTCCCCAAGGTCGAGATGCGGCTTGGGGACCCAGAGGATATTGAAATCAATGGTAGCGAATGGACCACCTGGAAAGATTGGTACGGTGATATAAGCCAGTATTTTCATCTATTCGCTCATTGCCCCGTCTTTGAATACTGCCAGGATAAGATGAAGTCCCAATTCGTAGATATCACGTACGACAAGGCCAGGGAAATGTTTTACGATTCTGACAAGAAATTCTTCGACCGGCAAGAAGCCCTTGACGATGAAATTCGCGCCGAAGAGAATGCTACACCCGTTTGAATCTAGAGATGCCGTAGATTAATACCGCTAAACCGGAGCCGGCGATGATGATACTGATAAGCTCGTTGACTATGAAGCCCCGCGGGTTGGTAAAAAAGTAAAAGATGCCCAGCCCTATCAATGCCAGGCCGATTACAATGTATAAGTATTTACGTCCGTTTTTCATGGCAGGTTAGAACACAGTATTTTCGAGCGCAGTAAGTAGAAATATATCTCTAATCCACTATTAAACAGTTACGCGGCCTTTTTACTCCTTTTTACCAATGCCCTGGTTAGCTGGTAATCAGTCTCCAAATTCAGCCAGAACCTTGCCGGGATTTCGGGCATGACTTCCTCGAGCTGCAATGCAGTCTCCGCTGTTATACCCTTCTTTCCGTTAACGATCTCATTGATGGCATTCGATGGCCTCCCCATACGCCTGGCCAGTTCCTTTTGAGAAATACCGCGCGCCTCAATCTCTTCCGCGAGGAACTCACCGGGCGGAACAGCGTCATCAGTGTAAGCATCGGTCTTAATTGCCATGGTAATCCTCCACATCTATAATTTTCACTCTATCCTCCTGGACTTTTGCAAGAATAAGCCGGTAGTTACCGGTCAGAGTTATCGAAAACAGTCCGGTGCGCGACCCTTTCAGCGGGTGTAAGCGGAGAGACTGAAGCCCATAAAGCTCAGTGAATCTTTCCGCAGATCTAAGAACAGCCAATCTCTGGAAATACTTCCGGCCGATTGGAACACCGAAAAGACGACTTGCCTCAGCAATGCTTACGCTTGCGTCGATCAGGCGTTTCGATGAGAATTCTATATTCACCCTTTCACCCTATGGGTGTAGATTACCCCGGCATAACTATTTTGTCAAGCGACCCGGTCAGGCTAAATGTTAACTTTCTCCACCATCCCCCAGCCTGCTGCTGGCCCATTTCGAGCCCGGGCCGTCGATCAAGGCCGGTTTGAAACTCAGTTCAACTTTCCTGCAGTAATCAAGAAGAGCGATGATTGGTGGACCGGGTGGATCATTGATTTCAGCCGGTTTCGTAGCTGCTGAAATTGCCTTTCCCCGGCCATTCTGATAGTCTTTCCGCTATGGCAAAACTCGGGCATCTTTTCTCGCCTTTGAAAGTGGGCAGCATGCAGCTCAAAAACCGCATAGTGCTGTTGCCCATGGCGATCTACGCGGACAACGGTTATCCGTCCGTCCGCCAGGCCAGGTTTTTGCTGGAGAGGGCCCGGGGCGGAGCCGGCGTAGTCTGCATCCCGCTGAATGTACTGCCTAAAGGTTCCGAGTTTACCGGATCTATGACCTGTAACCTCTCGGAAGACGTTTATACCAAGCCGCTCAGGGAGTTGACCGCACGGGTACATGATTGTGGCACGCCCATAGTCGGGCAACTCATTTCACTCATGTTCTGGCGCAGGGATGCCGCGTCCGCGCTGGAAGTAGTCGGCCCTTCCGAGGTATCCGTGCGCCCCAAAGCGCACAAGACGCGGGCCATGACGGTGGAGGAGATCCATCTCTTCTGCGGCCAGTATGCAGATGCCGCTCGGCGTGCCCGGGAAGCGGGTTTTGATGCCATAGAGATCATGGGCGGCATCGGGGGTACCATAAGCAGGTTCATGTCGCCCGCCGCCAACCTGCGGACGGATGATTACGGCGGCAATTTTGAGAACAGGATGAGATTTCCCCTGGAGATAATGGAGGGTTGCAGGGCGGCGGCGGGCCTGGATTACAACATACTGTGGCGGTATTCTGGCCATGAATTCATTGATGGAGGGTATGGGGTTGAGGAGGCATGCGGGATAGGGAGTGCCCTGGAAAAGGCCGGGGCCGGCTGGCTGAACCTGCAGGTGGGGTGGCACGACACTTCGGTCCCGCTGGTTACCAGGGAAGTGCCGCAGGGACATTTTGTGTATATCGCGGAAACGATCAAGAGACATGTGAACATTCCCGTGGTTACAGGTTACAGGATCACCGATCCCGGTATGTCCGACCGCATAATCGCCGAAGGGAAAGCCGATCTCATCGGGATGGCGCGTGCCCTCATCAGCGATCCGGAGTTGCCCAAAAAGGCGGAGGCCGGCCGCCTTCACGCCATAAACAGGTGCATCTGCTGCTGCCGTTGCCTGGACCAGGGGCTGTCGCAGCACAGGCCGGTGGAGTTATGCAGTGTCAATGCCAGGATGGGAGACGAGATACTGTCGGATATCGTGCCGGCAGCCCGTGCCAGGAAAATCCTGGTCGTGGGCGGCGGGCCGGGCGGGATGGAAGCAGCCAGGGTCGCCGCCCTGAGGGGGCACAGTGTGACACTGTGGGAGAAGTCACCACGGCTGGGCGGGCTGCTTAACTGCGCCAAAAGCCCTCCGGGCAAATGGGAGATCGGCTATCTCAGCGGCTACCTGGAAAATCAGCTCAAGGAGCTTAAAGTAGATGTGGTCCTCAACAAAGAAGCCGATGTCGATTCGATCATTGATGCGAGACCCGACGCGGTCGTACTGGCAACCGGATCGAAACCCTGCATCCCCCAAATACCGGGCATTGACCGGCCCGGCGTGATAACGGCACAGGAGCTGTTAAGCGGAGAGAAAAAGGCGGGCGGAAAAGTTGTAGTCATCGGTGGAGGCATGATAGGCTGCGAAATAGCCGGAATGCTGGCTGCTGAAGGCAGCAAGGTAACGGTACTGGAAATGTTGCCCAAGATCGGAATGGACATCGGGCCGACCGAACGTTTCATAATGCTTTCATCCCTGCGGGAGAAAGGCGTTGACCTGCGTGTCGCGGCGGAAGCTAAGGGGATAAGCGGTGCGGGCGTGCAGGCAGTCTGCGATGGTACTGCCGCGTCCTTCGAAGCGGATACCGTCATTATAGCGGCGGGTATGCAGCCCTGCGATGATCTTTCCGCCGTCCTGGCAGGCAGGCTGCCCGAGGTCTACCCTATTGGCGATTGCGTCGAAGCAAAACGTATTGGGGAAGCCCTTAAAGACGCCTACCGTGTAGCTTTAAGACTCTGAGCAGCTGATGGTATGAATTATTTTTATGCACTGCTTGGGTAGCTCTTTATCCTGGTTGCGCTGGTTTTACTCACGCTCCTGATGAGAAAGTGCTCGATACTCTCCACCTGTCACGAGACTCTCTTCTCCAGGCTGGTAACCGATTTTGCCCTGCCTGCGCTGATATTCCTGACCCTCTCCCGCCAGGCGTTCGACCTCTAAAAGCTCCTGACTGCTCTCATCATGATGGGCACCATCTTTGTTGCCTCTACACTGGGTTACGCCCTCATCATGCAGTGCTTCAACAACAACCCCGAGGCCATGGGGGACGCATTGATAATCAGCGAGCTGGGCGCAGGCGTGCCCCTCTTCCTGCTGGCCATCCCCTTTTCCTTCGTCAGGCTGCCCGCGGGGGCCATTGCAGCGGTGGTCGCCGCGCGTTACGGCTGCAACGGGGGGCTTGCTTCCGCGCTGGTGATCGCGATGTATATCTTGAGCCTCGGGACGATCCCGCTCATTTACCTGTTGACGATCAGCATATAGCGACAGGGCATCAGGTGTCACGCAACCTGGATTTCCTCAGCCTACCAGAGTATTTAATTGCGCCTGCCCCTCCAGCGTCACCCGGTCGTTTTGCACATCGTAAGTAAAAACGTATTTATTTATGATGTCCCGGCCCAGCAGGCAGGGACAATGCAGCCAGTCCGGATCATCCTGATTGGTGGCGGGGATACACTGGATACCCAGCTTAATTGACTCTGCCAACTGGCGCCTCCTCGTATCCATAAAAATCAACAGGGCGTCTTCGTAGAAATAGTCACAGCTACCGCTGATACCTGCTGAGCTGCGGATTGTACCGGTACGCTTGTATTGTTCTAACCCTAACGCATAGATGCCGTTGAGGCATGTGGCAGAGGCCCCGGTATCTATCATGAAGTCCACCCATTCACTGTGGCGTATCCGCGGAATATAGCAAAGCGCCTGCACGGCCGGTGCAGGCGACATATGAAATCCAAATGTAGACAGTCTACACGGTATTTTCCGCATATCTTAGAAAAGCGTCACGACTTTGCGGCTGGATATGAATTTAATAACGACTTCCTTGATAGGCAGCTTTAACCGTGTGACCTTGCTAACCAACAGGTCATATTTTTTACTATTAGCAACCACTGCGGAATTATAGACCGCTATCCATTCGCCATCGTGTTTTTTCAGCAGATCCTGCCTGTGTTCATCGATAAACAACACACTATCGCTATATTGCTGATATTGCCTGGCGAACTGGGCCTCGCCGCCAGTGGAATCTAAGGCCTCTTTAATTAACTTCGCTGATACAACCATGACTTATCACTATCCAATCACCATAGTCGAATGATTATCAATCCACTTTCTCTATGATAACGCCTGCATCAGGAAAAGACAAAGCCACCTTCCCCCCTGCCTATCCCCAGCTCATTCTCCCTCCCCAAACCTCCCGCTAACCCACTTCGAACACAGGCCGCCGGCCAGTTTTTCTTGTGCAACACAGACATCGTTTTACAATTTGATATTTGTCTGCATGCTTTTGTATTCAGGCTTACGCTTTTCGATGAAAGCGCGTCCGCCTTCCTCGGCCTGGCCCGAGGCCATCATGAATTCCATCAATTCCGGCTCCAGCGGGGCCGTGAACAGCCGGCGCAGCGCGTAACTTGCGCAGGACCAGGGCCTTTAATTTCAGCATGAATCTCTCCCTGGGGAACCTCTTGAGGTACTCTTCACAGCATTCCAGCGCCTCGGCATACCGGCCGAGCTCCTCGAGGGCGTGGGCCTTGCCGCTGACGCCCCCGAAGTGCCAGTAACCGCGGGGAACAGCCTCCTCGTAGCTGGCCAGGGCTTCTTCGAAACGCCCGGCCTGCAGCAGGGTTTTACCCCTGGCGCACCATGTCTCGCCGATGCGGTCGAAGTTGTCATCGGGGTCGGCCAGGGCAATGTCGTAGAGCGCCACTGCCTCATCGTAGCGGCCGAGACTTGTGAGGGCCTGCCCCTTGTTGAGCAGGGCGAAGGGGTAATCGTCCTCGTCCGGGCCCATCTCCAGCGCTTTATCGTACAATGGCAGTGCCTCTGCGTGCCTGCCCATGTTGCTGAGCGCGTTGGCCTTCTCGTGCCACGCCTCGAGGTTGGCTGGGTCGAGCCTGATCAACGCATCATGGCAGATCTCGTACCGTCCCCAGCAGCCCTTCTCCCCCAGGTCGAAGCCGTGCATCTCCCAGTATTCGCAGGGGTGCTCGCCCTCCGCCCACTTCTTCGCTTCTTTGACCGACCTCTTCCAGCACTTTACAGCCCCGGCGCTTTTGCCCTGCTTTTCCAGCGCCAGCGACTTGAGGTACCAGGCCTCGGGGTCTTCGTCCGAGATGGCCAGCAGGCGGACGAGGGCATGCAGGCAATCCTCCAGCCTGCCCATCTCCAGCAGCGTGTGGGCCCGCTCGAACATGACCTCGTAGATGTCCTCCGCCGGCAGATCCTGGAGGCCATCGAAGGCGGCCAGTGCCTCCTCTAAGCGGCGGGCGTGCTTGAGGGCAAGGGCCGCGGCGAACCTCTTTTTCATCCTTTTGTTGGACGCTTTCATGATTTTCATACCTATTCTCCTGCCAGCGCGGCGAGTGCCCTGCCGCGGTCTGCAATGACCTCCCCGTTGTGCGGGTCGAGTTCCAGCGCGCGGTCGAAGCAGGCAAGCGCTTCACCGTGCCTGCCGAGAGGATCAAGGGCACTGCCGAGGGCATGCCAGGCCAGCGGGTTGGAGCCGTCCATATCCACAGATTTCCTGAGGCACTGCTCCGCCTCCTCATACCTCGATTCGGAAAGCAACTGGCCGCCCATACCCGACCATGCGGCGGGGTTGGCCGGCTCGGCTGCGAGCCATTTGTCCAAGCAGGTGTGCGCCGCTTCATCCTCGCCGAGCATGTGGTGGAGGTAGGCCTTGTACTGTATGACACTGAGTGCAGGCGCACCTTCGCCGGCAGCCCTGTCCATGCAGGTCAGCGCCTCCCCGAAGCGGCCGATTTCGGAAAGCGCTATGCCTTTGCGGAACCAGGCCTCTGAGAGACCGGGGTCCAGCGCCAGCGCCCTGTCCAAAAACAGCAGGGCCTCCCTGTACAGCCCGCACGCGATGTGGTGCCCGGCCGTCCCTATGTAGCCGCGGGCGCAGCCGGGATCCAGGTCAAGCACACGGCCGAAGCAGTCCATTGCCTCCTCTTCCCTTCCCAGGGCGCGCAGGGCCATGCCCTTACCGCACCAGCCGAGCACGTTGTCCGGGTTTGATTTGAGGAACAGGTCGAACGAGCTCAGCGCCGGCCCGTAATGGCCCAGCTCATACTCGGCATTGGCCAGGGTGAGGTGGGCCGCGGTGAAACCCGGGTTTCTCTTTATGAGGTCGCGGCACTTACCGGCGGCGGACTTGTTGCGGCCCTGCAGCCAGGTGTTGATGGCCTGGAGGTGCATTATGCAGGGATCGCCCTGGCGGATGCAGTAAAGAACCTTGAAGTAATCGTCAGCCCTGTCATAATCGCCCCGGTAGCCCAGCTCCATGGCCGTATCCAGCCAGCGCCCGGACAGCCCGGGGTCTGCAGTCAGAGTCTCATTGAGAAAATCCACCGTCTGCTGGGTGATGTTTGGCCCCAGCAGCCCGAGCACCCGGTCGAGAAGTTTTTCGTCTTTATCCAAAAAATACCTCCTTGTTATTTGGTCAGTTGGGGGGGGAAATGGTCAGCCTGGTATGGCTACCGGTTTTATATTACGCCGTGACTTTGACAGCTGTGTGTCCGGGGGTGCGGGGTGCGTCGTCGGCAAAGAGGCCGGCCGGCACCTTCAGCAGGTACCCGGCCACCTCGGGCCTGCAGTCCTTGCAGGCCGGGACGGCGGTGGGGCCGCCGTCGACGATGAGGGTGGGGTAGAGGTCATACCAGATGGCCTTCTGCTTTCCGCAGAAGCGGCAGGTCATCTTCGAGGCGTCCCGGTACTTGCGCCTGGCGACGTCGATGGCGCTTTTCACCATCTCGGCATAGGTGCCCGTGAGGCCGCAGCCCCAGCAGTGGAAGAGCTTGCGGCCTTCGACGGCCTCGGTCTGGTTGAGGAGATTTTTACACTTGGGACAATAATGTGGTTCCAATGTTCCTCCTTTTTATTTATTTGCCGGGAATTGCACACTTTACCCACAGAAGGGGGTGCTTCGGGAACGGATACATCAGTTGAAAACGGGACTGTCCGGGTGAAAGGGAAATGGGGTCACCGCACCGGTGAACAGGGGATGATTGAATTGTACTGTTTTAGAGTGACAACTGTGTGTCAAAACGGGGCGGGGTTAACTGCGGCCAGTGAATATATCCAGGTATTCCTGGTATACATACGACTGGCCATATTTGCTATCTTTATCTTTATGCCTGAGTATCCCCAATTCAATTAAGCGTTTGAGAACCGTCTGCGCTCCGGCACGGGTAAAGCCAGTCCACTTCTGAATGGTCGCGGCAGTTATAATTGGCTGGCCGTAAAGCTTGGGCAATACGCGTACTGCACTCTCAGAAGCGCGTTTGCCGAGTGCTTGGAGCTTAGACATGTCTTTCTCGCGCAGAACAGTAATTTTGCTAACTGTGTCAATGGCTTCGTTGGCAATTTGAATAACACCATCAAGGAAAAAGTCTACCCATTGGGAAACTTTTCCATTGCGATAGTCATCAAGCTTTGCATAATAAAGTTTCTGATGACTCTTAAAATATGACGATAAGAACAAAACCGGTTTTTCAAGGTAACCTTCTTTCCACAGATAGAAAGTGATGAGCATCCTTCCTGTTCTCCCATTTCCATCCAGGAATGGGTGGATGGTCTCAAATTGAGCATGCATAATTGCAGTCTTTATTACAGTGGGCATCGCATTACCTGCCTGTATAAATGCTTCAAGTTCTCCCAGTGCCCTGTGCATCTCAGCAACGGGTGGCGGCACAAAGCTGGCATTATCTGGACGTGTGCCGCCTATCCAGTTCTGGCTTGTACGGAATTCGCCGGGATTGGAAAAATGGGTCACCCGCGCTTCTTGCAGAAGTTCCTTATGCAATTCCCGTATTAGACGTAACGACATAGGGAATTGGTCTTCAGAAACACGCTTAATTCCGTAATGCAGGGCTTTGATATAGTGCAGAATGTCATCGACATCAGCAGGAACGCTCCCGCTCATTTTAACTTCTGCCTCAATAGCATCAACCATGGTCGCTTTTGTTCCCTCGATCTGGCTCGAAGAAGCCGCGTCTTTGCGAAGGTACATAAGCAGGAAAAAATCGGCGTCAGGAAGAAGCGCCGTGATGCCGTCGAGTTTGCCGAGAAGCCTGGTGGCCTCATCGTTTTTCCTCAAAATTGATGGCGCAAAGTCAAAACCCACCTTAGGCGGGAATGAACTGGGAATAAAGGCTTTAAACCCGCCAGGTTGGGCCGTTAATACACCGATTTCAATGTCTTTCATAAGTTTGTTGGCATCTTCCGGATAATGTATACAAAGTATAGTAGTTTGTAAACATTGAGTCAAATTATGTATACAAACTTTAGCTTTTTCGCTTCCTATGCCAAGTCTTCCAGTTTCTTGCGGTTCATCTGCCAGATGATGCCGGCCCTGAATGATTCCATGCAGGCCTCGTAGACCGGCCTGTGCTCGAGCTGCTCGGCTATGAACCTGCTCATGGCGTCCCGCCACAGCCGTCCCGGCTGTATCTCTTCCCGCATGTTGTGGATGCAGCTCATGTAATCCTTGATCTCGCCACGGTCCAGGCGCACCAGCGGGGCATCGGCTTCGCCCACGGCCCTGCGGCCCTTCCTGCCTGACTTCAACGGCCCGTTCTTCTCCTCGTCGGCCCTGACTATTTCATCGATCTTGCTGAGGAGCCCCGGCTGAAGCCCGTTTTCCGCCTTCTCCTTATCTTCCGCGGGAGCGTTGCCCGGCCTGATCTGTTCAAGGCGCCTCTGCCAGACCAGCCCGTTTACGAATGCCTTCACACAGGCCTGGAAGCCGGTCTCCTCCTCGATGTCGTAGTAGATCATGGATGACACCAGGCGGTTCCACTCGCCCCTGATGCGCACCAGCTTCCTCTTCTTCTCGAAGAGCTCAACGAAGGCGTGGAACCTGGCGCTGATGGCGTCCGCCTTGCGCTCTTTGCCGCCCTCCGCAGCGGGTTTACCGGCCTTCGCCACCCGGCCCTTCTGGCCGTCTTTTGTTTGACCCTGCATCAGCCTGTCCGCTGCATTCTTCATCCTGGGCAGGATGCGTATCATTTTCGGTACAAAGCCCGTCTCCGGGACCACCTCGGCGGACAGCCTGACCAGGCCGCCCGATTCCAGGTTGGTCAGCACCGGCAGTATGCTGCCGAAGGCCTCGTCCATCTCCTCGCCTTCGTGGCAGCCGGGTACCACCGCCTCCACCAGGTCCAGCATGTCGACCTCGTCCTTGCCGCAGCTTGCCAGATAATTGATGACTTTTTCTCCGGTTTTCATGTCCTTTTTCATATATTGGTTTTGGTCCTCCTTAAGCTTTAATCAAAGATCGCCATAATACTTTATTACATGGCAGTGACAACTATGTGTCACTGCGTCCCGGTATCTTCTTTGCCCGGATGAAACCTTTGCTGATATAATGTATACGCCTGTATGGTTTTATGCCTGTATGCCTGCATGGAGGAGATATATGAGCAGAAGAATGACTGTAGTATTTCATGACGATGAACTGTATACCGATCTGAAGGTAGCGGCAGTCCGCCGGCGGCTCACGGCCAGTGAAATTATTGCCGAGGCCGTGACGGAATGGCTTGAAAGCCGCGAGGATGCGTCACTTTTACCCGTAATTAAGGCTGCGCGTGCTGAATACCAGGAGAAGGGCGGCCGTCCCTGGGACGAGGTCCGGCAGGAAGCTGACCAGTCCATTGCCAAAAGGAACGGGAAGAGGTAACCTCGTATCTTCATATGACAAAATCATCGACCTACAGGATTGAAGTCTCGCCTGCCGCGGAACGTGACCTTCAGAAATTGAAGGAGCGGATACTCAAGCAGGATTTCGACCGCCTGGGAACAGCGGTTGATAAATTGGCTGAAGAACCCCGTCCACATGGGGTCAGGAAGATTAAAGAAGCTGTCACTGCATACCGCATAAGAGTGGGCAATTACCGCATTGTTTACGATGTGTATGACGACAAAAAGGCCGTCGTCATCTTACAGGTTGTACGGCGCAGTGAAACTACGTATAAACAGGGGTAGCTCCTTGTCGAGATCGCTGGCTTCGTACTGCTCCCGGGTTTAGATCTGCACGATGCCGCTGCCTCCGCAGACGTGGCAGCGCTTCTGGCGCTCGAAGCCCGGTGACCCGGCGTCCTCCTGGCCTTTGCCGCCGCAGCGCCCGCACCAGCTTTCCCCCGGCTCCATCCTCTTTTTGCCGGTGCCCCCACATACCCCGCAGTCGTGGGGCTTGCAAAAAGCCCCATAATGGCCCTGCTCTCCCGTGCCGCCGCAACCCCTGCAGTTGACTACCTTGCTCTGTTCTTTCATGTTTTCCTCCTTAATCACTTTATGTCATGTGGCGTTCAGCGCGGGTAAACCGCTTTAACCCCCGGACGCCCCGCGTAGATATCCGTTTTCTTGAACCCGATGGGACCGTTGTCCCTGCGGCTGATCCTGCTCAGGACGCTGTCCACCTCTTCCATGGTGAACCTGTAGCCCTTCCTGACCTCGTACAGGCTCTTGTGTTGTATGACCAGCCCGAAGACCACTTCCTGCAGTTGCGCCGGCGTGTAGCCCTCCGTCATACAGACGACATGCTCCTGCACGGCCGGTTCCAGCGGTATCCTCCTGCACAGGTTGCGCACGATCTCGCGGCGCAGTTCCCGGCCGGGCGGGCGCATGGTGATGATGCGGTCGAAACGGGACGGCCGCTGGCTGAGCGCATCGTCCAAAGCCTCGGCGTAATTGGTGGTGGCGATGGTCACCACCTCGCTGCACTCCTTGACCCCATCCAGGATGTCCAGCAGTTCGTTGAGGGCATCACCGCGGGCGCCCGGGCCGGCCCTGCACTCCCCGATGAGGTCAATGTCCTCTAAAAATACGATACTGGGCCTGAGGTCGCCGGCTATGGCATAGAGCTCCTTGATGTACCTGGCGTGCACTAGCAGCGCCGGGTCGGCCGACAGGCAGGTGATGCCGGGGCTGTTGCTCATGAGCACCTTCGAGATGAGGGTCTTGCCGGTGCCCGGTTTGCCGGCCAGTATCAACCCGCGCTTGCGCGGAATGCCATATTTTGCCAGCTCCTTGCTCCGCTTGAGGAAATCCACGGTGTTGGCCATTACCTCCTCCTTTAGCTCGGGCAGCAGAGACAGGTCGTCCCAGTTCTTTGTTCCGTGCTGGAGGAACTGGAGGTCACCGGTGTACTTGAGCTTTTGCGCCCTGTAAAGCTGGAGCTTTTTCACCGTCTTGTCGATGGCGGCGGCGAACTGCTTCACCTCTGCTTTAATGGCGACCGGGCCCTCCACGGCTATCCAGGCGCGCTCGCCGTGGCGGGTGAACTTGATGCGCACCGACAGCCGGTTGGCCCCGCGCCGCAGCAGCAGCCGGCCATGCGTGAGCACGTTGATGCGCTTGCCGGGGCCGCTGTTGATCTCGCCATAATCGGGCTTGGAATCCTTGCTCAAACCCAGCACCCGCACCACCTTCCACTTCTCGCTTTTCAGGTGGGCCTTGAGCGCCAGCGCCAGCAGGTTCTCGTAATAATGCTGCGCCAGCACCGGCACCTCGAGCTTCTTGCCGCTGCCTAAAAACCTCTCCACCGGGTCCGCCGCCTTCGCCCGCTCCTTGCCCTCCGGGGCCCCGTCCTCCTCGTCATCTTCGTCGCCGACGCACTCGATCATGTCGTACACCTCGCCTGGGGACAATTTCAAATTGTGCACCTCCTTTTGGGGAAAGACTGTGATAATACTCTAAAACAGGAGGGTGACAACTATGTGTCACACAGTTTCGAAAAGTGCTGGACATTTGTCCCGCCACGGGAATAGAATGGAAACAGGTGGAGGTGTGTGTATGAAATGGTTATTTGGCGCGCTTAAATTCACCCTTAGCCTGGTTATACTGCTATCGCTCTCATGTATCCCGGTATCTTTCGGCTGTCCTGGCGCAAACCAGCCGCCCACGGCAACCATAGACTCCATTACCCCGGATACGCCTGTTGTCGGCACCGTCATATCCTTCACGGGGCACGGCACCGACCCCAACGGGACGGTGGTCGCCTACCGGTGGCGTTCCAACCTGGACGGTGAGATAGGCACCAGTGCAACATTTGAAAAACCCGGCCTGTCGGCGGGCACGCATGTCATCTACCTGAAAGTGCAGGACAACAACGGGGCATGGTCTAATGAAGAGAATAAGACTATTATTGTCGCAGCAGCCGGTTCAGTGCCTCCTCCACCCGAAGCACCGGTCATCAACCAGTTTGTCTCAGACTCCGATATTCTCCGCGGCGCCTACGTTACCCTTTCCTGGAACGTTTCCAATGCCACATCCATAACCATCAGTCCCACCGTAGGGAGTGTAGCGGCCACCGGCAGCCGGCAGGTTACGCCTGCTTCAACGACCATCTATACACTGACGGCCACCAATACATCGGGAAGTGCAAATCAGACCCTGCAGGTCACTGTGCCGGTATCTCACCTGACCGGGCCGGGCCTAACCGGGACGGTGACGCCGCTGCGTAATTTTGTAACCAGCGTTACCGCCAGGGTATCACCGGATACATGGAGCGGCACATGCCCCTACTCGTTTTACTGTTCCGCTGCAATCAGCGCCAGCGGTCCCTGCACGGTAACCTATATCTGGGAGAGGAGTGACCTTGGCAGCTCCCCCCAACAAACAGTGGTGTTTACAACGGCAGCTACAAAATCGGTTAACACTGACTGGCCCCGTGAGGGATCCGGCTCTCACTGGGTGCGTGTCCGCATTCTCACGCCCAATGAAATGGTGTCCGAAAAGGCAAATTTCACACTCAACTGCCAACCGTTCGCCGTGACAAATGTTAATGTACTGGTTAATCCAAAAGATTTTACGGGTGGATGTCCCAAGAGTTTTGGCCTTGTAGGTAACATCACTGCCAATGGAGAAGGTACAGTCACATACCGGTGGGAAAGGAGTGACGGCGGATCTTCGCCAACGCAAACCTATACTTTTGCGGAGCACACAAGTATGTTTTCGCCCCTTACAACCTGGCCCCGTGAAGTATCGGGTTCCTACTGGGTTCGGATCAGGATCCTTTCACCAAATTCCATGGTGTCAGACCCGGTGAATTTCACGCTCAATTGCAGCCCGTAGAACCGCGCCGGCAGCTAGACCATGAGGTGGCCCTGGCGGATGATGCCAAGGTCAGCTTTGATGAGGTCCACCACCCTGCGGTTGAGCACGCCCTTCATGCTGCCGACTATCTGCCGCCCCTTGTTGAGCCCGGCGGCAAATTTCATAACGTTCCCTTCCAGTTCTTCGTGGTGGCAGGCCAGGGCCACGATGTGGTGCTCTGCGCACTGGTGGCCGGTGAAGCGCCTGCCCGTGAGGACAAGCTCCCGCACCATATAGTCGGGCAGGACGCTCTCCAGCAGGGCGCCTGTGCCCGGCAGGATGGGGAAGTCCCTGTCCACCGCAGGTATGCAGAAAAACCCCCTGTCGGACCTCATGAAGCGGAAATCGAAGCAGCAGCTGAGCACCGCCGCACCACCGAAGACGTGCCCGTTGAGCATGGCGATGGTGATGAATGGGCAGGTCAGGAGCCGCATGCGCAGCTCCAGGCCCCTGGTCAGAAAGCGTGTGACGGACTCCAGGTCGCCCGCTTCCCTCCGCGCCTTGATCCAGTCCACGTCAAAACCATTGGACCAGATGTGGGCGTGCCCCGATTTTACCACCAGCGTGAGCGCATCCGTCTCACTCTCAATCCTGCCGATAACGGCCAGCATGTCGTCGCAGAACTGCAGGTTGAGCCTGTTGTCCCCCTCGTCCATGGTGACCACGGCCACGCGGTCTTCCACCCTAAAAGTTATCCCGGCCATGCGGCCCCCCATAACGATTTAAGCACAGTGCTCACTTCTTCAATTTGTCCGGCCTTACCTCTTTGCCCGTCCTGGCCGATTCCAGGGAGGCCAGCGTGAACTGCAGCACTGCTTTGCCAGTCGGGCCATCCAGCACCGGCTCGCCCCCGTTCTGCAGCACTTCGACCATGTGCCGGGTGCAGTCGATAAAGCCGTGGGACCAGTCCACGCGGTCCACCGGCACAGGGGTGGTCTTCCCGTCCTTGTAGATCATCAGTTCGGGCAGGTCGACAGTCCTGGCCGTGTAGCGGTTGATGAATATCATCCCCTTGTCGCCGATTATCTCGATCCTGTCGTCGTCGACGTAGTAATCGGATGACATCTGCGTGTTGGGAGTGTGCTCGATGTCAA
>Ga0247840_10007148_pt1 | contig 15632 bp, 13 predicted proteins | sample LaCruzMarch2015__FD_192404 | JGI IMG/M metagenome (GOLD analysis project Ga0247840, IMG submission 192404) | Freshwater microbial communities from meromictic Lake La Cruz, Castile-La Mancha, Spain - LaCruzMarch2015_17m | ecosystem: Environmental > Aquatic > Freshwater > Lake | place: Spain... | reverse complement strand
AGCACATTGAAACAGGAAAGGGATTGGATATGAAGATGTAGAAAATGTGCAGGCAAATTTAATTTCATCAATGAAGAATTCAGAACTTTATCATCTTGCTTTTCAGTGTCTTTTAAATGAAACCGGATTTGATGAAGTATTCAAAAATAAAATAATTTCAAATGAAGAAGATTTTTTGAGATTTATCCAGGTAAGCAGCAATCATTTAATTTTACCTGCGATAGTAAGGAGACTAAAAAATAAGGGATTTTCAGAATATCTGCCAGCAGAATTAGCTGAACACCTGAACGAATTACTTCAAATCAACATTGAACGAAACAACGAAATTTTACAACAAATTGAGGAGATAAGCCGACATTTAGGAGACGCAGGCATCAAACCGGTTTTCATGAAAGGCACTGCCCACTTGTTGGATAACCTTTACGTTGACATTGCCGACAGGATGATTGGTGATATCGATTTTCTGGTAAAAGAAAAAGATTACTTTAAAGCTGCGGAATTAATAAAACAGTTAGGTTATAAACAATCAGACGTAAATTATTTTGATGAATTGAATACATTAAAACATTATCCCCGGCTTTTCAGGCATGATGTTCCTGCTGATATTGAAATCCACAGATCTCCGGTTGAAAACAGGTTTACCAGTAAATTTAACAGTGACAATATTTTCGATAAAAAGGTAACTATTCCAACTATCCAAAATTGTTTTGTAACATGTGATGAACATAAACTTATCCACACATTCATTCACAGTCAGTTAAGCCACAAGGGTCATAGTTACAGAATTGCTTCTTTGCGTGATTTATATGATTTTTATCGGATATCAGAAAGAATAGATTTTAACTACGTTCTTCCTGAAATTAAAGAAAAGAAAAAAGTCAAGTCATTTTTCAGTTTGCTTCAATACATGTTTAAGTCAGAAATTTCCTCAGATTCTTTACAATATCAGATTAATAACAAATATGTTAGACAAATTAACTGGTTTCTAAATCATCCAAAACAACATCGTTTATATATCAATTTTGTTAAGGCAATTGATATTTTTATTGAAAGACCATTCTTAAAAATTAAAAATGCTCTTCTTAACAAATCATCTCGTTTAAGCTTAATTAAAAGATTAGAAAATCCTGATTGGTATAAATCAACCTATAAGGGAATAAGGTCATTTTTTAAGTGATGCCACATTTTAATCAGCAAAATGGCGGAAAAACTGAAAATGTGTAAAAGAAGAGTCCTATCCGAAAAGTCTTTCGACCCCCTATCCACCTAAGGGGGACTTCCTAATTCAATGATTTTCAGTTGTTCCCCTTTGGGGTTAGGGGTCAAACAAATGGAAATCATTGAATTTATTACTTTTCGGAGTAGACCCAAAGAATACAACTTTCTCAAATCTGTTGTGGTTGATAAATTGTATGCCCCTTTCATCAAACAAATCAGAAATAGATGATGTTTCAGAATAAAATACTCCGAAAATTATTAATTTCACCCCGGACGTATAACATAAACTATTTAAACTATGAAAATAACCAAAGCCTTAATAACAGCCGCCGGACCCGACCAGCGCAAACTTCCGTTGCAAACGCTAATCGACAGGGACAGAACACAGAAAACGGTTCTTGAAATATTGATCAACGAAATCAGAACTGCCGGTATCGATGAAATTGGAATTGTAATTCAACCTGAAGATGAAAAAAGCTTCGAGCAGGTTTTGGATTCCTCTTCCTACTCATCGGTTCGTTTTATCTATCAAAATGGTAAACCGGGTTATGGACATGCACTGCTGAGCGCTGAGAAGTTTCTGAACAACGAGCCTTTTTTACATCTTGTTGGCGACCATTTATATGTAAACCGTTCGGGGCAAAATGTGGCAAAACAGTTGATTGAAATGGCTGAAAAACACAAATGTGCCATCTCCACAGTTCAATCGACACGCGAAAATAACATTGGCAATTATGGAACGGTAAAGGCCGAACGTTTGCAGGGTGAATCTAACCTTTTTCAAATTACAAAGGTTCACGAAAAACCTACGCCAACATACGCGGAGCAACATTTGATGGTTCCGGGGTTACGCGCAGGATATTACCTTTGCTTTTATGGAATGCACGTTTTTACCCCGCTTTTACTCGAATTGCTCAATAAGGAAGCCGCTGATTTTCCCGATAAAAAACTGGGAATCAGTGAATCTCTTGATGAACTTTCAAAAAGAAGCAAATACCTGGCGCTTGAAAAAACCGATTCCCGGTATGATATCGGACTTGATTATGGTTTGTTAAAAGCACAATTGGCGCTGTCGCTTTCGGGCAAAGACAGGGATTATCTGCTTTCGGAATTGTTGCAGTTTTTTGTGGAAAAGGACATGAATGATAAAGGTTGCAATCAATGAACAAGCTGATTGATATCATTACCTCCACAAATCCTGAAATCAGGAATATGTCGCTGGAATCAGCACTTTCCGGCATAAAAACCAATGATTTACTGACGGAATGCACTGAACTTGAAAAATTCAGAAATGCAAGCGCTAACCTTTACCATAAAGTACGGGCCTTGTTTTTTCTTTATGCTATTCACCGCTTTCATATTTTGGGCAGCAATAAAATTGGATGTGAGGCAATTACTCCCTACAAGGCTTACGAACATATTCTCAACCGCCGGTTCGAAGAAGCCATTAAAATATTGCTGGAAGTACAAAATAAGCTGGGTATCAACGAAGGATTGTCAAGCGCCTTAGCCGATGCTTACCATAAACTGGCATTTCAGACCCTTGCCGACCAGGTTAAACGAAGTGTGCGTACCACCCCCGGAAACAACTGGATGTTTCGAATCGGGCATCCTGAAGATCATCCCTTAAAATTCAGAAAAGAATTACTCCAAAAAGATGAAAACAGCGGACTTTTCCCACTTTTATCGGAAAAAACACCGGTGCGGATGGATTTAACCCACAGTTGCTGGAGCGACATTTTTTTCCTTGGAATGGATTACCCGGAAGGTGCACAGGTACTGAATATATCTGTTGATCTTTGCATTTCAGGTTCCGCAAGCAACCCTGTTCCCCCCATTGAAACTTATTTAAGGGTAATTGACGAACCATTAATCAGACTGGTAAGCACCGATCTGGAAGCAACGGCTGATATTCATTATATTTCAGAGGTTTTTGATTTTGCAAAAGATTACCTTGGCCTGATAAAAGCCGCGTTAATTGCATCCGGAATAGTGCCTCCCGGAATGGAAGGTGTTGATTTACCCGTTTCAGCTTTGCTTGAAAAAATGATTGGACCCGGATTGGGGCTCGAAATTGTGAGTCAGGTAAACAACATTCCAAAAGGCTCACGACTGGCTGTTTCCACCAACCTGTTGGCTTCCCTTATTTCGCTTTGTATGAGGGCAACGGGTCAGACTTTTAAAACTGTAGGAATTCTTGAAGAGGAAGAACGCAGATTGGTTGCGGCAAAAGCAATTTTAGGTGAATGGCTTGGAGGTTCGGGCGGTGGCTGGCAGGATTCCGGCGGTGTGTGGCCCGGAATAAAAACCATTAAAGGATGTGCAGCACAGGAGGGCGATCCTGAATTTAAAATCAGTAATGGAAAGTTGCTGCCCAACCACACCATCCTCTCTGATAAGGATGTTTCTGCTGAAACCAAACAAAAACTGCAGGATTCGTTGGTAATGGTTCACGGCGGAATGGCTCAGGATGTGGGTCCAATCCTCGAAATGGTAACCGAAAAATACCTGTTGCGATCGGAAAACGAGTGGAAAGCTCGTCAAAAAGCGCTGACCTACTTCGACCAGATCATCGATCAGCTGAAAAAGGGAGACATTAAAAAAATCGGAGAATTAACCCAAAATAATTTTGACGGACCGATTCAGGAAATCATTCCCTGGGCTACAACAGCATACACCGAAAAGATTATTGAAAAAATCAAAGCCGAATTTGGTGACAATTTCTGGGGGTTTTGGATGATGGGCGGAATGTCGGGTGGTGGAATGGGTTTTATGTTTGCCCCTGAAATCAAAAAACAGGCTCAGGATTGGTTACTGTCAACTATGCTTCAGATTAAAAAGAAGATGGAAACCTCGGTTCCCTTTGCAATGGATCCGGTTGTATATGATTTCAAAATCAATGAAAAAGGTACTTTTGCTTCTTTAACCACCGGTGAAACTGCATTACTTCCTGTAAAGTATTACACGCTTCTGTTACCACGGCTGCTAAAAAAAGAGTTAAGTGATCTGACCCGTTGCAAACGAAGTGAATTGCAGGTATTATCGAAATCACAAAAAATAAAAGGCTCATACAATCTGTTTGTTTCGGGATTATTCGACCGCATGATACCTGATTCGAAAGTGAGTGGCCAACAGAACCAGGAATTAATTGAGTTGCTCGAAAATCATGGTTTTAATGCCGGATTGCATGAAACAATAAAATCAGCTTTAAAAAGCGGACAAATCGGACTGGCACAAAACCGGTTGAGAACAGGAATAAAGATTTCTGATTCAAAAGCCGACCAAATAGAATATGCAGAACCACAACTAAAGGAAAGACACTTTGAAGCAGGCAAAAAAGCATTGCAAAACAAAGAGTTGGCAATTGTAACGCTGGCCGGTGGTGTTGGCAGCAGATGGACCAAAGGTGCGGGCGTGGTAAAATCACTTCATCCGTTTTCCAAATTTGCAGGTAAACACAGAAATTTCATCGAACTGCACCTGGCTAAAAACAAAAAAACGGCAAAACATTTTAATACACTCGTGCCCCACATTTTCACAACAAGCTACTTAACTCATCAACCCATCAAAGAATATCTCGATTCCAACGAAAGTTTAAATGATGGTTCTGTTTCTCTTTCACCGGGACAGTTCATTGGCCTCCGGCTCTACCCAACGGAAAGAGATCTCCGATTTTACTGGGAGGAATTGTCGCAGCAAATTCTGGATGAGCAGGCTCAGAAAATGAGGGAAAGTCTTCACAATGCGCTAATCAACTGGGCAAAAAGTAATGGCGAGGGAGAAAACTACACCGATAACCTGCCACAACAATGTATTCATCCGGTAGGTCACTGGTTCGAAGTTCCTAACCTTTTAATAAACGGAACATTGCTGCATTTGATTGAAGCTAACCCTAATTTGAAATATCTGCTGGTTCACAACATTGATACACTTGGAGCCAATGCCGATCCGCTTCTTCTTGGAAATCACATTTCAAATGATAATGCAATTTCAGTTGAAGTAATTTCGCGGTGGCTGGATGATCGCGGCGGTGGTTTAGCCAATGTAGATAACAAACCCCGATTGATTGAAGGATTATCGCTGCCAAACGAACAAATTGAATTTGAGCTCAGTTACTATAATTCCAATACATTCTGGGTTTCAATAGATCCGCTTTTGGCATCATTTAAACTTACCCGCAACGATTTGCCTGATCAGGAAAAAGTCAGAAATGCTGTAATGGATTTGGCACGTCATATTCCAACTTATGTTACACTGAAAGAGGTGAAAAAACGCTGGGGAAAGGGTCAGGAAGATATTTACCCGGTTGCGCAATTCGAGAAACTCTGGGGTGATATGACAGCACTGTCAGAATTAAAAACCGGATATTTTCATGTACCCCGGAAAAGAGGTCAGCAGTTAAAGGAAGTTTCTCAGTTGGATGGATGGTTGCGCGATGGTTCGGCCGCTTATATTGATGAACTGTGTGATTGGGAATAAAAGCATGATTTTATGTTTAAACAGACTTTCTTATCTTTGAAAAAAAACAGTTTATGGAAACAATTTTCAAATTAAAAACTAAAGAGTTAGATATGAGTTTTATTGAATCAATAAAAAACCTTTTTAAAGGTAAAGAAATTGAAATAACAATAAAATCTGCACAGGATGAAACAGAATATCTTCTTGGGACGCCTGCAAATAAAAAAAAGCTACTCGAAGCAATCGATGAAGTTAAAAGAAATAAAAATCTTATTCGCTTTTCCGGAAAAGAATTCGAGGAAATGACCCAAACAATGCTTAATTCATGAAACACAACATTACTTTTACCCCCGGCGCATTTGATTGTTATAAAGAATGGGCGGTTGTAGATAAACAGAAATTTAAAAAGATAAATGATTCAATTCAAAGCATTGACCGCACACCTTATGAGGGAATTGGAAAGCCAGAACCATTAAAACATCAATTAAGGGGTTGCTGGTCGAGACAAATTTCAGATGAACACCGGCTGGTTTATCAGGTAGTATCAGAAACTGAAATTATTATTTTGCAATGTAAATACCATTACTAATTCTATGTCTAAAAAAGTATTTGTATCAGGCTGCTTTGATATGCTGCACAGCGGCCATGTAGCCTTTTTCGAAGAAGCTGCACAACAAGGCGAATTATATGTTGGAATTGGTTCCGACACCACAATTCAGCAATTAAAAGGCCGTCCGACAATCAATACCGACAAGGAACGGCTTTTTATGGTAAAAGCAATAAAATATGTAAAAGATGCCTGGATAAACACAGGAAGCGGATTGATAGACTTCGGTAAAGAAATAATGGAATTGAAGCCTGACATTTTTTTTGTAAACGAAGATGGTTTTACGCCCGACAAAATAAAGCTGTGCGACGAAATTGGTGCTCAATTGCTGGTAAGCAAACGTATACCGCAAAACGGATTACCTGCCCGATCAACCACTGCCCTGCGAACAGTATGTAATATTCCTTTTCGACTTGATTTGGCAGGTGGCTGGCTCGATCAGCCTTTTGTATCGAAATTCTATCCCGGTCCGGTAATCACCATAAGTGTTCATCCCGATTACCAGTTTAACGATCGCAGCGGCATGTCGAGCAGCACACGCAAAAAAGCAATCCAGCTTTGGCAAACCGAAGTTCCGGAAGGCAATAAGGAAATTCTGGCAAAAACATTGTTTAGTTTCGAAAATCCCCCGGGAACAAAGGTCGTTTCGGGTTCACAGGATTCCATCGGAATTGTTTTTCCCGGCGTCAATAAATTAAACTACAGCAAAGATAATTACTGGCCCGATTCAATTGAACCTGATACAAACAACGAAATCCTTGAGTTTATTGAAAATCACCTTTGGTTTATCACACTTGGTCCGCGAATTGGTGATTACGATGTTTTATCAGACACAAATATCAACGAGCCTTATGCAAAAAATCTGGCCGACGCTGCCAATAAATGCTGGGATGCAATTAAAAATAAAGATCTAAATCAATTTGGCACTGCATTCCGCGAAAGTTTTGAAGCACAGGTTGCCATGTTCCCGCACATGGTGAATCCCGACATTACTGAAGTTATTGAAACTTATAAAAATGATGCACTGGGATGGAAACTGAGCGGTGCCGGAGGTGGCGGATACCTTGTTTTGGTATCTGAAAAACCAGTAAAAAATGCAATTCAAATAAGGATTGTAAGACCGTAATTTATCAACTTGAGCAAACACTTAATCAATATAAAGGTCGAAAAATTATTCGTCGTAAACTTAATCTTGCCTGATGTAAAAAACAATTTGCAAACAACCCGAAATTCCTACAATTTGAAATTTGTCTCAAACACAAAAAAGGTAATAACCTGAATTAGATATAAAAAAGCGTAAAAAAAGAATATGCCAACAAAAGAATTATATGTAAATTAAAGTACTGATATACAATTATTATGAAACAAGACTGAGTTTACGGAATTCCTACTTGAATTTCAGCAGTTTCAATCTAAAACAGCATTAAAATCAAAAATTAATTATTGCAGGTTAATGTGATAAGCAATCCCTCCCATAAAACTATCATTTTGGTTTATAAAGGCATAAAGGAAGAAACAATCAAATAATAATAAGGAAGCCCCTAAATTCAAAGCTTTTGTATCGTATTCTGCTATGAAATTTAACTGATTAAAAAATTGTGGGGAATAAGAGATTCCACCGAAAATACCATTTAGATTTTTCCTTTCAAAAGAATTAAACCCATTACCTAAATTAATGGATACCCTATTATCATTCCAATTAATTGTTTTTGTTCCAACAATATAAGTAGAACCAAAGTATTGGTTTCCATTTCCGGAAGATGTAAAAATATCATCTCCACCTAATACGATGGCAGGAATATATTTTCTTTCTCTTACTAATCTCATTCTTAATCCAAAACTTCTGTCTTCATTCAAATTTCGATTATCCTCAAATTGCATTCGCATTAAAGTTAAACGATATGTAACTTCTAAAAAGGGAATAAAGGTTAAATTAAAATAGTAATTAACAGTATTGTAAGAAGTAGATGTAAAAGTAACGGGCAAATAATTGGAACCAATTATAAATGTCCCATCTTCTTTCATTTCAGCATTTGGTGTATTTAATAACCCACTAGAGCCATTGGTAGGTTGTGCTTTTAATAAATAACACGTTGAAACAATTAATACTAGTAATATTTGTTTGATAAAAAAAAATTTTCCTTGAATTGTTCTCATCACAATCAAAGCATATTTTGCTAAAAATCTTAAAATAGTAAATAGAAATCCGGAACAATAATTGTTGATTCCGGATTTCATTTACTAATAAAATTATCTTAGAATCTATATCCTATAGAAAAAGATATTTCAGCACCATTAATTCCTACTTCACGTTCAACTGTTTCTATAAAAGTTTCCTCTTGAATATAGTTTCCCAGATTGTATTTCGCTTCAATACCAATATTAACAGCTCCAAATGCCTTGTCAATTCCTAAAACAGGAGCAAAAGACATATCCTGTCCATTTTGAGAAATCATTTCATTATTAATATTGTATTCATTGTTAATAAGAAAAGCCGTCGCCTCTGCACCTAAATAGGGTTGGAATCCGGAAAAAGAAAAAACTTTCGGTCCATATAAAAGCCCTAAACTAAACCTTGTAAAACCTATTTTCAAACCATCAATCTTTGATTCTTGATTTCCTTCTACTTCTCCTTTCCAGTATGATGCACCAACACGTGCTCTAAAATTTGAATGTATAGAGAAAGTAATATTTGCACCAAACACAGCACTTCCTCCAAACGATTCGGTAATACCCTTTGCCGGCAAGTAGGTGTCGTTCCAGTAAGCCATTTCTGGCGAATAGTAACCAACAACTAAATTTACACTTTGAACAGCAAACCATTCATTTGTTGAATCTGAAAGTATTTCTTCATTATTTTGCGCATAACTCATTGTTGTAAACACAAAAAGGAGAAAAGTAATTGAGATTATTTTTGTTTTCATTTATAGTATTTTAGATGTTTAAAAAATTAAAATTTAGTATAAATATTAAGCAATTTAGACCACACAGATTTAAATTTTGATTAGTTGTGAACGTTTCCTGAACATCGAATAGTAGTTACTATTTTGGGTCTTTCTTCGGACATCACAAATGTAATTGACTGACCTCCACAATCTTCAAAAATATAAGTACCATTATTTGAAGCATCGCAACTAGCTGATTTTATGTAAGATGTAATAACATTAGTAGTTCCTCGTAAAATAACTCCATCATTTCTGTCATCATCAAACTCAAGTCGGAAACCAAGATAACTAAAATTATTAACTTTAAATCCATCGATACAATCAGAAGAACAAATTGCATCTGAACTAATAAGTTCCGAAGTCATGATTGGAGGATTATCAACATTGCCCTGTGTGTAGCCATATGCCGTTGTTACCTCTATTAAAATAAACTTTGCCCTATTTAATCCTGCTTCAACGCCAAGGGTAGTAATGGCAGAATTAATTTTTGCCAAGAGAGAAGCCATAGCTTCAGGATCTGCGTCTAACATTTGAAAGTTGGTTGGTTCTGAACAAGGCAAAAATACACTTGCACTTTTTAATCCTACAAAAGTGATCACTCCATTTTTATATGTTAATTCTTCACTATCATTATAAAATGAAACCTTTTTTTCTTCTACAATTGTTTCTACCACAACTGTAGTTGTTGATTGCTGCTGCTGACCAGTTATTATATTAGGGTTTACAGTATAAGATAAAATCTCTTTTGTTGAATCAATTGTACCTTCGCTATCCATTAATGCTGAAACAATTGCAGTAGATTTATCATCAAAAGTTGTTTTCACTGCTTCAACTGTAGTGGCAATAGTTAAACCCTCACTGGCAATAACTGTTGCAACATTAGCGGAAGTATCAGCCTTAACAGCACTTTCCACTACACTAACATCAACCACAGCTCTGTTTACAACAACAATCTGTTTTACGGCAACATCAATAGCAGTAGTTTTTGCATTATTTGAGGTATTTTCTTCTTTAACTACTTGACTACCATCTGAAGAAATATTTATTTCAAATTTAAAATTGTGTTTACCCGCTAATGCACTCCATTTAAGAATACTTTCATAATCCTTATTTGCGTCTATGTCTGTCAGAAGCACACTTTCCATTACTGCACCGTCCACATAAAAGTTTAATACCGAATTATAAGTATTTTTTGAATCCTCATTATTTCTGTAGGTTACTTTAAAAGTCAGGTTACTTTCAGAGTTTATAACAGTATTGTCTGAAGTATAATCAACCTTTACAACTGTAAAGTCGGGAGCAAAAACTTCAGGTACGTATTCGTATACGTCACTTACGTTTTTTTGGCAGCCATTGAATAAAACCGAAGTTCCCGCAATGGTTAACAGCATCAATAATGCGGTAGATTTAAATTTCAACTTTTTCATTTTTCTTTAATTTTTGGTTATCTTTAAATTTCTTTTTTGTAATTTTTCCTTTATAAATAAGACATTATCATAGTATTCTGTTCTGTTTTCATCAGGTTTGGTTTCGTAATTCAAACCATAATACACGGCATAACCAGCATTGTATTCCGAATCATAATATTCTGGAATTTTTAACCGAAGTGAACGATTTCTATTTCGTTTATTTTTTTGTAATGGTATTGTAAAATGAAAACCTCCATTGAATTTTTCCCCTGTATGCATTGCAAAAAACCCTATGGTAGTTTCATTAAAATGCCTGCTACAGTCAACCCTAAAACCATTATCGTTATTTATATAATTCCCATAGCCAACATCAAACGAAATATTATATTTTGCATAATAGTATTCCAGTTTTGCCTGCCATGTGCAATTGTCTATACGATCGGAAATCCAACGCCCCTCATAAAAATGTGAACTTCCGGTAAAACCAACATTCCAAGTTAAGTTTATACAATCGTTTAAAAAATGTTTGACATAAAAATTAAGTCCGTAACGATGCTCATTGAAATTCCCAATAGTAATATTTCCTACCCACCTTTTGGGAAATTTAATGTTTTGAGAAATGGTTACAAAACCTGGACGAATAAAATCACCTTCATTGGTTGAATATAAAAAACCCCGTTCTTTGTAATTTACGTTTTCTTTTATGTGTAAAACCTCAAAGTCGTTCTTAAGCGGGAAAATAATTTGTCCTGTAAATAACATTCCTTTCCAGAGTGATACTTCAATTGCAGGAGCTATATTCAATTGAATTTCATATAGCTGTGTTAATAACCTATTCTGAACGGAAAGCTGCGGATAAACAACTACATCGATTTTTTTTTCGTTTGAATTATATGCTGAAGTACTTTTCAGCACTTTCCAGTCATCATCCGTTTCATATTGTACTAAAAAATCACTCGTATTCTTTGTGTTAAAAAAAGTATTATTGTTGCCATTTAACCAGTATTCGGTACTGACTTTGATTTGAAATACAGGAATATCATTTCTTAACAATATAAGCAACAATTGTGATGTGCCCTGACAATTTTCAATAATTATATCAATCGCCATTCGAATAGCATCAACATCCCATCGGTACACATTATTCTCAATTGAAGCAACTACTTTATCTCCCTTATAAGCAACACGCACATTCTCAAAGCCAATAGCAACCAACTTATCAACAATTTCTTTTGTGTTGAATTGATTCTGGGCTACAGTACAAATTGTAATTCCATTAAGTAAAAATAAAATATTAAGTTGACGTATCATCATTACTATTATTTTTCATATAGTATTTTAAAAAATTTGGATACTACATTTTCTCATATGTTTTAAGACAGTGCAATTTAGTTATAATTATATAAACAATAATAAAAATGATAATTAAAATTTATAATTTAATAATAATTGATTCCACTCCGAAAAGCGTTTAAGTTTTTAAATAATTAATAATCATGTAATTAATAGTTTAATTGTTGTATCTTGCTGACAACAAAAAAAACGCATTAAATGTTTAGGAAATCTTCGAAATCAGTACAACTTCATATTTTCACACCACCCGCGTATTTATTTTCCGGCAATTCGATAGAGATTTATGAAGACGAACTTACATATCATAAACAGATCAGGCAACAAGTAATCCAGAGCATTGATGAAGGCATCTTCCGTCCTTTGTGTTGAGAGGACAATGGTAGCACGAATTAGTCTGTTCGCGTATTGGTTGCCATGATGGTACTCAAAGAGGGCCAAGGCATACCGGTATATTACGCAAAAAGACATTGATAAGAACTTGCTCAGAAAACAAATGACAGAAATACTCATTGAAACCTTACAGTTTCGCAACAATTTTGGAGCTACCATTTTTCAGTTAAGTTACCATTATCCAAACGCAAAAAGCAGGTACAGGTACGGGGCGAAATCAAGCACCAAATGTGAGCCAATATCCGCTTTTTGTGGGAGAACTTTGTTCGCATTCTGAAATAATTAATGCCATTATGTAAAAGAATTTCTTTTTTGCAAAATATACGTTCCTTTTATTGCTTTCTAACTGCCGACACAAGTCTGGATTGAACCCTATTTTGCGATAAAATCATTTTCAAGGACAATATTGCAAAACAATCTAACAAGTTCCGAGAATATCCAATTCTCACTAAGTTGAGGAAAATAGGATAGTCGGACTGGAATCTGTGCTTTTGGATTATTTTTAAATTCTTGAAACGGCTTATCTACTTTAGTCATGTTGTATTTGCTAATAAAAAGAAAGAACCCAACTGTGGCGATTTATACATTTAAATATTGTTCCCCTTCCGATTTGAGCATTTCATAATATGGGGCGAAACCTCCCGTAATGAAAATATTGGAATATTACCCGACGGTTGGGATGATTACTGGAGATATGTTTTCGCCTACTCCGGGTGATGATGATTTCCTTTTAACAGATCAGTTAAACAGTTCGGGTAATCAATTGGGAACATACCAGTTGGAAGTGGCAAAAGATTTTTCGAAAATTACAACTACTTTTTACCTTAGCCATCCATGTGAGGATAATTCAGGATTAAATTGGCGATACTGGCCTGACAACCTGCTTGGGTTTCATACCAATTTCAAAAACTCAAAAGGTGTTATTACCGATATATTGTATGAATTTACCAATACACGCCAGCAAAATATCAAAGATTCAATTTATTCATTTGACGAAACTTCGGGTAAATGGAAAATAAATGAATACGACGATTATTACCATCATGGAATTTACCCATCAGGATTCACTTATCAGCAGCGCGTAATGAGTTCACCTCTTTTTTACCCTGTAAAATTGAGTGACGGCATTTCCATGGGAATTCGTTCAACGCGGTTTTTTGCACACCACCTTGAAGTGAGGGGAAACCTGTCAGATTTTGTCAAATGGAAAGGTATTCTCACTTATATACAACAACTTGGAACCTATTCCGAACCATATACTTCAAATCAAAAACAAGTTTCCTGTCTGTTTGAAATTCAATATGTTAATCCCGGCTTTCCGGTTGAAATAGGATTAGCCGCCGGAGGTGATTCAAGTTGCAATGGAAAAAACCTGGTATTTCAATTGACAGTTGCAAAAAGATGGTGAGAAATTTAACAATTCTTTATATTTAAGTTGCAGCATGTGTTTTGATTTTTATTTGTTTTACAGACCACTTAAAATACAGAAATTCAATCCTATTTGAAGAAATCTTTAACAAATACCAAAATCTGTTCAGGTTATTAAACAGAGAATTTTTCCAATAATCAGATAAAAAATTATATCTAATCATTTTTTTTTCTGTAATTTGCGGTTAAATATTGGAAATTTGAGAATCTATTAGGTTAGGTTATTCACCCAAAATTATAATATGGACGTAAAACTAATTTTAGAGGCATTTATTATCGCTTTTTTTCTGGTAATTGCATCGATTCCTCCAATAATCCGGGTTGCTAATGCCAAACGGCTTTTCGAACCTTTTGAAGAAAGAAAAATCCACACAATAACAGTACCACCATTGGGTGGAGTTGCAATATTTATCGGATTCACATTGAGCAGTATTATCGCTACCGACGGCATTAGTTTCGATGTTTTAAAATACATTATTGCTTCTGTTATCATCATGTTTTTTATTGGTTTGAAAGATGATTTAATGAACATATCAGCCCGTAAGAAACTGTTGGTTCAGATTCTTGCTGCAGTTATTCTCATTATGTTGGGAGACGTGCGTTTTACACATCTTCACGGTATTTTGGGAATAGAAGAAATAAGATACATACCCAGTATAATCTTATCCTTATTTGCCATGGTGGTTATTATCAATGCCTTTAATTTAATCGATGGTATAGATGGATTAGCTTCCGCTCTTGCGATGCTTTCAGTATCAGCTTATGGAATATGGTTTTTAATTAGCGGAAATACGCAATTTGCCATACTTTCGTTTGCTTTGGTTGGTAGTCTTGCCGGATTCTTTATTTTCAATGTATTTGGGAGTAAAAACAAACTGTTTATGGGCGACACAGGTTCTTTAATCATTGGTCTGGTTATTTCGGCGCTTGTTGTAAAATTTAACGAATTCAATATAAATACTTCCATTTCATATGCTTTTAAAGCATCTCCGGCAGTATCATTTGCATTAATTATTGTACCTCTTATTGATACTTTGCGTGTTATGACCATTCGTATTTATAATAAAAGGTCACCATTTTCGGCAGACAACAATCACATACATCACCGTTTGCTCGAATTGGTGCCGAGCCATTTAAAAGTTACAATAATTATTGTATCAGTTAATATATTGATAATTGCCCTGGCTTACTTTCTTAATCAAACATCGATTAATGTAAATTTCCAATTTTTAATTGTATTTTTTACAGGTATATTTTTTTCATTTATACCTTCTTATATCCTTAAAATGAAATCTTCCGGAAAAATAAATAATGCCAATCAAATCAATCTGTTTTGGTAGTCAGGATTTCTGAGTTAACACCAAATTTTCTCCTTAAAGATGGTGCGTTTCGTTGATGCATTCGAAATTGATTTGCTTTTGAACTCCTATTCAAAAATCATTCCCCCATCAATCCAATCACATTTCCAGCCATCACTTTAATACCTGTTTCGATGGTTTTTTCATAGTCAGGATTCAAAAACGGAGAATGTATTGGAAACGGTGCTTCGCCTCTTGCGTTCAAATCATCAAATAAACCGACACTTGTACTTCCTAACCAAATCAGGCAAATTGGAATATTCTCGGGTGTGCGGCCATATTTTCCGAAATCCTCCCCTACCATCGCTGGTGTTGTTCTTATTATATTCTCTTCGCCAATCGTTTCAGATGCAAAACTTCTGATTTTATCGCTTAATTTCTGATTATTGACAAGAGGTGGAGTTTCTCCTGTCTCAATTTTTACCAGCGGCAGTTTATCTTCCGGCATTCCAGCCATTTCAGCAGC
>Ga0247840_10007142_pt1 | contig 15645 bp, 11 predicted proteins | sample LaCruzMarch2015__FD_192404 | JGI IMG/M metagenome (GOLD analysis project Ga0247840, IMG submission 192404) | Freshwater microbial communities from meromictic Lake La Cruz, Castile-La Mancha, Spain - LaCruzMarch2015_17m | ecosystem: Environmental > Aquatic > Freshwater > Lake | place: Spain... | reverse complement strand
CGCGCCGCTTTTGCCCAGATCTCCGGATCTCGCTACCAGTTCGTGGGCTTCCGCCCGCCCGGGATGTGCGATTTAGTTGCGCAACGTGCCCATGGCTATTACTTCAATCGCCGTTTTCGGGTTTAATATGCTTTAGCCGAAAAATCCTCCCGACCCCGAACTGCTGAAAACATCGCCATTCCGGTGCCGAAATCAGCGTGCAGACATGCCAGTTTGGAGTTCATAATCCGGAAGTCTTCCATTTTGAAAGCAAGAACACCCCCCATCAGAAAGCTACGATGAAATCGCTCAGCGTTTTCTTTTCATGTTTTGCCTTGGCGACTACCGCGGCCGTCGAACCTGCCGCCAAAAGTAATTCTCAAGCCCCCGGCGTGCTCATGCATCAGGCCGATGTATTGGATCAAGCGATCACTCTGGATCACAACCGTCCGACATGGCACCTCACTCCAACGGTCGGCAGCTGGTGGGATGTGAACGCCCTCATGTATCACAAGGGCCGCTACCACGTGATGTTCATGAAGCACATGTTTGACGATCAGGGAAAAGCCCTACCCGACAACTGGGGCCATGCCTCCAGCACGGACCTGCTGCACTGGCAGTTTCACCCCGACGCATTGCACGCCGCCCTCTTTGATGATGGGAAAGGCCGACCATTCTGGAGCGGGGATGCCATCGAAAATGCACCAATCCCCACAATCATCCCGCTTGTCGTCAAAAACGGAATCAATAGCGGTGTCTGGGCGGCGCAGCCAAAGGACGACGAACTCCTGGAATGGAAGTTCATCCAGCAGAAACCCATTCTTTGCCAAAAACCGAAACCGGCCCCGCCTGCTGTGGCCGAAAAGTCCGAATACATCATCTTCGACTCCACGGCATGGTATGACGCCTCGAAGCAGACCTACTTCCTGCTGTGCGGCAACAAGAACTTCCGTCCCGGCTACGAGGGGGATTGCACGAGCCTCTTCACCGGAAAGGACCTTCTACACTGGGAATACGTCGGACCGCTTTACAAGAGCCGCCGCGACATGACGTCCGTTCATGAGGACACCGCCTGCCCGGACTTCTTTCCGCTCGGGGACAAGTGGGTGCTCCTCTCCCACGTCCACAATCCCTGGACCCATTGCCGCTATTTTGTCGGCAGCTTCGACGGCACCACATTCACCCCGGAAAGTGTCGGACGCATCGGCTGGATTAACGACCAGATCGCGGCCCCGGAAACCATGCCCGATGGCAAGGGCCGCCGGATATTTTTCGGACAAGTGCGCACCGCTGGAAAAAACGGCCTGTGGAAGACCTCGTTTTCCATGCCGGTCGTCCTGAGCCTCGGCGATGACAAGACCCTCCGCTTTCAGCCTGCCGATGAGCTTCTGGCTCTGCGTAGCAACAGCCATTCCGAAAAACACCTCGCCCTCGACAACCAGTCCCTCCCGCTACCAGAAGCTTCTGCCCGCTCCGTCGAACTGCGCGCCACATTCACCGACATCAACGCGGAGGCGGTCGGCTTCCGGGTCGCCAGCTCGCCCACTCAAGACGAATTCACCGACATCGCGTATCTTCCGGACGAGAAAGTGATCGAAATCAACTTCGCGAAAAGCGATCTGAAAAACCGCACCCGCTACACCCGCTACCACTCGCGCGCTCTGGAGGGAAAGATGATCGAAGCGAACCCGGACGTCACCGTCCAGCGGATGCCCTTCGAACTCAAACCCGGCGAACCGCTCGATCTGCAAGTCTTCGTGGACGGCTCCATCATCGAAGTCATCGCGAATTCCCGCGCTTTCACCGCGCAGACCATCTACCCCTCGAATCGCGGCTCCATCAACTCATACATTTTCGCCCGCGATGGAAAAGCCACCGTTCCTCTGTTGGAAACCCACCACCTTAACTCCACGCTGAACCGCTGAGGCGAAAAAACCTCCGTTACTTCGCTGCCCGATCCGCCCAGAGTTTCTCCGTGACCGGGAACATCGACACGCGGAATTTCGTGCAGCCGAACGGGACGAGTTCGATCTTTGCCTTCTCACCGCCGCTCACGGGGGCGGCTGGGAGCGGCTGGAGTTCCGTCGGCTTCCAGTCGAACTGCACGGCATCCGCACGCAGGCGGAGGGGCGACGAAAGCGACCAATCCCAATGCTCCGGCATCGGAGTGCGGACGACTTCGATGCCGCTGCTCCGCGGATCGACATTCAGCGCATAGTTCCACACGGCTTCCGGCGCAACGCGGTTCGGGGTCTCGTCGGCGATCGGGAGAGCGACCAGCAGCGGCCCATACATCACGCTGGCAAATGGATTGTGGACGTCCCGGACCTGCGAGAGTTGGCGGGAGCGCGGCTGATGAAATTTAGCAACTTCCTCCTGACGGAAGTAGTCCTGGTCGGGATAGGATGTCTCCTGACCGCAGATCAACCGGGGCGTCATCGGGAAGCGGATTCCAATCCGGTCCCCGGCTTTCCATGTGCGGTCGAGCTTCACGAACCCATTGGCATCCGCCTCCGTTTTCACAGGCTGGTCGTTGATTTGGATTTCGGGACTTTTGCACCATGCCGGAATGCGGAGGGAAATCGGGAACGCCGCATCGCGCGAGGGAGTCACGCCCATGACGATGGATTCCTCGAATGGATAAGCAGTTTTACTTTCCACGATGACGTCCACCCCGTCGGCAACCTGTGCCTTCACCCGGCACGGACCGTAAAGCGTTGCTGCAAGCCCGTGGTCGGGCGTGGCCATCCACATGTGCATGATATAATTCGGCAGAATACGGTTCACATTGCCGACGCAGCAGAGACAGGGGTGCCCGATCGGGGTGAATTGATACGACCCAAGCGAGGGGTTATGCGGTTCCTCAAGAGGCAGTGATTCGTTGAGGCGGTTCGGGCTCTGGTAGTAGCACATCGTCTCGAAGTCGCGGGCAATCGGTGCCGGGCCGGCATTGAAAAAAATCTGCTCGATGCGGTCGGCATATCCCCCCTCGCCCGTGATGCGGAGGAGCCAGAGATAAGTCCAGTTGGCGGCAGCTACGTTACACGTTTCCACATTGCGGGTGGAGCCGATGCCTGCCAGGTGCTCCTCTCCGGAGACCAACCCCAAGGGCAGCAGGTAGGATTGGTCGCTCCATTCCACCGTGCGTTTTGTGGCATCCAGCAACTGCCGGTCGCCGGTCAGCGGATACAGCAGCGCAGGGACACGCAGGTTCTCGTAAAATATGACAGCATGCCCGGGAACGATTTTCCCGCTGCTCCAGGTTGCGACCGTCTTCTTGAACCCGGGTCGCTCCAGCACCGAGCGGATATTCGCAAGGACTTGCGGGTCCCGGCTCAGGAGATACGTGTCGATCATCGGGTCGAGATTGACCATGCCGTTCACCACCCCGAAATCATCCTGAAAATCGAGAAGCGGGAAATCCCGGTAAACTTTGACCAGAGCTTCCAGTATCCTGGGATCGCCGCTCGCTTGGTAGTAGGCGACCAGTGCCCGGCCCATGTGGGAATGCGCCCAACTATTGAATCCATCTTCATTGAAGATCGTTTTCGGCATCCAGTAGACAAATGAATCGCCCCCCTTCAACACGCCATCCACCACCGGATCCAGCCGTGACTTCGCCTTTGCGATCAGGTCTGGATCATGGAGGATGTAGGCAAGCCTCACCAGGCCATCCAGCCAGTAGGCGCACTGCTCAAGCGGCCAACCGGTCCCCTTTTCCTTAACGCCTCCGGCTTTGAAATCCTGCCCCGACCAACCTTTGGCATAGGTCTCCGCGCGCTCATCCAGATGACCCGTGATGCCCTTCCCCGCGGCCAGCGCCCAGTCACGCAGCCAACCGTCTGGCTCGACAGCTCCCGGCTTGAGCGGCTGGAAAGCCATCGGCATATCCTCCGCACGGGCGGCCAGCACAGTGGCACTCAGAAAAATGAAGGCGATGAAAACCCATCTCCAACAGGATCGAGGATCACAATACCGCCGATGATGACTTGAAATGGGTAAGACGATTGAACGGAGGGATTGATTCATGGGAACTCCGGAGGATATCTGCCGACCGGCATTTTCCTCAAGGGTGATTTCCTGAAAGATGCCCCCCCGGCATCAAGGCTGCCCGCCCATCTGCCACAGTTTGATCGCCTCGATCGGATGGATGAGCATGATGACGTTGAGAGTGAGGTTGTCCCGCACCCAGAGGGCACATCCGATCTCCATGGCCAGGAAAAGCAGCACACTCGCCCAGACCGGTAACCGCCAGGCCAGCAGGAAGCCGAGAGACATCATCAGGACGTCGCTCAGGGAATTAAAAATACTGTCGCCCGAATACCCGAGGGCCATGGTTGCATCGCGGTAGCGGTTGATGATGATTGGAGAGTTTTCTAGCATCTCCCATCCCGCCTCCACGATCACGGCGGCCAGATACCGGAAGCGGAGCGGAACCCGCCGGGCCACGAGCCAGAGCAGGGCGAAAAACACGAGCCCGTGTCCGATGTGGGAAAACGAATACGCATCGGCCAGGCGCTGCGAGCACTCGCTGCTCCAGATGCTGCTTTCCCAGAGCCCCGGTTTCCCGTCAGGGCCGAAAACCGAGCGTCCCATCCACCACTCGAAACCGGCGAGGATCGTAAGGACGGCGACGACCATCCCGAATATCCCGAGTGCCTTTTTCATTATTCCGTCATGTGACCCCACAATCGGCTCATCAGTCGCGGAAGTTTTTGTATTCCAGAACGACCCCGAAATCCCGGCCTCGGCAGAAGGCGATGACATTCTGTAATTCATCGCGGCTTTTCCCGGTGACCCGGACCTGGCGGTCCTGAAGCGAGCTCTGAACCTTCAGCCCGGCGGCCTTGATCTCCTTCACGATCTCCTTCGCCTTGTCACCTTCCAGCCCCTGCTTGATGAGAAAATCCTGCGTGGCATGTCCGAGCGGAGAAATTGCGGGATCCTTGCGTTCGACATTCCGGAGGTCGATGTTCCGCTTGGCCAGCTTGCCGACCACCATGTCATGAAGCGCCTTGAGCCGCGTCCCGTCCTCGGCCCTCAGTGCGATTTTTGAATCGACGGGCTTCCATTCGATGGTTGCCGGGCTCCCCTTGAAATCAAACCGAGTCGCGAGTTCTTTGAGCGCCTGGTTGACCGCGTTATCAACCTCCTGCTTGTCAATTTCCGAAACAATGTCGAACGAGGGCATGCCCCATACCATATCGCGAGCACAATCCCACGGTCAATGATGCCCTGATCAATCCGCCAAATGACGATTTGCCTGAAACTGCGATTTTTGAGATGATTTGAGTGGTGTTGTTTTTCATCGTCAACCTGTTTGCTCCGCTCATCACCGGCTTCATTGTGCCCATCCTGCTTGATCGATGGGCAGCACCACATCAGGAATCCCTGAAGCTCAAAGTCCTCATCTCCATGGGGTGCGCGCTTCTTCTTGTCACCCTGGTTCATATCGTGAAGGAAAACTCGCTGCCCCTTCAGTATGCCATGCCGATCGGGCTTGCCTGCTCGCTCGCCGGAACGTGTTGCAGCGAAGTGTTGGGCTTTTTGCGGTTCAGAATGGCGAAAACGGGAACTGGCACAGGAAAGGCCATCCGCACTTCACGGTCCAAAGCATCACTCCACGGATCAGAGCGGGCTCCGCAGGGGATTTTCAAAAAGAATCCCCGTTCGCCCATTTCTGACAAACACAGCACCCCTGACGACTCCGCAGAGGGCTGATCAAACTTCTCCGACATAGATGCGATGGGCAGCCCGTTTCGCACGTTCGTGAGCCTTGGCCTCATATTCGGAGGCATGAAACCTGGCCCGCGTGAGTTGGTCGAGAAAAGCGGGTTCCCTTACCGCCGACCAGAAAGCAACACGACCCCCGGGGCGAAGAGCACGGTGGATGAGTGAAAGACCGTTGGCATTGTAGAGCCGCGAGTTTTTCGCCTGCACCAGCGATGTCGGGCCGTTGTCCACATCGAGGAGGATGGCATCGAAACGTGCGGTGGAGGGCCTGATACAGTCGAAGACATCACCGGTGAATGTATCCACGCGCGAGTCCTGGAGCAGGGATCCGTTCAGGCTGGCGAGAAATTCCCGGTTCCAGGCCACGACCTCCGGAAGAAGTTCGGCCACCTGAACGAAGGCCTTCGGTCCTGTCAGTTCGAGCACGCGGCGAAGGCTGAACCCCAAACCCAAACCGCCGATTAGGACACGGGCCTCGTTGCTCTGTGGACGGAAGGCACAGGCAAGGTCGGCGAGCATGATCTCCGAGACCGTATTATTTGATCCCATGAGTTGGCGGCCGTTGAGCTTGAGAAAATAGTCCCCGTCGTGCTCGTGAAGAGAGAAACGCGATCCATCCGGCGTTCGTGTCTCTGCAAGGTTGCGAAAAGGAATCACTGCCCCGCCCCCCGGGCGTTGAGCAGCTCATGGAACTTGGCAAGCGCGGTTTCAGCCGCGTTTGGGGGAGAGAGGCCTTCCAGCTGGTTAAGACCCTCAGAGCTTGCCAGCCACGCCCGGGTCTTCTCCAAGGCATCCCCGACAGAAGAAGCTCGCGCAGGTTGAGACAACTTCCGGGCCGGGATAATTCCCTGCGGCAGGCCGGGAATTGCCTCCCGCACAGGTTTCACGACCTCGACGCCAAGCCACTCCTGCAACTCCGGGAGAATGTCAGCCGGCGTTTGAAACCGCTGCCAGACGCGGTCCTCGTGATCGGGATCCACGGAAGCGATGAACTCGTTTGCCAGGTTGAATCCGGGGGTGTTCGCACGGATGAATTCCCGGCATTTGTCCCCGTGCATTTTGAGCCGTCCCTTCGTTCCGGTGCTGTATTTTCGCGCTTCCACAAGCGTTGTTTGTCGCCCTTACCCGGTCGTTAGTCCAACCATTTCCAGGCTGCTGAAGAGTTTGCATCAGGATGATGTTGCCTCTTGCCATACGACCAGGCAGCCCCATAGTGCGGCCTATGGGAGATTCCAATCCGAAAAACAACCAGAAGAAAAAGGCTCAGCAAATCGCAAAGAAGGCCGGCAACCAGAAGAAGCCAGCGGCACCCGCCCAGGTGCTTCCAAAGAAAAAGTAGTCCTTCGTCGAGCTATCGCCGGCAGTGGCGGGCGAGGCACGCGGCGATCTCATCCTTTTTGAACGGCTTCGAGACGAAGTCGTCCATTCCCGCCTCCATGCAGCGCTCGCGGTCGCCGAGCATCACGTTTGCAGTGAGGGCGATGATCGGCACACGGGTTTCCGTGGCTCCCTCGGTTTCACGGATCAGTCGTGTAGCCGTGATTCCGTCCATGACAGGCATCTGCATGTCCATGAAAACCGCGGAAAATTTCCCGGGGGCGAAAGCATCGATCGCCGCCTGTCCGTCCCGCGCAAATTCCACCCTCCAGCCGATGGCTTCCAGCATTTTGCCCGCGAGCAAACGGGAGGCGGCATCGTCTTCGACGACAAGAACCAGGTTTCCAGAAGGAGGCACCTCTCCAGATCCGGGGGAAGCCGGGACAGGCTGAGGCGCTATTTCAGCCACGTCGGTGTCCGGATGCCCGCCAGCGCGCTCGATCGGAAGCCGCAAAGTAAAGGTGCTTCCCCGGCCGGGCGTCGAGATGATGGTGATCTTTCCCCCCATGGCTTCCGCGAGGCGCTGCGAGATGGCAAGCCCGAGCCCCGTCCCCTCGAACGGCCGTCTCAGCGTCGAGTCAGCCTGAGTGAACGGTTTGAACAGGAGTGGGATGGTCTCGGCAGGAATGCCGAGACCACTGTCCTCCACGGAGAAATCCAGGGCCGGACGGTCCGCGTAGGATGCCTTCGCGACCCGAAGGACCACCGATCCGCTCGAAGTAAATTTGACCGCATTACCGAGAAGGTTGATGAGAATCTGGCGGATCCTCCGTTCGTCCCCGTGGATTTGCTCCGGCACCCCGGGTTCCGTCTCGCAACGAAATTCAAGTCCCTTGTCCGCTGCGGTATTCCGAACGGGGAGGCAGGACGATTCCACCAGGCTGGCAATCGAAACCGGGGCGTCTTCGAACTTCATGCGCTTTCGTTCGATACTGGAAAAATCCAGGATGTCGTTGACGACCTGCAACAGGTGCTCCCCGCAGTTTTTGATCATCCGGGCCTGCTGCTTCTGCTCCTGATTCAGCGGGGATTCGGAAAGCAGCTCCGCAAAGCCGAGGACTCCGTTGAGCGGGGTGCGGAGCTCGTGGCTCATCACGGCGAGGAACTCGCTCTTCGTCCGGTTGCCAGACTCGGCACGGTCGAGGGCATCGAGCAGATTCGCCTCGAGGACTTTCCGCTCGGTGATATCCTCCTTGACCGCGATGAAATGGACAATCCGGCCCGAGACGTCAAAAACCGGCGAGATGGTCGCCGACTCCCAGAAGAGCGAGCCGTCCTTGCGCCGGTTGTGAAACTGCCCCCGCCAGATCTGGCCGGAGCTGATGGTTTCCCAAAGATTGCGGTAAAATGATTGGTCCTGTTCACCGGATTTGAGAACGCGGGGATTCTGTCCGACCGCCTCCGCAAACGTGTAACCCGTGGTCTTTTCGAAGCAGGGGTTCACGTATTCGATGTTCCCCTCCGGATCCGTGATGACGATGGTGTTCGCGCTCTGCTCGACCGCCGTCCGCAGATTATTCACCTCCTCCTCCGCCCGCTTGCGCGCAGTGACATCGATTCCGATCCCCAAAAGGAAAGGACGACCGTCGATGACCATCTGCCGGCCTGTCAGAAGGAACCATTTGAACTCCGGCCCGCCGCGCATCAGGACGCGGACTTCTGCGTTTTCCAATCTGCCGTTTCCCAACACGCCCGACATTTTCATTTGGATCGAAGCACGGTCATCCGGATGAATTGTGTCGATCGCGTCCGTGGCAGCGACCTCAGCATCCGGCTTCCCGACGACCTCATCGCGCTCGTAGGCATTCCAACGCACGAATCGTCCGTTCTCGTCGAGCATGTAGAAAGTGCCTGGGATACTTTCAATGATGGCCCGGTTCAGCGTCTCCTCCCTCTTCGCGGCTTCGTCCGCCTTCCTGCTGTCGTCCTGACGGGCAAAGCTCTCCATTGCAAAATCGATATCGCCCGCCATCTCCACCAGAAGATTGCGCGCCTCCTCATCGAACGCATTGGGAATCTCGCTGTAGAGGGTAAGAGCACCGATGGTCTTTTGTCTCAACCGCAAAGGGATCGCCGCCGAGGCTCTCCAGCCGAAAGCCTTGGCCTTCTCATGCCATGGCGCCGTGATCGGGTCAGTCTGAAAGTCCTGACACCAGACCGGGGTGTTTTCACGGATTGCAGTGCCAGTGGGCCCCCGGCCAAAAGGGTCATCGGCGTCCAACGATATCTCGATGCCCTCCAAATATTCGGTGCCGACACCGAACGAGGCCGTCACCCGAACCCGTCCTGTCACCTCATCCACCATGCCGATCCACGCCATCGCCATGCCCCCGAACTCCACCGCAACCCGGCAGAGCGTCGGCAGCAACTCATCCGGACTCGCCGAACGTACAATTGCCTGGTTGCACTGGCTCAGTGCGGCGTAAAGCTGGGTGAGGCGGGCGATCCGGGCTTCGGAATCCTTGCGCTCCGTAATGTCGTCAAAAACGGCGGCAAACCGGCCCGGCTGGGGACAAAATGCCCTGATCTGAAAATGCCGTGCGAGCGCACTGCTGAATTCCTCGAATTGCACTGGGGCACCGGTAAGAGCCACGCGTCCGTAGCGCTCGATCCACACCGGCTCCGTCTCCGGCATGATCTCCTTGACCGTCCGACCAACGACGTCCGCCGCCTTCATCCCGGTCATGCGTTCAAACGCCGGATTGACAGCGAGAAACCTGTAATCGGCCGGCTTGCCGTCGGCATCGCAAATGATTTCGTGCAAAGCGAAGCCGTTGATCATGCTCTCGAACAGCATGCGGTAGGTCTCCTGCATCTCTGCACGCTGCTTCTCGGCGCTGAGGAGATTTTTCAAGATCCTGCTCTGGCGGTTCCGGTAGAAGAAGGCGACTCCGGTCGCGACCAGAAGGATGATCAGCCCGATGAGTATCCCGACGACACCCGCCCGGTAAGCGGCAATGGTGGAAATTTCCTCCTGATCCAATTTGCTCACAAGAAACCATGACGACCCCGGGACGACGCCCAGATCGGTCAGCACTTCCTTTCCGCGGTAGTCTTTGCCTTGAAATCTGCCCTTCTTGCCGAGCGCCGCCTGCACGGCAGGAAGACTGGTGCGGGTCAGCGGAAAGCGCAGCGCCATGGAGGCATTGGGAGCGAAGCGCAGCTCGTTGACGATCACCACCTCGTCCCCCTCGCGCTGGGTGAGAACAGTTTCGGTGCTGGCGCTTTCAGTCGGCCAAAACTGAAGGAGTGAAAACAGCTCGTCGCATGCGTGAGATCGCAGAACCAAAACCGCCACCGGTTGCCCGCCGCCATCCCTCACCGCCACCGCAACATCAACATGCACTGTGGCATCTTCCGAAAGAAAGAAATCGGAAATGACAGCCTCTCTGCCTGACAGCGCATCCCGGATGGCATTTTGCGTGGTCGAAGACACCAGCAGGTGCACGTCGTTGGTTGCCAGCAGAAGATTGCCAGACGGATCGAACAGAAGGAGATTTGCATATCCCGGAATCTCAGCCTTCAGGAGCTCGCGCAATTTCGCACGGCACTCCTGGTTCTCCGGCGCAGCCAGCAATTCCGGGACCACGTTGCCGATCAGTTCGTCATTCGCGGCTCTTGCGGCATCGGCCATGCGTTCCTTCCGCCATTGATATATCTGCTTGACCTTGAGATCGCAGATTGCGGAGAGCGCATGGTGTTTTCCCTTCGAGATCTCCTCCCGCTCGGCCAGATAATAAGCATAGACCCCAAACGCCAGCCCCAGGGAGACTGCCACAATACCCGCAGCAACCAACATGCGGGCTCTGCGATCGAGCGACAAACGTTGAGATTTCATCGTGTCATGCTGTCGACTCACGGGGGACAGGGATGCGAGCGACGGATCTTATTATGAATTTCCGTGACTGATTTGACAATCCCGATTTATCCCACCTCCTACCGGGCAGCACTGGTGGAACCTTGATCCGGGACAAGGCGGGGGATACCGTTTTTCACCGTGCCACGCGTCATCTTCCACCTCGACATGGATGCCTTTTACGCATCGGTCGAGCAGCGCGACGATCCGTCCCTTCGCGGACGCCCGGTCATTGTCGGTGCTCCCCCCGACCGTCGCGGTGTGGTCTGTGCCGCCAGCTACGAGGCCCGGGCGTTCGGGGTGCGTTCCGCGATGCCCTCCCGCACGGCACAAAGGCTGTGCCCGGCAGGGGTTTTCATCCGGCCCCGCATGGATGCCTACCGCAGCGAATCCCGAGAAATCATGGGATTACTTGCGCAGTTCGGAGGCCGGATTGAGCAGGTGAGCGTGGACGAGGCTTACCTCGACATGAGCCACCGGTTTGAATGTTTCGAGCCGGCAGCCGTCATGAATCTTGGGCGGGAGATGAAGGCGATGATCCGGCGGGAGCGGGGGCTGACCGCGAGCATCGGGATTGGAGGCAACAAGCTGCTCTCAAAAATCGCCAGCGATCACGGGAAGCCCGACGGTCTCTTCTGCATCAGCGAGGCGGAAAAAATCGTATTTCTGCGCCCCCTCCCCGCCTCCGCGATCCACGGGGTAGGCAAGGTCACAGCGGAAGTTCTATCGCGGGCCGGGCTGCACACGATTGGCGACCTGCAGGATTACCCGGGCGATCTGCGGGCGCTCGTGGGGACCTACGCAGTTTCGCTCAGACGTTTTGCATTCGGCGAAGACGACCGCCCGCTTGAATATGACGGAGAAGTCAAAAGCGTAAGCGCGGAAGAAACATTCCAGCGGGACACGGACGATCGCAGAGTCCTCGTGCCAGCGCTTAAGGAACAATCCCGCGAGCTTGCTGAAAAGCTCACCAAGGAGCGACTGGCTGCAAGGACGGTTCAGGTCAAGGTCCGCTACAGCGATTTCAAGACACTCACCCGCCAGACAAGCGTGGAAGACCCGATCGAGAGCGCAGAAGACATCTATGCCCTCGCCTGCTCGATCCTGCGCCGGGAGCAGCTGGCCAACCGTCCGCTCCGGCTTCTCGGTCTGGGGGTCACGGGGCTTGTGCCGCCAAGCTCGCAGCTCATCCTTCCTTTGTGATACCATGTTGACATCGAGACGGGTGGAATCAACGGACGGCTCGGCGATCCGTCCCTACCGGTGCAGGGTAGGGCGGTTTCGCCGAAACCGCCGTGATATTTTACCCATTACGCCGTGCGTTTGGTATGATGAGGTAGAGCTGATCGCCTGTCCGGACCTTCTCCGGCACCGGGAATGCGGCGAGGACACCTTTTTCAGCCTGACTGACGGAGTCACCCTTTTTGCCAGTTCGGAGTTCGGTGACTTCGGCTCGAACGGCTCCGGTCGTGTCACCGAGTATCCAAATCCCATCCCCGACACGGATACTGCCAGCCCTGACCATTACCTCGGCGACTCCGATCCGGGAGTAGTATTTCGTGATCTCGCCGGCAAAGACCTTCTTTTCGGTTGCTTGGGAATTTGAAGATGCCGCCCATTCGCCAAGGGGCTTTCCCAGGTAGTATCCGCCTTCCCAAAACCCCCGGTTGAAGACCTTTTCAAGCTCCTCCATCCCCTCTCCGGAATTCCTGAAATCGTCAAAAGATCCGTTCCCCCACGCATCGATGCCTTTTCGATAGGCTCGGACAACGGTAGAAACAAAATCCGCCGAGCGCCCGCGTCCTTCGAGTTTCAAAACCGAGACGCCAGCGTCCAGGATCTGATCCAGAAACGGAAGCGTGCAGAGATCTTTCGGAGACATGACCTGATGCCCGTCAATGACGAGTTCGTCACCGGTCTCCTGATCCGTCACGAGGTAGTTCCTGCGGCAGGGTTGAAAGCAGGAGCCGCGACTGGCGGAGGCCTGAGGTCCATATTGGGACAAACTCATCTGGCACTTGCCGGAAAATGCGACGCACAGGGCACCATGGGCGAAGATCTCGATCTGCAGAAGGTTTCCGGACGGCCCGGTGATGTTCTGATCCCGGATGCCCGTGATGATTCCTCCGATCTGGTCGAGACTGAGTTCCCGTGCGAGCACGATCACATCCGCGAAGACGGAATAGAACTTCACTGCAGCGAGGTTTGTGACGTTAGCCTGCACTGAGAGGTGGACAGGGAGTCCCCCCGCCCGGGCGATCTCCAAGACAGCCGGATCCGCTGCAATCACCGCGTCAACGCCCGCCATTTTTGCAAGCCGGCAGAGCGTCCGAGCCTCATCCAGTTCGTCGTCGAAGAGAATTGTGTTGAGGGTCAGGTAGGCTTTTGCACCGAATTTCCGGCACTTCGCAACGATCTCACGCATATCGCCGGCCTGGAAGTTGCTGGCCGCACGGGCGCGCATGTTGATCTTGCCCACGCCGAAATACACCGAGTCGGCGCCGGCTTTCAAAGCGGCGGAGAGTGACGCCCACGAACCGGCAGGAGCCATCAACTCGATAGTGCGAGTTCCCTTCATACGTCTAAAGACCGCAGCAGGTTTGGCCGCAGATTAACAAGATGACCACAGATTGAGAAGCAGACGCGGCACGTGAAAAGCGCATCCTTTTTGCAACAGGCCGTACCTTTGACAACATGCTGCAGGGCAGATTTTAATCTGTGAAAATCTGCGTTCATTTGCGGCTATACTCTTCCAGCAGACGGGCACAGAGCGCGAAGTTCGCATTCCGCACAATCCGGTTTCCGGGCCATGCAACGACGGCGACCATGAAAAATCAGCCAGTGGCTTAGGTCGGTCCACCGCTCACGCGGAAACAACTTAACGAGATCCTTCTCGATGCGAACCGGATCGGAAAATGTGGTGACTCCAAGTCGCTGGGAGAGCCTCGCGACATGGGTATCGACAACAACTCCCTCGTTGATCTGAAAGGCGTTTCCAAGGACGACATTTGCCGTCTTTCGACCGACTCCCGGCAGCGCGGCAAGCTCGGCAAGAGTCTTGGGAACCCGTCCCCCCTGCTCCGCAATCAGAGCAGCAGCCATCGCTCGGATGTTCTTCGCTTTGTTCCTGAAAAATCCTGTCGAATGGATGATTTTTTCCAACTCATCCTGGGGAATCGTCACAAAAGCCTCGACCGTCGGGCAGCGGCGGAACAGCACGGGCGCGACGAGATTGACCCGCTTATCGGTGCACTGCGCGGAGAGGATGGTCGCAACCAGCAACTCCAGCGGATTGGAAAAAACCAACTCGCAATGTGCATCAGGATAAATTTCGGGCAGAAGCTTCAAAAGGGCCTCCGCCCGTTCCTTGCGGGTCACGGTGCGCCGAGTGCCGCCAGGCGCTCCTTCGCTTTGGCCGCATACTGGCTGTCGGGATAATCCTTCACGAGCTGCTTGAAGGCCTCCTTCGCGCGATTGAGTTGCTGTGTCTTGAACTTCGGATCCGCGCTGGCGCCGGCCTGTTCCTCAAGGAGTTGTCCGCCCTGCCAAAGCCCCTCAGCGGCTGCGAGTGGAACCCCTGAATAGAACTGTGCGATCTTCGTGTAGAAGTCGATCGCCTGTCCGCGGAACTCCTCCTTCTGCTTGGGATCCGTGGCATCGTCCATCTTCTTCTTCATGATGTTCCCACCGAGAAGGAACGAACCCGCACGGAGTTCGGCACTCGCGTTCTGGGCGCGGATGATCGCGGGCAGGAGGGCGAGCGCGTCGTCCAGCTTGCCCTCGGCACGCAGGGATTCCGCGATTCCGTAATCCGCCTCGAGCACTTTCGGCGACCATGGGTAGAGGGCCTTGAGTTGCTGAAAAAGTTTGCCCGCCTCCGCGGTCTGCTTTTTCTCCTGAGCCACCCGGCCAAGACCGAAGATCGAGATTGCCTGGGCTTCCTGCACCGCAGTCGGTGCGGTCGTAGCAGTTGTTCCCGGCGGATTCGGATAATCCTTTGCAAGCTTCTGGAAGATCGCAGCTGACTCGTCGTATTTTTTATCCCCGATGAGAGCGAGGCCGTAAATATCGAGGTCCTTTGGTGAATAAAGAACCGCGGCGTCGAAGGCCTCATTCATCTTCGCCAGCGCACGAGGCTTGTCCTTCTCGGAAACGAAGCTGGCCAGAGTGAAGAGAATCTTGCTCTTCGCGCCGCTGTCGGAGGCTTTATCGGCGAGCTCCTGGAAGTATTGCTCGACCTGTGGATCGGTCTTCAGCTCGGCACGGAGGAGCATTCGCTGGTCGGCGAGGAGAGTCTGCAGCCCGGATGCCAGGTCGGTGCTGGACGGGTATTTCGCGAGCATGTCCTCGGAGGTTGAAACGGATGACTGGATGGCGTCCTTCCATCTCGTCTGGTCAGCCGCGTTGAGCGAGCTGTAGTTGACTGCGATCCGCTCGGCATTCCCGCGCTGGAGTTCGGCAACCTTTGCGAGGGCGGCGGCGGCTTGCGGGTTCTGGGCATAACGCTGAACGAAATCCATGTAGGCGGCGATCGCCTCATCCGGTTTCCCGGCATTCACCGCATTCTGCGCGATCGAGTCAAAGGCGAAGAAAACCTTGTCGTCGGCCGGATACTTGTCGAGGAACTGGCGCATGAGCGCGGTGACCTCGTCCGGCTTCTGGGCGGCCGCTGCAAGCTGGGCCCGCATGAAATACGTGTA
>Ga0247840_10007137_pt1 | contig 15664 bp, 18 predicted proteins | sample LaCruzMarch2015__FD_192404 | JGI IMG/M metagenome (GOLD analysis project Ga0247840, IMG submission 192404) | Freshwater microbial communities from meromictic Lake La Cruz, Castile-La Mancha, Spain - LaCruzMarch2015_17m | ecosystem: Environmental > Aquatic > Freshwater > Lake | place: Spain... | reverse complement strand
TCAAACTTTCAGGTGTTTGATTCCAATTTTCGTAACAAATTTTCAGCATCTTAAGTTAAGTAATGGCTTATTTTTCGGCTTTCTATCATCTCATAAAACTATTCGTTTCTGAATGGACGCGGTTTATGAATCAATGTTTTCAGGTACAAGACAGGAACGACAAATATCTTCAAGGTAAAGAAAAAACAAAACAGGTCGTAAAAAAATTATTGAAATTACCATTAAATCAACAGCCTGATGATTTTCAAAATTTGGTTGATTTATTACAAAGACGAATCCTAACTTAAAACGCAGTGTTGTTTTCAATCGGCAAAGCGTTACGCGCGGCTGGCAACAAAGTGATTTATTTCGCAGGCTACAATTTAGCGCGAGACCGTTTCAAAGTCGAAGATGTCGAAGCCGCCGCAGACGTTGTAATTTGGTCAGTGAATAAAGGTGAAAACGTTGTGCCTTTCACGCCAACTCGTCCGCAAGATAAAACGTTTGTCGGCAACATTTTGGAAGCGATGATTGCTTACGGCAAAGGCGAATTGGGCGAACAACCAATTTCGCTGGCTGACGTTGACCATTTGATTGTGATTGGTTCGGACAGAATGATGGAAGCGGTCAAACACGCGCGTTTCGATGTTTTGAAACCGTATCTCACGAAAGCGCATCATGCGGTGGGTTCAATCAATTCGCCGATGCTGTGCATGATGAAAGGCATTTGCGCTCAATGTTTGTGCAAACACGTTGACAAAGACAGCGGCAAAGAGTTCTTTATTTATTCGTGCTACAACCAAGACCAAGATTTGGATAAAGTCGATTTCCTCAACTTGAATGCGCGTCTCAAACAAAATACCGTGCAAGAATTGTGTCTAATCTTTGGTTGGATTATTTGTTGACGAAGTAGAATGAAAAAGCCCCGATTTACTGTGATGCAAATCGGGGCTTTTAAAATTGTTTGTTGTGCAAGCGTAGTAATTGGCTAATAAAGAAGCCAATCAAAAAGTGACACTTTTTCATTTTCACAAATTAACTTACCACATGAATTGACTTTACTGCCTTTTGAACCAAACCGCTGCGTAGTATTTACTTCATCGCGATCATTTGTCACGTTGTAAAGATAAGGCGCAACAACATAAAGTTGAAAATTGTACTTATCAACATTTTTGTTATTCTGATATTTAACGACATTCCACAACAAATTTAATTTCGATTTTGCTTCCTTCGTTGGTGATCCTTTCATAATTATTGCATTTGATACAATTGTTGAAAGTCCTTTGTAATAAGAGCCTGCAAATAAATGCCGATATACAATGTTGGTATCGTTGTACAACGTAGAGCCACTAAAATTCTGTAATTCTTGGTCTGCTGTTGCGGCAATTTCAGTTGCTAACAAGCAAGCATCATCGCTTGAAATTGGTTTATTCATTTGCATAGACTTGTCTTTAAAATACATAGACAATCCGTATTTAACAAAATCAACACTGTTGCTGCCGTTGTATCTCGTGACATCACAAGCGGCAAATGCTGAACTGGTCGCAATCACTCCGACAATTGCAAAACAAACCGATGCAAGTTTTTTCGTTGGACGTTTCTTTTTTTTATCTATCATTTTCGTAGCTCCTATTAGCAAATTAACGACGTAAGAATTATCAAACTCTTTGCTATACGATACAATCAAGCCCAACTTGTTATTTTGTCGTTGAAATTGGGTATAAAAATGTCAGTACATGAAAAAATACGATTTGTGAGATTAGCCAAAGGTTGGACGCAAGAATACTTAGCAGAAAAACTCGATATGTCTGTTAATGGTTATGGCGATTTAGAACGCGGCAAAAATGACATTAAATTATCCAAACTTGAACAAATTTCAGAATTATTAGGAGTAGAGTTGTCAGAGCTTTTTAGTGTAAATGAGAAAGCTGTTTTCAACTTCATTATTGGCGACAGCAATCAATCATTCACTTTTCAAAATTCAGAACTCAAACACGAACTCGAAAAACGACAAATCCTCATCGACGACAAAGACAAAGAAATTGCGTTGTTAAAACGAATTATTGAATTGATGGAAGCGAAAAACGAGGTCACAACATAACCGCTACGCTGCAATGGCAAAAAACATTAGAGCAGCCACAACCGAAATTAAAGTTTGTGGCGTTAGCGGCGTTGCAAAAATCACATCAAGGCAAAGCGTTAAAAAAAGGATTCGATGAAATCTGAATTAACGCTTGGATTTAGAAAGTTGTTTCGTGATTTGCCTGAACGAATCAAAAAAATAGCTCAACAGAAATCATAAATTCTGTAGGTTTTGACGTGCCATTGCAATCGCTGCTCTTACAGTTTCTGGTGCCGTTCCGCCAATATGCGAACGTGCCGCCACCGAACCTTCCAACGATAAAACCTCAAAAACTTCTTCACCAATTAACGGCGAAAACGTTTGTAATTCAGCAAGCGAAATTTCAGACAAATCACGTTTGGTTTCAACACCCAAACGCACCGCTAAACCGACAATTTCATGTGCATCACGAAACGCTAAACCCTTACGCACTAAATAATCAGCCAAATCCGTTGCCGTCGCAAAACCTTGTTTTGCCGCACGATACATAGTTTCTTTTTTCGCCGTTAAATGCGGCACCATATCCGCGTAAGCACGCAAGCAATTCAGCAACGTATCCACCGTATCAAAAAGCGGTTCTTTGTCTTCTTGATTGTCTTTGTTATACGCGAGCGGCTGACTTTTCATCAGCATCAACAACGCGACTAAATGCCCCGTCACACGTCCCGATTTTCCACGCACAAGTTCAGGCACATCAGGATTTTTCTTTTGCGGCATAATCGATGAACCTGTGCAGAACGCATCAGGAATATCAATAAAATCAAATTGCGCCGAAGCCCACAAAATCAATTCTTCTGAAAAACGCGACAAGTGCATCATCAAAATACTGGCGGCGGCGGTGAATTCAATCGCAAAATCTCGGTCACTCACAGAATCGAGCGAATTCGCCGTTGGACGTGAAAAACCCAATAATTCTGCGCTTAAATGGCGGTCAATCGGATAACTCGTTCCCGCCAACGCCGCCGCGCCAAGTGGTGAAACATTCAAGCGTTTTGCACAATCACGCAGACGGTCAGCATCACGCGCCAACATTTCAAACCATGCCATTAAATGATGTCCAAAAACAATTGGTTGCGCGACTTGCAAATGCGTGAAACCAGGCATAATCGTTTCTGTGTGTTGTTCGGCTAAATCTAAAATTGCCGTTTGCAAACGTTTCAATTCGCTGCCAATTGCCGCAATTTCGTCACGCAAATAGAGCCGAATATCCGTTGCAACTTGATCATTTCGAGAACGTCCCGTGTGTAATTTTTTTCCCGCAATGCCTATTAAATGCGTCAAACGTGCTTCGATATTCATGTGAACATCTTCTTGTTTTATCGACCATTCAAATTCACCGCGTTCAATTTCGCCGTGAATTTGCGTCAAACCGCGAATAATTAAATCGCGTTCTTCTTCTGTTAAAACGCCAACGTGACAGAGCATTTTTGCGTGGGCAAGTGAGCCTTGAATATCTTGATTTGCCATGCGTTTATCGAAATCGACTGAGGCAGTGAAAATTTCAACAAATGCGTCGGTAGCTTGCGCGAATCGTGCGCTGGAAAGTTTTTGAGAATTGATGTTCATAATGTGAAATGTGTGAATTTAAAAAATTATGGTCGTGTTTTTTGTGCTAAAAATTGATTTAATTGATTGGCGAAGGCTTGAATATCGCGTGAATTTTGGGGAGCCAATCCTCCCGTGTGAATACCGCTGGAGCGTAAATTATCCATAAAATCCCGCATATTTAAACGCTCTTTGATATTTTCGATAGTGTAAATCTCACCGCGTGGGTTGATAGCATGACCGCCTTTTTCAATAACATTATTTGCCAGCGGAATATCGCCTGTAATCACCAAATCACCAGGCATTGTGAGCTTAATAATTTCATTATCGGCAATATCAAAGCCTGCATTGACCCGTAACATTTTGATATAACGCGACGGTGGAACGGGCAACACTTGATTCGCCACCAGGGTTGTGATGATTTCCGTGCGAATCGCGGCGCGAAACAAAATGTCTTTAATCGTTTTCGGACAACCGTCGGCATCCACCCAAATTTGCATGTGTTTAAACCTGCCACGCGGCTAATTTCGCGTCATCACAAAAAGGTTTAACGGTTAAATCGCGTGTTTCGCCATTTTTTTCAGCAAGCGTTAACATCACAGACTCTTCGTTTTTTCCTTGCCCGTAACGCGCCACGATACTACCAATCAATTCTAAATCTTCAGCCGTTGGCAAACCGTCAATTAACGCCATTGAACCCCGATGACTATTGGCTTGTATGTTGATAAATTCTTTTCGATAACCTTGCATAAAACGCCCTTCGCCTTCGTCACGCGCAATAATAATTTTGAAATGTGGCGCGGGGCGAATGTGTCGCCCAACTTTGAGCAACATAATATCGTCAAATTCGTAATCTTTGTGTCCGTTTGATTGCCACAAATCGACCAATTTTGCGGAATAAAATTTGTCAGTCAAAAAGCAGCATCCGCCCGCAGGTTGCGCGAAATCCTCAAAACCAAACGCTTTTGCCATTGCAAATTGTGGCTTTCTCGAACGTCCTGTAATGCTCAATAATTTTTCACGGTCAAGCCAACCTTCACGCTCTGGCAAAGTCGATTCTAAATTTTTTGCACATAACGGACGCACAATTAAATCGTCTGCGCCTGATTCTTTGGCAATTAACGGCAATTTGAATTTATTTTGCGACATCGGACGTTGCCCAATGACTTCACCCGTGATAATAAAATCAAAGTCGTTTTCAAGCATCCATTCTTTCGCTTTTTTAATCATAAAAATTTTGCAATCCATGCACGGATTCATATTCGTACCATAACCGTGTTTCGGGTTAATCAGCACGTTTTTATATTCCTCGATAACATCAATAATGTGCAGCTTGATTCCCAGTTTTTCTGCCGACCACAGCGCGTTATTCCGTTTTGATTTTTCTTTATCTTGATTCCGAATCGCGTGCGTGTGTCCTTCGACACAAAAACCTGTAAAAAAGTTAATGCCTTCGACGTAAATTCCCTGTTCTTGAATCATTTTTACCGCGAGAAGTGAATCTAGTCCGCCTGAAATTAGCGCGACGGCTTTGCGTTGTTTTGTCATATTAATTTTCAAGTTCTGCTAATAATTTGCACAAATTTTCTTCCGCTAATGGACGACTGAAAAAATAGCCTTGTACTTCGTCACAATTTTTTTCTTGTAACATCGTTGCCTGTTCTTGTGTTTCAACGCCTTCCGCAATCACTTTCATGCGTAAATTATGTGCCATCGCAATGATCGTTGACGCAATCGCATTGTCATCCGCATCCGTTGTAATATCACGGACAAACGATTGATCAATTTTGAGCGTATCAATTGGAAAACGTTTAAGATAACTCAGCGACGAATAACCTGTGCCGAAATCATCAATCGATAACCGAATGCCCATTTTTTTCAATTCTGTTAACGTGCTAATCGTCACGTCCGCGTTATCCATCAACACGCCTTCGGTCAATTCAAGTTCCAATAATTCGGACGGCAATTTCGTTTCAAGTAAAATTTGGGTAATCGTATCGATTAAATAGTATTGTTTTAATTGTGTTCCTGATAAATTGACCGAAATTCGCACTGGCTTTAATCCCGCTGCTTGCCACGCCATACTTCGCTCGCATGCCGTTCGTAACACCCATTCACCAATCGTAATAATCAAATCACTTTTTTCCGCGTGCGGAATAAAAACGGCAGGTGAAATAAAACCCAACACTGGATGTTTCCAGCGCAACAACACTTCTAAACCAATCAATTTTTTTGTTTGTAAATTAAATTGCGGCTGGTAGTTTAAGGTGAATTCCTCATTTTTTAACGCTTGGCGCAAATTGGTTTCCATTTCCAATTCATCCAACACTTTTTGATTCATGGTGCTAGAAAAATACTGGTAATTATTACGTCCGCGCTCTTTCGCGTGATACATCGCCGTATCGGCATTTTTAATCAACTGATTAACAGTCGTACCGTCCAATGGATAAACGGTAATGCCAATACTGGTTGAAATAAACACCTCGCGTGCTTCTAAAATCATCGGCACAGCCAACGCATCAAGAATTTTTCGCGCAACAAAACCCGCTTCTTCGGCAGACTTAATGCTGTTCAAAATAACCGTGAATTCATCACCCGCTAAACGTGAAACCGTATCGACTTCACGCACCGATTCTATCAATCGACGCGCCACCTCAATCAATAATTCATCGCCTGCTTGATGTCCCAGCGTGTCGTTAATCAATTTGAAGCGGTCTAAATCTAAAAACATTAACGCCGTTTGTTTGCTATCGCGTTTGGAAGCATCGAGCGACCATTTCAAGCGTTCGACGAATTGCGTCCGATTCGCTAACCCTGTCAGAGCGTCATAATGTGCCAATTGTTTAAGCTGATTTTCAGCCGCTTTACGCGCGGTAATATCGCTAAAAATGCCAACAAAATGCGTCGTGACGTTATCTTGATTTTTGACACAATAAATCGATAACCACATCGGAAAAATTTCATCATTTTTACGCTTTGACCAAATTTCGCCACTCCACACGCCCGTTTTTAACAAGGTGCGACGCAAACCAAAATAAAAGTGTGTGTTATGTTTGTGCGAACCCAACAGCGCGGGATGTTCACCTAAAACGTCATCTTTTTTATAACCTGTAATGGTGGTGAAGGCTTCGTTGGCATCGGAGATTCGACTGCGTGTGTCAGTAATAACAATTGCGTCGGTGCTGCCTTCAAAAATTTTCGCCATTAAACGCAGCCCTTCTTCGGCTTTTTTGCGAGCCGTAATATCTCGAATAATCACTAACCATTGGCGTTTGTTCCCATAAATAGGTCTACCCAAGGTAAATTCAATTGGAAATGCTGTGCCATTTTTATGAAAACCATAAATGACGGGTACGCCATTAGGTTGTGAAATGTTTTCTTCGAGATTAAGTTCAGGGGCGATTTGACTAAATTTTGGAATTAACACGCTGATGTTAATACCGAGTAATTCATGTTCGGTATAACCAAACAATTTAGCACCTGCTGGATTCGTGGTTTCAACCACTCCTGCCTCGGTAAATGTAAAAATTGTTTCGGCAGCGTGTTCTAAAATACTGCTGTATTTTTCTTCAGATTGTTCAAGTTCAACTGCCAACGCGAGCAAGCCTTTATTCGTATCAGCAAGCTCAACTTGCAGTTGTTTAATCAGTTCGATATTTTCGCGTAATTTTTCCTGTTCTAAATCTTCAAGTTCCATCATTAACATAATGATGCCTTGATTCGTTTCTTCGAGTTCAACTTCTAACTCTTCAATTAAACGGGCTTTATCTGACAGGAGCTGCTCAAGTTCTTGTTTTTTCATTTAACTATTACTATCGTTGCGTCGTCGTGGTATTTTTGTGTGGATTTGTAAATTTCTTCAGCGATAACTTGAGCAGGATGATTGTCGTATTGCTCGAAATCCTGCCATTGCCAATGCGTCGAAATGCCATCAGAATGCAACGCCAATATATTGCCAGAATGCCACACATTTTCAGTCACGACGGGTGCGGGCGCGTGTTTGCCGACAATGCCACGACGGACAATAAATTTTGGTTTTTCGTGTCCGTGACTAAGCACTTTCACTTCGATATTGCCGACGCTGGCGTAGCGAAAGGTATTTTTTTTCCAATCCAAAATAACCAGTGCCATTACTACACCCCGCGTCGATGCACACGCTCTATCGACACCGCGAAAAATCTCTAACAACGGCAATTCAGCGTGGCGTTCAACGTATTGCCGCGCGGCATTTGCTGCTTGACTCGCCAAAATGCCGTGTCCTACGCCATCAATCACGCCCACTAAGGTCGCGCCACGAATGTTTTTGATAATAAACGTATCACCATTGGCAGTTTCACCAGGTTTTGGACGTGAAAAAATGCCATATTCAAACGGGCAATGTTCGCCACGATTCGAATTATCGTGCAACCAGCGTTTGCAAACGATTCGCGTGCCAGAATGGTCTTCACGTTGCAAAATATCGAATTCATCCATCAAACGATTAACCGCCCCCAAACCTACGCCCAATGTTCCCGAAGTTGAAACGCCGTCTTTCATTGACGTGTGTTCATTGAAACCTTCGCCATCGTCTTCGGCTTCAATCATTAAACCTTCGCACTGTTCATTACAAACGGGCGTAAGTGTAATGATGCCGCGTTCGGCATATTTGATAATATTGGACGCAAGTTCGCTGACGACAAGACTAATTTCTTCTCGGTCACATTCATTGAAACCCATATCGTGCGCCATTTCTTTCGCAATACGACGAATTGCAATCACTTCGGCAGAATTAGAAATCACCATAAATTTTGGCTCAATCTCAATACTCATTTAGCGCGACCCCATTTTTCGACGGTAATAGTTGTGCCTACGCCAATTTCAGATTTGATAGCCATGTCATCCATTAACCGTTTTACACCTGATAAACCCATGCCCATTGTGCCAGCTGTTGTAAAACCTGCTTCCATAGCTTGATCGACATCAGGTATCCCTTTGCCGTAGTCTTCAAATTCTAATTGAATGCCGACTTTTCCCGCTTGATACAAAATTTGCCAACGCATTACGCCATCGCTGCCCGAATGCACAAAAACATTTCGCGCTAATTCCGAAACGGCTGTCACAATTCGTGTCACGTCGGTCATGCCAAACCCTGCGGAGGCGGCCGCGCTTCGAATCAATTTTCGACAGGTCACAATATCGCCTTCGGATTTAATTGGATTTTCGCCTGTTTCTTCCGTTGCCATTATCACTACACCAATTTGAAATTGTCCGTGAAAATATCTAAGGCGCGGTCAACATCAAGCGTTGAAATCGCCTTTCCCAAATGCAATCCCAATTCCGTTGCGGTAATCGCGACACTTGGTTGCATTCCAGCAATCACAGTTTGTCCGCCCATTAACGCCACCATTTGCGTGGTTTCTGAAATTGTGCGAGCAAAAAATGAATCCAAAATGTTCACACTCGAAATGTCCAAAATCAATCCTTTTGATTGATATTTTTCAATGGCGTTTAACACTTTAGTTTGCAATTCGTGAATGATGTCGTCGCCTGGATCATCTGGCACAGTAACGAGTAGAATGTTTTTTAATTTGATAACGGAAAGATTATGTTCGTCCATTTTGATTCCTCCTTACGCTTTCGACATATCAATAACTTTCATAGAAAGTTTGTCGAGCGCGACCTTCAAACCTGAAGCCATCGTCGGGCGCGTGATAATACCGCTTAAATCAATTCCTAAATGAACCAACGTTTGAGCAATGACAGGACGTACACCCGTGATAATTACCTGCGAACCCAATAATTTCACGGCGTTAATCGTATCAATCAAATGTTGCGCGGTAGCCGTGTCAATTTGTGGCACACCCGTAATATCAATCAGCGCAACAGGTGAATTTGTTGCCACAATCGCTTCAAGCAATCTTTCCATAAATTGTTGCGTGCGACCGCTGTCAAGCATTCCGATAATTGGTGCCGCCACCACACCTTCCCAGATTTGAATCACGGGCGTAGACATTTCTAAAATTTCTTCGGTTTGGCGCGAAATCACTTCATCCGTCGCGTGAATATAAGCCGAAATCGCTAACTCTTGATCCAAGTTAATAATTTTTTGTAACGCCATAAAAATGCAGTTTGCCGTTTCAACATCAAACGCGGGATTGCCATAAATTTGGGGAATGAATAGCTGCATGTAATAGCAGTAAGTATTCATGTAAATGCGCGGCGGCAAGCCAATACGTTGATGCGTAACACCCACTTTAATACGGCTTTTGAAGTATTCCTCGCCGTATTCACCCGATGTCAGTTCAATAAAATAAGCCTTTTGCGCGAGTTTCAAACGACTCACTATTTTTTCATCAGAAAAAAAACGTTTGGTTTCGGGGAACTGCATTAAATGCTCATAAAGTTGCTCAACAAAAAAATCGGCAGACTCAATTGCGAAGGGGTGTAGCTTTTTCAAAAAATTTGCATCTTTTTCGGTGAAATTTAAAAAGCGTTTTTGTTCTGCCCAATTGCTGAAAGTAGAAACATATTTTGAATTATTCATTGTGCTTAACCTTTTTTATTGTTGTGATTTAGGAAATAGTATGAATTAGTGTAACAGTTTTTACTCGATGACTTGAATGAAGGTTTCACCCGCTTTAATCATTCCTAATTCGTCACGAGCGCGTTCTTCAACGGCTTCCTGCCCTTTGCGTAAGTCTAAAACCTCCGCATAAAGCATTTCGTTACGGTGTTTTTTTTCTTCGACTTGGATTTTTAATTCATTTAAACGGGTTTGATAAGTGCTGATTTCATTGATACTGCCATCGCCGAACCACAGCCGATATTGCAGTTGTGCGATTAAGAGAATAATGATTAGGACGATAATTTTCATAATTTTGTAGGGGCGGGTTCTAAACCCGCCCACCAGTTAAACATAGTTCGCCATTTTTAATGACTTTCTGAATTACGGGGTGGATTTAGAACCCCACCCAATGGAAATTACAACATTCTAAATGCGCTACGACCCGCGAATTTGGCTAAATCACCCAATTCTTCTTCAATACGCATAAGACGATTATATTTTGCGACGCGATCTGAACGACTTAATGAACCCGTTTTGATTTGTCCCGTTCCTGTTGCAACGGCTAAATCTGCAATCGTGGTGTCTTCAGTTTCGCCTGAACGATGCGACATTACCGCAGAATAACCTGCTTTGTGTGCCATTGTTACCGCTGCAAATGTTTCGGTTAACGTGCCAATTTGATTCACTTTAATCAAAATCGAATTTGCAATGTTACGTTCAATGCCTTGCGCCAAAATTTTTGGATTGGTCACAAACAAATCGTCACCAACCAATTGAATTTTGCTGCCCAATTTTTCGGTCATCAATTTCCAACCGTCCCAATCGTTTTCGTCAAAACCGTCTTCAATGCTGATAATCGGATAACGATTTACCCAATCCACAAAGAAATCTGCCATTTGCGCTGAATTGTAGGTTTTCTTTTCAGACGCTAAATCATAAATTCCGTCGTGGAAATACTCCGAAGCTGCCGCGTCCAAACCGAGGTAAATATCTTTGCCTGCTTCATAACCTGCGAGTTTGATTGCTTCTAAAATGACTTCAATCGCTTCTTCATTTGATGATAAATTCGGTGCAAAACCGCCTTCATCGCCAACGGTTGTGGCTAATCCTTTGCTTTTCAAAACTTTCGCCAAGTTGTGAAAAACTTCTGCGCCGTAACGAATCGCTTCACGGAAATTCGGTGCGCCGACTGGCAAAATCATGAATTCTTGCAAATCAACGCTGTTATCCGCGTGCGAACCGCCGTTGATAATGTTCATCATCGGTACGGGCAAAATGAATTCCCCTGAGGTATTTAATGAACGATACAGCGGTTGTTGTTTTTCATTTGCCGCTGCACGCGCCGCCGCCATTGAAACGGCAAGCGTCGCATTCGCACCCAAACGACTTTTGCTTTCTGTGCCGTCGAGCGCAATCATTTTTTCATCAATCGCCGCTTGTTCATTTACGTCCATTCCCACAATCGCGTCGTGAATTTCAGTTTGAACATTTTTCACGGCATTCAAAACGCCTTTGCCCAAATAACGCGCTTTGTCGCCATCGCGCAATTCAATCGCTTCACGTTCGCCCGTCGATGCGCCTGACGGAACCATTGCACTGCCAATAATTCCCGAAGCCAAAATCACATCTGCTTCAACGGTTGGATTGCCGCGTGAATCTAAAATTTCTCTTGCTCTAATTTCAACAATCTTTGTCATAAAAATTACCTCCAAAATGAAACACGATTAAAAAAACTGTAATGACTGAAAACGCATTAGTCATTTTTGTTGTTGGTTACGCCGTTTATATTCGTGAAAGGCTACACCAACTTACTTTGATTTCGTCCGACTTTTTTCAATTTGCGAACGAAAATACTCCACACTTATCGTGCGTCCTAAAACAACCAATAAATCATCCGCTCGTAATAAAAAATGATTTGGCGGATTAAAATAAAAATGCTGATTTTTAATCTCGTAACTGTTTTTGTGAATCCGATGTTCAGGATTTGAACTAATCACGCCCAATAAAATCATTTTACGTTGCAAAAAATCAATGCTTGAAATTTCAACGCATTCCAAAATTGACCCCAGATGCACTTTTAGCGTTTCCATCACAATATCGCTATCAGCGCGAATAATACCTAAAATCGCTTCAAATGCGACTGGTTGTCCAACATATTCCGCCACCACCATTCCTGCAATTTCGAACGGGCGAATGACGTTACTTGCGCCTGCTTGATACATTTTTTTAACGTTATCAATGTTATTTGCGCGAGTGATAATGTGAACATGTGGATTTAAGTTTCGCGCCGTTAACGTAATATAAACGTTAATAACATCATCATCCGTCGTACATAAAACACTTGACGCACCACTGTTGATTCCCGCATTTTTTAATACACCATTTTTGCTAGCATCCGCGTGAATCGCGGTGTAATTCAGTTCTTTTGCTTTCAAAATGTTTTGTTCAACGGCATCAATGACCACGAATTTTAGTTTATCTTTTGCCAATTGTTTTGCAATATGTTGTCCAACTCGCCCAAATCCACACACAATAGTAAAGTTTTCATAACGTTTAATTTCAGTATAAGTCCGATTTTCGCGTAAATGGTCTATTTCCTCGCTAAATCCTGAAACCATAATCGACGTGAAAAATGAAAGTATGCCAATACCTGCAAAAATCAAGACGATAGCAACAAGACGACCACTGGTAGAATGAGGTGAAATATCACCATAGCCAACCGTCGATAACGTAACAATTGTCCAATAAAAGCCATCAAATAAATTTTTTATTTGTCCGCCATCGGCATGACTTTCAAACAAATAAATAACAATGCCGCCAATGAAAATCAAAAAACTTAAAAAAATACCTAATGTGTACAGCTCGAAACGCTTATTACCTAGGATGCTAGTAAATACTTTAATGCTGTGAAAATGACGAAATAATTTAAGTAGGCGAAACACCATGAAAACGCGCAAAAATCGAAAATTTTCATAACTCGGCAAAATAGCTAATAAGTCGATAATTGCCATTGGCGTAATAATGTAACGAATTTTCGCCAAAATCACGTCTCTTATTGCTAAAGAAAGTGGGAATTTAACGCCTAAATAACGCGCTTTTTCGTATTGTGTCAGAATAATTTTGTGACTATCACTCGCCAACCAAAAACGTAATAAATACTCAACAGTAAAAACAATCAAAATGGCTCGTTCAAGCGTTTTACTTAGTTCGGTAACTTCATGATCAATTTCGTGAATAAGAAAAAATACACTCAATAAAACCATACCAATAATAAAAAAAGCGACGCAGCCTTTGTAACGGCTATCTGAATTTTCGAGCAGATTATAAAAAAATCGTTTTAGGTTTTGATAACGTAACGATGTTTTTAAAAAATAGGCAAATTTAACAATCATTAAGTTTCAAGTTGCAATGGTTAAAAATAGTTTGGAATTTGTTGGCAACAAATGCAGTCCGAGAATGAAGATACCAGATTGAGCCATTAAATGAAATGCAAGGCACTCGCGGGGATTTGGTTTGTGCATACCGCAAGGTCATTCGGGAGATGAAGCGTTTTGACTTCTATCTTGCGGATTATGCAGCAAAAATTGATTATTATGAAAATTTAGGCACTCAGAAACGCCGCGTAAGCGACGTTTGCAATGTGAGTAGTGTACTGGGTGTGATAGGTCGTAAAAGATACGCCCTAAAATCAGCAGTTCTTCTAAACTCCTTGCTATGGCTGTAGTTTGGGGGTCTGTTATCATTGGCTTCGTGATTCATGGCGCACAAATGCTATTGGCGCATTACTCGCACTTGGCTTGGTATATTTGACTGACTGTGTAACCGTGATAAATTGAAACCTCTACTCAGGAGCTTCTATGTACGCAGAAAAACTCAGTCAATTTGAAAACGTCGAAAACTTAGGTGGTAAAGCGTGGGAACATGCGGTTGCTTGTGATTTTTTCGACAATTCACCCGTAAAAGATTGCTCAATGCACTGTTTCCATTTCCAGCAGTTGTTTGAATTACTTTTTAAGCATTTGCTTGAAACTAAAACAGAGTTTGGGGCTTACCCCCGCACACACAAATTAGGCAGCTTGCTTGCACAATTGGTAAAAGAAACAGGCTTTAAAACCGATATTGATAAGTACGAAGCACATTTAACTGCTATAACCGTTTGTGCTGAAGCCTATCGTTATAACTTTTTGATTGACTGCAAAATCTATCGAAAAGACGTGGCGATATTAACACCCTTGATTGAGGAGCTAATGGACTTTGTATCTTCTTTGTGATTCATGGCGCACAAATAAATTATGTTACAAGAATCACTGCCGTATAATTGTAGTCAGAGGCGGTTTTAGGGTTGGTAACTACAGCCCTTTTTTTTAAACTATAAATTCACACAATGAACGGGTGTTCACAAGTGTGAAAATCGTTAAATTTGGAGTTAATGTTATAGCATCAGATGTGTGTTTGTATCTTCGCGTTAGCAATCGCGAGCAGGGAAAAAGCGGGTTAGGTATTGAAGCCCAACAAGTGGAGGCAACTAATTTTTGCAACGCCAACGGTTTCAGCATCATGAAAGTCTTTATCGAAGTGCAATCCGCAAAGGACGCTTTGAGTAATCGCCTCGTGTTAAGTGAAGCGTTGGAATTATGCCGCAAACAAAACCATAGCCTTGTTGTGAGTAAATTGGACAGGTTGTCGCGTGACATTGAAGCGGTTGCAGGTTTAATGAAAGGCAAAATCAAATTCTATGTTGCTCAACTAGGCGTAGACGTTGATAACTTCCAATTGCACCTTTATGCTGCGTTAGCTGAAAAAGAACGTCAACTAATATCAACACGCCCAAAAGCAGCTTTAGCGGCAAAGAAGGCACGCGGGGAACAACTAGGAAACTTCAATACTTTAGCTACGGCACAGGCTAATAGTGCAGCTAAACGCGGAGCATTGGCAGATGACTTTTTGCAGCAAAATATGGTAGGCAGATAAAAGAAATGATTGCGTAAGGTAAAACCCAGACAGCCATAGCGCGACATTTGAATGGGTTTAACGTCAAAACAGTTAAGGGTGGCAACTGGACGTGTGAAACAGTGAAGCGTGTTGTCGCACGGCTATAATTTCGCGTTACATGGCGCACAATTTGGTTTGTGTTTCATGTGTCACTAATGTATAACTACACCTTTCAAAACTACTCGAGTAATAAAGGAGAAAAACCAAACTGCTTATGCCTCTATCGCACGTTTCGCAGCGGAAAACAACGTTGCTACAAAAGGAGACAAATTCACTCAGTACATTAGCGACAACAAAAGTAGGGCAAGAGAATGGGTGGATGCCGATTTAAAAAAAAGAGCCAAAAATAGAAAACAAGCTCAAGATGCAATCATAAATTCTGAATCTGTTACACACTCAGAATTCCCGCCAATCCGCGAAAGTCATCCCATATATATAGCCCCCCCTAAATTGGTAGTAGATGCCACTCCTGAAATGCGGGC
>Ga0247840_10007135_pt1 | contig 15666 bp, 20 predicted proteins | sample LaCruzMarch2015__FD_192404 | JGI IMG/M metagenome (GOLD analysis project Ga0247840, IMG submission 192404) | Freshwater microbial communities from meromictic Lake La Cruz, Castile-La Mancha, Spain - LaCruzMarch2015_17m | ecosystem: Environmental > Aquatic > Freshwater > Lake | place: Spain... | reverse complement strand
AAAAGACTGGCAAAGGAAAAATAGTAGCTGGGGCAGCTGGCGCTGCTGCAGGTAAAGCAGTAGGAGACGTAGCACAAGAATCCTCTAATATTCCTACTACTGAGAAAGAAATAGAAGTAGAATTACCTGACCGCGGTGATAAGAAAAAGGAAAAAGAAAAACAGCCGGAACAAAAGAAAGAAGAGTCTAAATCTAAACTTAAAAAGGCTGCTGGCGCTGCTGGATCAACCGCTAAAAAATTATTAAAAACTGTACCTATTATTGGTGCTGTAGCAGGTGCAGCAGAGGTTGCTTATGATACTGCAGGTGCTATAAGAGAAGCTGAAGAGACTGGAAAGCCGGTAGATGTTCCTGAAATAGTTACAGATCAAATTATTCAAAATGTAACGTTTGGAATTTTTAATTTAGAGAGTGCTAGAGAAAAAATAAGAGAGTTAAAAGGAGATCCAACTGCTAAATCTGCCGTTAGAGCTCAAACACCTAGTGGTGGGCTTGCTCCTGCTCCCACCGTAGCCCCTACACCGTCTGCACCTCCTGAAGCATCAAAAGAATCTCTCCCCTCTCCTGCTACTACAACAGTACCGGTTATTCAAAGTAGCGCGGCACCTATCAGTGTACAGCCTTCACAAGAAGTAGCACCATTGAATGTTCAAATATCCGTAACGGCTCCTCCCCCACAAGCAGTAAGCGAGCCTGTTCTAGTAGTAGAAAAAAAGCCACAAGTTTCAGCATCTCTACCTGAAGCAGAAGCGGTAGCGGCACAAACTGTAAAACAAGCTGTAGATGCTTCGGGTGTAAATGATGTAAAGGTAACTAAGTCAGAAGCTGAAAAATTAAAAGCCCAGCGCGAGGTAGAGTTTACATCCAGAATGTTTGCAATGGAAGTAGAAAAAGGATTAAAAGCAATACCAGAAATAAGAAGTATAGATACTGGTGGTGAGATATTAAAAGCATCTGGAGAAAGAATGCTTCTTAAGGAGGCATTAGATGTAGTAAGCAAGCTTAATATTATAAACATTAATAATACTAAAAACATTTACGCACCTGAAGAAGAACCTATTTGGAATTAAACATGGCAGACCAACAAGAAATAGAACAAATAAAAAATAGCGTAATAAAAGATGTGAGCCCTCTCATCACGGCTGCTGCTGCTCCTCAAATGGAAAGCAGTAAAGTGCTCGTTACGATGTTTGATTCTATGCTTAATAGTGTTAAGCAACTTAATATAGCATCTAAAGTATTATCTGAAAATTTAATAAAATTAGATAAAACGCTTGATACAACAGTTGATAATTTAGCTGATATCAGACAAGTAAGAGACGTTTCTTTTGAGCAGTATAAAGAAAAAGAAACTATTATGGAGCGCAAACCAGTAGCAGAAGCTCGCACTTTTGTTAGAGAAAGAGCTCCATCAGCAGGTGCAGATGAAGATGTCGGTGGCATTTTAAAATCGCTTATTAAAAATCCTTTAATTGGCGCTGCTATTGCTGGCATGATTTATAAAATGCTTCCAAAAGATAGACAAGATCAAATTAAGGCGGTCTTCACTACATTATTTGATGAGATAAGAAAGATGCTTCCTAACTTAGATGAGCTTAATACCGGGCTTAAGGTTGCAGGAGGTGCATTAGCAGCTTATTTTGGAATAAAATTACTTGGAACGGCAGCTGCTGCGTTATCAGGGGTTGTAAGATTAATTGCTGCATTGGTTAAACTACCATTTAGAATGGGTAGAAAGTTTTTTAATATGTCAGCATTTAGTAAGATAGCCGTACTTGCGGGAGGAGTGGGTGCTGCGGTATTTGGTGCTCAAGCTTTAAAGGATGAAAATGTTCAAGCTAAGCTAGAAGATATTAATAAAGCAATAGCAGATTTTTCAGGTGTAAATGTAAAAGAAACAATACAAAAAGGAACTGCAGCTGTTTCAGACGCATATGAGAGAATGACTGCTCCCAGCCCTGCCGGTTCTACTTCTCAACCTTCAATAACGGAAAGAGCACTAGGTGTTGGATCACAGGTGGTTTCTTCTATTGCAGGAGGGGCAAGAACTGTTGCAAGAAACGTTGCGTCGTATAGACAAAAAGATTTAATTTTAAAAGAATTAGATGCTGTAGGTATTACTGATCCTAAAGCACAGGCTAACATATTTGCACAGATTGATAGAGAAAGTGGTTTTAGACCGCGCTCGGAAAATCTCAGCGGATACAGTGCTAAAAGACTATTTGAATTATTTGGGGAAGGTAACAAGCTAGGAAATCGGCCAAGGTTTAAAACCATTAAGGATGCTGAAGCAGTAGTAGCCAAAGGAGAGCAAGCTGTAGGAGAGGTCCTTTATGGTAACAGGGCTGATCTCGGTAATACTTCTCCAGGTGATGGTTACAAGTATAGGGGTCGGGGCTTTATTCAACTTACTGGTAAAGATGCATACCAAAAAGTTGGCAGTATTATCGGTATAGATTTAGTTAATAATCCTGACCTTGCTAATGAACCATCTGTTGCTGCAAAGATTGTTCCAGCGTTCTATCTAGCGTACAAAGGAGTAAAGCCGGAAGATCTAAGAAGTATAGACGTTGTTAATAAAGCAACTGGATCAGCTGATAAGCGTTCTAGAACTCAAAGAATTGAGCTTGCTAAACAATATGAAAAGGAAATAACGGCGCCACAAACACCTTCTCCAGTTCCTCAACAAGGCTCCGCGACAACTGTTGCAGCAACTAGTGAGGTAAAAGGTTACGTGGCTGAGGGATCACCGACAGTAGTTCCTCCCCCAGTAGTTATAGCAGATAATAAAGTAACTCAGTATGTTGGGGTAGTAGAAGCAAGTAAGGATGATAAGTCTAAAGCTTACCAGTCAATGGTTCAAGCCGGTCAAGCCTCCATAGAAGCTGCCTGGAATTCATATGCAAGTATGATTGGTCAATTGTCTATGGGTGTGGACGCAGCTAGGGAAAATAAAGTTGCTGATGGTGGTACTACTATTAACAACATCGATAATGGAGCTAATTTTTCAGCTAAACCTACCCCTAAAGTAAATCAACCAATTCCATCACCATTGGCTGACAGAGGACCGCTCGAACTAAACGTCCGCCACGGTACTCCGTCAGTTCCGGGCTAATTACTCTTCTTCAGCTAACTTCTTAAAAAAGTCGATAGACTCGTCATCATCTTCACTTAATGACGGTGATGCCTTAGGTTGAGCTGACTTAATAGGACGTGCATCCATATTATCATCAATGCTTGTACTATGTGCTTGTGGTTTTGTTTGCCCTTGGGATCCCATGGGACCTCCTAGTCCAAGCACCTTATTAAGCTTCTGTTTCAGTTCATCATACGACTTGAAATTCGACGGATCTAAGAAGGGCTGCAGCTTGTGCTCTGACTTCCATACCTTTTCCATACCTTCGTCATCATCAAGAAGAGGCGCAGGAGAATCAAATTCTGACTTGTCATAATTACGATAGCCTTCTACATTACGAATCTTAAGTTTGAAGTTCGCTCCTTCCCAAAGATCGAAAGGATTCATAGACTTCTCATCCTCAAACTCTGGATTTAAAGCAGCATTAATTTTCTCATAGATCTTTTTACCATACTTGTAGAGAAAAACTTTACCTTCATTTTCTGGATGCGCTTTGTCACTAACAACGTAAATATTAGAAATGTAAGCTAGTCTGCGCTTTTGCTTACGAACGATATCTTTGTTTGCTTCAATACCAGAATCCCAGAGTTGTTTATTATACTCAGATACTGGATCATCTTGCCCGAGAGTGGTTAAAGACTTTTCAATGTACCATCCCCCTGGTCCTTGAAATCCATGATCCCAGATACGAATAAATTCTACATCCTCACCGGATGGTGCAGGAAGAAACCGGATAACAGCATAACCGTTACCAGCCTTATCTACCTCAGGCTTCCAGAAGCGATCATCGTCCGATCCCCCCTGATTGTTGTTACCTTGTAGTTTTTGTACTTCTTGTTGAAGTGCGTCTAAACGCGATTGACGTGACTTGCGTAATGCGGTAAAATCATTTGCCATTGTATGCTCCTTTTAAGCGATGTATGCGATGTATAACGTCTTGTCCACTTTAACATAACGATACAGTATTTATATTAACTGTTTCCATTCCATTTTTCAAGCATTATGTTTTTCATCTTGTGGATGTCGTATTTAAAAAACGGGCTGTATTTAATGCACTTCATATGTAATGAAGGCCAGATTATTGGATCGATTATGTTCTTATTCCAGTGATTAAAATAACCAATAATATCGTTTATTACTAGAAGTGATTCAATGTTAATCTCACCTCTTAGATACTTTTTTAAGAGAGGAGGATGTTGTCCGTCAGGAACTAGGATTTCTTTATTAATGTCATCATCAAGTTTGGAAACATCCTCCTTAAAAAGATAAGTTGCTGATTCCCTTACTTTAAGTAGTTGTCTGTAAAGTTTATCTGATTCTTCATTATTAACGAGGTTACCAACCCACGCATCACCTCGATAAACAAAATTAGCAACTAGATAATCTACAACGTCTTTACGTTTAGATAGTTTATGAAAGAAGTACTTGTCTGCTCTTTTTTCAAACGCTTTATACCCCGCTCTTGTCTTTCCTCCATACTTAAAATAATCGTAGTTCTTAGATGTAAAGTGATTTTTTAATGCGCAGTAAATCTTATATGCTTCAAAAGCGTCCATTCTTAAATAGGTATCCTTGTTGACGAATGTATCGTTCTCTCATAGTAGACGCCTGTCTCATATCATTAGTTCCGTCTACCAGAAGACTAAAATTATTATACTCCATAACACCCAGCCAATACTCAAACGGTTTACAATTAACATGGTGATGACCTGGCTGACCGGGCAGTGCATGGGTCATAGCAACGTACTTACAATGCTTAAACGTCTCTATAAAGTTTGGCATAAATTCAACATCTACATGCTCTACGAACTCTACGCTCCATCCAAGATCAAAGGTAGTTTTAGGAATAAAAGATCCTTTAGCAAAATCATGAATGGTAATTAACTCGGAGGCTTTCTCTGTACGCTCAACCTTATCATCACCGTCAATACCGATCACACATAACTTTTTACTATCAAACAGTTCAACCATGCCCCCTGGTCCACATCCGATATCGAGTACAGACTTAATGTCAAACGTTTTAATTAAGTAATCAACCGCACCCTCATCGAGGTGTGTTTCGTTCTCATGTCCGCCTAGATGGGCAGCAAGACCATCAGGGTGGCCTGGAGGAGCACTGGGAGGAGTATAAGAAAATTGATAATCACTCATAATGGTAGTTTCCTTGTCTTGGGCAAATAATTTAAATCTTCAGCCTCGGTCTGAATTTTTGCTTTCATCTTAGCACTACCTTTGATGAGTGAGGCCGCGGTTTCAATTTCGATGCTGTTTTTCTCACAGTAGTAGATAACAGCATCGATGTATTCCATCTTCTTTTCAAGCACAAGAGCATCAATTTCTTTCATGAACTGTGCGGGCGTTTTTAGAGAATTAATTTCCATGCTATTTGTAGAAAATATGGTCCTCTATTGTAACGGTTTTCTTAACATTAGTCCAGCGCGGTTTAACATAGTTGGCATGAAAGTATAAAGCACCCATAGTTGGATCATGGGCCGGGCTGTACTTCTCTGCTATAAATTTAGCTGCATTTTCACTTTCAATCCACTGGGCATGATTTAGCTTTGGTCTAGTTACACACGTCCACGAGAACTGACATACTTTGGTTTTTTCATAAACTACTTTACAGACATTACTAGGAAAATCGGAATGAAAGAGTCGATTTATAGTAACATATCCTACTGCAACTTTGCCTGCCATGGGTTGATTGCCTGCCTCGAAGTAAATATTTTCTACTAGGCAATGGTATTCATTCTCTGTAAGTTTAACTCCCATATCTAAGTCGTAATGTTTAACTACCATGTTATGGGTAATAAACACTGTGGCCGAGATACATGCTGTAATAGCAAAAAGAGTTGTCAGGGGTTTGTAAGCTTTTACTCTATCAAATTTAAATCTATCAAAGGTCGGCAATTTATTAGCGATCCAGATCTTAGCTGATCGTAACATATACATCTCCTTATTTTGATTATTGTACTGCTGTATGGCGCAAGGCCATTTGAAAGCATTTTTTCATGCTTGTTGAGGGAAGATAGGATGATTTTAGTCATCCTATCTTTTATGTAGCTATCTAATTACTGCATACGTCTGAATTCTCGCTGAGCTTCCCTTTCAATATTGACGCTTTTAATCTGAGGCATGCTAGGATTCTTTACTGCATTATCAAGAGGCATATAGACTCGAACAAATGCTCGATAGTATTCTCCCTCCTTGCGTAGTAGAACTTTATCTCGAGTTACTTTCGAAAGGTCAATATTAGGAGTAACAATTCGTGTAGTTTGAGCAGTTACTTTATCGGTTCGAGATGTATCATTAGCTTGAACGTCTTTTGCATAATTACGATTAACGTTACTAGTAATGCTTGAGATATAGATTGCAATCTCACGCTTGGCATTCATCATAGCTTTATCGATAGCAAAGTTAGCGTCAGAAGAAAAGTCTGTACCGGAAACAAATATAGTACCGTCCTTAACTAGAAGACTCATATACCACTCAGGGTAAATAAAAGAGTTAGACTTAGACTTCTCTACTTCGATAAGTTTATTAGAGTCAGCTAGCTTAGCGTTATAGTCTTCAGACTTCTTAATCGGACTAGAAGAACATCCGACAATAGCAACGGTAGATAATGCAATTAAGATTTTTTTCATAGTATCACCTAATAATAAAAACTTCCTTTTCAAGTACACGACGGGATCCTGCTGGCAAATGATTTATAACTTCTTCATATGTTGTATGCTTAAGCATTCTATTACTGAAATCAACTCGTTGTTTGGATAGTACTAAAATAAACTTTTTATGGTCTCTTGTCTTACCATTATCTAACCAAATGCGATAATCAGGCAACTGTCCTCCAGATTCAGTATAGAGGTAATCGGATGGATTACGTGGATATATCATCTCGGTATGCTTGCCATGCTGTAGAAAGATATACACATATACAGGGGTATCAACGTTAAGAGATAACTTAACGTTCTCTCCATGCATGTAGTCTTCTTTTCCACGAATAGAAGCTTTAATATAATTATTCTGACCAGTAATTGCAGTTATCTCTACTATGCAACTTTTTTTATTACGGTCTGTATTCTTACTTACTACTGAGCGGACGTGTCCGTTATGATATACGGAAGTTACTGCCCTGCTTGAGCACGTGGCTAGATCCTGCTTTGACATTGATGGTGTAACTTCTTTACAAACGTTTGTGAAGTTAGACTCAACTACACCTCCGTGAACTTTAATTGCAATGTCTTTATACGCTTTAATCTCAGCTATTTGACACGCTACATCTATTGGTTCGTTATTCGTTATAGTGTGAGTTCCTATACCCGTAATCGAACTAGCGATAGCAGTCGTAGGTAGTAAAGCCAGAATCAAAGGTTTAAATTTCATAATATAATTATAGTAAATCAGAGAAATTAGATCTACAGATTAATGACTGTTTTATTCTGTTGCCAAGAAAAACAGTCTAAAAACTCCGGCTATCCTAGTCAGGCTGCCAGTGCAAATCTTTCATCGTTTGCATTTATTACATTTCACTTTTAACGTCTATCTGGTGACGGATCGTCCATCTCTCTACTCTTTGCCCTGTCGAAACCTTGTCACCCCCAACGAAACATACTGTCTACACTCACTTACGATTTTATACGTAACCAGCGGTAGTGCAAAACCTGCTCATACGTTTTTACAATATGCTTCGGTGGAGGTGGGGGGAATCGAACCCCCGTCCAGAACACCTTTCAATTAACTTCATACGATCATAAAACTATTTATAGTTAAATATTACTTCTTTGCTGCTTCCTTCTTTACTTCCTTCTTTTCCTCTTTCTTCTCTACCTTCTTTTCAGCTTTAGGAGCTTCTGGTTTGGTAGGATGATCTTTCTTTGGTTGAGCAAAGGATGTAGTTGCAAAAGCGGTCATAACTGCGGCAATTAAAACTTTTTTCATAAAATTCTCCGTCAATTAAATTGTACTCGTCATCCTTAAGTAGCCCAGGTCTACCAAAGGGTAGAGGGTACTACATCTAGCTTAGACTTAACCTAGATTGTAGTGCCCTGTACTTATAAAATCAACTATGCTGCTTCTGCGTACTCGATAGCTTTCTCAAGAGCTTTGACCTTAAGTGTTTTATTAGGCCCGTACCATGCGCTTGAAAGACGTGAGTCAGCCGAGCGACCTACTAAGTGATCGGTCATGTACGTTACTGCATTGAACGGCTGCCACCAAGTCCCTTCAGCAAATTTAGCACCTGGCTGTTTGTTAAGAACATCAAGGGCTCGGAAAGCATTGCGAGACATTTCTTTTTCTTTAGAAGACATTGCCGGGAAAACTTCCATAAAGTACTCTTTAACTTTCTCTGCCTTGTATTTTTTAGATCCTAGGAATTGAGCCATCTCTTTGTATTTGGCTAGTTTATGGGTTGCAATTCCTAACTGCTCTTTAACCTTAGCAGCATTAAAAGCCGACCGGTGCGATACTTTAACCATATTGTCATTTTTTGATGCTAGACTTAGAGTTAAAGTGTTATTGCATACGACCCGAACAGGAGTAAAACGAACGTCAATTGATTGACCGAATTTATGAGGATTAGTAAAGAGTAAATAAGAGTCTACCTGATCCCCCTTAAACAATTCGAAAGAGTCTTTAACCTTTGCTAAAGCCCAAACAATCTGACCTTCTTTCAGTGATCCTGCTGTATGCATTTCAAGATCTCCTGTGCGACAATATTCATCAAAGAACTCAAATGCTTCTGCATTCTGAACTGGATTCCAGTCGCTAGAAACGACATCGAGAATCTTATCATCAGTATTACGTACTAATGCTGACCAACCTACATTTATTTTTTTATCATTAATAGTAGCAAATGCTGGAACCTTTTGTACTTCCCAGTCGACTTTTGCTTTCTTTAACATCTGTGCTGGTGACAGGTCAGCAGGAACTTTTTCGCCTAACCCGTGCCATGGTACAGATCCTGCATACGCCATTGTTTCAACTAAGTGTGCCATTACAATTTTCCTTTATAGACTTTGAACAAACGTTGATGCTGCTGTCCACATTACTTCAGCCAAGTACGGCTTACATAAGAGGACTCCGACTACTGCTCCTACTAAAAACTTACCCATTACTAACTCCTTTTTGCTCTATCATTTTATTATTATAACGAGAATAAAAAATTAAGGCAACAAAAAAAAGCCCGCGAATGCGGGCTTAGTCATATATTTAGTCATACGTCATTCTAAATCATTTCGAATTTTCCCTCCAAGTTTTTGAATGACTTCATCGATACGAGTCCTCCAATAACTAGGAACAAAACATCTAAGAGTGTTTAGAAACTTGACTAAATCTTTACCTTCCATACTATGACTTGTCTACAAATGACTTTAGCTTTTCGGCTTCCAACAAGATTTGCTGGGTGTCGGGAAACTCAGGAACTTCAGTGATGGGTAGATTACGCTTATCGGCGTTTGATTTAACAACTTCCCAGTTGGTGTAGTAACGCTGGTTAAGTTGATCTTGTGCGAGCTTAATAAGCTCGAGACGGATTTCATACGGAGTTTTAGCTGTCATGGTACTTCCTTTCTGTGTTGTGTGTGTAGTGCCAGCTTATGCTGGCTTATTATATAGCTGGTACCCCGGGAGGGACTTATAAATTATATATTCTATTAACTACTGTGTATTAATAGTTTTAACAAATAATTGTTTTAATGGCAGCCATTGAAAAAATTAATAATGGCCTGACTGGCAGGGATCGAACCTGCGACCCACAGCTTAGAAGGCTGTTGCTCTATCCACTGAGCTACAGTCAGATATCTATTTCAAATCAGGTTTGTCTAATGCTTCTAAAACACAGTCTTCCGTAGATAAGATATCTTGATAGTCGTCTTTGTATGAATTAGGACTGGGTAAGTCACTATAATGATCCCAGTTATCTTTTTTAAAAATCATATCCCAGTTATCTTCAAACGTTTTGCGATCGACGGAGAATGGTCTTGACATACTTCCTTTGCTCATAATTTATTTGATTTGATATCTAACACGGCAGGAAACTGACATCTGTGAGTTTGCTTGTTTAAGTGCTTTTTCATAAGTATTTTTTTTCGCCAAACAATCTTTCTCGTGCTTGAATTCATCCACGATAGCAAAATTATCTACAACTCCTAGCCAAATAACAAGTAAATATGACACCATGTCTGCCTCCTATTTGGTGCCCCGTGACAGAATCGAACTGCCAATTGATGATTACAAATCAACTGTTATACCATTTAACTAACAGGGCTATGGGTTAACAATACTCAGTCCAACCAGTTACAATATATTTTTCATTACTTAGGGGAGGGTTACCTCTATGTGTATGTGTAAATGCAGCAGGCCAGATTACTAGTGTGCCTTGTTCAGGTTTGACTCGTATATGTTGATATAAAAATTCAGTTTCGCCTCCTTCGTCTACATTATTAAGGTAGAGTGACCAAGTAAGTAAACGATTACAATACAAACGGCTACTAGATTCATTATGCCAAAGATGATAGCCCCCTCCAATTTTTGTTTTTTGTATTTTAAACGAATAATTAGAGTGTCGTTCGGATTGATTTAAAATTGCATATTCTTGCTCGTAAACCGGGTAACATTTTTCCCAGAACACCTTATTAAAATCACTACTTAATGTTCTAAGTGGTAGATAATCAATATCATCACTAAATATCTGTGTATCGTCTACGGTTGTTTTTAATTTCGGTGGAGACATTTCTGTTCTACGCACACCATAGCCGGATTGAATCATTTGATTGTAATTTTTAATGACACTTTCGCAATAATCTTTAGAGTATGCGTTTTTAAAAATACCAATAAATTTATCTAGTTTATAATCCATAATATTTTACTATAAATGGCTGACCAGGGTGGGCTCGAACCACCGACATACGGATTAACAGTCCGCCGTTCTACCAACTGAACTACAGGTCAATATACTATCCCTTTAATAAATCTTTTTTAACAAGATATACGTAGGTATATGCGTTTTGTTTAGTAACTTCTAATGCTTCCATAACCTTTGCAATTACAAAAGCCTCACCTTGCTCTTTGTGTTCAAGATATAGTTGCTTGGCTACTTCCCTCTTTGAGCCTTTTCTACTTACTGGAGCTTGTCCTTCGGGCTGCTCCCCGGCATTAAAAGCGTTTTCGCCGATCAATGTCTTAAGTGTTACAACGCTACGATTGGCGCGCTCAACTATTGCATCAGGTGAAACGTCCTCGCCGTTAACGAGCTTTTCTACGGCACTCATAACGAAGACGTATGCTTTGCGTTGATTGTTTTCGTTAGGAAGTCCAAAGCTTGACATAATCTGATTTGCTGCTTTTAGCCGATCAGGTTGATTGTCAAGATAGTCTCGAGTACGTTGAATAGCGATGACAGGTGACATACCTTGAGAAACATTAATCTTTTTAAGTACGGCTGCACTCATATAATCTCCTAATTTTTCAGTACATTTAATTATATGAAATTATGGAAATTAAAGCAACCCTACGTTTTGCTCTGGTTTAAATGATATGACTTAAATATTGTCATGACTTCGCTGACGTATTCTTCTTTGCGTTTAAAAAATACTTGAGGTTGGTCGTCCTCTACGGCTATGAGGATTGCAATATAAGGAACCTCCAGATTATACCTCTCCTCTATCATCATAGCGTAGGCAGTAGATTGTAAGAAGTAGCTTTTAATCCATTCTTCTTTTTTAAGACTCTTGGATGTTTTATAGTCAGCCACGCACGGGTATCCATCATACTTACAAAACACATCGCAGGAACCTGCTGTCTTTAAAACATCTGAATAGAGGAAAAGTTCTACTCCCATTACTTCAGTAATACTAGCATCAACTCGAGGTTTAAGTTGGCGAAATAACATCTTACTAATGGGATTGGCATTGGCAAGATAATCACCTTTATTTAATACATAGTCTTCCATTATCTTGTGAAGCTTTGTACCGCGATTGGCTGCTTGAGCAGTAATCTTTTTAGCCTGATCGTGACCTATTCTGTCCCTCCACTCCTGTATGCCTTTCTTACTTAATGTAGAAAGTACGGAAGTTACGGAGGGATATTTTTCACCTGATGGTGTAACATAAAATCTTTTACCGTCAATCTCGACTCGCTCTAGAGAAAGACTGGGTAAGAATTTATGTTCGAATAGTTGAGCCACGATGTTTTGATTTAATATTTTTAAGAAGATCTTTGAAGCCAGCGGCTGGTTTTTTTATTCCTGCTCGGACTGGGTCCATAACTCCTGGCGCTTGCTCATCAAAATGTCTTTCTAGATGAGGGTTGTTCTTTTTAAAATTGTCGTACTCAGACATCTTGCATGCATGTTCTTCTATCTGTTTTGTCTGAGTGTTCAAAAAAGTGTATGTTGGCATTATTTTTTATTTGCAGCTCTTCGCTTGCGCCAAATATAGTTAGTAATGTTTATAGAAATATTCTCTACAAAGCCCATGGCCTTGCTACGCCAAAACCAGTTCATAAAGTCTCCTAAATTGCTTCTTCGTAACTCATAATCTTTTTTAAATCTTTTGCTCTAAACGCATTATCAAAGTTTCTTGGCTGTTTGTTTTTTACCTGCTTAGATTTCTTTGCAATATGATGGCTATTTGCATAGTCATCAAAAACAGCCTGTTTGTTATTTTTGCGTGATGTCTTGCTCATTGTTCTCCTCTTGCGGCAAAAGATCAGGGAAAGCTTGTCTTACTATTTTTTCTGTAATACCCTTAAATGGAAGTTTTTTATCTTTAACAGATAGAAGTAACTTTGCGTCTTCAGAGTCTATTGATTCAAGTAACTGAATAAAAAGAAACTCTCTTCTAAGCGGCTTAAGATTAGGGTTACCCCCTTCCACAAATAGATATAATCTTTTTATTTCAGAATATAGACGACCGTCGGCATCGTATCCTTCAAATGGTCTGTAAGGAGGATTTCCTTTTGGTAGAATAAATTTAAGGTTCTTATCATAAACGTATCGTAATAGCTCTTTTACAGCAACCGATCCGTTTTGTCTTAAAAATAAATGCCGATCAGAGGCAGGAGTAAACTCAGATACTTCTTTTAAAATTAATGATAGTTTTTTTCTCATAGAAAATCTTCAATCTTTTCGGCAAGGGTTTTAAGGTTGTGCTTGGCAAAATAAAGTTCAAGTTTATCCGAGGGTCTATTAGCCTGTTTCTCGTATTCAAAAAGAATTTTTTCTTGTATGTTTTGAGGGACGTAAGTTAGATCAATAAGCGTCTCGTTACGAAGCCAGTTTTTAAGCAGATCGTCTTTGAAGTGTTCTCTTGGGTTGGCAATGTGGATGTATTTGTTTACAAACATTTTCTTTTGACGTTCGCCATTAACGATACAATCATCGTTTGAGAGAATGTTAGGAATACCGTCGCCGCGGTCACCTTTAAGAATTAATTCACGTGTAAACATTACGGGGTTGCTATGGGTTATAAACTTTTTTCTAACTGGATCATACTGACTAACGTTACCATAAATGTGAAGCTGAGCAAAATCTTTATCACCGGAAAGAATTAGTATCTTATCTCCTGTATTTAGCATGTTACCAAATTTATGTACAAGTGTGCCAATTATATCATCGGCTTCAGCGTGATCTACTTGTATAACACGATACGGTGATACTTCTTTTAGCTCGTTTCTAACTTTATTAAGTATGTTAAAAATGTTAGACCAGTCTATCTCAGATGTTTCTCTATCCTTTTTTCTATTTGCTTTATACTGTGGAAACACCTGCTTACGCCAGACGTTCTTATCATCGCACGCAATAATAAGATCTCCATACTCTTTAAACCTTGATTTTAACGAACGAATAGAATTAAGAACCATGTGTCTAAACAGGCTCTCATCAATTTTAACATCAGTATGATTTCCAATTTGTGCCATAAAGTTGGATATCATGACCTGATTTAAGTCTAGGATGATCATTTTTATAATTATAAAGGCATTACATAATTAAATCAATCGATTAGGCGTATAGTACTTTCCGCTGCTTTCTGTAAAGGGTGCTTTAGTCCTTTTTCTCTAAAGATAGCTGACTTAACCGATTCACAAATTAACCCTATGTCATAGTCATTTTTTAATTCAATAGTAAATGTTTCCAAGCTTTGCATAAGACCCGACACTACATTGTCAGTGATCGTATCAATAGCGTCTATTTTATTTTTTGTAACTTGATCTATTACTTTATCAACAGTAAGCTCTCCGTGTAGTGCGTCGGGAGCAGGGAACAATATTACATTATTTGCTCTCATTAAAAAACAACTTTCTCAACCGGTACTAACAAATGCTTTCTTCTAATATATTGTGCCATCGTGTGCATTAAGGCTTGATGTGCATCTTCAACTATACCGTAATTATTTTCTTTAACGTGTAGAGCTATGTCGGCTTTTCTTTTAGCTTCTCCGCCATCAAACCCGACAAGTGCAATATTATACATTCCAAGGCTTGTAGCAGTATCTATAGCATTTAGAATATTTTTTGATTTTCCGCTAGATGATATTGTAACTAAAACATCACCTTTGTTACCGAGATACATTAGTTGTTGTTTAAAAATCTCACTGTAGGAAATATCATTTGAAATAGCAGTAATTAAACTCATATTACTTACCAGACTAATGACACGCGGAAATAAGGATGTATTAGTATTAATTCCTTTACAGTGGTCACAGGTAAAATGTTCGGAGATGGCAGCAGATCCGCCATTACCACACACAAATATTTGTTTGTTATTAATTATAGCATCTTCTAGTGTATGGGTAGCAAGATTAAATTGGAGGTCATCCACTGAGCTCAAAGCTATGTGGAGCTGGGAAGAATAAAAGTCAAGTGCGTGACTTGGCTCGTTAGAACTTTGTTGTGTTGTCATAATACACTACCTCGGCGCCTCGGTCAGAAAAATTAAAATTATCAAACAACTCAAAATTACTTAGTTTAGAAATAACTCGGTTTCGATATTTTGGCTTAACATAAAATAATAAGAACCCACCTCCACCAGCACCTAATATTTTACCACCTAGTGCTCCAGCTTTAATAGCCTCTTCGTATATATTATTAATACTTTCATTAGATATATTATCTGCTAGACTGCGTTTTAATTTCCAGCTTTCGTCTAATAGTTTACCAAAGTCGTCTAATTCATTCTTAACAAGCATGGACTGTCCTAGGTAGGCGTATTCAACCATTCTATGCTGCGTTTTCCATTTTTCGTCTGTCTTCATACCTTCGGCATGCTTACTCAAAATGTCATTGGCTGTACGCTTAACGCCTGTATACACCATAATAAGATTGTCTCTTAGCTCTTTTAATGTGCTGCTAGCAATATTAATAGGGGTAACGTTAACGCTTTCGGTCTTATTAAACTCTATTAGGTTAAACCCACCAAATGAAGCTGCGTACTGATCTTGCTTACCTAGCGTATCCCCGCACATTACTCTTTCAATATTAAACGCTGATTCTGCAAGTTCAAATCGGGTGTCACTTCCTCCTGTTGCGTGGTC
>Ga0247840_10007134_pt1 | contig 15669 bp, 11 predicted proteins | sample LaCruzMarch2015__FD_192404 | JGI IMG/M metagenome (GOLD analysis project Ga0247840, IMG submission 192404) | Freshwater microbial communities from meromictic Lake La Cruz, Castile-La Mancha, Spain - LaCruzMarch2015_17m | ecosystem: Environmental > Aquatic > Freshwater > Lake | place: Spain... | reverse complement strand
CCCACTACGGCCTCACGCACAACCTGGGGGGCTTCCCGCACCAGAACGTCTGCGCGATTTCGATCGTGGGCCGGTACGAAAAATAGGGGCGCTGTCCCCCTATTTCCAAATTAGCAGTCCCTCTCCCTTGACGGGAGAGGCAGGGTGAGGGTGAACAAACATGGAAATTCTGCAATACACGGAAGAACACCGGATATTCCGGGATTCGCTGAAACGGTTCCTCGCAAAGGAGATCACCCCCCACATCGAGGAGTGGGAGGAGGCGGGGATCGTTCCCCGGTGGGCATGGAAAAGGATGGGCGAGCAGGGATTTCTCGCGATGAACGTCCCCGAGGAGTACGGCGGCCTGGGGGCGGACTTCCTCTATTCCGTCATCGTGACGGAGGAGCTGACCCGGACAAACTCTTCGGGCCTCGCGGCGCCACTCCACACCGACATCATCGTCCCCTACATCCTCGCCTTCGCATCTGAAGAGCAAAAGCACAAATATCTCCCCGGCTGTATATCCGGCGACATCATCACCGCAATCGCGATGACGGAACCGAACGCGGGGAGCGACCTTGCCGCGATGAAAACGACGGCCTTGGAACAGGGCGACGAGATCGTGATCAACGGACAGAAGACCTTCATCAGCAACGGGATCAACTGCGACCTGCTTGTCCTCGCTGCCCGCGACCCCGGGGAAACCAACCCCCACGCGGCGGTCGATCTCTTCCTTGTCGAAGCGGCAACTCCCGGATTCGAGAAAGGAAAACAGATCAAGAAGATCGGCTGGCACAGCCAGGATACGGCGGAGCTATACTTCACCGACTGCCGAATCCCGAAGGCAAACCGCCTTGGCGACAAGGGAACGGGCTTCCTGAAGCTGATGATGAAGCTCCAGCAGGAGCGGCTCGTCTGCGCAATCGGCGCTGTGGCAGCCGCCGAATACATGCTGGAGATCACGATCCAATATTGCAAGGAGAGGACCGCGTTCGGACGGCCTCTGACCAAGTTCCAGAACACACAGTTCGAGATCGTCGAGATGGCGACCGAGGCGAGGCTGGGGCGGACCTTCCTCGACAAGCTGATCGCGGACCACATGGAGGGGAAGAACATCGTCGTCGATGTCTCGATGGCGAAGTACTGGACAACGGAGATGGCCTCCCGGACGGCCGACCGCTGCATGCAGCTCTTCGGCGGCTACGGCTACTGCGAGGAGTACCCGATCGCCCGCGCCTGGCGGGACATCCGGGTAACCCGGATCTTCGCCGGCACAAATGAAATCATGAAGACGATCGCTGCGCGATTTATGGGGTTGTGATAAACAAAGGATCGAATAAGGATAAAATATGCATAATCTAAAAGTGTTATTTGTTCATGTTCCTAAACGACGAGGCTTTTATTTACCTTTTGGGAAGTATCGGTACATTAACATGATTTCCCAAGGTATGTTTGCCATCGTTGATTTAATCAATAGAAACGGATTTGAAACTAAATTTATTCATCTCGGACTTGAGGAAATTTTAGATAAAAAATTCAGTTTTCAACAATATCTTGCTAATTTTTCACCAGACGTCGTTATTTTCTCTCTGCATTGGCATCACCAATCTTTTGATGTGATTGAAACTGCACGTTCAGTCAAACAAACACTTCCCAATGCTTTTATTGGATTGGGGGGATTTACCGCAACGCATTTTGCCAGTGAATTGATTTGCGATTATGATTTTATTGATGCAATCCTTTGCGGTCATGCAGATCAACCGACATTAGAATTATTGAAGGCTATTGAACAGGGAACAAGCAATACCAAGAATGAGGCAGGCAAACCTTTTAATTTGGATGCCGTGTCCAATCTCATTTACAGGACTTTTGAAGGATTTAAAGTTAATCCAGTAACATACATTCATACCTCAGAGAATATGTCAAACTTGCGATATGCCAATCTTGGTTTGCTGGACAATTACAAGGAATATATCGAAACATTCAGTTATCCTTTAGAATACCGGGAGTCACTCACTCGGCAAGAAAATATTTCCCTAATGTATATGGGAATACCTTTGTTCCCTTTGGCAACTGGGGCGGGGTGTCCTGTTCAATGTTCACACTGCAGTGGAAATCATAACAATCTAAAACTTTTGACCGGTTCTGGTAAAGTGGTTTGGCGCGACAAGAGAGCCGTATTGGACGACATCAAAAGTGCTATCTCTTATGGGTATCGTGGTTTTATTATGGGATTCGATCCAATGCCAATACAACCGCAATACTATTTAGAACTATTTGAGGAAATTCGTAAACAACAATTGGATATTTCCTGTAATTTTGAGTGTTGGGGATTACCAACTACTGAGTTTATTCAGTCATTTGCCAACACCTTTGATTTAACTCACTCAGAAATTTGTTTAACCCCTGAAACTCCTTCTGAGCGTTTGCGGAAGTTAAATAGAGGTTATTATTTTACTAACGAAGAACTCCTCCACACGATTGACGTAATTAAGTCATTTAACCTTCACATTACTATATTTTTCAGTTTAGCTCTGCCCCATGAAACGATTCGGGATGCTAAAGATACCGTTCTTTTTGCTGATATGTTAAGAAGTAAACACATTGATGCAGATGATTATATTCTTGTCTGGCCAGCAATGTTGGAACCCGGATCCCCTGTTTTTCGAAATGCCTCTGAATTGGGGGTCGAAATAGCCTGGAAAACCTTTGCGGATTTTTATAAAGCCCATCGTGACGGAAATGGCGACTCTTATTCATCGCTCGGATACAAGGTTTTAAATTATTTTGGCGATGAACGTGACAATGGTGATATTTTAGACTTTGAGCGTGAAATTCAAAAATTTAAATGCCAGCACTTTTGCTGGATGTTTGGGAATAAACCTGAATCCAGCAGATTAGAATGTTTGGAACAGCGTAAAAAAATATACATGCAATATGGACTACCCACAGACTCGTTAGATGTATTTTCAGAAGAGCTTGATATGTATACAGAATTAAAAGAATTCAGACAGAAGAGGAACGCTGGTTATTTGATAGCCTCTGCATAAACACTCAAGGGCGCTTCGATGAAATCGCGCCAGTACTCAGCTTCACGGAACAACAACCCTTCAGGTGACACTTGGGGATGGCGCCAGGTAATTTGCTTGAAACCACTTTTTCGCAAGGCCATTTCCCAACTGGTTCTGGAAAGATAAGTCTCCTCCACCTCAATGACACTCGCGCCCAACGGCAGTCGGAAATGGATTGGCGCACCTTCAATCAACGGGCCATCAATCCGTTTTGAAAATCCGTACTTCTCCGTCAAGGGGCACAAGTGCGCTGGAAGTTCCATGTTGTCGTCAGCGATACAGAAACTGCCTCCCGGGTTGAGATGAAAATAAGCGGATTGGCACATTTTCAACAGGTTTTCCTGTGTGTGCGCCAAACTCAATACATAGTCGCAGACCACTTTGTCAAATCGTTTTCCCTCGAGATTCAATTGGGAAATATCCTGGCACGCATACTCAATTCCAAGGGGTTGTTCAATCTCAAATTCACGTGCAATTTCAATCATATTGGCAGAAATATCCACACCGAACACCGCCGCCGCACCTTGGTTCATCAGGAGCCGGGCAAATGTGCCTTCTCCGCAACCAAGATCCATGATCGACTTTCCTTCAATGTTGCCCAGCATGTTGAGCAAGGTGTGCAGATCAATGTACTTGATCCAGGGTTGCTCCATCAAGTCGGCATATTCAGTTGAGATACCATCAAAGTCTGTGGTTGCCATCCGCTCTCCTGTATTAAAATTGATAAGAACTTTCTTTTTCGCGGGAAACTCTATGGTGGCTGTTTGGGTTTGTCAATGGATATTTTTCTCTTGACGATATCCCATGACAAGAAATAACAGGCCCCCCTATATATGAATTTTACAAACTTACCGGAGTTCCGGTTTTCCTGAACACTTCATACAATGATTCCTAGCCGCTTGTATGCACCCTGCATGATGCTATCAAGATGTTTCTCAATACAGCCAACATGGAGATTTGCTGAGAAAAAAATATGCAGGCTTGACCTGAAGGATCACTTATGAGAAAGAGTTAGAAGAGCAGCGCCGCTTCGCTCCGACCAGGGGTGGCGGATTCCTTCGGATTCGAGCGGCGGAATGAGAGAAATAGGCCGCTATGCCAGTTACCTTTAATGCTGACAACACACAGGTTCGATTCCTGGCCGGTTATTATCAACAGCGTTTGGCTGTTTACGAACATATAGAGTTTTCCGGGTATGCTCGCAAACAATTGCTGGATATTGGTCTGGAAGCATCCTCCCTGAAAAAATTTCTTCTCGATTGTTCCGAAGAGGGCTATCATTGTTTCGTCGACCTTATCGCGCTGCCACTCAAAACACTGGAAAGATTGGAAATATTTCTACAGCGCCTGTTGCAATTCCTTGGCGAAACCTCGGAGCAGGCGTTGTTTCACCTTTTCCCCGAAGTTATTGAGCATTCATTATTACAGCCCTCCCATTTTGAGGGTGAAACGTATGAACTGAGCGCCCTGCTTGAGTCTCTGGAACCTCAGACACAGCGCCCGGTGGAGATCAGCGACTGTTTTTCCGACCCGCAACATCTGCAACAGTGGCAAGCGAAAACGGCCCTTCTCATGGATGAAATGCTGGCATTCATGGAGTGGACACTGAAACATTTCCGCCGCCAGCCTTCAGGGTGTGTGCCGGTTTTTTTACTGCGCGATACATTAATTCTTTATTTTGGATATGTTTGGCTGTTCCGCCACGGGTTATTGCCTGAATTGCCTCAACCGTTATTGTTGAACCGTAAATTCTTGATGGTCACTGAAGGCAACGAGGATGCTTATGAAACTGTACTTCTCGAGTCGTTGTACGAAGCCCTGTCTGAACATCCGCAGGATACCGCTGATTTCTGCAAGCTTGCCAGCCAACATCTTCATGATAAAGCGCTGCCACTCTCTTTTCAGCGAGAAACCCGCGCCTATTTACAACGTCTGGCCGGGTCGCGGCCAATCTTTATGGTTGAAAGCGGCTTGCATGGCTCCGTGCCATTGTGGGTATTAAGCCAGTGTGAGAATCAAGGGACATTTCTGATGTATACCACAGCCCCGTGGTTACGCGAGGTTTACCAGGAGAACACGTTTCATCAAAATTACAATTATCTGCGAGATATGGAAACCAGTGTGGCGCAGAATCACCTGTTCCAATTTCGGTCCATTGAAAATCAGCGAATCCTCGTTAACAAAACTAACCAACCACACATTGAAAAACTGGCGTTGTATGAATTGCACCATTTTAGCAGGTTGTTGGAAAAATCGAATTTATTTTCATAAACTCTGAACGTAAAGAAGAAAGGTGAAACGATGTCAAACCTCAACACTGCTGTTCAAAAGGCGAATCAACAGGGTCAGTTGGCGCTGATGGTTTATGCTATTCCGAATTTCCCTGATCCGGAAACTTACAGGGAAATTCTCGCTGTGCTGGAATCCCATCCAGCCGTTACTATTATTGAAACGACCCTGCCGGTTACCGGCGATTTTTCGAGGTTTGCCAATCCGGTTATTCGCCAGGCGCATACCCAGGCAGCGCAATTTGGCGACGGGATCAAACTGTTAAAAAATTTACAACCCTTTGCCAAACCGTCGGTCATGGTTCTTTACCGGCAAACCCTGGAGGCGTTAGGTTTTCAAGCCTTAATGGCAAAATTCCAGGGCAAAATGGACGGCCTTTTATTTGAGTGGGACGCCCAGGGTATGGATGATTATGTTCAACAATCCGCGCCTTATGGAGTTGAATTAATCCAATGCGCGGCGCCCGATATGAGCGATGAAGAGTTGCGTGGTTATATGGCATTGACAGAGGCCGAACCGTTGGTGTATTTGGTCTCGGCAGCGATGACGGGCGCCGAACTTTTTGACATGCGGGATTTAAAGGTTTGCCTTGAAAAAGTGAAACAGGTTCGTCCGGCCGCCAAGGTTGTCGCTTGTTTCGGGGTGCGCAATGCCGAAGACATCCACCGGCTGGCTGCGATCAACGGATTGGATGGCGTGATTGTCGGCACGGCTTTTCTTGAGATCATGCCCAAAGGAAAGAATGCCGTGTGCGAGTATCTGGACAGCTTGCAGGCTGCCCTGCATATGATCCATTAAAGATCCATAAAACTTTTCCGATTGCATTAAAAAAACTTGTAATGATTTTGACATATAACGGCAGGAAGACCAAAGATGGAAAATATTTGGGCTAAAAACAAATCCTATACTCGAATTAAGTTATGCGAATTTGAATCGCTGGAGGCCGCATACGAGGCCAGTTTTATCAATGCGGATTTGCTTGGCTTTCACATTTTTAGCGATCAGGATTATTTCGGCAAGGCTCATAAATTTAAAGAAATTTTCAGCTATCTGCCGCTGTCTGTGACAAAAACGTTATTGACTGATCTGGAATTGGACAGCCTGTTCCAGGTGCTGGACATCATCCGAATTGATGCCATTCAACTCTATAACCAGATCAGCCGCGAACAGATTCAACAAATCCGTGACAAGACCGGCGGACGGGTGAAAATCCTCAAGGTCATGTCTGAGAAATCCGCGGAAAACCAGCGTGACGACGATGACTTCATCGCCTATTACGACGATTATGTGGATGCTTATCTGCTCGACAGTTGCTGGGAGGGCGGTAGCGGTCTTCCCGGTAACTGGGATCATTGCGCTGAAATCGTTCGCAAATGCAACTCACCTGTGTTTCTTGCCGGCGGACTGACCGCAGATAATGTGGGGCAAGCGATTGAAAAAGTAAAGCCGTTCGGTGTGGACGTGGAAAACGGTGTAAGCACCCGGATGCCCGATGGGAGGCGGCTGAAAAATATGCTGAAGTGTCGAGCGTTTGTCGAAAAAGTCAAAGAAGCGGACTTTCGCCTGAAACGCCTGTGAGTGGTGTAATGATGAAGATTTACCGGTTGATTTCGGCAGGCCGGGTGTCGGCTTGCGTCAAAACAGCCAACATCGATTCCGCATTGACTTGAGGCCGTTCCAGGTTGTATGCGGAGCAGGCCTGTTCGAAAGCAGAAACATCCACCAGCACCTTTTCTCCCATGTATTGCTGTTCAAGCCTTAGTGTTTCTGCCAGAAGACGCAACATCACGTCATCCTTTTGTTTCGCATAGTCATACAGGCTCTGTATCCAGATATCCGTCTGCACCCGCCTGTCAACCAATCCGCGTTTATGGAGAAGTTCAAAAATCTCCTGGGCTGATATCGGTTTTACCAAAGCGATATGATAGATCTGGTTCCAGTGCGTTTCATGTTTGGAAAATTCAACAATTGCTTTGGCAATAAAATAAACGGAAGTCGTCTCAAAAAACCAGCCGGTATTTTCAGGAGTCATCCCCAAAGTTTTGCAGGCCTTGATGATCAAACACTGGGCATCATTGGGGTTCCCAAGGTGATGGCGGCTATCGGCCCCCATGTTTCCCGGGCGGTAAATCACGGCGGGCAGGCCCCGCCTGATCGCTTCCGACACGATGTTTTCCGCTACCCACTTGGATTGGGTGTAGCCATTTTCGAGCAATTCTGCAAATTCGGAAATATTGTGGTTTTCCCTGGCATAGATGTCGTCACGGATAGGAAAAATCCCCAAGGTTGAAAGATAATGAAGAGGTTTGGTTTTTTGAGAAAAAGCAAACCGGATGATTTCATGGGTTCCCGTTACATTAACGGGTTTCAGGAGCGAATAGGGGTAAAGCAGGTTGACCATGGCCGCGCTATGAAAAACAGAGTCGATTTTCTCTGCATATTCTGAATATTGGGCCTCACTCCACCCCAAATGATCTTCCTCCAGCGCCCCGAAAACGGGAATAATTCTCGACTCAAACCGGGGCTCCCATAAACGGTAGCGGGATAACCTACTGATGATCCGTTGTTTCTCGTCTGTATGATTTTTGTTTTTCCTGACCAGGCAATGAATATCGGCAGAGGATTGCCTGAGCAGCTCATGTAATAAAATACACCCCACAAAACCCGTGGCGCCGGTCAGAAGGAGATGCCTGGCTGTGGAGGATGTTTTCGGGGGAGGGCTGGAAGAAACCGTTTTTATGGCCGGATCCAGCACGGCATCCTGGCGGATGGAGGCTGGTTTTGCCTGCCTGTGATGATTCAAAAAAGCAACCAGTTCCCTGAAGGTGGCGTACCGGTAGAGCTGTTCCACTTTTAAAGCGGTTTGAAAGGCCTCTTCAATCTGCATGGCCAGTTTGACAAACAAAAGGGAATGCAACCCAAGCTCAAAAAAATTATCCTCTTTGCTGACGAACCCTTTTTCAATATTCAGCAAATCCTCCACCATTTCCACCAACAACGCTTCCTGGTCAGGAATGGACATTCCCGTATTGACGGCGCAATATCTTCTCGGCGCCTCCTGCTTTCTTGCCGGAGGGCAGGGCAACTGCTCCCTGTCAATTTTTCGGCTCACCGGATGGAGAGGCAATTCACTCAACTCCACATAAACGGAGGGAATCATGTAATGCGGGAGAAACGGCTTGATCATGCTGATTATTTCCTGACATCTTCCGGTGTGAAAATCAATATTCCACACAGCCTGGTCGTCTTTAACGACATAAGCAACCAGATATTGATCGTCATGGCTTCCATAAGCCACGACGGCACAATTGAGGATATGAGCATGTTTCCGAAGAATTTCTTCAATTGCCGAAAGATTGACATGGTAGCTTCTCAGCTTGACGACAGAGTCGGATCTTCCCTGAACCACCAACCGGCCATCGGGGAGAAGAAAAGCCCTATCTTCCGTTTTATAATAGGTTTTCCCCTCAATATTTATAAATTTGGCGCGCGTCAGCTCTTCATTGTTCAGATAGCCATCGGCCAGGCAGGGCCCTGTCGCATACAACTCACCCGGTTCTCCAGTTGAAACCTGACGCCCATCCCTGTTGAAAATCTTTATGTCCATGCCTTTCAGGACATATCCCACCGGACAACACAAAGGGGAGGCTGGGTCGTTTTTCTTTAACAGTCCCTGGGCAATCACAAAACACTCCACGGGGCCATAGTTGTTGATCAGGTTTAACCGGGGCAGGATTTCCAGGATTCTGTTGACCAGTTCAGGGGTTGAGACTTCTCCACCCACCCACAAAATATTCAGGGATTTCAACTGTTTTTTCAGGATGTCCGGGGATAAACGGTTCAGCAGGGATGAAAGCAGGGAAGGCGTCAGGACGGTGTGGTTGATCTGATGTTCTTCAATGAACTGAGCCAGATATTTGGGGTCCCCGGACAGGTGATCGGGAACAATAAAACCGGTTGCTCCCATTTGAAACGGACTGACTGCGTCCCACGCCATAAAGGTCGTAAAAGCGAATCGTTCAATATCCCCCAGGTTCCAGACTTCTTCCCAGAATTTTGCATGGGCATAGAGGGTTGCACGGTGGGAGACGGGAATTCCTTTGGGTTTTCCTGTGGTGCCTGAAGAGTATCCCAAAATGGCAATATTTTTTGCAGTCACTGTAACCTTTTCATCATGAACGGATCGGTATCTCTTCCAGAAGGCATCCTTATCCATTTCCAGAAAAGGAACGTCAGAAATTGGCAACTTGTAAGATTTATGGGATTTTGTCAGAATGAAGGCAGGATTGGCCTCTTCAAAAATATACTGCAGCATCGTCGGCGGATAAGCCAGCTCCAGGGGCAAATAGGCGCCGCCGGCTTTGAGGATGGCCAGGCAAGCCAGAATATATTCATGGCATTTTTCCATGTATATCCCGACCACATCCCCGCTCTTCACTCCCGACTGCTGAAGATAGCCAGCCAATGAATCTGACCATTGGTCCATAACCTGGTAGGATAAAATATTGTTCCCATCCACCAGAGCCACTCTTTCAGGATATTTTTTGGCAGTCTGGCGAAAAACAGAATGCAACGTAGTGGAAGGTTTTTCCCACAGACCAAGAACTTCCTGATTAAGGCGCAGCATATCAGCCAAAATAATCTTCCAGAGTGCTCTCCCGCACGGTATCAAGGGAAAAACAGTGGAAGCCGCCGCCAAAAATCCTGCGATGACGATGGCGCACAGGAACCACAGCAAATCCCCGTTTTTCCAGGGTCTGAATCAATTCAGGAAAAAGGGAATTGACCACCACGGTATTTTCGTCGAGGGACAATACATTCAAATCAATATATTTGCTGGTGAGAAGCAAATCTCCCATTTCATATTCAGGGAATATATTGTCTTTCGGTTCAGGTGGATAAATGACATCCCACTTTTGCAGAGGAAGGGGCAGCATTTTCACAACATCCGGATTTCTTGCCAGCAGGGTTCCCGGACGTAATGGCAGAAACATGCTGTCAATGTGCCCATCTGTCATTCGGAAAATCCGGTGCAATCGATAATGGGGCGCGAGGTGTCTCTCCAGCCATTGATAGCCAAGCTCATGATTTTGTGTGGAGACATTGACCAAAATATCCCTTCCCAGCCGGATACACTGGGCCGCATCGATCATCATTTCATAACCGATATCAAAAGGGCTGCTTTTCTGCGCTTCCACATCCTCCCAGGGACGGCTGACAAAACCTTCTTCCACATCCGAAAGATCAAAGGATTTGTCGGTCATCATGGGGCGCGGCATACAGGACCAGCGGGCGTTGTCACGGAAATACTCATAGAAAATCGGCTTCAGCAAATCATTTTCAAAATATCGGGCCCGCAGGATAGGCGCCGTTTCAATGATTTCATTCCCAATAATGATCGCCTGATCCCGAATATTCAGCGCGGGAATCCCGATGGCTTCCCAATAGGGAGTCTTGTAGCGTTCCACCTTTTGCAAGGGTAGCGGGCGGTGAACCTTTACCCCTGCCTTGGCAAGGGTGTCGGCAAACTCCTCAATATCTTCTGCGAGTTCTGCAAGGTATTTGCGGCTCGAATCTCGCGCAATCTGGAGGTTTTTCTGAAGAATCTGCTTCTTTTCAGCATCTTTTTCATCTCCTCGGGAAAAGTGGGGATGAACATAGAAATTATTTTTGGTAGCCTCTTCAGTATAAAACAACTGGAAGGACAACTCGATCTCCGGAGTATTGTAATTAAAAGAAGAACCAACAATAACCTCTTTTAGAGGCGACCATTCATTATGACTGTTCAGCATGGGAGTTCCTTTTCATTAAAGCATGTTAAAATTATTTAATGATTTCGCGAGTCAGCTCGATTACGACGGGATTGTCCGGGTCCGGGCAAGCCAGGGTTGTTTTGTGAAATTCATGATCCCAGGGGAAACTGGAACCGTATTGAAATCCCATTACAAATGGGAAGATGGCCACATAGGCGTGGGCGCAAAACCCGGAAGGCGTCTTGTCACCCAGCTCAAAGAGATCTCCTACCTTGTGATTCGCATTACAAACACCTTCCTGCTTTATAATTTTCCCAATGACTCTATATTTTTCTGACATGGCCTGTTCCTTTCCTGTTTCATGAGTATTCTCATTTTTCCGTCGCTCTCAACACACAGCACAATCACTAAAAATAGGATTTTAACTCACCTTTGCGGCGAATATCCAAGGTGGCGCAATGAAAACCTCCAATAAAAGGATAATAATCTTCAAAGGCGCAGGGAATGGGTTTGAATCCCCAATCCTTCAGGGCATGGATCAAAGGTTCCTGACGTTCTTCAACGATGATTCTCTGTTCGTCCAGCATTAAAGTATTGATGCTGATCCAGTTGCTCATAAAGCGTGGCTTCGTTTTGTAAGGGACAGGCTCAGGCGCGATCAGCACATCCCAGCTTTTGAAAATGGAGGGAAGTTTGTTGACATCTGTAAACATTGGGTTGACAAGTACCTTGCCTGGCGCCAGGGGCATCAGGGTGGTGTCAATATGGGCTGGTTTGGGATCCAGGCTTTGAATAAGATGAATTCGGAATCCGTCGCCCAAGTGTCTCTGCAACCATTCGATACCACTACGGTTCGTTACGTGGCTTTCCTGACCTATGATGTCACGCCCGCAGCGCACAAAATCCGCAGCATCAAAAACCGGCTCCGCCTCTGTCAAGACGTAGGATGTCAGAGAATCAGGAGCTCTGAAGTCAGGATTGTACAGATCATCTCTCAACATAGGCCTGGGGGCAGAAATGTATTTGGCGCCCTGGGTGGAGTACTCCCTGAACAATCGTCGATAGGCGCCGGATTCAAAATAACGGGAGCGGGAACACATGGGCGCCTCAATAATCTGATCCCCGACAATGAGAAAAGGATCCCGCGGATTGGCAGAACAAAAGCCGCTGGGAGTGTTCCAGTAAGGGGTGGCAAATTGACCGGAATAATCCTGTTCATCCACTCTCCTTACAATCACTCCCTCTTCCCGGAGGATATGGATGAAGCGATTTACAGCGTTTAAAGCCGCATGGATATATTCTGCAGGATAGGGCTGGTACAAAACCAGATGCTTTTCAAATTCAGCATCTTCTTCTCTGGTGAAGATCATCTTGTCCACAGGATCCCAAAAAGAAGCCCAGGCATTGGCCGGACTTCCGACAATAACTTCTTCCAGGGGATCCCATTCATTGTGAGAGTTTACGGGACAGGGGGCATCATTGAGCTCTATCACCTAACGGAACACCTCAATCTAAGAAAGCACTCAGCACTCAGCACTTTCATTTACTTTTTCCTTTTCCTTTTCCTTTTTTTCCTTTGTCAGCGGATACATGGCATTGCCGATGGCCGCGCTTCGGCCAACAAGCTTGATCAGTATTGCAGCGAGTACGCTGTAATCCGGAATGGCCAGGAGACCGGCGATATTGACAATCGATGGCGCGATTGCCAGGGCCAGGCTTTGCTGGAGATTGGCCTTGAGGGACGACGCAACTCCAAAGAGTTTGTCCAGGCTGTCGAACTTGCCGGAAAGAAGAATGATATTGGCGGAATCGGCGGCTGCTGTTGATGCGCCGGAGAATGATATGGATACATCGGCCTGTTTGAGGGCTACAGCGTCGTTAATGCCATCCCCCACAAAACAGACCTGTCGCCCCTGATCCTGAAGCACTCTTACGATATCCGCTTTTTTCTCGGGAAGCACGCTGTGGTAATAGCTGTCGAAACCGAGAGCCTTTGAAATGCGACGAGCCGAATGTTCCTGGTCGCCGGTCACCAGACCGAAATGTTTGATACCCCGCGCCCGAAGCGCCTCGACCTGCAAGAGTATCTCTGGCTTGAGCGCCTCTTCCAGAATGATGAAACCGCACGCCTGGCCGTTCATGGCCACACACACCACGTTATAGCCGCTGAGCATGAACTGCTCCAGCATGGCCACCTGCCCCGCAAGCGCAATGCCCTCGGCATCAAAAAACCTGTTGCTTCCAACGGTTATAACATCGTTCCCGAAATGTACCGTAATGCCCATGGATATGTTGTAGCTTTTTTCAGCGATGTCCGGGATTTTCAGCCCCATATCCGCCGCTTTCTGGAGAATGGCTTCGGCGATGGGATGCGCCATTCTCTTCTCAGCTATTGCCGCCAACTCGATGATGCGCTTCGCGTCGTATGTGCCAAGAGGTATTACATCATGCACCACCGGTTTCCCATCGGTGACTGTGCCAGTCTTGTCAAAGAGAATCGTGTCTATTTCGGGCAATTTTTCGAGATCTCTGGAGTTCTTGATCAGGATGCCCTGGCGGGACAGTATCGTCATATAGTTCAGAGTGCCCAGCGGGCAGGCAATCCTGATGGTGTTGCCGATAGCAAATTTAAGGATGATGATGCCATGCAGTATCTGACCCGTAGCTGCAACCGCTGTTCCCAGGATCACGATCGGCAGGGCCGTCCTGTCTGCCCATTCCTCACCTTTCATGTTGAGCATGGTCTTGTTGTCCACCGAATTTTTCAATATCTCGCTCAGTTGGTGGGCAACGGTCTCGCTTCCGGCGCTGGTGACGCGGTAGGCGATGACACCCGAGACAACCATGGTAGCGGCAAACACCTTGTCGTCACCTGTTTTTTCGGCATACTGGAATTCACCGGTCAGTGTGTGCTGGTCAATCTGGCACGAACCATCCACGATGACCCCGTCGGCCGGAATGACCTCGCTCGGATGCACCACCAGCAGATCGCCGACCATAACTTTTTCCAGCGGCATCTCAATTTCTACGCCGTCTTTCAGGAGCCATACCTTGGTGGGCAAGGTAGAAAAAAGAGCGGATATCTCCTTGGTCGAACGTCTCTTGGCTTTGTACTGTATCCAGCTTCCCCCAAAATAGGTGATGGTACCCATGGTTAAAAGAACAAAATGACCGCTGAGCAACAGGAGAAGGTTGACAAGGATTACCAGCAGGTCGTTGGTAAATTTCCCCTGGTCGAAGAATTTGAAGATCCCCCGTTTGAATATCGGGTAGAGGACGTAGATGTTGACCGCAACGCCCGAAATATAGAGAAGCGGCATCGAGCAGGCGGTAAGCGCCAAGGCTCCTACGGACATGACGAGGTTTCTCTCGTCCTGCTTGGTTCCCACGACAAGGTCAATATCGGATTCGATAAAAGAGGGCTGACGCACCGCAGCTTCAGTCGCAAAGTCTTGGGACGGGAAAGAATCGCGCGCCGTCCTGACGAGAAAATAATCAATCGTGTCGAATATTTTTTCTCCGATACCGACGGCAAACCCGATTCCTTCGATAACTTCAAACAGTAATATTTTCATCTCTAAAAAAAATACTCCCGGCTTAAGCTTAATGTAATGGACAACACTGAACAATAATGAACTCTTTGTTAATGCTCTGAAAAACTGTTACTGTTCTGTCTTTCAGTCACCAAAGGGACCATGGAAGAAGTTACCCCTATCATAATGCTTGCAAAATATAATGCGAATGAGCCGGCTATTGTAAAGCCACAAAACATGGCTCCACCTATAGCTATAAAGCTGGGGATAACCGTGCTGGCAGATATGCCCAACTTTTGGTTGATATCGAAACGCGCTGCCAGATCAAAGACATATAACAACTGCTTCAGATTATTGTTCATCAGCATAACCTGGGCGCAGTCCATGGCTATATGGGAAGCATCTTGCATCGATACAGAAACCGCAGCCTTTTTCAAAGCAATCGAATCATTGATACCATCACCTACAAAACAGACAGTTCTTCCGCTTTCCTGAAATTTTTCTATTACCCGTGATTTATCTTCCGGAAGCGTGTTGGCAAAGTAATCATCTACTCCCAGTTCGTTTGCAAGACTTTTTACAGATCCTTCATGGTCGCCAGAAAGAATATACACTTTCATGCCACGCTGCTGCAGGCTGTGCACCACATGCTTCGACTCCCTGCGCAGAGTCGGTCTCAACTCGATCAAACCGCACAACGAGTCATCGACGGACGCATAAATCAGCGAATAGCCCTGGGCGTGAGCCGTCTGCTCGATCGTTTCAAAATCCATCGGGACAGAAATTTGTTCTTCGCGCATAAAACGCCTGCTGCCCACCCGGACCAGTTTGCCATCGAGGTTGACGCAAATCCCGTAACCAACTTTATACTGTGCATCGTCAATCACCGGCAATTCTACCCTGCGGTTCAATGCCGCAGTTAGTATGGCTTTGGCAATGGGGTGGGTTTGCCGGTACTCTGCTGCGGCTGCACAATAAAGAACCTCGTTCTCAGAAAATCCAGCGGCGGGGTAAATTGCGCCTACATGCGGTTGAATCAGA
>Ga0247840_10007133_pt1 | contig 15669 bp, 17 predicted proteins | sample LaCruzMarch2015__FD_192404 | JGI IMG/M metagenome (GOLD analysis project Ga0247840, IMG submission 192404) | Freshwater microbial communities from meromictic Lake La Cruz, Castile-La Mancha, Spain - LaCruzMarch2015_17m | ecosystem: Environmental > Aquatic > Freshwater > Lake | place: Spain... | reverse complement strand
AGACCTCGGAACTGCTATTATTTTATCTGATTCATTTTTTATATATTCTGCTTTTCTAGTTCTCATCTCTCCAGACTCCAACATCATTCTAGGACCAATTGGTGTCTCGTACTTATTAAGCATAGCCTCATAAGAAGTTTTATCTTGACCTTTTGTAGCAAAAGGAATTCTTCGAATGTAATTTATTTCACTACCCACAAAATCAAAGAACATATATTGATGATATTGTTGTCCGTCTAAGTCAGTAAAATCTCCAAGTTTTTCTGCTAATCCATTTTCGATATGCTGATTCATCGCTATACACAAAAACTTCTCCTTGCCTTTACTATCAGCCTTATTCCAAGTTTCCGTAATAAATTGTGCCCTCATCCATATAAAGTCGCTTCTATCATTGTTCATTAACATATCCCATCCTTGTTTACGAAGTTTTTCATCATCACTCGCCATCGCCTGTATTATCATCTTATAAACATCGTCAAAAGACATGGTTGAATATTTGCGTGCAACCTCCACATCATATTCTCCTGCTCTAATGCGATTAATTAAATCTGATATTTCAGTAAGAATCTTAATGTGCTTAGTTTTCTTTTCTTCCATTTCAGCCTTTCGATAAAATATCTGCCCCGCATCATAAATTACATATAAAAGTGAATCTGGTTTACACGCATGTACTTCTTTAGCTGTGTATTCCCCACCTAAATATATTATAAATAGTGGATTGATTTCGTTACATACAGTTATCCAATCTTTAAAAGATGAATAGTAAACTTCACCAAGATCAAATTTACTAAATAATTCCTTAAAGTATTTATCATCTCTAATTTGACTCGGCTTCTTCCCATCTGCGCTGACTAAGGGTACAAATCCGATAATTAGAGTGTTGATTACCATAGAGAGGTTATTTATTATAGGTATAACTCTGCTTAATCAATGTCATTATGTAATCAATTTCTGACAAGTCGCCAACCTTTACCTCATAGTCTCCATTTCCAAGGTGTCCAATATGTTTTGGGGTTTCTAAATCACGAGCCATACCATTTGGATCGTCCAGTTCTCCACTAGGAATATTAAGAAATATTTTTAATGTATCTTTGAATATTACAATATCGCAAAAATTAGTAGTTAGTTTGTAAGCAATATAAGGTTTCTTAGCTTCTTCTCTAATAGATTCATCAAGGGTTTTTATCTCTTCTCGGAGCGTTGAAAAAATTGTTTGAATCTTTGAGTTGGCAGATTTCAAATGATCTTCAACTGTATAATTAATGTTATATTTAAATTCCTTTTTCTGTTTTTCATTATTTTCAAAGATGTCCGTAGTTGATATTTTTATTTTACGTTGAACTTCAGGTTCTACTAACAAAATATCATTTTCATAAAGTTGATAACGTAGAAGTTCAATGTTGATTGGTAGTAAATCTACAGTGTCCAAATCAAACTTATTGTAACTTTCAGCAACACAAATAACTCTTGGTGAACTCCAGTCTATATCAGTATCGATATTCATTTTTCGACAAAGCGCGACGAATGCGTCCTTATGATCCAAAAGCCAACGAAGATAAGCTAGTCCTTGATTTATTACATTATTATTTTGTCCTTTTTTATACTCGAGGACAACTGGTGAACCATTTTTATCAACACCGAGTGTATCAATACGACCACCAAAACTTGTAGAATATTGGGTTGCTAAGAAATTTATATTCAATATCTCTTCGAGGTTCTTTTCAAAAATAATTTGTATGTCCTTTTCAAGACCTACTTTAATAGGAGGAATCTTTTTTGCGGTTTGGTTTTTTGTAAAAAATATAGCCATGGGATTTTGACATGGCGTGAGGCTTAGACTAAAAAACACTAAGCCCTACGCTAGCTAGGTCTTTCGACCCCATATCAGTTTCCCAATATGGCCCAATCACGAGTTGCTGAACGTAGGGTTCAGTGTTTGTGATTGGGACTTTCAGCCATATCCATACATTAAAATATATGGGGTTAGGCTACCTTATTAAGTTGTACTGTCATCATATCAAACATTGCCAAACGTGACAACAACAAATCTAGAAACATATATTTGCAAATAAAAATAGTGTTGATATAATGTCTGGGCGGAGAACTTCATTAAAAGGTTACACTTTAAAATGATTAGGGCTCCGTAGAGAAGTTGCCAAATAAATCTTCAGAAATGAAAATTCAAATTAACAATAACTCACCGCTTCTCACAAGACTTAATCGTCACAAGTTGATAATTAAAGTTTTGAGATGTATACTACGGTTGGCGCTTAAGACGAAAGTTTTGACACCAAATCGTAGAACAGTCTACTTCATAGCTTAATTGGAAAAGCATCAAAAGTAATTTTGATAGACAGGAGGTTCGAATCCTTCAGTAGGCGCAATTTATGAAAACTCAAATAAATGAGTTTTTGAAAGCTCACAAAAAAGTACGATCGGGAAAAAGACGTCTTTCAGATAAAGACTTTATTAAATTTAGATCGCAAAAACTAGAAAATTTAAATAGTTTGGGCAAATTTTTTAGTGATAAAAAAGCTAGTCTTGATGAACTAAATACGATAGCATATGAATTCAATAGAAAGGAGTATGCCCTAAGAAAATACGTCTGCATAATACTGCCAAAAGGAAAAGATGATTATAGACCAATACTTGCGCCACACCCAAGAGATAGAATAATGTTTTCATTTATACTAGAATATCTAAAAACAAAATTACTTCCTTTAATAAATACATTTAATATTTTTGGATCTGGTAAAAGAACCGATTATCCAAATATCAAAAAAATTATTGAATCCATTTATCTAGAATCGAAAAAGCATAAATTTATTTTAAAAATAGACATAAGCAAATTCTTTCCTTCTATTCGAAAAGATGTACTATCTGGAAAGTTAGATAATCTTATAGATGATAAGTATATATTAAAACTAGTCAGAGATTCTTTTAATAATGAAATTGATATAAAATATCCAAGAAATTGTTCCCCTGATAAAAAAACAAGAATTTCGGAAGATGTTAGAAGAGGAATACCTCAGGGTTGTGCATATTCTCCATTGATAGCAAATTTTTATGGAATAGAGATGGATGAGTTTATAAAAAATGAAGGATTAGTATCTTTTAGATATATAGATGATATGTTAATCTTTACAGAATCAAAAGAACAAGCTGAGATTATATTTGAAAAGCTCAAAGCTCTAGCGCAGGAAAAATTAGGATTAAAAATTCATGAGATAGACAACAAAAAGAAAAATAAAACATATATTCAACCTGCAAATCACACATTTGAATATCTAGGTATAGAAATCAATAGTAATGGAACTTTTAAAATACCTGTTGATAAAATACGAAAAGAAATTAATTTGATTAAACTTGGGATTTTTAACAAACAAACGATTAAGAGATTTTCATCAAAAGATGTTATAAGGGTATTAAAATCACAAATTAAGGGTTGGAAAACATTTTATGAAAAAAACTTTCCTTCAGCCTATCAGGAATTGCAAAATAAACCTTGTTACAACCTCAGCCTTAAAAGATATTACGAAAGTATTCTTTATAGTAATAGTAAACTCAAAAAAGATTTAAATAAAGTAGGCTTTAATATTTCTAATAAAGATGTATATCTTTATTAGTTATCAATATCTTTATAATTCTTTTATCACCTTTAGTACCTCTTCAACATTTCCTGTGTGAACTACAGAAAAATGTAATTTACCATTTCCAAGTTTTTTCCAAATTTTACCAACCTCAATCTTATACTGCGTGTCGTCGTTACTAATTCGGTCACCACCTTTCCATTCAAGAGCAATTATTACACCTTTCTTTGTTACAGCTACAAAGTCTGGATAGAATTTACCTTTTCTCCAGCCTTGGATATAGAAGGGATCCATTTTCTCTCTATTTCGGACCCAGTATTTAATGTAAGGTAAGGAATCAAGATCTAATCTGTTTACGAAGGTTAACTCTTCACCATTCAACTTATCAATCTTCTCGTAATAGTTCTTGTTGAATTCTTGTGGGACCGCCTGTTTCAATGTGATAGAAGACGAAAAAGCATCGAAGTATTTAACAGCAAGTTTCTTCTTCTTAAAAAATCCATCGAATCTTTCTTTTGCGTATTGTTCAAGAATATTTTGGATAACACCATTCAACTGATCAGCTAGTACATATCTGTTCACAGATAGTTCTGAGATTGTATATTTTTTTAGTTGATATTCAATTGCTTTATCAAGAAAGGCCACCTTATCTAACTTGTTGAGAAGCGTGTACTTAAGTTTTTTATCAAGCCATTGAACCAGTTCATTCTTTGTAAAATTCTTATCTGAATATGTGAGTTTGAGTGTCATTTGAGCACCACGTGTCCATTCATCATCATTTTTAATATCAATGATGGCTCTACCATCATTATCATAATGTACTTGAAAATCAAACTTAGCATCCTGCTTTGAAAGCTCAAAATCTTCACCAACAAGATCTTCGAAAGATAGTCTATCGTCTTCATACGCCATCATTGGAACCTTTAGAGTATCTGATACAGCTTTCTTTGATTCCAATTCATATACAGCATCTTTTTTGTCTGCACTAATGATATCGGCTCTACTGTAACCGTTACTCTCAAGTCCACCAATTATCTGATTGGCTGCCTCATTAAAATTTTGCGCTGATGCAAAAACATAACTTCTATTGAAGTCTTCGTTGGTCTTTCTCTTTGCATAAGGCATACGGATAATACGTCCAATAATCTGTTCAACAGCTATCTTTGAACCAAGATTTGCCACTGAAATAAGTACATACGCAAATGAACAGTCCCAACCTTCAGCTAGAGCATTCACTGTGATTATATATCTGATCTTACAAGTCTTACTAAATAGATCAACACCTTCAAGCTCATTCTTCTCTGATGTCTTGATTGCAATTTCTTCAGCTGGAATCTTTCTATCAAGTAAGAATGTTTTTAACTGCTCAACAGTAATTGTTTTACCATCTTTATTTTGTGGTTGTGCTTGTAGGAGAGCAATGGGGCGAATATATTCACCCTTAATTTTCTTTGCATCTTTTTCAAGTTCTATTCTCTTTTCCAGGCCACGCTCAACAGCATTTTGCCATTGTGCAGAACTTTCCAGAACAATAGGAATCTTCACCATCTGTTCTTCCTTCAATTCTGATGCGTGAACATCTACGAGAATATTACTCTCACTTCTTGGAGTAGCAGTGTATTCAATAATAAAGCTTGGATTGAGATCCTTTAAGAAATCAATTGATAGCTTTGTTGTTGTCTTATGTCCTTCATCAATCACGATCAAAGGATTGCTCATTCTGACCACGTTAGCCAAAGAGTTTATTACCGTATCCTCTCCATCTCTTTCGAGACTGTCTTCATTGTGTAGATTTTCGAAGTGACTAAGAAGTGATCCGTTCTCTTGGTAGACCTTATATTTCTTCTGTAGATTCTTCTCTTTTCTGAAAGCCTCAAGGCTTGAGATTATGATGCATACATTATCATTTACATCATCTTTTCGAATACTCAAAGCTTCTTCATTTGAGAAAATTTTTACTCCATTTTCAAAAGCCTCATCGAGGATACGACGATGTGGGTCCTTACGATCCTTAAACTTACGGAGGGTTTGAGTTTTAATTGCCTCAGTTGGTGCAAACCACATCACAATACCTCGGTCCATTTTATGATTGAGAGCAATGCTCATTATCTTATCGGTAACATGACAACCTACAAGAGTTTTACCTCCACCTGTTGGAATCTTAATACAAATAAATGGAATATCTCCAAAGGCTTCAGATTTGTATGGTTTATCTGTAATACCCATGAAGGAATATTTAAGACCAACTTTCTTTAATTCTTCAAGAAAATTCTCCAGTGTTTCAAGTGTATTTTTTTGATATTTTTTGAGTTCCATATAATTATTTTAGTTATCGTTAATTTTTATTGATCGCCACCTCATATCCATCGGATCACTGTCTTTATTATACGTATCACTTTCAATATAATAGATTACATATTTATATGGAGTTTTATGTAGACCTTTAAATTTGGCAAAGAATTGAGGTCTATAACTAAATTCATCCCCATCCGGATCTATATGCTCGATCCACTCGTACGGAACAACACCTACTTCAAAGGCATTAAATTTTTCTCTATCATTATCTTTTTTTTGTAAGCTGTAATCACCCCTGTTTGTTTTATACAATTCTCTGGCACCACAAAAAAACTCAACCCCATTAAATCTAAGTGCCTTAAGCTCACCGCCGAAATATGTATAACCATTTTTATTTTTATCGTTTGAATCAGGGTAATGCGTCAAATATTTTTTAACATTTACCAACTCACATCTAGAACTAATTCCACGACTACTTTCATGTAAAATTTGATCGACAGTTTTTCTTATGTTTTCTTTATGTGAAAGCCTGTCTTTTAAATCAATCTTTTTAGATAAAAAGTAAACATGGTAAGCGATAAAACCCCCGACAATGATGCTAATTATTCCTATTAAATTATTAAATATCCAAGAGATCATAATAGTTTTAGTATATTTTTACTTCATAAGGAATTTGCTTGAAGACGATGTTGTATTGCGCAAGCATTTCATCATCGAGCATGCACCGGTCGGCGTATACAACTTTTTTACTATCGGTTTTCCTTAACCTCTTGATAAAACTCTTATCTAAATCATTGGTCTTAGGTTCTTTGTAAATAAGGTAAAACTCCGTACTGACATCTTCACCTATAAAGTTTCCTTCCATATTTTTCTTTTCAATATTTCGTTGAGTTTCGGTAAAGTAAATATATGTTGCAAATTGACTAAAGTCGCAAGTCGTTTCTATGTGTCCATTTTCATCAAATAGAGGTTTGTCTAGTTCGCAATATTCAAACCCGTCCTTGTAGTCATATTTCTTAATCGCTCGTTTAACACGTTCTGCGGTTATGTTTTTTGCCACAGCATCTTCCATTTCAATCATAATAAATCTACGATTTCCATTATCTTCTTTGTTTAAAGCCATAACAGCATGACCTGTAGTACCAGAGCCTGCAAATGAATCTAGAATAATATCTTCTGGACCACTCGACAATTTTATTATTTGTTTAATGAGAGATGGTGGTTTAGGAGAATCAAAAGGATTATCATCAAAAAGATTCTTAATCGCTTTCTTTGCATCATCATTACTTCCCACCTCATCATAAAGCCAGATGGTTTTCGGTATTACACCCTGCTTCATCTCGTTTAAATATTTTTTCAAACGTGGTACGGCATCACCCTTTTTACCAAACCAAATTGTACCATCTTGATCTGCACGTTTTAATGTATCAACACTATAACGTGGAAACGTACCTACTGGTGGTTTCCACTTAACTCCATTAACAAACATAAATTCATATGTCCTATCGGTTCCACTTTTAGCATGCAAAGGCTGAGTCATCCAAGGGCCTCTAGGGTCATTATCTGGATTTTTATATCTAGCGTCTTGTTCTTCTGTCCTAGCCAAAAGATTAATTTTGAAATTTTTATTTTCCTTATTTTTGGCATAGCAAACAATAAAGTCATGAGTATTAGAAAAATATTTAGCATCGTTACTTTGCGTATATTTTTTCTGCCAAATTATATTGGTTATAAAATTCAATTCACCAAAAATCTCATCCATGATTTGCTTTAGATTACAGTGTTCATTGTCATCAATAGAAATTAAGATTGCACCATCATCCGAAAGAAGATCCTTCATTAATTTTAAACGGGGATACATCATACAAAGCCACTTATCGTGACGAGTCAAATCTTCAGCATCTCGACCTACGACCTTACCAAGCCACTGTTTTATTTTAGGAGAATTAACCTTGTCATTATATACCCAATTTTCATTACCAGTATTATAAGGTGGGTCAATATAAATACACTTTATTTTTCCATAATAATGAGGCATTAGGGATTTTAACCCCTCAAGGTTATCTCCATGAATAATTAGATTCTGAGAATCATCGCCAACTGAAGATACCTTTATCTTCTTAAGTAAACGAAATGGAACCTCTTTGTCATGGTTTACTACAGCTTCTTTTCCTATCCAATTTAGTGAAGGCATTTCGTGTATTGTAGCATTTTTTACCTCTTTTAAAAGCTTTTTGATACTTAAGTTACCAACAATCAAAGACAGAGGGTCGCCCTAGACTTATATAGACTTATGCGTCATCAATATAGGTATGAAAATAGAAGATCCAACACAAGTAGACATTGGGCTGAAACGGGCCATAATAAGCCCCGTAAGGGTCAAATACTGCCTTTACGCACGTAAATCTAGTGAAAGTGAGGAAAGGCAGGTTCTTTCCATAGATTCACAAATTAAGGAGATGTTGCAACTTGCTGAACGAGAAGGACTAGAAATTGTAACGATGAAGCGAGAATCTCACTCTGCAAAGGAAACTGGGCAAAGACCAATATTTAACGAAATTATAGACGAACTTAAACAAGGTAAATTTAATGGAATACTAACATGGGCACCAGACAGAATATCAAGAAACGCCGGAGACTTAGGAAGAATTGTGGATTTGATGGATTCAGGGAAACTACATGAAATACGAACATTCGGACAAAAGTTTTCTAATAACCCGAATGAGAAGTTTTTGCTAATGATTCTAGGTTCACAGGCTAAACTCGAAAACGATAATAGAGGTGTGAACGTAAAACGAGGATTAAGAATGAGAGCAGAAATGGGGTTATGGGCAGGACTCGCTCCAATTGGTTACCTTAACCAATACATGATGGATAAAAAGTGTCAGGTAATCGTAGACCCTCTACGGGGACCTATCGTAAAGAAAATGTTTGAAAAAGTAGCGTACGAACAATGGTCTGGCAGGAAGTTATACAACTGGCTTAGGTTTGAATTAAATTTTTACACCAGAGGAAACAAACCGCTGACATTAAGTGGTTTGTACAGGATGCTCGAAAATCCATTCTACTATGGTGTTTTTGAAAGACCCAAAAAAAGTGGTAATTGGTATCAAGGCAAACATACTCCCCTTATAACTCAGGAGCTATTTGAAAAAGTTAAATCTCAACTGAAGCGAGACCAAATAGTTAGAGAAACAAAAGAGTTTGCTTTCACAAAACTATTCACCTGCGGATATTGTGGATCAGGGATATCAGCAGAAGAAAAATGGAAACAATTGAAAGGTGGTGGATCGAATAGATACATATATTATTCCTGTTCAAGAGCTAGAGACAGAAATTGTAAAAATAAATATATACGTGAGGAAGAACTGATAACTGAATTGTTGAAGATTTTGGATGAAGTAAACTTGAATGAATTGGGGATGCGACACAAGTTGGAGGAAGAGATTGCTAGATTCAATATCTTTCAAAGATCAGTTCTTGGAAGTAAAGATGTGGTTGCACAGAGGAAAGATATAGAAATCAGAAATTATGCAAAATATATATTAAAGGAAGGAACAGTGAATGAGAAGCGCGAATTATTAGCTAATCTCCAATCCAAAATTATATACAAAGATAAGACTTTGATGCTTACAAAATAAAAAAACATCCGTCTTTCCCGCGGATGTTTTTTACAATTAATTTAGATAAACAAACTACATATGCCGGGGCCAAGATAACAAAACTTGGAGCGATAAGTACGTAGTTATGTTTAGTCTATTTCTTCTTGCGGCCACCAGTATCTCCACGGCCTGACTTGGGCACACGCTCGACTGTTGTAGTATTTGGGCGACGCACAGCCTCCTTCACTGTGATAAATTTCCCAGTACCTGAATCTCTGCCAAGTGGAAAAGTCTTAGATCCTTTACTCATATTAGTTAAATTTGGTTGTTAAATGGGTGTCAGCTGTGATATAGTAAAAGTGTTCAGTTTTTACATTAAATCGCAACTATATCGAATAATCGACACGGGATGTTTGGAAAAGAAATCCCTATTCGTTTAAACACCCAGAAAAGCTATCAGAAAGATGATAGCTTTTCTTGATTTTCAAACAGTTCTATATCTGGCTCCTTGAAATGGAATTTCAAGATGACTCAAACGTATTTCAAGGGCTTGCTGAGATAAACCAAATCTTTGCTCAAAACTTGCGTAATATTGATCTAGATTGAACGATGATAAGACCATGTCATTTATAAGTCCCAGTTCTAGAAGTAATTTATGAACTTCGGTTTCAGGAGCAAGAAGTGACCCTGCATACATATTTGCTTGCCATTCTCTGCGATTATGTGCAGTGTCGAGCTTCTTCTTGTTTTGAGATTTTGGAATATCTCTCCAGCCGACGATCACACCTTTCTCTATTTTAAAAAGTGGGCCATGCAAAGATAGATGACCCGCTTCATGTCCAACTGTAAATGAAATACGTCTTTGATTTACGCAACTTTCGTCAACTACAATCTGTCTTGATTCTGGTTTCAAAAAACCAAGTGTATATTCTGTTGCTTCAGAATCCTGAGGGATTATCTCAAAACTTACAGAAAATCCCCATAACTCATATACAAAGTTATCTACGTCAATCGGTGTTGGCGCTGATTTACCGTATCTTTCTTGATAGCACTGTCGATATTTTGAAAGATCGCTTAAGACCTGAGACTCGATTTCTTGTCTAGTAAGCTGATAACTATCAGCTATAGGGTTCCAGGTTTTGGCAACTCGTAGTTTCATTTATTTTTTCTTACTAACCTTTCGGAATAAAAGAGGCTGTGGCTGTAATTCGACGTTTACACCAACACGCTGTGCATCAGCAAGATGATCTTCAAACTTCTCCAGTAGGTAAGTTTCTATTAAATCATTATATTCACTCACGGTGAGATCGTAGGCTTTTTTAATCTTCTCAAGGGAATCCATAGGTGGAAGAACACCTGACTCAAATTTGCTTATATAGGCATAATAATGCTCACCAAAATAGGGTTCAAGTTCATTATTTAAACCTCTCACACTTCTACCAGGAAAATGCCTTTCTCTGAGGGTTTTTATTTTATTTTTAAATTTATTGAGCATGTTACTATTGTAACAAATAATAGTTACATCTGCAACAAGATATACTATGGACACAATACAAATCTTGTTTTGTGCTTCAAAAATAAAAATTAAACAGAATATTTGATTTTTTGAGGTACTCGGGTCACACCGATACTTTATTATCTTGGCGGAGACGGAGGGATTCGAACCCTCGGTGCCGTTTAAAGGGCACACCTCTTTAGCAAAGAGGCACGTTAGACCACTCCGACACGTCTCCAGTACTATCAAGATAGCATAATTTTATAGCTTTTACTATGACACTTGACAGTGTCTCTCACATCGTATATCATTCAAACATGCATTTGAATGAATTAGCAAAGTTAATGCGTACCGCGGGAGACGAAAGTAGATTAAAAATTCTATGTATTATTTTCAGTAAAAAGAAAGTATGCGTAGGAGATATAGCAGAAGAATTAGATCTAAGTGTTGCTATCGTATCACACCACCTTCAAGTCATGTCAAAAGAAAGACTATTGATTTCTGTACGTGAAGGAAAGAGAATATGCTATGAAATTCCCAAAGATACTTTTGTAAAAGATCTCAAGAAATTTATCTGCAAATACAAGTAATTATCAATTTAATATAATAAATCAAAAAATATGAACACAAATAATAAAAAAGTTATCGTTTACTCAACACCAACGTGCCCATTCTGTGTATATGCAAAAGATTACTTTGAGAAAAATAATATCCCTTTTGAGGATATAGATGTCACTAAAGATCAAGCTAAAGCAAAGGAGATGGTAGAGAGAAGTGGACAAATGGGAGTGCCTGTAATTGCAATAGACAATGACATTGTTATAGGATTTCAACCAGAGGTGTTTGCGGAATTGTTGAGTAAATAAACTATTTCCAATCTATCTCCCCTAACCCTTTCTCTTTCAAATATTTATTTGTCTTACTAAAATGTTTCGATCCAAAGAATCCATTATAAGCGGAAAACGGCGAAGGATGTTGAGCTTCAAGAACTAAGTGTCTAGCTCTATCAATCTTCTCGCCTTTTTTCTTTGCATAATTTCCCCACAGGATAAAAACGAGATTCTCTTTTTCATTTGATAATTTTTCAATCACAGAATCTGTAAATTCTTCCCATCCTTTTTTCTGATGAGACCCTGGGGTGTTAGCTCGGACCGTAAGCGTTGCGTTTAAAAGTAGTACCCCTTGTTTTGCCCAACGAGACAAATCACCGTTTTTCTCTGGGGCGATTCCTAAATCACTCTCAATTTCTTTGAATATATTTTGTAACGATGGAGGCAGGGCCACTTCAACCTCCTTGCCAGTAGACCCCTCTCCCCCAACAGCAAAGCAAAGTCCGTTTGCTTGATTGGGGCCATGATATGGATCTTGTCCAATAATCACCACCTTAGTATTTTGAAGTGGACACAGATCAAAGGCTCTAAAAATGTTTGTTGGCTTTGGATAAACAGTACCAGCCACATACTCCTCTCTAACAAAATCAGAGAGGTCTTTAAAATAGGACTTAGAAAACTCATCGGTAAGTACAGCCTTCCAAGATTCTTCGATTTTTACATTTTTATGCTCCACCCCTGTATTATAGAGGTAAATGAAAAATTTTGAAATATTGAAATTATACGATATACTGCCCCTTATGGAGGATTGGATGAGTGGCTTAAATCAACAGTTTACTAAACTGTCGGCTTGGAAACAGGCCCGTGAGTTCGAATCTCACATCCTCCGCAAAATAATGGGCGAAGCCCATATGTTTTGCGAGAGTGCAGAATAGATTGCGAAGCAATCGCGATTCTGCCTCCGCAGAGTTTGGGGATTAAGTTTTCAACACTAGTATGCAAAAAATACTCTACACAGAAATCGGACCAAACAATTCTCCCTACAAAAAAGGAGACTGGAAAACATTTGTTATTCACAATGAATCTGAGATCAAAGGATTCTTTGGGGAATACAGATTTCTCAGTAACTTCTGGCCAGCAAAGGTTGTTTTGGACAATGTAGAATATACGAACATTGAACTTGCCTATCAAGCTGCAAAATGGAAACCTGATTCCAGAGACTATTTCTTAACCTGCACAGAGCTAGATTCCATTGAATACAACAGAAATAACATTCCGAATGGATATTCTACAGAAGATTGGAATTCCATTAAGCCTAGCATAATGACAAATCTTGTCAGACAAAAGTTTGATCCAACGATAAATCCGGAAAATCATAAGTCATTACTGAAAACACAAAATAAGCACCTAGAAGAAATGAACTGGTGGGGAGATTTATATTGGGGTACAAACAAGGACGGAGAGGGAGAAAATCATCTTGGAAAACTATTGATGGAAACTAGAAGTAAATCTATACTAGTTCACAAGGAAGAATTTAACACCAACACTAGAAGACGTATTGAAGGTGTCATCGAAGACATAAAAATGAAAAAGGATCTATCTCCTCGTTTTTCATCCACCAAAAATGCTACTAAATATCTTAGAAATGAAACATTGCTCTAGAGTAGAAAACGTACTAATATACCCACATGCTTAAAAAAGGAACAATTTCAAGGGTTGGGTGTTTTTATCTAAAAACTCCAGAATACAAAGATGACGTAATTAGAGCTATTGGAGAATTTTTTAAAGATTCCATCTATAAACAGACTAGGGCCAGCCTTTTGTTTAGAACTCCTCAGGAAGAAGAATTTTTCAACGAGTGGTTCCTTTATGATTTCAGATTTTCTGACAATAAGGGAATGTTAGAAAAATACTATTATGAAAATCCAGAAAATTTACCTGAATACCGACGCGCAATATACAAAGATTTGATGGAAAATTATTTTGGTTTGTATGAAGTACTAGAAATAAGGCCCTTTACTGGTTTAAAGATAAAGAGACTGGAGGATTCCAAAGTGTTTGACGTCTATGAAATGTCTTTGACAACACAGGTTGAAGTGGGTGATTTATTTTTTGGAAGAGTAGCAAGTGTTGGAGACAGGTATGAACTTGTCGGAAGTGACTCTATGTCGTTTAAATTAAGTACCCTTCCTGAACAACAAAGGATTATATATACAAAAAAGTTTTCAAAGTTTAAAAACATGACACCAACAGATGCACTAAACATAATCAGAAATCCTATGGACATATAATATCAGTGGTCCAAATTAGTTCATCTTTTTACCAAGCTTTTTCTTTTGCTTATCCTCTAAAAAGTTCTGACTCCCTACAACTTTTTCATCAGCCTTCTCTTCAATGTCTTTTCTGGTCCTACCTGCTACCTCCCCACCGTCTTTTGCGTCCCTAGATAACGCCGGAAAACCCTTTGAATCTCTCTTTGTGGTTATCTCGGTTGTCGTAGCCTCACCGAGCATTGTCAGAATAAGTTCAAGCTCACTCATGTGATCTCGTGGATTATCAGGATTGCCCAGTGATTTAAATTCATTGATTTGTTTTGCAGTCATTTCAAATGCACCCTTATAAATTTCATTTGTAAGAATTGCAAAACTAAAACCACCATTTGCTCCCCTGTTTTTCCATTCGTCAGTTAGGGTATTGCGAATATTTATTCCTCTCATTCTCTTGGAAATCCAATCATCATCATACCCCTTTTGTTCATATATCTTTTTTGCACGAACTATCGCTCGCTCAGGGTCTTGAATCTCTTCAATTCTCTCCCGTCCAACTTGTGCCAGCCATTGTTTAAATGGTTCAGCTTTTGGCGATGGGATAGATTGAATTACGCGAAACATTCCACTCAAATTAGCACAATTAAGACTCTGAACACCTCCTTTTGTCTGTATTGAAAGGGGGGTGACAATTTGTCCCCACCCTTTGCCAAGTTCAGGATCACGTAGTCTAATTTTCTTGATGTAGTCTGAAACCTTTGGTGTATGAGTAAGAATCTCAACCACGTCATTTATTGCAAAATACCACTGTTCATCATGCCACATACGACGCACTTCTTTTCTTCAAATAAAGTTATTTGTTTTTCTTGTTTTTTTAACTTTTTCATAAGCATTCATTATTTAGTTAATTTAATAAATCTCTCAAATTTTTTGTCAGCCGAGAAAGTATATCAAATCAACCCCAAAGTTTTCATAAAGAAATTCTACCCAGTAGGTGATTCTGCTGAATCAAAGAAAACCCGAGTTTTTCCTAAACCAACTTCGTAGTACAATGCGCGCACCTTGTTGCCTCAAGTGGAATCTCACTGAAACATTCTGGACACTTTTTGGTTGTAGGATCAGCCGGAACCTTATCCCTCTTTGATCTTGTAACAAGTGCATTTATTGGAACCACCACAAGGAAGTATATCGATGCAGCAACAATCACGAATGAAATTAGAGCGTTTATAAAATCACCAATCATAAACTTGCTATCGTTTATTGTAAAGAAAACATTTGAGAAATCTGGAATCTTTGCAATTGCTCCAATCAAGGGAGTTAAGACATCCTTAACCAAAGCTTCCACGATTTTTCCAAAAGCCGCTCCAATTACGACTCCAACTGCCAAGTCCACTACATTTCCTCTCAAGATAAATTGTTTAAATCCTTTTAACATATTTTTAGATGATATTTAATTTTAATAACCCAATAACTATAATATCATAGGCTAACAAATATTAATTGAAAAGCCACCGGGGAGGGTACCCAGTGGCTTTGCGAAGGTGGGCATTTATTGCGCCCAACATTCTTTATTTTTCGACAATTTCGTAT
>Ga0247840_10007129_pt1 | contig 15673 bp, 10 predicted proteins | sample LaCruzMarch2015__FD_192404 | JGI IMG/M metagenome (GOLD analysis project Ga0247840, IMG submission 192404) | Freshwater microbial communities from meromictic Lake La Cruz, Castile-La Mancha, Spain - LaCruzMarch2015_17m | ecosystem: Environmental > Aquatic > Freshwater > Lake | place: Spain... | reverse complement strand
TCCATAAAAACACGCTTTTTATTGTCGATGAAGCCTCCATGATTCCTGACATTGCCGGCGCAGCAGATAAAATGTTCAGCAGTGGCAGGAGTTTACTGGAAGACCTCTTTCATTATGTGTTCTCGGGAGAGGATTGTTCACTCATCCTCCTTGGCGACAGTGCCCAGCTTCCGCCTGTTGGCATTACCCTCAGTCCGGCCCTCGACCTGCAATACCTGCAGAACAACTTCCGCCTGAATACGCATTCTTTTGAGCTTGTGGAGGTTGTGCGTCAGTCCCTGGAATCAGGCATATTGTCAAACGCCACCAGCTTGCGCGAACAAATCTCACAGGATATCTGTAAACCCCCGTTTTTTAACCTGAGTACCGGGAATGATGTCGTCGATCTCAAAGGCGGTGAACTCGAAGAGGTGCTGCAAAGCCTCATCTCCCGCCATGATGCCGAAAGTACTGTCGTGATTACCCGTTCCAACAAAAGAGCAAACCTCTTCAATGAGAGCATCCGCAGCCGCATCCTCTACCGTGAGGAAGAAATTGCTGCCGGCGACCTCATCATGGCAGTGAAGAACAATTATTTCTGGTTACCCGAGGACTCCAAAGCGGGTTTTATTGCCAATGGCGACATGCTCGAAGTGCTGGCCATCACCAAAAGGTTTGAATTGTATGACTTCCGTTTTGCTGAAGCCAGGGTCAGGATGATCGATTATCCCGACGAAAAGGAATTGGAGGTATTGCTCTTACTGGATACTTTGAGAACCGAGACACCCGCCCTCAGCCAAACAGAAAATGCCCGTCTTTTCAATGATATCATGGCCGACTATGAAGACATCCCCAACAAGAGAAGACGCATAGAAAAGGTGAAAAGTAACCGGCATTACAATGCTGTTCAGGTGAAATTCGCCTATGCCCTGACCTGTCATAAAACACAGGGCGGACAATGGCCCAATGTCATCGTGGATCAGGGATATATGAACGAGGAAATGCTGAACACAGAATACCTCCGATGGTTGTATACTGCCATGACAAGAGCAACAAAGAAGCTATATTTGCTGAACTTTCAGGAGAACTTTTTTAAGTAGTCATGCCATGAAAAGAATAGGCAATATTTTCATCATACTGAAGGCATACTTTGTCGTTGTCACGATTTTCTTTTGCTTTCGGGTCCTGCTTTTTTTGTCGGAACTGGACAAAGCCCCTGCCTTCAGTGGTAATCTTATGAAAATTGCCGCCGCCTTTGTCATGGGCCTGCGCTTTGATGTGGTGGTATCCGGCTATCTCCTGCTTCTGCCCTTCCTGGTTCTTTCGGTCATGTATGTCCTGAACAGATACCATGCAGCAGTGCTGAAAGGACTGTCATACCTGGTGTTTGTGCTGTTTTCCATCACCTTCGCAATCAGTGCTGCAGACATTCCGTATTTCAACCAGTTCTTTGCGCGGTTTTCCATGGACGCCTTTCAGTGGAACAACAGCCCGTTTTTCGTTTTTAAAATGATCGCACAGGAGCCCAGGTTCTTTTGGCCTCTTTTCCCTTTTGTTCTCTTTGTTTTTGCCTTCTTCAAAATGCAGAAATGGATCTTTCGCATGCCAGGGCAGCCGGCATGGCCTGCTAGCATAGTCGCACGCATTGCCATCAGTCTGGTTTTTACATTGATTATTTTCGTTGGGATCAGGGGTAGGGTGCAGCAAAAATCGCCCATCCGCGTAGGCACAGCCTACTTTTGTGATCATGCCTTGCTGAACCAGCTTGGGCTAAACCCTTCCTTTACTTTGATGCGCAGCTACCTCGATGGCCTTGACGAAAAAAATACAAGCATCGCGCTGATGGATGATCAGCAAGCCATCCGCAATGTGCAGGGCTATCTCAACATCAGCCGGGCTTTGCCTGAATCGCCCCTGTCACGACAAGTGCTTTCTGATTCTTCAGCAAAACATACTTACAATGTGGTTGTTATCATCATGGAAAGCATGGGTGCTGCCAAGATGAGGCGTCATGGGAATGTCAAAAATATTACCCCATTTCTGGATAGCGTCGCCAACCATGGATACTATTTCAACAATGTGTATACAGCAGGTAAGCATACCTTCAATGGGATCTTCAGCACCTTGTTCTCCTTTCCCGGAATCTATCGTCAGCATCCCATGAAAGAGAGTGGCATCAGGAAGTATAGCGGAATTGCGCATACCTTAAAGAGCCTGGGCTATTCAACGACTTACTTCACTACCCACGACGGTCAGTTCGACAATGTCGAAGGATTCCTGAGGGCCAATGCCTTCGACAATGTGATTTCCCAATCAGACTATCCCCTGGCAGAAGTAAAGACAACACTGGGTGTGCCCGATGATTATATGTTCCGTTATTCTATTCCTGTTATTGATGGTCTGGCAAAAGAGGGGAAGCCTTTCTTTGTCACTTTTATGACAGCCAGTGATCATGGCCCCTGGTATGTTCCTGAATATTATCAGTCTGCACAAAAAAACATCAAAGACAAAGTCATCGAATATGCCGACTGGTCTCTGAAACAATTCATTACCACGGCTTCCACCCGTCCCTGGTTCGCCAATACCCTCTTTGTATTTGTTGCAGACCATGGTGCGCCCATCACCGTTGTCTATGACATTTCCCTCGATTATCATCATACACCACTTGCCTTCTATGCCCCCGGCATCATCAGGGAACCTAAAAGCTCAGATGTCATCGGTGGCCAGATCGACATTTATCCGACCATTATGGGATTCCTGAATCAACCATATGTGAATAGTACATTGGGCATCAATCTGCTAAAGGAAACACGGCCTTATATCTATTTTAATGATGATGAAAAACTGGGTGTTTTGGACAAAGAGTATTTCCTGATCTACAATTCCAACAATGTCGTAAACCTCTACAAATACAGAAATGCCGACATGCATGATTATCGTGATGATGAAAAACAAAGGCTTAAAGCCATGGAAGAATATTTGAAATCTAACCTCCAGGTGTTTCAGTATATCTCAAAAAGCGGCCCAGGAAAATAAGCCTGCTGAAGCATGACAGGAGATGCTTGCAACAGGAGATTCTATACCTTTGCTAAGCAGGGTTCGGGGCCACTTGCTCAGACCTTGTATATTAATCTCTCAATGAAAATGATAAAAGTCTACATAAGAGAAGGTCAGGTTTATTCGAATCCCATTGCTTACATTCTGTCTGTCTTTGCTGTAAATAAGCAGGTTCCCATCGAAATTGTTGCCAATAAGGCTGAGGCTCAGCTGATTTTTGATGACAGCGATCCGGACTCATTTCCGATTAATACTGTTTTCTACGATTCCCTGCTGAACAAGATGATTCACAAGCATGAATTCTATTTCAGGGAAGGGCCATGGCTGTTGTTCCCGGACAGTGTCCGGAAAGACTGGCTGGGTACGGCTTTTTACATGATCAGTGCTTTTCAGGAGTTTGACAACAAAGACTTAGATGCAGCATATTTCGATAAATTCGGAAGATTTAGATACGAGAAATCCTACCAGCATAAATTCGATTGTATTGAGAGCAACCTGGTACAGCTTTGTTTTGACAGTTTCTGTAAGGAACATCCAGTTTTCTGTGAGGCGGTAACACGAGTAAGACCGACCAGGATTTTTATTTCTCATGATATTGATACCATTCATGGTTCTTTCCTGCAGGATGGGTTGTGGGCTTTGAAGAAAGGACGCATTGATATTATTATGAAGTTGTTATTCAACGAGTTAATGTCGAATCCCGGATGGTTTAACATCGATAAAATCGAAAAGCTGCACAGCGAACATGATTTGAAGAGTACGTTTTTCTGGCTGGCCACTAAGAAGCTGGCTGCCAATGGCGTCAAAAATGCCGATTATGCTGTGCAAAATCTGGCGGCACATGGACGTATTGTGTCTAAAAGCAATGGTTTACACAAGAGTTGTTACACCACCTCTTTCGATGAAGAACTGGCGATGCTTCCTTTTGAAACTACGCTGAACCGTTACCATTTTTTGAAATTTACCATCCCGGCTTCCTGGCATGAAATTGAGGAATCTAAACTGCAGCTGGATGCCAGCCTGGGTTATGCCGAACGTTATGGTTTCCGCAACAATTATGGTTTGCCCTTCAGACCGTATAATGTAAGTACGCAAAAAGCATATGATTTTATCGAGCTTCCATTGAACATCATGGATGGCACTTTACACCGTTATATGCATGTGCCCTTAGACCAGACAGCTTCACGGATCATTGATTTTATCGAAAAGAATAATATCAATGCAATTGTCTCAATCCTTTGGCACAATACTTATTTTACTGAATACAAATTCTCCGGATATCTTCAGGAATACAAAAAAGTACTTTTGTATCTTAAAGCTTCCGGAATCAAATCTGTCACACCCGAAGAAATCATCAAAGAATTCTAACATGGCTACAAAGAACGTCGAAATCGTTTTACTGAAAGATGCAGATTTGGAAAATGCCAATGCGCTGCACAACACCCTCTACAATGACAACCGAAGCAATGCTGAGTTTTTATGGGAGTTTTACAAGGCCCCCGCAGGCAAAGCAATCTATGTTATCGCCAGAGATACGGATACGCAAAAAGTGGTAGGCACACAATGTGCCATTCCCATTGAATTGATCAACGACAAGGGGGAAGTATTCCTGACTGCCAAATCTGAGGATACGCTGGTAGATCCGGAATACCGTGGGCTCAATATCTTTGAGAATATGTACAAACTCCTGTTTGAAGAGTGCAGAAAGGCCGGGATTAAATACTTGTGGGGATTCACTTCTGCCAAAAAACCTTTTTTGAAACTGGGTTTTCAAATTCCGTATGACCACAGTCAGTCGTTGATGGTGATCGACATCTTCAGTGCGTACCAGTACCTGTCCAGGTTGAATACCAAAAATACGAAGCTGTCTTTGTTTAAAATATTCGGACTTTGCGTAATGTCAAAAATGAGTGCTGCCAAAAGGTGCTTCAGCGCGAATGCAAAATCCATCAGCCGTTACAGCCTTACTGTTTATGACAAATCATTCAGTCCGAGCGAGGCGCAATACCTCAGGCCGGATCTGAACCAGGGTTTCGCCATCAGGCAGGATGCCACCTTTTTGAAGTGGAGGTTTGTCGAAAACCCCAATCACGACAAGGTTGTCAGTGTTTATTTTTCTGATGAAAACAAGACTGTTGCCAGCATCATTTTCAATTATCACGAGAAAGGTGTATGGTATTTAGTCAATGACGCCTATGCGAAAGGCATCACTTTGGAGCAGCGTAAAGCCATGTTCAGCAAAGCAGTGAAGCTTCTGTTAAAACGCGAGAAGGGTGGCATTCAGCTGATCCGCACCTGGGATTTTGTGCACAATGAGATGGGTCGCAACGAAATCGACATTCGAAAAGGCATAGGATTTACCCACCTCGACAGAGGGATTTCTTTTGTTTGGAAAGGATTGGACGAAAAGGACAGCCTGGATGTCAATGCGTTTTATCTCTCCAGAATAGCTTCGCAAGGGGTGATTTAAAACCACCCTTTCTTTAAGCTGAAAAAACTAGAATTATTTTGGGTCGTAAGCCCATTTCACCAGGACAGCGCCCCAGGTAAATCCGCCACCGAAGGCTGCAAGTACGATATTATCACCTTTCTTCAGTTGGCTTTCCCACTCCCATAAGCAGAGTGGAATGGTGCCATTGGTGGTGTTTCCGTACTTCTGAATGTTGATCATGACTTTTTCGGGAGGAAGGCCCATACGACGGCCGGTTGCATCGATGATGCGCAGGTTTGCCTGGTGAGGCACCAGCCAGGAAATGTCTTCAGATTTTAAGTGGTTTCTCTCCATGATTTCGGCTGCAGTATCTGCCATTTTGGTGACAGCGAATTTGAAGACAGCCTGGCCTTCCTGATAGACAGAATGCTCTTTGTTGTCGACAGTTTCATGAGAGGCAGGACGGGCTGATCCGCCGGCTTTCTGATGCAGGAAAACCCTGCCTGAGCCATCCACCTGCATGATAGAATCCATAATGCCATTGCCATCTGTGCAAGGCTCAAGCATCACCGCGCCACAGCCATCACCAAATAACACACAAGTCTGACGGTCAGTATAATCCATCACAGAAGACATCTTGTCGGCACCAACAACAATGACCTTTTTGTATTCACCGGTTTCGATGAACTTAGAAGCAGTAACAAGGGCATAGAGGAACCCGGAACAGGCTGCATTCAGGTCGAAGCTCCAGGCATTCTTAATCCCAACCTTGTCGCTGATGATGTTGGCTGTTGCGGGATATACCATGTCGCCGGTCACTGTAGCACAAATCAGAAGATCTACTTCCTCAGGAAGTGTATTTGTTTTTTCGAGTACACCACGAACAGCATGAACTGCCATTTCGGAAGTCCCCATGTTTTCACCCTTCAGAATTCTGCGTTCCCTGATCCCGGTCCTGGTCATGATCCACTCATCGGTGGTATCAACCATTGTTTCCAATTCTTTGTTTGTCAGGATATAATCCGGGACATATCCCTGGATGGCGGTAATTGCAGCTCTGAGTTTGGACATGGTATGTTGTTTAATTTATTGATTATCAGTTTTGTCAGCCTGGGATTCTGAAATGACTTCAAAGGCATGACGGATTTTTTCGGGCAGTTTGGCATTGTGCACCTCCCGTGCCAGCATAATCATACTTTTTATGGCGACATCACTCGAAATGCCATGACCTAGCATGACAGTACCATTGACCCCGAGGATCGGAGAGCCTCCATACAATTCGTAATTCAGGCGGCTGATGAAGTCATCCACCAGGTTACGTTTGGCAAGCAGGCGATACATCGATTCGATGAGTTTTAGGACCACGTTGCCAGTAAACCCATCAGCTACAATGACATCCGCTTTACTTTTGAATAAATCACGGGATTCGATGTTGCCGATGAAGTTGATGTGTTCATCATTTTGCAAAAGGTGGAAAGTAGACTGGCACAAAAGGTTGCCTTTTTCTTCTTCTTCGCCAATGTTGAGCAGTCCAACCCTGGGTTTTTCGATGCCATAGACGTATTTTGCATACAGAGTACCGATGATGGCAAACTGCACCATGACGTCAGCACGGGCATCAGGATTGGTGCCTATGTCGAGCAAAACACTGATGCCGCCATTTTCCTGGGGCAGGAGTGTCGAGGTTGCAGGGCGGATAACCCCCGGGATGTTGTTGGTGCTGTAGATAGAACCCACCAGCATAGCCCCGGAATTTCCGGCACTGGCAAAGGCATCGATTTTGTTTTGCTTCAAAAGCTGGAAGCCAACAGCGATACTGGAGTCCTGTTTCTTGGTATAGGCTTTGATGGGTTGTTCACCCATCTCGATCACCTCAGTGGTGTGCACAATATCGAAAAGAGTAGGATCCGTATTCTCCTTTTCGAGGTAGGCACGGATAATAGGTTCATCTCCAATCAGGCAGATTCTGTCTGATGGAGATATCTCTTTAAGTGCCAGCATGGCTCCTGCCAGGGTAGCATCGGGGGCGAAATCGCCTCCCATGACGTCAAGTCCAACTCTCATGAGGCTGGAAAGAAAGTGCTAATTCTAAAGAAAGGAGCTTATGCAAGCTCTTCCTTGACAATTGCTGGTTTGCCTTTGTAATATCCGCACTCAGGACATACTCTGTGGTAAAGTACGGGAGATCCACAATTGGAGCAATTAGCAATGGTAGGTGCCTCAGCTTTGTAGTGAGTCCTTCTTTTTTTGCTCCTCGTTAGGGAGAATCTATGTTTAGGATGTGCCATAATTATATGGGTATTGTTTACAATTTAATTATCTTCAGGTAGAATGCCTTTCAGTTTATCCCACATGGGGTCTGTAAAAGCATCTGGTTTGAATTCATCTAGTTTTTTCAGAAATTCAGGATCACAAGTGGGTTCGCCTTCTTCATCATCCGGATGAAACCTTTGGTAAGGAAGCATCAGGCTGATGTATTCGTACAAGAGATGGGCAATGTTAAACTGATGCTCTCCTGCGGGAATAATGATCATCTCTTCACTCTCTTCTGCATACTCCTCTCCAAACTTCACAATCAGGCGTTCATGGCCTTCTAAGGCGATGTCAAGGGGCTCAAGACAGCGGTCACAGTCAACATTGACTACACCACTGATGTCGAAAAGAAAGATCAGCATGCGTTCACTTTTCTCCAGATCTACCTTGACCTGGATGTCACCACGCTGAATTTCTGCATATTCTATGCTTTCAAAGAACTTATTCCCAAGGGCGAATTCATACTGGTGATGCCCAAGTGCTAACCCACTATATGGGACCACGAATTGTTTTAAATAATCCACCTTATCTTATTCTAAAAAGGGCGGCAAAGTTACGAAGATATTCGAAAAGTGCAAAGCGGATGGGGAAAATCGTGTTTAGTTTTTTAATTTGTAGATTTTTAGGGACTTAGGGTTTTGGACTTCGGTCAATAAGGATCGCAGCTGAAGGGTTCAAAGCATTGATTAACAAGGAAACCATATCCTTATATGGATGCATTGGCCCTGTGGGAGGCGTCCTCGCCTTCAGGAATTACTTAAAAGCCTTTTCCGGCATACCATCGCCACTAAGCTTGAGACGATCGAAGTAGGAAGGAACATCTTTCGACAGCAGTTTGTCGACATACAGCTTGGCAAGGTATTGCCCGAGCATAAAGCCCTGCCCGCGTAAGCCCAGGAACAAGCCGAGTTCGGGGTCAATGATCATGCGGGGTTCGATATAGTACCCTGACCAAACTGCCTGGAAGCCTACGGAGCTGAGGTTCGGAAACCACTCGACAAAGATCTCAGAAACGATTTCCAGGAATTCCCTTGAGTTGATCTTGAGATTTTTGTCAGCTTCCATGGCCTCTGTCAGCGGGGAGGCACAGCCGATGATCTGGCCGGTCTCGGCCAGCTGCTGCCCGTAGACAGCAGAAAATCCTTTGTATTTGCGGCGGTCAATGACCATGTCCAGGGGATTGCCATTGAGTCCCATCATCGGCAGGCGCCTTGTGATAAAGGCTTGGTGACGAATGGAATAGAGCCCGGTTTCAATGTCCAGCATACGAGAGAACTCCTCGCCTTCCGGCCCCATGGCATTGATGAACTGCTCGGTCTCTATCTCTACATATTCTCTCTTGTGGTTGAGGACAATGGCTTTGTAGGTGTTGCCGTCTTTTCGGACATCGATTAGTTTGCAATCCTCCCAGACTTCTCCACCATGTTCTATGCCGATGCGGCGCACCAGGTCGATGACCCTGCCGGGTGTGGCCTGCCAGCAGTTGCGGGTGACGAGGGCGGCCAGGTAGGTCTTGAGTTCAGGGTTGAAATAGGGCGAGATCTCTTTGCGGAAGTCTTTGGGATCTACCATATAAGCATCCGACCATACCTTTGAATCTTCCAGGGCTTTCAGTGTCGCCTCGTCATGGGCGAAGTTCACATAGTGGGTCTGCCTGAAGTTGATGTCGTGGACTTGCTGGAGCTCGCGGAATATCTCGAGGTTTTTGTTGGCGATATCCGAGATCTCCGGCACGCTGAATACCGGTCTTCCGCCCGCGATGTTACGCCAGGAGGCCCCCCTTCCGAAATTGATCAGGATGGGTTTCTGTCCGGCTTCTGCCAGGTAACGGAAGAGGGCACTGCCCCCGATGCCGCCACCTGCAACCAGGGCCAGTGTTTTTATCTTGCGTGTTGTGCCGTTTTTTCCATTGATGATGACTTGCTCATGGCTGTCTGTTGGGTATAACTCGCCCAGCGTGAGCTGATTCGAGAGCGGCCCCCGGGGTGTGGCTTCACCCACGATCTGTATCCCGCTGCTCCTGAGGGTTTGCTTCAGGCGTTTGATGCAACGTTTGCCCCGACATGCGCCCATGCCCAGGCGGGTGGTGTGTTTCACTTCGTCAACAGAGATGAACTTACGGTCACCAATGGTTTCCAATACTTCGTCGAGGCTGACATCATCACAATGGCAGACATAGACAGGAGTTGCAGCAAAGACCGCTGTCGGGCGGATCTGTACCGGGGCAGGGAAGTTCTCTTTCACGATGAAACCGCGGACCTGTAACAGGCTGTCCCCGTGAATGTTGATGGATTTTACCCTGGCGATGTTGGTTTTGTTGGGTTTCAGCAGGATCTTTTCGACGATGCCTTCACCCAGGCGGCTGCCCTGGTTGTCGACCAGCCAGACTTCCGCATTTTGTTGTACTTCATATTCTATCGGCAGGAAGAGCCAGTCTTTTTTTACAAGATACCCGAAAATGGCCAGGCCCGGGCATTGGTAAACGCAATCCATGCAGCCGATGCATTTGTCGAAATCGAGCTGTGGAATGGTGCTGGTGCTTGACTTGCTGATCGCGCCGTGGGGGCAGGCAAAAGCGCATGGGTTACAGGCAAAGCCATAGAGGCAGTCGATCAGGACGAAAGGTTTTGCTTCTAGGCGTTCCTGGCCTGGGTAATGCGGGTTTTCCTGTACTTTGTGGGGATGTTGCTGAGAATCGATGTATTCTTTGGAGATGGCCAGGTATTCATCATAATTATACTGTTCTCCCATTTCCTCCATGATCTCATAAGCCACTTGTTTGCCACGCACTACGGCAGAGGTACCCTCTCCGATGCGGATGGCGTCGCCGGCACCATAGACCTGACGTCCAAAGACTTCTTTGCCTTTAATAAGGAGTTGGTCATCAGGGACAAGGCCGGTGCAAATGTTGATGGCATCGATGCCCTCTATGATTCTTTCTGTACCCGGTACTGCCTGGAAGTTCTTACTCTCTGCGACCAATGCCCCGGTGATGCCGGTATTGTCGGCATTGGGGATGGCTTTGAGGAGGATGTGAGAAGTGAGGATCGGGATGCCGAGTCGACGCACCCTATTCGCCTGAACCGGGAAGCCGCCTTCATGGGGAAGTGCTTCGAGGATGGCGATGACATTGGCTCCAGCCTGCATCAGCTGGTAAGAAGTGAGGTAACCGATGTTTCCTGCGCCCACTGTCAGCACATTTTTCCCGAGGAGGGTAAACTCCTGGTTCATCATTTTCTGGACTACTGCTGCTGTGTAAACACCCGGGAGGTCGTCATTTTCGAATGTCGGCATGAAAGGAACTGCCCCTGTTGCGATGACAAGATGTTCTGCATCAACATAGTAAATTTCCTCTGTCAGCATGTTTTTGACTGCAATGCGTTTTCCCTGCAGCAGATCCCATACCGTAGAATTCAGGAAGATTCCATCATGGCTTTCTCCTGCCAGGGAATGTGCGATGTCGAAGCCCCGCATGCCTCCGAATTTCTGCTCTTTCTCGAAGAAGAAAAACTGGTGGGTTTGCATCAGGAATTGTCCGCCGATGCTGTCGTTGCTGTCGATTACCAGGTTGCGGATTCCATAACGGTTCAGGGTTTCCCTGGTGGCTAATCCGGCAGGCCCTGCGCCAATGATGGCGACATCCGTTTTGTAAACTTTGATGGGTGTATGTTTCTTGTATTCCACCACATCGGGCGTGTAATTCGATGGGATTTCAGCAACTTCCGTGATGCCATCGACTTTGGTCATGCAAATCCGGCGGATTTGTCCGTCTACCAGCATCTCGCAGGCACCACATTTCCCGATGCCACATTCCAGGCTGCGGTTGCGGTTTCTGAGGCTGTGACTATGAACAGGAAAGCCGGCCTGATGCAGGGCTGCTGCGATGGTAAAACCTGCTTCACAGGGAATGTCTTGTTCGTTGAATCGAAAACTCAGGGCTTTTCCCGTCCTGACTTCCAGGATCGGGTGGGTGATAATCTTGTTCATGTTAGGAATACCAAGTGTTTCAGAAAATGCAGAGTCATTGTTATTTAGCTAACAAAGGTAGTGATAATCTCAGGATTAAAAAGCAGGGCAAAAAAAAATTGAAATTACAGATCTATACCGATACTGAACAGTTTTGCGAAAATTGGAACACTCTTCGTCGCGGTATAACTGCTTCTAAGCAAAAAATGCTTCGCATTTTTACTAAAAATCAGTATACATCTTTTGCTTTGGTGGCGGGTATTTTACAAGCTAAATTCTGAAAAAGCAAGAAAAAAGTGCCCCGGGCTTTGGAAAGTCCAATTCTTTGTATAATTTTTCTTACCTTTGCATACTGAAATTTTGGATATTAAGAATAGGCTTACAGGGATTTGCGTTAGGATCTTAACTCTGCTGTAAGCTTTTTTTATCCGGCAAAAAATCCGACTATGTCAATAAAAAAAGCCAATGTACTCTTTGTCAACCAGGAAATAACCCCATACCTGAAAGAGAGCCACATGGGACTTGTGGGGCGGTTTCTACCCCAGGGAATTCAGGAAAGAGGCAAAGAAATACGCACTTTCATGCCCCGTTACGGCAGCATCAACGAAAGACGCAACCAACTCCATGAGGTCATTCGCTTATCCGGCATGAATCTGATCATTGACGACAGTGATCACCCCCTTATTATTAAGGTCGCTTCCATTCAATCTGCACGTATGCAGATTTATTTTATCGACAATGAGGACTATTTTCATCGCAAATACATGTTCAAAGACAAGAACGAAAAGTTCTTTGCCGACAACGATGAACGTGCCATATTTTTCAGCAGGGGAGTGATAGAAACTGTGAAAAAACTGGCCTGGGCACCTGACATCATTCATTGTCATGGCTGGATGTCGAGCCTTGTACCTCTGTATACCCGCCGTGTTTACCAGGATAATCCCCTTTTCAGTGATGCAAAGCTGGTTATTTCCATCTATAATGATGAATTCCCGGACAGCATGAACAAGGACTTTGCCAACAAGCTCAAATTTGATGGCATCCCCGAAAAAGACCTGAAATACTATAAAAAAGCAAACTACGTTAACCTCATCAAGGCTGCTATCGACCTGAGCGATGGTGTGATCATTGCGCATCCTGAGGTACATCCGGAAATTCTGGAGTACCTCGCCAAGACTGACAAGCCTGTGCTGGAATACACTAATAGTGAAGAATATATCGATGTCTATAATGAGTTTTACGACGAATTGCTTGTCAATGTTGTGGTTGCAACCGACTAAATCGCTTCTTTTTAAGGGAGTTCTGCTCCTTACAGTTTTTTTAATACTGAATTCCTGCAACAAGGATCCGGAAGATATTGGCAATACGCTGACACCCTCCCAGGATTTGCTTTACAGCAATGCCACAGACACAGTTGCTATCCTTGCCCATTCAATGCTCAGTGATTCTATCCTCACCGGATATGCCTCCCCTGTTCTGGCAGGGTCTTATATGGATCCGGTCTTCGGCAGAACTACTGCAGGTTTCGTCACAGAATATGAGCTCGCTTCCCTGAGTCCTGCCTTTGGCCCGGGTGCTACACCTGATTCTCTCATCCTTTCTTTGGCTTATTATGGCTATTACGGGGATACCAATACCTTACAGACCATGCGTGTCTTCGAAATCTCTGATGCGCTCGTGGCAGATACTTCTTATTATTCCTATTCGCCTGTTCCACACTATGATACACCACTGGCCGTCAAAACTTTCAAGCCCAGGCCAACGGATTCTGTGTATGTGGATGCCGTCAAAAAAGCAGCGTTTTTGCGCCTCAACCTCTCCGAAATTAATCCTTCACTGGGTGTCAAAATCCTGAATGCCAGCGCTGACGACCTTAACAGTAACGACAATTTCGCCAAGTACTTCAAAGGGCTGTATGTCACTGCCGATGCACAGACTTATGGAGGTGCCATCCTGTATTTTAATGTACTTTCCAGTTTGTCGCGCCTGACTTTGTATTACCACAACGACACCACCGACTCTCTGAAGGTGGTGATGCTGGCGCAAGCGTCCACAACCACCCGTTTTACGGTATTCGATCATCACAATTATGACTATGCCAGCCAGGAACTCAGGCAGCAGGTAATCTATGGTGATACCACACTGGGCCAGCAAACCACTTATGTTCAGACCATGGGTGGCATCAGCACCAAAATCCGCCTGCCGAACATCGCCAAATGGAAGAATGCCGCCAAGACTGCCATCAACGAGGCTGTCCTTATGATGCCCTGCGATGCCGCCAACGGCTTTCCGCAAGTCGCGGATTTGAACCTGGGCAGGTTGGCTTCTGACGGGACATATCTTTCCTGGGGCAACGATGCCTCAGGCAACCCCATCTATTTTTTGACCGGCACTTACATCAGTGCCAGCAATGAGTACGGCTTCCGTATCACAAAACACGTTCAGGATCTGGTCCTGGGCAGGATTCAGGATAATGGCCTGGTGCTTACTGCTGCCGGACCGGCCAACAAGGCAAACAGGGTGGTGATTCATGGCCCCCAACGTGCCGACAAACCTATGCGTTTAAGAGTCACCTATTCATATGTACCTTAAAATCAGTTATTATGTGTGGAATTGTTGCTTACCTAGGTTACAGACAGGCTTATCCGATTCTGATCAACGGGCTGCATCGCCTGGAATACCGGGGCTACGACAGCGCCGGTGTCGCACTGAACAATGGTACCTTAAGAGTTTATAAGACTCAGGGAAAAGTATCTGACCTTGAGCATTATACCAGCGACAAGGACCTGCAGGGCAATTGTGGCATCGCCCACACACGCTGGGCTACCCATGGTGAGCCTAACCAGATCAACGCCCACCCACATTTTTCTCCCAGCGAAAAACTGGCCATCATCCACAACGGCATTATCGAAAACTATGCCCTGTTGAAAGAAGAGCTGATCCGCAGGGGTTATGTCTTCCGCAGTTCAACAGATACAGAAGTCGTCATCCACCTCATCGAAGACATTCAGCTGAATGAAAAAGTAAGCCTGGAGGAGGCCGTCAGGATAGCCCTAAACCAGATCATCGGGGCTTATGCCATTGTCGTCATCTCCCAGGATGAGCCCAACAAGCTGATTGCTGCCCGCAAAGGCAGTCCGATGGTAATCGGCATCAACCCCGGCGAGTTTTACGTCGCCTCTGACGCCACACCCATCGTAGAATATACCAAAAATGTCGTCTATCTGAACGATGAAGAAATCGCCATCCTCGAGCGCGACCAGGAGTTAAAAATCCTGACCATCAAGAATGTAGCCCGTACACCTTATGTCGAAAAGCTGGAGATGAACCTCAACCAACTCGAAAAGGGTGGTTATGACCATTTCATGCTGAAGGAAATCTTCGAGCAGCCCATTTCTGTGGCCGACAGCATGCGGGGACGTCTGAATGCCAACAAAGGCATCATCTCCCTGGGCGGCATCATCGACCATGAGCAGAAGCTCATCAATGCCAAGCGCATCATCATCATTGCCTGTGGCACATCCTGGCATGCAGGACTGGTTGGCGAATACCTCTTTGAAGAATTTGCCAGGATCAATGTGGAAGTCGAATATGCGTCAGAGTTTCGTTACCGCAATCCTGTCATCAACGAAAACGATGTTGTTTTGGCCATCTCACAGTCGGGCGAGACAGCCGACACCCTGGCCGCCATCGACCTGGCAAAGTCAAAAGGAGCTACCATCCTCGGCATCTGTAATGTCGTAGGTTCTTCCATCCCAAGGGCCACCCACGGCGGCTCCTATACCCATGCCGGCCCCGAGATCGGAGTGGCTTCCACCAAGGCTTTTACTGCCCAGGTGACCATCCTTACCCTCATGGCGCTGATGATTGGCTATAAAAAAGGAACATTGTCGAAATCACGTTACCAGCTAATGCTGGCCGAGCTTG
>Ga0247840_10007121_pt1 | contig 15680 bp, 15 predicted proteins | sample LaCruzMarch2015__FD_192404 | JGI IMG/M metagenome (GOLD analysis project Ga0247840, IMG submission 192404) | Freshwater microbial communities from meromictic Lake La Cruz, Castile-La Mancha, Spain - LaCruzMarch2015_17m | ecosystem: Environmental > Aquatic > Freshwater > Lake | place: Spain... | reverse complement strand
GAGGACCATGTCTCCGTTGTAGAGCACGTAGGCCTGCTTGAGGAACAGGTCGCAGTGTTCGCGCCGCCGCGGCTTGTGCAGCGCGAGCGCGGAGAGGTCCTTGCCTGCGCGGTTGTCCATGTCGTGTATCTTGAAGCGGACCTGGCGCTCGGACCAATAGCGCTTGGCGTAGTCGAGCTCGGGCAGGGTCAGCGTGGTGCGCAGCGTGGTGATCGTGAGTTTGGGCGTGTCCGCCTTCTTTTTAACGCGCAGCTCGATGAAGCGGTCGATATTCGCGAGCGTGCGTCCGAGGTCGAGGCCCATGCTTTTTCGATAGGTCTCTTCGCTGTATCCCTGGACGCTGACCCACAAATGCCTGAGCCCGGACTCGATCAGGCCAAGGCTCATGTCTTCGTCGAGCAAAAACCCGTTGGTATTGATCTTGGTCTTGGTCACGAATTTTTTGACGCGATGGATATAGGCGATGCGCTCGGCGATCTTGCGGTCCATGAGCGGCTCGTTCATCAGGTAAGGGCTGATGCGGCCGATGAAGTGGTGTCCGCATTCGTCCGCGATCTTCTTGAAGAGCGCGTCATCCATTGCGCCGTGGGGATGGGTCTCTTTGATGACATGGTAGCCGCAAAACAGACAGGTGGCGTTGCAGCGGCTGGTGGTCTGGACCTGGATGGCGCGCGGAAAGCGCGGCCGCGGTCGCTGCTGCGTCCGGAGAAAGCGGGAGGCCTTGGCCAAAAAACCGTCCTGCGGACCGGGCATGTAATATTCGCCCATAGTGGCGTCTCTCCTAACGAACCGCCTGGGCTGTGGGCAGGGGGCTGATGGTCGCTGGAGTTGGCGTCATGGTATTTCCATCCCCAGGCTGCGGTATTCGTTGAGTTTGTTGCGGAGTGTACGAACGGAAATCCCCAGTAACTCGGCGGCCTGCGTGCGGTTGCCCAAGGTCTGTTCAAGGCCGCGCATGATCATGATGCGCTCCATTTCATGCAGGGTCATGACCCCGCCGCCCATGAACTGCTCCAGGGCGTCGCCGCGCAGAGGAACAGGCACGGCAACGGGCTCGTCCGCGCCAGCCGGAGCAGTTTCCTCGGGCCAGAAGGCCTCGTCCAAGAGGAAGTGGGCTTTTTGGATCAGGCCGCCGCCAGCGAGGAGCACGGCGCGCTCCATGAGATTCTGAAGCTCGCGGACATTGCCAGGCCAGTCGTAGGCCGTGAGCCAATCAATGGCCTCCTGCGAAAGCGAAAGTGGTGGGAGCGTGTACTGGCGCCGGAATTTTTCGATGAAGTAGCGGGCCAGGACCAAGGTGTCTTCCCCGCGTTCGCGCAGAGCCGGGAGCCGCAGGGGAATAACGTTCAGACGGAAAAACAAATCCTGCCGGAATTTCCCGGTCTCGACCCATTCATGCAGGTTGCGGTTCGTTGTCGCGAGCACGCGCACGTCCACCTTGATGGTCTCCACCCCGCCCACGCGGTCGAGTTCGCCTTCCTGCAAAACGCGCAAAAGCTTGGCTTGCAGCCCCAGGTCCATTTCCGAAATTTCGTCGAGAAAAAGCGTGCCCTTGTCCGCGAGCTCGAATTTCCCGAGTTTGCGGTTGATGGCGCCGGTGAACGAGCCTTTTTCGTGGCCGAAGAGTTCGCTTTCCAACAAATGCTCGGGCAGAGCTGCGCAGTTGATGGCGATGAACGACTTGTCTGCGCGCTCGCTGTTCAGATGCACGTACCGCGCGACCATTTCCTTGCCTGTGCCCGAATCCCCGGAAATAAGCACCGTGGCTTTGGAGCGCGCGACCTGCTTGGCAAGCGCCAGCACGCGGGCAATGGCCGGATGCTTGCCGATGATCTCAACGCCCTTGAGCGCAGCCGGAGATGACGCCGCCCGGGTCTTGTCGGCTGCCGTGGGCAGTGGGTCGGCCAAGGGCAGCACGGCCGCAATCTTGTCCCAGACCAGGGGCTCGAGCCAGTAATCACGAGCGCCCAGTTCCAGAAGTCGCTGCGCTTCCTCGGCCGCGCCCTGGTCGGTGAACACGACCACGGGCGGAAAGGACGGATCGCGCGCAGCCTCGGCCAACAGATCCTCCACGCGATACCCAGGCAGTCGTGGCCGCGAAAAGATCATATCTGGCGCGGATTTTTTTATATAGCCCAAGGCGCCAGGCAGATTCTCGGCCAGACCGGCCTCGTACCCGTCTTCCTTAAGCTGCGGGAAAATGCGCGTCACAGCTTGCGCCGGGGCGAGGAAAAGTATTTTGCGCGATGGCATGCCCGTCTCAATAGCCCCAAGCGCATTTCTTTTCAATCACCTGGAGCAAGAAAGGCTGTTTTTGGCGTCATATTTCGCCATTAATCTGAAATCATTGAAAGGTAGAGGTGAGATAGGAAGCGGAGCGGATGGGCTGATAGGTTCATTAGCAGCAGCCCAAAAAACTCAAGTTCCGATCTAACACCGCAAGCCTTCAATATTATAACTGGAATAGCAACCTGAAACAAAAACCCTGTACGCCATTATCCCTAAGGGGATAAGCACGCGCATGGAATAGTGACAGGTACGATTGGTACAAAACAAGAGTTAAATTTCGATTGGAATTGGAAGGCCGACTCTCATAAAAAAACGAACGAATGATTGAGAAAGGTGTTCTTTATACGGAGGAAGTAGGCGAATTCTATCTTTGCGGGCACGAGCAATATTTTCCAAATATTCAAGATGAATGCCGTAAACGTTTCTAAACTCGACAATAAATGGCTCTTGAAGATAGCCATCAAAAGGAATTTTGTTCAAGAGATGGTATCCAGGCTCCTTTCCATCTCTAACCCCCTTCAACCATTTAGAACTGTCAAAATGACTCCCTTGCGCCTTCATTGCAGAGAGAGGGAAGAAAGGACAAACGAGAACAATATCTACCTTTCGCGCCTCCAGATCACATGATTGGGACATTACAACGACATCATAGACAACAACCTTGACTTCAACATCTTCTTTCTCGGGGTTGGCAAGAGGCATGGTGATGGGACAATCATAAAAGAAATCACCCTGTTGCAAAAAGTTGTCCTTTACAACTTTATACCACTCGTATCGCTCAGAGGTTGACATTTTCTGCATCACTAGACTTATTTAACTATTTTGAGTTTTCCTTTTTCCCAGGATACTATTTTTGCAGTATATACCCTCGTAAATTTAGGAATTGCTTTCACATGGAAGTCGCATATGTCTGCGTTTTCGGACTGATACTCACTGCTAAAAAAATCACAAACAAATCGTCTTTCTATAGAATACGAGAATGCTCGGTTCTCCAATCTGTAAGCCTCGGTCTTAGATTCACTATCATATAAAAACGCCGAGCTGTTCTCTCCCATAATTATTCCAGATAGTATTCCAGCCTGTGTAATGTCAAAATTAGAAGAAAGTTGCATCGATTTAATCCTCATAGACAGGGTTCAGATTTGAATCGATAAAGTCTTTATTGAGAATATCAAAAAACAATCTTTTTTCTTCACTATGCCCTGAATCGATCTGCTTCAAAAGATCATCGCAATCAAACCGAACACCGTCATAGTTCTTAAATGTATCAATATCAATTATTGAACCATGCAGTAGCGTATTATTCTCAACAAGCTTTCCGTTTGTAGAGAAATGCAAAAAACTTTTAAAGTCCCCAGAGTCGAATAGAGTGCGTATGGTTGTTTCTTTGTCAAGAATGGACGTACCCCTAAAAAGCAAGTCAATGTTTACACCTTGAGATAAATCTATTGTGAAAAAACTAATATAACGAATCCCAAGACGCGCTACTGAAGAAATCACACCTAAATCTGAAACTAACTCTATTAAACGCTGAACTTCAGAAAAGTACTTTGTCCAGCCAATATATTTTCGTGGACAGTTAATAGTTAACACACGTGGTCCAATTTGACAAAATAAAGCATCAGATTTGAGCTTGTGATATGGAGCATATTTTAGAGCTGGGTCTTGCACCCGGACTGCATCAGGCAATTGCAACGGAAACAATTTTTCATGACTCGGATACTTATCTTTGACAGAATTGTAAAAGAGCCCAAAAATTGCATCATGCGGCAACTCGGTTTCAAACCGAATCTCCACCAAGGCCTCAATTATAGGGCATGGACTTATACTTAGCGGCAATTCAGACATATCTCCTTCCTTGAATTATTAATTTTATCACTGGCGCATGGAGCTCGCAAGATATTTTTCCCTTCCCCAAAATAATCCTTAACACAGCACATTTCCGACATTTAATCCAGACACGCACTTGTTTTTTCGTCTCCCGAGGTATCTGCTCTGAATTTACTCCTCTCTCGTGATGGGTGCTCTGTAAATGGGTGGATTGGCAAAGTGATAGAAGGATGGAATCACAAGGAGTTATCGATTCTGGCTGTGTATTTTGCTCCACTCCCCCCCTTGCTTTTACTGCCTGAGTCCCTTAGCTTCCTCCCAACTATTGCGAACGGGAGTGTGGAGTGGAACGAGAAGAGACCTTGGAAACGCTGCGCCGCGTCGCGCTGGGTGAAATTTCGGCTGAAGAGGCGCTCGAACGGCTCAGCGCCGCGCCTTTTGAACAAACCCTGGCCGGCGTAAACATCGATACGCACCGCGGGCTCAGGACCGGACTCGGCGAGGTCGTCTTTGGCCAGGGCAAGTCCAATGCTCAGCTCCAGGCCAGCCTCCAAGGCCTGGGCCGCGACGGACGGCCAGTGCTCGCCACGCGCGTGGACCTGGCCCAAGCCGAGTTCCTGGCCACCGTGCTACCCCAGGGGGCATACTGGCCAGAAGCCCGGCTATTCTGCCTCAATACCGCGCGCCCGTTCCGGATCGACTGGCACGAGCTCCCCGACCGCGGCGAGGTCATGGTCGCCTCGGCTGGCGCTTCGGACCTGCCCGTGGCGCTGGAAGCGGTCGGCACAGCGCGCTTTTTGGGCCTCGACGTGGGCCTGATTTCGGATGTGGGCGTGGCCGGGCTGCACCGGCTTCTGCCCCATCTGCGCCAGCTCAACGCAGCGCGGCTGCTCATCGTGGTCGCAGGCATGGAAGGCGCGCTGCCCAGCGTGCTCGGGGGACTCTGCGGCCGGCCGATCATCGCCGTGCCCACCTCCATCGGCTACGGCGCGAGCTTCGGCGGCCTGGCCGCGCTCTTGGCCATGCTCAACTCCTGCGCGCCGGGCGTGGCCGTGGTTAACATCGACAACGGTTTCGGCGCCGCGGTTATGGCCCAACGGCTCCTGGCCCAGACCTGCCGGCCCGCGTCCTCCTAACCGGGCTGCCCACCGCATGCGCATCGTCTTTATCACCTCCTCGTCGAACATGAGCGGAGGCTCGCGCCAGGCCCTGTACCTGGCCCAAGGCCTGGCAGCACGCGGGCACGATCTCGTCTTTTTCGTCCCTGTCGACGCGGCCCTTCCCGCGCTCGCGCCTGATTTTGCCTGGCGCAGGCTCCCAGAAAAGCGCAGGGCCTGGCGCCAGGCCGTGGCCGCGACCCTGCCAAAGCAAAGGCCGGCCGTACTCCACGCCTTCCACAACAAGGCCGTGAAACTGGCTGCCTGGTGGGGACTGTTCTGGCGTCGCCGCGGGCTCGTGGTCGCGGCCCAGCGTGGCGTGGTTTACGCGCCGAACAACCCCCTGCCTTACTGGTCGCCGGGCATTGACTGCTTCATGGTCAACTCTCACGCTTGCGCCACGGTTCTTAAACGCAAAGGAGTGGCCGACCAGCGACTGCACGTGGTGCATAACGCTGTGCCGGCCGAACGGCTGGTCAGCCAGCTCGACGCGGCCACAGTCCTGAAAAAATGTGGCGTCGGACAAGGGAATACCAAGGAATTTGTCTTCGGTTGCGTGGCTAATGACTCGGCGAACAAGGGCGTCGATCTGCTCCTGGCCGCCTTTGCCCGGGCGTCATTGCCCGAGGCCAGGCTCGTGGTCGTGGGCGTGAGCGAAGAGAAATGGCGGCCGCTCTGCCTCGAACTAGGGGTGGAAGAACGTGTGGCGCTGCTTGGCCCGAGCGAGTGCGTGGCTGACTACCTGCGCGCCTGCGACGTCTTTGTCTTGGCCTCGCACTCGGAGAGCATGCCGAACACCGTGCAGGAGGCCATGTGCCTTGGCTTACCCGTGGTGGTCACGGGCGTGGGCGGGGTGCCAGAGTGCGTCGATGGCAACGGCCTGCTCGTGCCGCCGGGCGATGTCGCGGCCCTGGCCGCGGCGTTGCAAACGTCCGCGAGGGACGCGGCCGAGCGCGCGGCCTGGGCGGCGCGCAGCCTGGAAATGTCCGCGCTCTTCGACCTGAACCGCAAGATCGACCGCGTGGAGGCCATCTACCGCGACATCTTCGCCCGCAGGCGCCTGCCATGGTCTTAGACAAGGACCCGGCAGCGCACGGCGGCATGGTCTTGCAGACCGCGCGTCGCCTGGGCGTGCGGCCCGAGGACATCCTGGACTTCAGCAACAACGCGGAATCGGCCGTGGCTGGGCTGACAGCGGCGCTCGTGGCCGCGACACCCTACCCGTTTGCCTACTACCCAGATTCTGCCTGCACGCAATTGTGTGCGGCCATCGCAACGCACGAGAACGTGCGCCCCGCGCAGGTCCTGGCGGGCAACGGCTCGTCGGAGTTGATCCACCTGGCGCTGGCGACGCTTGCGCCGCGGCGCGTGCTGATCGTTGCGCCGATCTTTTCCGAATACGTCGTGGCCTGTCAACGCCTAAAAATCGAGCACGAACTCTATTGCCTCGACGCAGCCGGCCACTTCCGGCTGACGCCACGCGACGCGGAAATCATCATAGAAAAGGATTTCGATCTGCTCATTCTCTGCTCCCCGAACAATCCGGGTTCGGTGGCCTACCGCGGTCTGGACAGACTCTTCCACAGCCTGTCCGGGCTAAGCTCCCCTCGAACCGTGCTCCTCGACTCTGCCTACCGCGAGTTCCTTTACGGCACGCCCGACTACGTAGCGCACGGCTATGCGGAACTGGCCGCGTCGTGTCTGGGGTATTCGGGGCTGCGGCTTGTGATGCTGATGAGCTTCACCAAATATTTCTATTGTCCGGGCGTACGGCTGGGCTATTGCTTGTCCGACGCCGCGACCATCGAGGCCCTGCGCCTCCGCCAGCCGCCGTGGATGGTCTCGCGCTTTGCCGAGCTGCTCGGGCTCGGGTTTCTGCGCGAGCTCGAGGCTTACCGCGCGCTGCATCGCACGCTTCCCGCGCGGCGGTCGGCTTTTGTGGCCTCGTTGGCCGCGACGGGCGTCTTCGCGACGCTCCACCCGCCTGAACTCAACTTCATCCTCGCCCAACTCCGCCCCGACCTTCCCGCCTCGACGCTGTTCGAGAGGCTGGCCGGCCAGGGTGTGCTGCTGCGCGTCTGCGACAACATCCCGGGCATGCCGCCGGGCTATGTGCGGTTGCAGGTCAAGAGCGAGGAGGAGAATGCGCGGTTGGTGGGGGCGTTGCGCGGCCTGGAACGGCTGGGGGGCTAGTAACGGCAAGCGCCCTCCCGCCTTACGCAGCGTGGGCTAGGCTGCGGCGGCGGGAGAGCGCTGCTTATGTGGGGAGGCGTAACACGCTTAGCTGTATTCGTTCATGGCTGCGTCGGCGTAGGTGTCTTCGAGCATTTTACGCAGCTTGAACGCGCCTTCGATCATGGGCGCGAGCTTGTAGAGGCCGTCGATCTTGTCTACGTAGTTGAACGCGCCCAGCGTTTCCGCGAGCTGGCGGGTTTCTTCGCGGCCGTGGCCCGTAAACATGACCACCTGGATTTTTTTGTTGACCTCCTTGATCCGCTTCAAGGTCTCCATGCCGTCCATGCCCGGCATCTCGATGTCCAGGATCACGACGTCGTACGGCGCTTTCTTGATCATCTCCAGGGCCTCGGCGCCGGAATAGGCAACGTCGGGCCGCGCCTTGTAGAGCACTTCGAGCCGGTCTGCCAGAATCTCGGTGAGGTGCTTTTCGTCATCGACAAGCAAGAGTCTCATCTTTTCCATGTTATTCTCCTTTTCTAAGCCGCCGGAGGTGTTACCCGACGTTTTCGGTCGCTGGTTCCATACTTTTCAGGCTCTCTGCCGCGGCGTCGTCCGCCGCCAGCCGGCCCAAAAGCGGGATGCGGACCTTGAAGACCGCGCCCCGGCCAAATTCGCTCTGGACCTGGATGTCTCCGGCCAGGTTGTTGACAATGCTTCCCGCGATCGAGAGCCCAAGTCCCGTGCCCTTGCCTACCGCCCGCGTGGAATAAAATGGTTCAAATATACGCGGCAAATCAGCCGCGTCGATGCCGTGACCGTCATCTGCAACCACGAGGATCAGGTCCTGATTCTCGAGCGCAACCTTGACCGAGAGCGTCCCGCCCTTCTCGCCCAGGGCGTCAAGGCCGTTGTCCACGAGGTTGGCCAAAATCTGCTCCAGGTCCGCGGCCGAGAGATCGAGCCGTTCGGGCAAGGGGCCGATGTCGCGCTCGACCGCGACCCTGAGCTCGGCCGCAAGCGTCGCCCGCGACGCGAGCAGCGTATCGATCAGGGTCGACAGATCCACCCCCCGGAGCAAGGTATCCTGCTGCCGGCCAAGGATGAGCAGTTTGGAGGTGATCTGCTTGCACCGCTGGGCCATGCCCTGAATCTTGCCCGCAGCTCGTTTCAGCTCGGGCAGGTTCGCACACCCAGCGAACTCCTCTTCGTCGAGCAGGTCCATGATCCACCCGGCCTCGTGCGACATGATGTTCACCGGGTTGTTGATCTCGTGCGCCACGCCCTGGGCCAGCAGGCCGGTAGACGCAAGCTTGGCCATTTCGACCATGCGCCGGCTCTCCAAGCGCGAATTCCGGTGCGCCTTGGCCTGGCGGATGGACGCGATAAGGTTCTCGATAGCCACGGGCTTGATCAGGTAGTCGAGCACCCCGCGCTTCATACCCTCGATGGCGCGCTGCACGCCAGACTCGCCCGTGAGCATGATCACTTCGGTAAAGGGTCTGAGCTGGCGGATGTCGGTGAGCATCTCCAGGCCGTTTCTCCCAGGCAAGTTCAGGTCCAGAACCACAACGTCCACCTCGCGGTTCTGGAGCACGGCCAGGCCAGAGGCAGCGTCGTAAGCGCGCAGCACGGTGAAGCCGCGGGTCTCCAGCCGGAGCGCGAGCGTCTCCACAAAATCGCGCTCGTCGTCTACGAGCAGGAGGCTCGGCGACTGGCTGGCGGCGTCCTGTCCGTGGTGCGTGTCCATGCCCCGCATTTCCCTACCCGGCGTCCTGTTCGGCGTCGTACTTTCCTGCCATGGACGCGGCCTCGCGCAGGCTTTCCAGAAGCAGTCCGATGTCGATGGGCTTCTTGTGGTAGCCGCTGGCGCCGAGATCGAGACAGGTGGAGCGGTCGTCGTCCGAGCCGTGGCCGGTCATGACGACAACCTGGATGCGCGGATACTTGGCCTTCACGCGCCTGAGCACCTCGACCCCGTCGATACCCGGCATGCGCAAGTCGAGCACCATGAGGTCGGGTTGTTCGCGCTCCAGCTGCTCCAAGGCAGCCTCGCCGCTCAGGGCCACCTGCGCGTTCAGACCCCGTAGCTCCAAGCGCTCGCGCAGCGTGGTGACGAACTCTTCTTCGTCGTCGACCAAAAGAATTTTCATCGCATTCATTCTCGCACTCCCTGCGCTACTTTGGCCTGGCTACTTGCCTGCCAAGGGGAAATACAGGTCAAAACCTTTGCCGGCCTCGTCGAACTCGACGTTCACGGTCAATTCCCCGGCCAGCGACCAAAACGCAGCGGACAATGACTTTTTGTCCACGCTCGATCCTTCGGGTAAAAAGAAATGCACGCTGCCACGAGCGTTGTCGCGGGCCACCTGCATATGTATCAGCCCCTCGGGCACGGCGTCCAGGCAGGTGCGCATGGCCTCGAACACGGCCATGAGCAGTGTCACGCCGTTGCCGGCCACGGTCACGGGCTCCTGGGCCAGGCCCGGCACGAACTCGCACTTGCGCAGCCGTGCGATACGCTCGGCGAGATACACGATTTCGCTGACTATGCGGTTCAAATCCGCGCCTGTCGCAAAATCCTCAGCGGTGTGAGCGAAGCGGTTCAACTTGCCTGAGAGATGCTTGCCGCGCTCGATCTGCTCGGTAATCATGTTCAAGGATTTGGTCACCAAGTCCATACGCTTGAGCTTTACGCCTGGGTTCATGGCCAGAACATCGCCCATGAGCCCGCGGCATTCGTTGATGATGGCCAGGACGTTTTGCAGCTCGTGGGTGATGGTGGCCGTGATGGTCCCCATAAAAAATGCTTCGCGCATGCCTGCTCCTTTCAGCTATTGGCCTGGCTGTCGCCCGCTGCGGCAGCCACGGCTTCGGCCATTTTTTCTGTCAAGGCGTCTATATTGATGGGCTTCATCATGTAGTCGAAGGCGCCGTAATGCATGCCGTCGATGCCGTCGCGCGTGGCGCCCTTCCCAGTGAGCAGGATGACCGGGATGGTCGGGTCAATGTCCTTGACGCGGCGTAGCACATCCACACCCTTGAGCCCGGGCATCATTACGTCCAGGACTATGACATGCGGCCTATTCGCGGCCACGAGCTTGAGGGCGGTCTCTCCGTCGTTGGCCACCGTGGTTTTGATGCCGCGCAGTTCGAGCCGCTCGGCCAGAGTCTGCACGAACTCTTCTTCGTCATCCACCAGCAAGACGTTCCATTCTTTCTTGTCCATGGACTGCTACATTCCTTCTTTGACGTGTTTCGGGAGAATGAAGGTCATGGTCGTTCCTTCCTTGAGCTTGCTCTGGACGTCGATCTCGCCGCCGAGCCGCTTGACGATGCCGTAGGTGATGGACAGGCCCAAGCCTGTGCCGGATTTCTTCTTGGTCGTGAAAAAGGGCTCGAAAATGTGGCTCAGGGTTTCATCGCTCATGCCGCAGCCGTTGTCCACGACCGTGATGGCAATGGTCTCCTCGTCGCGGTTCTGCGTGCCGACCACAATCTTGCCGCCATCAGGCACAGCTTGCAGCGAGTTGTTGAGCACGTTCAAAAACACCTGCTGCAACTGCCCCTGGTCGGAGTGGATGTGCGAGAGCGTGGGGTCGAGCTCGTGCACGATCTCCACATTGCGATAGCGCGCCTCGTTGACCAGAAACCCGATGGTTTCCAAGAGGATGGCGTTGACGTCAAGCTCCTCGATCTTCACCTCCATGCGCCGCGCAAAGCCGAGCATGCGGTGCGTGATGCCGCGGCAGCGTTCCACCGAACGGATGATGGCTTCGATCAGCCCGAGAAAGCGCTCCTTGTCTGGAAAGTCGGACTTGAAAGAAACGATGTCTTTCATCAACCCGGCCTTTTCGTTGATAATGGCCAGCGGGTTGTTGACCTCGTGCGCTACGCCTGCGGCCAGGCGACCGATGGAGGAGAGTTTTTGCGAATGCTCCATCTCCCGGAAGGCGATTTCACGGCTCGCCTCGCTCTCCTGCATGCGCCGGAGCATAAGCCCCGTCATCCTGGAGACCACAAGAAAAATCCCCAGCACCCCGAGCCCGAATATTCCTAACAGGTCGCCACGCACCGTGTACCAAGTTTTGAGCGCCATCGAGCGCGGCTTGACGGCCATGAGCACGAAATCCGCGTCAGGGAAAAAATTGTACGCGAGAAAAACGTCACGGCCCAGGTGGTCGGTGATCGGCCGAACCGTGGCCTCGAACGAAGACGCTGGCATGGCTAGGGGATACTTTTCCAACACCTTGCCGTAATAGTTCGAATCGGTCTGCAACACGCCCTGACGGTTGAGCAAAAAAGCGTCGCTCTCAGGCTCGAGGCCCATGGAGGTGATGATGCGGTCGAACTGTCGGGTGTCGATCGTGGCGCGCAGCACCCAGTATTCTCCGCTGTCGGCCATGTGCTTGACTGCGATGACCACGTGCGGAAACTTGCGGTAGCCGAGAAACACGTCGCTGACATACTTGCCACGCAACAACACTTGCTGGAACCAGCCCTGGTCAGCGTATTCCTTGCCCTTGAGCGCGTAGGGGCCAGCGTAGGAGACCTGCACGCCTTTTTCGTCAATGAGCCCAAGGTCGATGAACCCCAGAAACTCGCGCTGCATGACGTGAAATATCCGCTTGAGCGTGCGTTCGTCCGAGAGATCCTGGAAGGTGTAGGCCGAGGCGATCAAGCTCACCGTAGACGCACGTTCAGCCAGAAACAGTTCTATGGAGTTCTTGGTCTTGTTGATCAGCACGCGCAGCGGGTCTTGAATCTCCTTGCTCAGCGAGGTCTGATATTCGTAAAAGTTGATCGCGGCCATGAACAGCAAAGGAATGAGCATGACCACGGCCATCAAAGCCACGATCTTGCGATGCAATTGTTTGAAGCGTTCGGGCGAAATTGCGGCCTCACCGCTGGAGTGCAGGTCCCCGAAGTGGCGCTTGATGATTTGCTTGATCATTTCTGGCCAGCCTCGGGGTAGAAAATGTCGCCCTGCCGCAAGTGGCCTTGGCTCAGCGCTCCAACCACGACCTCAATCTCGCCGGCTACCGAATCGAGCACCTCGAGGCGCTTCCAGCGCAAATAATGGTAGTATTCCTCTTCGATGCCCCCGCAGACCACGGTCTCGACGTCCATCCGCAGAATCAGGTCACATAACTCGTCGGCCGAGGGATGGGCCAAGACCAGGTCCTTGCGCCGTGTCACACGCCCTTCGTCGAAGTCTAGGACCAGAACTTCGGTACAGAGATCAAAGCGCGGCGCCACTTCGTCTCTATGAACCGTCACCAACGCTCGTTTTCCTTGCATACCGCCGTCTCCTGCTCTTGATAATTCGCGTCGCAAACAAACCAGTCCTTGCGCTCAAGCCTTTTTCTTTTTCGCGACCGACTTGCCAACCGCGACCGGTTCACCCTGCGCGCTCTGCACCAGCAACAGCGGCAGATGGGCCGGCAAGATCAGGTCCTTTTGGCAGACCATGACCGCGTACTCCAGGATGTTCCTGAGCTCGCGGACATTGCCGGGGTAGCCGTAGCTGAGCAGAAGCCGCAGGGCCTTGGTCGAAAAGCCACGGATGTTCTTCTTGAAGCGCGCCGCGTACACCTCCTGAAAGTGGTGCAACAGAAACCCGATGTCTTCCCCTCGCTCGCGCAAGGGCGGCAGGTGCAGCCTGACGATGTTCAGGCGGTAAAAAAGGTCTTCACGCAGCGCCTTTTCGCGCAGCAGGTCTTCGGGCGAGCGGTGCGTGGCCGCGATGAGCCTGGCGTTGACCTTCACGCCCGGACCGCCGCCCTCGGGATAGACCAGCCCCTCGTCCAGAAACCGCACGAGCTTGCTCTGCATCTCGTGCGGCATATCGCAGATCTCGGCGAGATAGATCGTACCGTTGGCCGCCTGTTGAAACTTGGCCGGCCGCGGCTCTTCGCCGGGCTTGGCCGCGCGCCCGCCAAAAAGCTCGGCGTCGAGCAGGGCTTCGGGCATATGCCCGCAGTTCACGCGGACAAAGGACTCACGCGCTCGCGGCGAGGCTTTGTGGATGGCCTCGGCCAGCACGTCCTTGCCTGTCCCGGTCTCGCCCGTGATCAGCACCGGCGAATTACTCTGCGCCACCGCGGGCAGGATGGAAAGGACATTCTCCATGGCCTGGCTCCGGCCGATGATCTGGCCGTAGCCGATCGGCCGCGAGAGCGCATTTTCGAGTTCCTTCACCCGCGTGAGATCCTCGACCACGTCGAGCCTGGCCAGGGCCTTCCCTTGTCTGTCTCTGAGCGTGACCTGCGTCAGCCGGACAGGTATCTTGCGGCGATGCCGGTTGATGATGTCAGTTTCCACCGACTGTCCTGCCCCATGACCTTGGCCCGAGCGGCACTGATGCAGACAAAAGCCGCTACGCAGCACGTGCCGGCACGGGACGCCCAGGGCCTGTTCGCGACTGAACCCGGTCAGGGCCTCGAGTTGCTTGTTCATGAACCTCACGCGCTCCTGCGCATCCAAGACCACCACGCCCACAGGCAGGCCGTCCAACAAGGAAAGGACGTCAGCCTGTTCGTAGACAGGATCGATCAGCATCTGTTCAGGGTGCAATCGTCGCTCCTTGACTCTGGTCGCCGGTGGTCTGGCAAAGGGCATGCGTTCCTCCGGCAACGGTTAGTGCGCGCCCGCTCCGAAAATCCCCGAGGCGGCCAACCCCAACACGATGATTTCAAGTACTGCAAAGGTGGTATACAAATAATCCTTCTTTTTCAAGAACGCTGGGATGAGCGGGATATAGCAGACTATCGTCATGCCCGCGAGCAGCGCGATGCCAAGGAAGTTCAAGAAGTCGCCCTTGCTCAGCAACCGGGCCCAACCCCAACCTGTTTGAACGTTGCCCTGTGTCAGATAGACCTTGACCGGTTGTGACCAGAGTGCAGTGACTTTGTCCATCGACACGTGCGGGGGTATAATCCCCAAGATGTAGATAAGATACGTGATCGCCATGAGTGCCAAGCCTCCCCAACACCCGAAGAACAGAAGATTGGCGTAAGTAATCTGTTCCTTGCTCGCCTTGCTTGCTGCGGTTTGTTCTTGCATGTCTGTCTCCATTCTCGACGCGCCCGTAAAAGGACGCGGCATGTCTCTGTGAATCAAAATCGTCGCCGCCGGCCTCGCGCAGTTTATACTGCATAAGACATCTCACGTCTTTTCAAACGTAAGAGGCTCTAAATGCCGAGTCCTTTGAGCAACGCCTTGCCGCCAGCAAAGAGCAGCACGCCAATGACCATGTAGCGGATGAACTTGGGTTTGGCCTTGGCCAAGAGCCGCACGCCCACGAACGAGCCCATCATTAGGCCGATGATCGAGGGAATGGCCATGAGCGGGATGACGCAGCCCTGGTTCAGGTAGACCCAGGCGGCAGAGGTGTCGGTGATGGAAAGCAGGAATTTGCTCGTGCCGACCGCGACCTTCAGCGGCGCGCCCATAAGCAGGTTCAGGACCGGAACGTTGGCCCAGCCGGCGCCCAGGCCGAACATACCGGCCATGATGCCGACGAGGATGAACAGCAAAAGACCGGGCAGCGTACGGTGCGTCTTCCATTCAATCTCTTCGCCCGTGGAGGCTTCGTAGTACACGCCGTGGATGCCCAACGCCATGCCGATCGCGTCCTGCTTGGCGACATGCGGCCGCGTGACGTTTTTGGAGGCCAACAGCAACACGGCGATGAACAGGATGGTGACGCCAAGGGAGATTTGCACCACGTTGGTGGGCAGGGCCAGGCCCATGAACGCGCCCACGATCGAACAGCTCGAGGCGATCAAGGCCACGGGAATGGCCAGTCGCAGACTAGCCAGGTTGCGGCGCAAGAGCCCAGGACCGGCGGCAAGCGCCCCGGCCAGCGCGACCAGAAGGCCAGCGCCGCGGACAAAGTCCAGGTGAAAGGGGAAGAATCCGCTCACTAGCGGCACGAACAACACGCCGCCGCCCACGCCGGCCATCACCGCGATGATGCCCAGCACAAAGCAGAAAAATAACAAGACCAGCGGCCACACCCACCACGGCGTATCGGTCGAGCCGGTCATCGCGGCCGTGGCCTGGGCCAGTTCCTTGGCGTCTCCTACGGCCCAGACCAGCCCAGCGATTGCCAGGCACGCGGCCACGGCCAACACGGCCATCCCTGCGCTACTCAGTTTCCATTTCATCGTCCTGTGTTCTCCCTTTTCAATGAGTTTTCCCCGACGGCCGCACAACTCGCGGCCG